>Ga0268353_100010_pt1 | contig 29805 bp, 20 predicted proteins | sample G5R2_NF_18SEP201_FD_190168 | JGI IMG/M metagenome (GOLD analysis project Ga0268353, IMG submission 190168) | Phyllosphere microbial comminities from switchgrass, GLBRC, Michigan, United States - G5R2_NF_18SEP2017_LD1 | ecosystem: Host-associated > Plants > Phyllosphere > Phylloplane/Leaf | place... | reverse complement strand
GCCGTGTACCGCGTGCGGCGCGATGAGGTAGCCGGTGCCACCGCCCCGGCCCTGCTGTTTAGCCCCGCCGATGAGAGCCTGCCGGGCCTGGCACTGGCTTTTTTCACAAGTAGTGATGATGTCCAGGCCGGCCCCGCCTGGGCCGACGCGCTGGCTCGCCAGGGCCATACCGTGCTGCTATTGCCCCCCGCCGATAGCCTGGCGGCCCCCGCCCTTGCCAACGCGCTAGCCCTGCTGCGCCGCACGGCGGGCGTTGATACGGCTCGCGTAGGGGCCTGGGTGAGTGGCCCGGCAGCGGGCCTGCTCCCGCTCATCTTAGCCGAGAATACAGCCTCGCGGCCCACGTTTGTAGTGGTGCAGGATATGCCCACACCGCCCCTGGCCGTGCGACGCGACTGGCAGGCGCTGGCCCAGCGGGGCCAGGTGCTAGCCGTGTACGATGCCACCCAGCCCAAGGCGGCCGTAGCACAGGCACGGGCGCTACTGGGCCCCCGGCGAGTGCGGCAGGCGCCGGCCAATGCGCTGCAAGGCCAAATTACCGACTGGCTACGGGAGCGATAGGGAGCGCGCCTACACCAGCAGCAGCCCCTTTTCGCGCACGAGCTGCCAGGCGGGGCTTTGCAGGAAATTTTCCCAGGTGCCCGCGCTGGGCGGGAAGGTAGCGCCGGCTTCTTTGAGCAGCACTTTGGTGTCGTAGTCGTGGGTGAGCTTCACCAACAACGCATGCAGCCAGGGGCCGATAACCTCGGTGGTTTTCACTTCAAAGTCCTCAGCCTGCTCGTAGAAAGTGAGGATGGCGCGGGTCGTTTTCTTGTCTTTAGGGCCGTTGCCGCCGGTGGTTTTTACGCTCAGCTCGGGCACGTTGCCGAGCCAGAACAGGCGGCGGTTGGGCTGCGCGAAATCGGGCTTGTCGGGCTCCTGCAAAGCCTGCTGGATGAGCTGGCGCGGCACCGTGGCGCGCGGCACCTTAAAATCAAACCAGAAGCTGAGCGGCTCGCGCAGAGCTACGCCGTGCATGAAATTGTAGAGGCTCTTGGCCAGGCCGGGGCCAAACTGCTCGTGGTCGGCGCCCAGCGGGTCGTCGTGCCAGAGGTCGTTCCAGGCGAAGGGGCCGGGCTCGGGGCCGATGGCGGCTACCTGGTACTTGGCCGGGTTTTTACCGACCGGCGAGTGGGCCGTCATCGAGAAGCGGTGCCAGTAGCCGCTCTGCACGATGCCCGCGTCGAAAAGCTGGCGCACCACCTCCAGCGAGTCCACCGTTTCCTGGGCGGTTTGGGTGGGGAAGCCGTACATGAGGTAGGCGTGCACCAGAATGCCGGCCTCGGTGAAGCCTTGGGTGACGCGCGCCACCTGGGCCAGGGTCACACCCTTTTCCATGAGGGCCAGCAGGCGGTCGGAGGCCACTTCGAGGCCGCCGCTGATGGCGATGCAGCCCGAGGCGGCCAGCAGCCGGCAGAGGTCGGGGCTGAAGGTTTTCTCAAACCGGATGTTGCCCCACCAGCTGATGCTGACGCGGCGCTTGAGCAGCTCGATGGCCAGGTCGCGCAGGGCCAGCGGGGGGGCGGCCTCGTCCACGAAGTGAAAGCCGGTTTGCCCGGTCTGGGCCACTATCTGCTCGATTCTATCGACGAGCAGCGTGGCGGGTGCGGTTTCGTAGCGGCCGATGTAGTCGAGGGTGACGTCGCAAAATGAGCAGCGCTTCCAATAGCAGCCGTGGGCCACGGTGAGCTTGTTCCAGCGGCCGTCACTCCAGAGGCGGTGCATGGGGTTGAGCACCTCGATGACGGAGAGGTAGTCACCCAGCGGCAGGTCGGAGTAGTCGGGCGTGCCCACTTCGGGGTGCGGCACGTCGGGGTGCGGGTAGTTAATATACTCGACCTGGCCGGCTTCGTTGCGCAGGAAAGTGCGCTGGAGCAGGTGGCGGCCGTCGTCGTTATTTTCTATGTTAACGTCATGCTGAGCTTGTCGAAGCATCTCTACCGCACCGTCGAAAGCACCCTGATGAAGCGTGAGAGATGCTTCGGCAAGCTCAGCATGACGGACTAGTGGGCTGGCTTGCAATGCATGGCCTTCCTTTTTATGCTGCAAATAGGCAAACAGCCGCAGCCAGGGCCCCTCGCCATCGTCGAGCGTGAGGTAGTCGATGTAGTCAAAGAAACGGGGCTCCTTGAGGCCGCGCAACTCGGTATTGGGGTAGCCGCCGCCCATCACTGTCACGGCCTGGGGGCGCACCTGCTTAAGGCGCTGGGCCAGCCGCAGGGCGGCGTAGAGGTTGCCGGGGAAGGGCACGGTGAAGCCCACAATGTCGGGCTGGCTATCGGCCAATAGCTCGTCGAGCAGCTCCAGCAGCATGGTATCGACGAGGTTGGGGGCGGCTTGCAGGGCGGCGTGCAGCGGGTCGAAGTGGGTGGCTGACATGGCCAGGCTTTCGGCGTAGCGCGAGAGGCCAAACTGCGGTCCCACGGTTTCCTTCACGAGGTCGGCCAAGTCCTCCAGGTAAAGCGTGGCCAGGTGCCGGGCCTGGTCAGTGAGGCCCATCGTGCCGAAGGCCGTTTCGAGGTCGGCCACGTTGTCGAAGCGGCTGGCTTCGGGCAAAAAGCGGCCGTGGCAGATGCGCGGGGCCAGCGTGAGGTCGCGGTTTTGCAAGAACCGGATGGCCGGCCCGATGGTGGCCTCGTAGCGGCGGCGCAGGCGCAGCATCCGTTGGGCATTGTCGCTGAGAGAGTAGCCGCCGGCCTCGATTTCATCGAATACCCGCGTGAGGCCTTCTTTCGAGAATAGTCTGAGGACCAACGAAATGCTAAGGTCGGCCTGGCGCACCTCGTAGCCGCGCCCCACCAGGAAGCCCTTGATGTAGGCCGTGGCCGGGTAGGGCGTGTTGAGCTGCGTGAGCGGCGGGGTAATGAGCAGGAGGCGGGGCGAGGAACTAGGCACGGGGGTACAAACCTACGGCGCGGCCCAGAGGTTCGGCGGGACGGCGTAGCCCGCGCCGATACGAAGCCTTGGTTTGTGGTTTACTTTTCAGAAAGTGAAAGAATAGACCACAAAATCTCGCGCCCGATGGCGCGGGGCTCTGCCCCGTGCCACCTGACACCCGAACGACTCGTTCAACGACCGCAGGCCAGAGGCCTGCCAATAGGCGGCACGGGACAGAGCCCCGCGCCATCGGCAGCTCAGAAGGGCACCCCCACTTTCAGGCTCACGTTGCGGCCGGGGTTGTAGATGCCCGTGCGGCCGCTGGGCGAGGCCACGTAGTACTCAAAATACTTGAGCCGGCTCAAGTGCGACTGGTAGGCGGTGTTCCCCACGTTATCAACCTGGAAGAAGACCTGCACGGCCTCGCGGCCGGCCTTGTTGCGCAAAGTGGTGCCGGCGCCCAGGCCCAGCAGGGTGTAGCCGGCGGTGGCGGTTTCGGCCCCGTCCACGGCGTAGAAGCGGTTTTGAGCGGCGGTGGCGTCGAGGGTGAGGCGCAGGTAGGTGGCGGTGAGGCGGCGGCCGGCGCGGCTGGGGGCAGTGAGGCGCAACTCGGTACGGGCCTGGGCGGGCGGCATGAGGGGCAGGTAGCGGGCGGCATCGCCCACGCGCTCGCGCAGGCCGGGGTTGTCGTTGAGGCCCACAACGAGGGCCGCGCCGGTGCGCCAACTCAGCCAGGGCAGGGCGGCGGGGTGCAGGTTGAAGCTGATTTCGCCGCCGTAGAGGCGGGCGGCGGCTTGCTGGTACTGGTAAGTGGCGTTGCCGGGCACCACCTCCACCGGCTGGCCCTGGGCATCGAAGAGCCGGGCCTGGTAGATGAAGTTGTCCACGTAGTTGTGGAAAACTTCGGCGCTGGCCTCCCAATTTTGGTCCTGCCAGAGCACGCCGATATCTTCCTGCAAGGAGAACTCGGGCTGAAAATTGCGGTTGCCCAGGTACACTATGTGCGCGCCGGGGTCGAGGCCATTAGAGCCGATTTCGGGGATGTTGGGGGCGCGGTAGCCGCGCGCCACGTTGGCCCGCAGCACGAGGTGGCTGCCCAGCGCGTAGCTGCCGCCCAGGCTGGCCGACAGCCCCCGGTAACTGTGCCGGAAGGCCGCAAACGGCTGGCTGGCCCCCGGCGCACCCGCTGCGCTGGCCCCCTCGAAGCCGGTGGCGGGGTTGGGCGCCACGTAAAAATCGTCCCAGCGCACCACGCGGGTATCGTAGCGCAGGCCGCCGGTCAGCTCCAGCGCGCCGAAGGCTTTTTTGGCCACGCCGAAGCCGCCGATATCGAACAGGCGGTAGGCCGGAATGGGAAAGTCGGTAGCGTTCAAATGGGTATTTACCTGGCTCATACCGTTGGCTCCGGCCGTGATTTCCACACCGTGCCAGGTGGGCAGCAGGTAGCGGGCCTCGTAGCTGGTGGTGGTGAGGCGCAGGTCGAGGCCCGGCTGGCTAGGCGCGGTGGGGTGGTTGAACTCCTGGCGGTGGTTTTGCTGCACGCCCAGCAGCAGGCGTAGCTCGCCCGCGCCCAGCTTGATTTCGCTGCTGCCGAAGGCGCGGTAGTGCCGGATGTGCTGACGCAAGTTGCCGGTGGCGTAGCTACGCAACTCGTTTTCGGGTACCACCGGCCGGTTTTTCACGTCGTCCTTATCACTCTCAAATACCTGCCGGGTGAAGGCGCGGCTAAGCGAGTCACGGCTGCCGTCGGGGATTTCCTGGTGGTTGTCGTAGGTCGTGAGCCAGAGGTGGGCGCCGCCCCAGGCTTTCTGCACGCCCACCATGCCGGTCAGCGTCAGCTCGCGAAAGCCGGTGTTATAGACGAGGCCATCCACGGCGTTGCGATAGTCGTGGGCCAGCCGGTGGCTGGCGCGGAAGCTGGTTTGCAGGCCGTTTTTCTGGTAATTAAGGGCTAGCGACTGGCCCAGCAGGCCGTTTACCGACTGGTACTCGGCCAGGGCCTCGCCGTGCAGTTCGCCGGGCGGGCCGCTGGGCAGGGCCGGCAGCAGGTTGACCACGCCGGCCACGGCATCGGAGCCATAGAGCAGGCTGGCGGGGCCTTTCACCACCTCCACCCTATCCACGCCGTAGTTATCGACCTCCAGGCCGTGCTCATCGCCCCACTGCTGGCCCTCCTGCCGCAGGCCGTTGAAGAGTGTGAGCACTCGGTTGTAGCCCAAGCCCCGAATGAATGGCTTGCTGATATTGGGGCCGGTGGTGACGGCGCTCAGGCCCGGCACCCCGCGCACGGCCGCGTCAATGGCATTGGTGCTGGCCGAGAGGCGCATCTCGCGCAGACTAAGCGCCGCAATGGGCACCGGCGAGCGGCGCAGCTCGGTGGCCCGGCCCACGCCCGTCACCACTACTTCGCCCAAGCTTTTCTCGCTGGCTTGCAGCCTGATAATAAGCGGTGCAGCCAGCGGCAGCGTTACGCTGGGGCTAGCCGTTGCGTAGCCCACGGCACTCACTTCTAAGCGCTGCACGCCGGGTAGCAGCCCAGCCAGGGTGAAGGCACCGGCCGCATCGGCGGTGGTGCCCTGGTGCGAGGCGGGCACGGTCACGCTGGCGTAGGGCACGGGCTGGCCAGCAGCATCCTGCACGGTACCGCGCAGGGCCTGGGCGCGGGCCAAGACAGGGATAAGCAGCAGACAGAGAAGAAGTTTCTTCATATAAAGTGCGTTAGAATGCCTGGTTGTTTGGGCAAGGCTCCGCCCAGAGCCAGCTTGGCAGCCGCTTGAAAAGGGAGAAATCAGCTTTGAAAAAGTGGGGGGGACGGCTTAACGCCTCGCCACCCGGGAGTGGGTTATAAAGCCCGTACTACTCGCCGGCTACCGTTTGCCAGAGCAGGAAAATGTTGAGCGCGATGATGAGACCCGCCACGGCCCACGACGTGATGCGGACCCACGGGCGGTTGACGAACACGCCCATCTTGAGCTTGTCATTGGTAAATAGCACCAATGGCACCACGGCAAACGAGAGTTGCAGCGACAGCACCACTTGGCTAAAGACCAGAAGTTGGCCCGTCCCTTTTTCGCCGTAGAGAATGGCTACTACCAGCGCTGGCACCACGGCCACCAACCGCGTAATAAGGCGGCGCACCCAGGGCTTGAGGTGCAGGTTGAGGAAGCCCTCCATCACAATCTGGCCCGCCAGGGTGCCGGTGAGCGTGGAGCTTTGGCCCGAGGCCAGCAGCGCCACGGCAAAGAGCACGCTGGCCGCCCCCGCGCCCAGCACGGGCGTGAGCAGCTTGTGGGCATCGGCGATGTCGGCCACGTCTTCGTGGCCCTTGCCGTGAAAGGCGGCGGCGGCCGTGACGAGGATGGCCGCGTTGATGAAAAAGGCCAGGAACAGCGCCACCGTGCTGTCGATGGTGGCGAACTTGATGGCCTGGCGCTTGCCAGCCTCGGTGGGCTCTATCTGGCGCACCTGCACAATGCTGCTGTGCAGGTAGAGGTTGTGCGGCATTACGGTGGCGCCCAGGATGCCGATGGCCACGTAGAGCATGCCGGGGTTGGTCACCACTTCGAGCTGCGGCACCAGGCCCTGGGCTAGCCCCAGCCAGTCGGGGTGCGAGGCGATAATCTCGTAGAGAAAGCAGGCAAAAATGAGGAAGATGAGCGCCGCTACTAAGCTCTCTATCAGCTTAAAGCCCTTGTTTTGCATGAGCAGCACCAGCAGCACATCCAGCGTGGTGATGGCCACGCCCCAGGGCAGTGGCAGGCCAAAGAGCAGGTTGAGCGCGATGGCCGAGCCGATGACTTCGGCCAAATCGCAGGCCGCGATGGCGATTTCGCAGAGCAGCCACAGGCTGATGGCCACGGGCTTGGAGTAGTTGTCGCGGCAGGCCTGGGCCAGGTCGCGGCCCGTTACAATGCCCAGCTTGGCGGCCAAATGCTGCAAGAGCATGGCAAATAAGTTGGAAATCAAGACCACGCTCAGCAGCGTGTAGCCGAAACGGGCGCCGCCGGCCAGGTCGGTGGCCCAGTTGCCGGGGTCCATGTAGCCCACGGCCACCAGCAGACCGGGCCCCCAGTAGGCCCGGAAACGCTGCCAGAAGCTGGCATTCGGCCCCGGCATGGGGATGCTGGCGTGGACTTCGCTGAGGGAGGTGCCGCGGCGGGCGTGCCGCCAGCCCGGCTCGGGGCCAGCGGGGGCGTTGGTAACGGTGGGGGTAGTGGTAGCAGTAGGTAGCAATGCGTTGCGAATCAGTTATTGAAACAAAGGTAATCAAATTTTTAGGCTAGCCTAAAAATATTTTTAAACTGCCCTAAATACTACTTTTTTCGTAAAAAAGTTGCGTGCTGTAGCCTGGATTCTGCCAAAGCCGCGTGGGCACGCTAGGTGGCTCTTGCTTGCTGCCTAGGCAAGGCGGAAGTTGACATGGCAAGTAGCGCGGACTTTCAGTCCGCGCTACTCCGCCTGGGCATACCGACCTTTGCGGCGGCTTTCGCCTCCAGCCACTTTGTTTATGTCCGCATCTCCCGGCCTCAAGCGCCGCCTGGGCCTGCTCTCGCTTGCGGTGAGCATTATCCTGGTGCTTACCAAGTTTTACGCCTACCGGCTTACCCACTCGCAGGTGGTGCTCACCGATGCGCTGGAAAGCATTATCAACGTGTTTACGAGCGGCTTTGCGCTCTACAGCCTCTACCTGGCCGACCTGCCCAAGGACGAGAACCACCCTTATGGCCACGGCAAAATCGAGTATTTATCGGTGGGCTTTGAGGGCGCGCTCATCTTCATCGCGGGCGCCTTTATCCTGTACAGCGCCACCCTCAGCTTCCTGCACCCGCACCCGGTGGCGCAGCCCGACTGGGGCGTGGCGCTGCTGGCTAGCACGGCGGTAGTCAACTTCGGGCTGGGGCTGTGGCTGGTGCGGGCCGGGCGGCAGGTGCAGTCGGTGGCGCTGGTGGGAGATGGCCAGCACCTCTACATCGACGCGCTCACGAGCATCGTGTCGTCGGGGGCGCTGCTGCTGGTGTACTTCACCGGGGTGCTACGCTTCGACGCGGGCGCGGCGCTGGCGCTGGGCCTGTTCATTCTCTACAACGGCTACAAGATGCTACGCAGCGCCGTGGGCGGCCTCATGGACGAGAGCGACCTGAGCACGGTGGCCGAGGTAATCGCCGAGCTTCAACGCTTGCGCCGGCCCTCCTGGATAGATGTACACAACCTGCGCGTGCAGCGCTACGGGGCTAACCTGCACATCGACTGCCACATGCAGATGCCCTACTACTTCTCGCTAGAGCGCATCCACACCGAGATTCACGAGGTAGAGGAGCTGATTCGGGCGCGCTTTGCCGCCGTGGAGGTCGAGATGTTTGTGCACGCCGACCCCTGCTCCTACGCCGCCTGCTCCTTGTGCCACATGCCCGACTGCCCGGTGCGCCACCACCCCTTCCAGCAGGAAATCGAGTGGGACATCCACAACGCCGTGAAAGACGAGCGCCATCACCTTTCAGCAAGCAGTTAACAATCAGCCATTCTGAATAACTGCGCCGATTGCAATTGTTATTTGCTAAGCTATTTCGCCGGGCTGGTCCACTCGCTGTCTTTCACGCGGAAGCGCCAGGGGAGTGCCACGGCGTCTTCGCCGGCGTATTCCAAGCCCACGCGGGAGCTGGCCAGCACGTTTTCAGTAGCGATACTTTCGCCGGCGTCTTCAAACCAGATTTGCGGGCCTGTTACCAGCTCGCCGTTGAGCGCGGGCGTGAGGCCCAGCGCCTGGCTCAGCACGCCAGGGCCAGCGGTAAGGTTGCGCGCCACCTTAACGAGCCCCCGGCGGCGCTGCATTATCTCCATACCTACCAGCGGCTCGATGGCCCGGATGAGCACCGCATCGGGGTGCGCAGCGTCGTTCACAGTGATATTAAACAGCGTGTGCACCCGGTATACGGTGTACAGATACGCGTGGCCGCCAGGCTGATACAGCGCCTGCGCTTGCTTGGCCTTGCGCTGCAAGTGCAACGTGATGCTGGGGTCGCCCTCGTGTCGGTAAGCCTCCGTTTCGACGATGCGCCCCCCGGTCAGCTCCCCGCCTAGACACGTAAAAACGTGCTTACCTAGCAGTTCACGGGCAATGGTGAGCACATCGGGGCGCTGGTAAAATGGCAGGGGTAAGGGCTTCAACGCAGGTTAGGGATGCGCCCGCGGCACGGGCTGACTGACAATAGAGTGGCGCAGGTTATACGAGCAGAGGTGAGGCCAGGCTACTTCTCGCCATCTGGCTGCCAGGAAAAGCAAAAAAACCATACCCAACACAGACCAGCCCCCGAATAGCCAGCCCACGCAACGGGCCCAGTGCCCCAATCCCCACCACCGCACCCGCGTAGTCAGCTTGGCACAGCCAAGCGTATCCGCGCAATCCGTTTCATCCGTTAAATCTGCGGTCTATCTTTGCAGGGTCATGGTGACTTCGCTCCCTCCCGGGGCGGGGTTGAAAAGGGAATCCGGTTCAAGGCCGGAGCTGTCCCCGCAACTGTACGCGCTACATCGGGGTGGGCACCCCACGCCACTGCCAACTTGGCTTATCTCATTGATAACCAACTGGTGGGAAGGCCGCCCACCCGGCAGCGCAAGCCAGGAGACCTGCCACGACACTCACAGGTTCAGCGCTCGCGGAGGACGAGCGGAGAATGAGAGCGCCCACCCGGCCGCGCCCCCCGGGGCCAAGTCGAGTAGTTGCTTTCGGCCTCAGCCCCAGTGCATTTGCCAGCTTAGGCTACGCAAGCGCGCCAAGGTTTTGGACTGAATTTTCGCCTGAAAATTTAGTTCGTGTCGGTTTTTAGTTTATTTTTCCTACGTGTTTACCGCCTTGCCAAAGGCTGGGGGCTAGCCAGCGCCCCGCTGGGCTTGCTGCTGGCGGGCCCGGCCGCGCACGGCCAGCAAGCCCCCCAGCGCCCGCCCAGCGACACGCTCACCACGCGCCGCCACCGGCTACCCGAGGCGCGGGTGCGCGCCGTGCGGCCCGAGCGCTTTGCCGTGGGTAGCCAGCGCATTGAGCTCGACTCGGCAGTGCTGGCGCAGTATCGGGGCGGCACGGCGGCCGACGTGCTGGGCAGCCGTCTGGGGCTGTATATCAAGAACTACGGGCCAGGGCAGCTGGCCACCATCTCGCTGCGGGGCACGTCGTCGCAGCACACCGCCGTGCTCTGGAACGGGCTCAATATCGCCCTGCCCACGCTGGGCCAAAACGACCTGGCGCTGTTGCCCATCAGCGGCAATACCCAGCTGGCCGTGCAGGCGGGGCCCGCCGCCGCTCTCTACGGCAGCGGGGCCGTGGGCGGGGCCATCTTGCTGCGCACCGAGCCCGACTGGCGGCCCGGCCTGCGCGGCAGTGTGCAGGCCGATGCGGGCAGCTTTGGCCTGCGCGGAGGCAGCTTAGAGGCCCGCACGGCCACGCCCACCGTGGCTGTGCGCGTAGCCGCCAGCTACCGCGAGGCCCAGAACAATTATCCCTATTACTTGCAGGAGCCCGCCGGCCGGGTGCGCTACACCATGCAAAACGCGGCCCTGCGCCACCAGTGGAGCTTCAGCCCCGACCTGGCCTGGCGCGTGGGCGCGGCCGGCGAGCTCACCGCCGCCGCCTGGCTCACCGACGCCGACCGCGAGATTCAGCAGGGCACGAGCATCGCGGGCTCCAACGCCCGCGAAATCGACCAGAGCCGCCGCTTTGTGCTGGGCTACCGGCGCGCCACCACCGGCGGTGGGCAGTGGGCCGCGCGCGGAGCTTGGTTTGAGGACATTATTAATTATTCCGACCAGGGCGCCATCAGCGACTCGCGAGTGCGCACCACCCAGGGCCAGGCCGAGTACACCGCGCCGCTGGGCCAGCGCGCCAGCCTGCGCGTGGGAGCCGAGGCCCAGCACTTTGCCGCCCTCGTCGATGGCTACGGCAGTGAGCCGATAACCGAAAACCGCGCCGCTGCCTTCGCCCTGCTCCGCTACGACCCACGCCCCGGCCTGCGCCTCTCGGCCAACCTGCGCCAGGCGGCGCTGCCCGCCGGGCTGGCCCCGCTCACACCCACCGTGGGCCTGGAGTGGGACGTGCTACGCCCCGCCGCTGCTCCCGACTCGCTGGCCCCCGCGCCCAGCCTCACGCTCAAAGCCAGTGCCGCCCGCACCTACCGCGCCCCCACCCTCAACGAGCGCTACTGGCGGCCCGGCGGCAACCCTGACCTGCTAGCCGAGTCGGGCCACGGCTTTGAGGCCGGGCTACGGCACCGCGTGGGGCTGGCCAGGCAAGCCGTTCTCGAGAGTGAGCTAACGGCCTTCACCCAGCTCGTGGACAATTGGGTGCAGTGGCTGCCGCTGGGGCCGGGCGGCGTGTACTCGCCCCGCAACCTGCGCCAGGTGCGCAGCCAAGGCCTGGAAGCCAGCACGGCCCTGCGCCTACGCCAAGGCCGCTACCAGGCCGCTGCCCGGCTGGCCTACAGCCTCACCCAAACCCGTAAAACCCAGGGCGTGCCCGCCGACACCGACCCGGTGGGCATCCAGCTGGCCTACGTGCCGCTGCACCGCTTCAATGTCAGCGCCGACCACCAGTGGCGGGGCTGGCTGGCTAGCGCGGCCTACGCCTTCAGCAGCTTCGTGTATACCGATGCGTCGGGGTCCGACTTTTTGCCCTCGGGCGGGCTGCTGAGCGGCACGCTGGGCCGCACAGTGGCCCTGCCCAGCGGCACCAGCCTCACGCTGCTCGTGCAAAGCACCAACCTGCTCAACCGCACCTATGAGAGCTACCCCACGCGGCCGGGCCCACCCCGCGCCTACAGCGTCAGCCTACGCCTCAATTATCGCTGATTAAAAGATATTTACTCATTTTTTGCCGCGTCCTATCCGGCATTTCTTTTCCTCTTTTTATGAAAAAATCTCTGCTTACGCTCTTGCTAGGTGCTGCCGTGCTGGCGGGCTGCAACCCCGATAAGGAAACCGGTCCCTCGGTGCCCGGCTCGCCCGGCGTGTACATCCTCAGCGAAGGGCAGTTTGGCAAGGGCGATGGCACGGTGAGCGCCTACGGCATCAGTAGCAAGGCGCTGCTGACCGATGCTTTCGGAACCATTAACAACGGGGCTAAGCTCGGCGACGTCATCCAGGATATGGGCGTGGCGGGCTCGCAGGGCTACATCTGCGTCAATGCCTCCAGCAAGGTGGAAGTGGTGAGCGTGCCCGATTTCCGGTCTATCGCCACCATCCGCAAAATCCCGCAGCCGCGCTACTTCGCGGCTACCTCAGCCACCCGCGGCTACGTCACGGCCTGGCGCGGGCCCTACACCAACTACCTGCCCGGCAAGGTAATGGTACTGAACCTCAGCACCAACACCGTTATCGACAGCATCACGGTGGGCCGCTGCCCCGAGCAGCTCACGGTACTCAACGGCAAGCTCTACGTACCGAATAGCTACGACAATACGGTCTCGGTTATCGATGCCAGCACCAACCAGGTAACCTCGACCGTGACCGTGGGCGACGGCCCCCGCAACGTGGTGGCCGACCAGGCCGGCAATATCTGGGCCCTGTGCTCGGGCTTCACGGTGTACAATTCTTCGCCACCCTACAATGTCATCAGCAGCACGCCGGGCGCACTCGTGCGCTTTGCCCCGGCCAGCCCAGGCACGCTGCTCACGCTGCCCTTCAGCGGCGGCAGCCCCAGCCAGCTGCGCATCAGCCCCGACAAAACGCAGCTGTACTACGCCTTCAACGGTGCCGAATACAAGATGAGCACCACGGCTACCGCGCTGCCCACCACGCCCTTTATGCGCCGCGACTTCAATGGCTTTGCCATCGACCCGCGCGACAACTCCATCTACGGAGCTGTTTCGACCGGTTTCACCACCAACGGCTACTTCCTGCACTACCCGGCTGGCGGCGGCAAGGCGCTCGACTCGGTTACGGTAAAAGTAGGCCCCAACGGCTTCGTCTTTTATTAAGCCCTGAGCATCTTCTCAACACGCAAAAGGCCAGCCTCTCCCGAGGCTGGCCTTCTTTTTTGGGGGCGGCAATAATTAGTCGGCAATGCCGTCGTGGTTGCGGTCGGCGGCGCGGTCGGCGGCTTTGTAAATCTGCTTACCGGTGGGGCGGCGGGCGGTATCGCGTGCGAGGCCAGCGGCCAGCGAGTCGCCGTTGCTGGTAGTGGGGCCCTGGGGGTCGCCGCTTTCGTGGCTCACGCGCGAGGGCTCGCTGTCGGACTCGCGGGCTTTAGCCGAGTCTTTTTCGACGTTGGTATCGCCGTCTTTGCTGCCGGAGCTGCAAGAGGCAAGGGGCAGGGCCAGCACGGCCAGCAGCCCAAGGAGGCGGAAGGAACGGGTCATAGAAGAGAAAAAAGTGGGTGCCGCGCAAGCAGCCGGTGAAAGAATGACGGGTGAAGGCTGGCCCGCGCTACGCGGGCCGGCTTGGCTACTACGCCTTAGTACCGCAAAACCCGGCCGCAGGTTGCTAGTGTGCGCAGTTGCCGCGCCGGCGGTAAATTTGCCCCGATGGCCCGCTCCACCTCTCCTGCTTCCTCGCACCCGCTACGCCGCCGCCTCGCCACCTACAATTGGCGCCGGGTGGGTGTGCTGGCGGGCATTAGCTTTGTACTAAGCCTGAGCTTAGTAGGGTATTTATTCGGGGTGAGCGACCGTTTTTTCGGGCGGTTCAGTGCAGCCTTTTTCCTGGGATTTTGCCTGTTATCCGTTACTTTTCTGGCCGTAATTCCGTTTATTGGCTGGGCAACCACCCACTGGTTTGGCAAAAGCTGGTCGGGGGGCGCCACGCCAGCCCCGGCGCGGCGGGCTAGCCCGGCTGCGAGCCGCCCGGCCGCGCCGCGTCGTTCCACTATTTCATCTTAATTCTATTCCGTGAAAACCAATCTGCTGCACATCAAAAACATGGTTTGCCCGCGCTGCGTCGAGGCGGTTCAGAACTTGCTGGTGAAGGCCGGCTACGAGCCTACTAAGGTGACACTCGGCCAGGCCCAGCTAGCACCCGGCACGCCCATTGACCCCCGCGCCGTGGCCCCGCTGCTGCGCGAGGCGGGCTTCGATGTGCTGCTCGACCGCGCCGAGCAGCTCACCGAGCAAATCAAGACTGTGCTGCAAGAATACCTGGAGCACCTGCGCACCGCGCCGGCCCCGCTCACTACGTCGGCCTTCCTAGCCGACCGCTTTGCCACTACCTACTCGCACCTGAGCAAGGTGTTTTCGCGCACCGCAAACCTCACCATCGAGAAGTACCTCATTCGCATGAAAATAGAGCGTGTGAAGGAGCTCCTCAGCTACGGCGAGATGACGCTCGTGCAGATTGCCGACCAGCTGCGCTACAGCTCAGGCCAGCACCTGAGCAACCAGTTTCGGCAGGTCACCGGCCGCTCGGTGAGCGAGTTTCGCCGCCTCATGCAGCCCAAGCGCCTCTCGCTCGATTCGCTGGGCTAGGCTTTAACTACCGCTATAACATAAGCCAAAAGGGCGACGCTGCTAGCAGCGTCGCCCTTTTGTATGCAGCTCGTTTTGGCAAGCTTAGGCGGCGTAAGCTTTGCAGGCCTCCACGCACTCGCGGCAGGCCTGGGCGCACTGCTGGCAGTGGTCGTGCTGATGCTGGCCACACTCGTCAGCGCACTTCTGGCAAATTTCGATGCACTCCTTGATGATGTGCTGGGCGTGGGGCGAGTTGCGGGCGATGAAAGCCGCCGTGAGCCGGCAGATGTCGGCGCAGTCGCGGTCGGTGCGAATGCAGCCTACCATCATCTGGATGTTTTCTTCCGAGAGGCAGGCGTCGGCGCAGTATTCGCAGGCGGCTACGCAGCGGGCCAGGGCGTCGAGGAGGGAACGGTAGTCGGCGGGAGCGTTTTTCATAATCAGTAGGAAAAGGAATGGGCGGGCCACGGTAGCGGGGCACTAGAAGTTGTACGGGGCCCGCGGCCGCACGGGGGTATAAAGTGCGGGCGGAGCGCGTGCAAAATCCTGGTGGGCCGCACCCAAAAAAACGCCCCCGGCTTCTCCTGTGCAGGAGAAGCCGGGGGTGCGCACCGGCTTCTCCTGCACAGGAGAAGCCGGGGGTGCGCACCGGCTCCGCCACCCTGCGCCTGCCCTACCCCACGGTCAGGCGCAGGGTGGCGGAGCCGGTGCGCACCACATATACCCCGGTGGCCAGGGTGGTGGGCAGCGCCAGCTTAGCTACCCCAAAGGTACGGGGCGAGGCGCGGGCCAGAGCAGCCAGCCAGGGGCGCGAACCGCCCGAATTATGCACCTCTCCGGCCCTAACCTTACCGGCCCGGCGCACCACTATCGGCGGCCTTCTCCCGTTAGATGAGCACCTGACTACCTGCGCGTTTTTATGAGCCTATCACCTTATCTACTCTCGCTGGCTGTGCTGGCTGCCACTCCGGCCCTGGCCCAGCACGACCAGCACACTATGCCCGGCATGGCCATGCCGGCTGCTAAGCCCTACCCCTCCGACACTACCCGCCGCGGCGGGCCCGCCCGCCCCACGGGCCACCAGCCCACGCCCGCCGACACCAGCCACGCCCACCATATGGCCGGCATGGCCATGGATGGCATGAGCGGCATGGACATGGGAGATATGAACATGAACCACGCGTATTCCAAAAACCTGCCTATGAGCCGCAACGGCTCGGGCACCGCCTGGAATCCCGACCAGACGCCGATGTACATGTGGATGCAGCACAAAGGCCCCTGGATGCTGATGTACCACGGCGCGGCCTTTGTCCGCTACACCAGCCAGAACTTCAACCACGAAGGAAAACGCGGCCAGCGCAACGCCGTGGACGGCCCCAACTGGCTCATGACGATGGCCCAGCGCCCGGTGGGCGCGCGCGGCCTGCTCAACCTCACGCTCATGGTGAGCCTCGACCCGCTGACCGAAACGCGGGGCGGCTACCCGCTGCTGTTCCAGACCGGGGAGAGCTATAAGGGCCAACCGCTCATCGACAAGCAGCACCCGCACGACCTGATTTCGGGGCTGAGCGTGGGATACACGCACGCCTTTTCGGAGGATGTGGACCTGACTGCCTACCTCGGCTACCCCGGCGAGCCGGCCGTGGGGCCGGTGGCCTTTATGCACCGCATCTCGGCCATGCCCAACCCCGATGCGCCACGGGCCCACCACTGGACCGACGCCACGCACATCACCTTCGGGGTGGCTACGCTGGGGCTGCGCTACAAGCAGTTTAAGCTGGAAGGCAGCAACTTCACGGGCCGCGAACCCGACCAGTACCGCTACGACTTCGACCGGCCCCGCGCCGACTCCTGGGCCGCTCGCCTCAATTGGAACCCCACCCGCGAGCTGGCCCTGCAAGTGAGCCGGGCCATCATCAAAAGCCCCGAAGACCTGCACCCCGATGACAACGTAACCCGCACCACCGCCTCGGTGCTGCACAGCCGCAGCTGGGGCGAGCGCCACTACATCGCCTCCTCCCTGGTGTGGGGCATGAACGAGGGCCACGGCGCCCACGCCGAGCACGCCGTGCTGGCCGAAACCAACCTCACCCTGGGCCGCCCCACCTTCTACGGCCGCTACGAATTCGTGCAGAAGGATAGCGAGGAGCTGAGCTTCCAGCCCGCCACCCCGCCCGGCCAGCCGCTGGAGGAGCGGGTGTTCAACATCAATGCCCTCACGCTGGGCGCGAGCTACCGGCTGGCTACCCTGGGCGGCCCGCGCGGTCCCGAGCTAAGCGTGGGCGGGCAGCTCACGGGCTACGTCATCCCGCAAAGCCTTCAGGAAGACCAGTACTACGGCGTGGTGGGCTACGTGGGGCCGGGCTACGGCCGGCTCCCGCTCTCGGCCTCGGTCTATGTGCGCCTGAATGCGCCCTGGATGCGCCCGATGTAGGCTAGCCGGCTTGTACAACCCGGCCCGTATCTACCCAAAAAGCCGGTCCTGCTGACGTAGGACCGGCTTTTTTAGTTAATGCTACCTAGCAAGCCCGGGCCGGCTACTCTACGCTGAAGCGCTGGACTAGTGTGCCGCTGCGCACGAGGTACACACCCGCGGGCAGCCCGGCGGGCAGGGCCACCTGGCGCACGCCGGCGGCATCGGCCGCCGTGCGGTGCAGCAGCTGGCCGGTGACATTGTAGATTTCGATGGCAGCATAAGCGGCCGTGCCGGCTACGGTGAGCTGCGCGCTGGCCGGGTTGGGGAACACGCTCAGGCGGCTGGCCCCGCGCAGGGCTACCGGGCGGCTGGGCGAGTAGGTGGCCGTGCCGTCCACGTCTACCTGGCGCAGGCGGTAGTAGAGCAGGCCGCGGCTGGCGGGCAGGGCCGCATCGGTGAGGCCGTAGGTGCGCGCTAGGGTGCTGGTGCCGGCGGCGGCCACCTGGCCTACCTGGGTAAATACCCGGCCGTCCAGGCTGCGCTCCACGGCGAAGTAGCTGCTGTTGACCTCGCTGGCCGTGGCCCAGGCGAGCTGCACGGTGGCGGGGCCGGCGGCGGTGGCCGTGAAGCTAGCCAGCTGCACCGGCAGCGGGGTGCTGGTGTTGGCGAGGTAAAACTCGGAGAAATGGTCGGCTACCGTCGCGGTAGCCACAAACCAGTTGGTGCCGCTGGGCGAGCTGGCGGGGGCGGGCAGGGCGCGGGTTTCACCGGTGGCGGCGTTGTTGCTCAGGTCGCAGTCTTCGGCGGGGCCGCTGTACTGGGTGGCATAGAGGCCAGTCAGGGCGGCGGCCGGGCGCGCCGCTTGCAGGCGGGCAAACTCGCTGGTCAGCCCATAAAAGCGCAGGGCCACGGTGCGGCCATCAAACCGCCCGCCGCTGGCGGTGAGGTGAAAGTTGCGGTCGAGGTAGGGCCGGCCGGCCTGGTCCACGCGAATAGGCGCGCTGGGGTCGGCGCTGTACGTATCTACCGATAGGTCGCCGAGCGAGGCGCCGGTGTAGTTGTAGGCCAGCACCACCTGGCCGGCGCTGCTCAGCAGGTAGTGCCACTGGCCATCGCCCACGCTCGCCGTGGCGGGCACGGCGGGGGCGCAGGTATTGACGGCCGGGGGCGCGTACACGCCCAGCACGGCAAAGGCCGGTGGGCTGGTGCTCACGCCACTGCTGGTGCCCACCACCACGCTGCTGCTGCCGGCGGCCACGCCGGCCGGCACCGTCACGGTGAGCGAGGTGCTGGAGTTGAACACCACGCTGGCCGCCGCCACCCCGCCAAACGACACGGCGCTGTTGGCCGCGAAGTACGTGCCGGTGAGGGTGATGACATTGCCCGGCAGCTCGGCGCTGGGACTTATGGCCGCGAGCGTAGGGGCCAGGTTGAGGGCGAACACGCGCAGGGTGTTGTCGCTGCACGCTACGTAAGCGTAGCTGCCAACTACGGCGAGGGCCACCGGGCTGGCGCTGGTGGTGAGGCTCCCCACCGCTACGGGGGCATTGGGGTTGCTCAGGTCGAGTACTTGCAGCGTATTTACCGGGCTCTGGTTCAGCACGTAGGCAAAGTGGTCGTCGGGCATGGTGAGCACCGTGGCTTTGGCATCGAGCACCAGACTGCCCTTGAGCGTGGGGGTGGCGGCGCCGAGGCCCAGCACCTGGAGCAGCGGGGCGGCAGTGTTGTTGTAGTTCAGGGCCAGGCCCAGAGTGCTGCCCACGGCCACCGCCTTGTTGGCATTGGGGTAGGTATTATCCTGGCCCACCAGGGCTTCGCCGCGCTTGGTGGCCGAGGTGGCGGTGAGGGCCATCACGTTTACGGGGTTGTAGCCCAGGCTGGAGGCGAGGGCCAGCGGGCCGTTGACGGCGAAGGCCGTGGGCGTGTAGCGGCCGGTGCTGGCGTTTTGGCGTAGCACGGGGCTGGCGGGCGCGCTCAGGTCTACCACGGCCACCGTGCCGGAGCCGCCGCCGAAATTGTCGCTCAGGGTGTAGGCCGTGGTGCCCGTCATGCCCAGCCCCGCCAGGGCATTGCCCGGAATCCCGATGCTGCTGAGCAGCGGCAGCGCGGCCGTGGGCGCGGCGGCATTGTAGATGGCTAGGGTGGCTACCTGTACCCCGGCCTGGCTGTACTGCTGGTTCAGGTTGCCGACCGTGACCAGGCCGCCGCTGGCGGACAGGTAGCGCGGGTAGCTGCCATCGGGCAGGGCCGTGACGGCGGCCACCGCCGGCCGGGCCGGGTTGCTGATGTCGAAGGCCACGATGGCGCCGCCGTTGGTACCGCCGCGGGTGTTGAGCACGTAGGCGTAGCTGCCCATTACCGCTACGCTGCCGGGCACGCTGCTAGCGAGGGGGCTAGCCGTAGCGGTGCTGATACTGCCCACCAGCGTGATGGGCGTAGTAGCGGCCGCCTGCCGGGTGGCGCATAAGCTGGCCGCCGCCGCGGGGGCCACCTCCGTAGTGGCGGCGGGCCGGGGCAGCGCGCCGGCTACTGCCGGGCCAGCCGCGAGGCTTAGCGAAATCCCACTCAATACCAGGCCAATAAAGGAAGTGAGCAGGCCCATAGTAGCCCGCTTAGCAGGGAGGAAAAGTTGCTTCATGCAGAGAATAAAGGATGGCTAGAATCAGAGAATGCGCTAAACCCAACGGGGCAAGCAGTCTTTCCCAAGGCAAAGGTAGCTCAGCCATCACCCGGCGAATCCATCTGATTATCAAAAAAATCCACCTTCATCTTTCATTCATTTTTGCTTAGCGCCGCCGGGCTTTTCCGGGTGGGCGCGGCTGAGCGGGCGGCTCAGTGGCGGGCGCCCGGCACGTCGGCCCACAGCAGCAGCGCCTCCGAGAGGGGGTTTACGTCGAGGCTCACCAGGCGCACGCCGTAGCGCAGCTCGTCGCCCTCGCGGATATCGCGGCTGCCCAGGCTGATGACGCGCCGCAGCCGCTGGGCGTTGCGGTAGTCGCGCAGGGCCACTGCATCGGCAAAGGCGAAGGCCGTGGCCGGGATGCCGTAGCCCAGGATGAGCGGACCGCTGTCCACGTTGCCCGCCCCAGTTTGGTAGCTGCCACTAAACTCCCGGTACAGGCGCAGCACGCCCAGGTTGGTGCTGTGGTGGCGTTGATACAGCGCGTATTGCTGCCGGGCAAAAGTCGAATCGATCTGCGCCAAAAACCAGATGCTCCAGCCCAGGTGTGAGCCGCGGGGCCCTTCACTGGGTTGCCCGGCTGCATCTACCATCGAGGCCAGCAGGCCGGTTTGAGAATCAAGCCACTGGGTTTTGGCCCGCGCTACCCAACGCTGGCCGACATCGGCATACGGGCTGCCCGTGAGGCGGCTATGCAGCGCCAGCGAGGCCAGCGCCACCGTATTATCGGGCAGCCAGCGCCGGCCGGGGTACGAGGGCAGGTTACCGCTGGGCGCTTGCTGGAAGCGGGCCGCCAGCGCGGCCGACAGGCTATCGTGCAGGTGCCGGTAGGGCGAGCTAGGCACCAGTTGGCGGTGGCAGCCCAGCATCAAATTGAGATGGCCTAGGTACAGCACTGAGCCGGGTAGCGAGGATGCGCGGCCGGTAGCGGGCCGCACATCCTCAAGCTCGAACGACTGCCGCAGGGGCAACGTCAGGGCTACCGCAATGGCCCGGCCGATAGTAGCCGCCGCCTCGGCGCGCAGGTCGGGCTGCTGCGCGGCCAGGTTGGCCAGCCCGTAGGTGCTGAACGACAGCGTAAACAGGCCCCACTCGGGGTTCTGGGCTGTTAGCTTGCCCAGGTCGGTGTTAGGAGCAGTGCCTTCCTCTAACACGCGCTCCAAGTAGTTGAGCCGCAGCCGCACGTTGGCGCGGTTGGGCGGCTGGTAGGTGGGCCAGCTGGCGCTCACCCAGGCCAGGGCGGCCAGCAGGAAGGCCAGCCGGCCCCACCGCACGCGCTTGCGCCAGTGTCTTTGTTGCTTCATTTAGCCGATGAGGTACCGCGTATTCTCCTACAAAAAGCCCCTGCGCTTTTGAGAAGGCGCAGGGGCTGAGCGTTAGCGTTTTCTTTAAAACTACACCAGGCCCTTGGCGGCTAGGTATTCGGCAATCTGCACGGCGTTGGTGGCGGCGCCTTTGCGCAGGTTGTCGGCCACAATCCACATGTTGAGGGTGTTGGGCTGGGTTTCGTCGCGGCGCAGGCGGCCCACCAGCACGGCGTCGCGGCCGTGGCTGTCTTTGGGCATGGGGTAGCTGTTCTGGCTGGGCTCGTCTACCAGCTCCACGCCATCCGTCTTGCTCAGAATGTCGCGTACCTCAGCGAGGTCGAAGTCCTGGGCAAACTCCACGTTTACCGACTCGGAGTGGCCACCCATGACGGGCACACGCACGCAGGTGGCGGTGACGCGGATACCGTCGTCGCCCATGATTTTCTTGGTCTCGTTCACCATTTTCAGCTCCTCCTTGGTGTAGCCGTTGGGCTGAAACACGTCGATGTGGGGCAGCACATTGAGGTCGATGGGGTGCACGTAGGCGGGGTTGCTGGCGGTTTGGCCGGCGCGCTCCTCCATGAGCTGGTCCACGGCCTTTTTGCCGGTGCCGGTCACGCTCTGGTAGGTGCTGATGACGAGGCGCTTGGCCTGGTACTTCTTGTGCAAGTCGTTGAGGGCCACCACCAGCTGAATGGTCGAGCAATTGGGGTTGGCAATGATTTTATCTTCTGGGGTGAGCACGTCGGCGTTCACCTCGGGCACCACCAGCTTCTTGGTGGCGTCCATGCGCCAGGCCGACGAGTTATCGACCACCACGGTGCCCACTTCGGCAAACTTGGGGGCAAACTCCAGCGACACGCCGCCGCCGGCCGAGAAAATGGCGATGGCCGGGCGCGCCGCAATGGCGTCGGCCATGCTCACCACCGGGTAGTCTTTGCCCTGAAAATGAACCAGCTGGCCCACCGACTTGGCAGACGCCACGGGCAGCAGCTCGGTAACGGGAAACTGGCGCTCAGCCAGTACTTTCAGCATTTCGGTGCCCACCAGGCCGGTGGCACCCACTACAGCAATCTTCATGAGGGTAGCAGTTAATCAGCTCGTTAGGCGGGCGGCATCGCGCCGGCCGCTAGCGGGCAAATGTCGGGACAAAATTGGTTAGCCGGTACGCCGCGGGGCTGGGCTACTAAAAGCCGGTAGCCAGCGGGCTAAAAAAGGTGAAATAATGGGCGCATCAGGCAGCCAAAGTTGCGGATTACCCGTTGAGGTTGGCAAGCCGCTGGGTAGCGGCTGGCGGCGCAGCCTACCTAACGGCCGCGCCTGATTTTCACTCCTTTTCACCAAACCATTCCGCCCCTCATGGCCATCGAACCAAAAACCAAGGGCCTGGCCCACGTCGCCTTGCGCACGTCTGACTTTGCCCGCGCCAAAGCCTTTTACCACGACTTGCTGGGCCTGCCGATAGCGCTCGAAACCCCCGAGATACTGGGTTTCCTGATTGGCTCCACGTTTCTGGGCTTTAAGAAAGCCGAGCCTACCTATCCCGGCGGCGGCACCTTCACGCCCTTCAACGTGGGCCTCGACCACATCGCCATCGCCTGCGAAGACGAGGCCGAGCTGCACCGCGTAGCCGACGCCTTGCAGGCTGCCGGCGTCGAGAACACCGGCATCAAAGTAGATACTGTGCAGCCCAAGAAATACGTAGCTTTCAAAGACCCCGACCGCATTCAGTGGGAGTTCTACATGGTGTAAATCTGCAGTTGGGCTTTCGCCACTAAAGCCCAAAAAGCCCGTCAGGCGGAGCTTACGGAAGTATCTCACGCGCCTCGTTGGATAGAGCGAATGAGCTGCTTCGGCAAGCTCCGCCTGACGGGCTTTTCACGTAGCATAGCGAGGTTTCAGACGCTCAATCCTATCTCAGAGTCGTATCTAAAGACAGATAACCAGATTCTTCAATAAGAACTTTCAGTGCTGCCACACCTATAACTCAACTTTCTTATGCTTATTTGGGGCTAGCTATCACTGGTAGCCTTCCTCATGAAGCATTTTCTACTCCTCCTTTTGTGGCTACCACTGGCGGTACAGGCGCAGTTAGCGGAGACATTCGCCGACGGCGACTTCACCCAAAACCCCACCTGGACCGGCGACATTGGCAGCTTCACGGTAACCAGCCAGATGCTGCAAAGCAATGGGCCGGCCGTTACGGGCACCCAGCTCCAGCTCGTGACGCCCTGCCAGGCCAGCACTGGCACCACCTGGGAGTTTTGGGCTAACCTGCGGCTGGCTACCTCCGCCAGCAACCTGGCCGACGTGTGGCTGCTGGCCTCGCAAGCCGACCTGCGCAGCCCCGCGACCAAGGGCTATTTCGTGCGCCTGGGCGGCACCGACGACGAGGTGAGCCTCTTCCGCAAAGACTCGGCTCGCAGTGCTACGGTCCTCATTGATGGTCAGAACGGTACGTTGCCTTCGACTACCAACAACTTGGTGCGCGTGCGCGTAACGCGCTCATTGCAAGGCCAGTGGACGCTGGCCCGCGACCTCACCGGTGGGCGCGATTTCGTGGCCGAGGCTAGCCAGCCTACTGATAACACCCACCAGCGGAGCGCCGTGGCGGGCGTGGCCCTGCTCTACTCCTCGGCCAACGGCAGGAATTTCTACTTCGACGATTTCAGCGTGACCGACGCCACGGCGCCGCTGCTCAGCCGCGCCGTGGCTGTGGATGCGCGCACGCTCGACGTGGTGTTTAACGAAGCCGTGGACCCGGCTACCGCCAGCCAGCCGGCCCACTACCGGCTGGCGGTGGGCGCGGTGCCTGCCACAGCTACCGTATCGACGCTCAATCCGGCCGTGGTGCGGCTGACTTTCGGCCAGGATTTTGGGGCAACTAATACGCTGGAAGTGCGGCAGCTAGCCGACCTCTACGGCAATGTGGCGGCCGGGCCGCTCACCATCGCTTTCGGCGGAGTACCGGTGGCGCCCCGGGTGGGCGAACTGCTCATCACGGAGATTATGGCTGACGAGTCGCCAGTAGTGGGCCTGCCGGCTGCCGAGTTTATCGAGCTTTATAACAACACCGCCACCAAAACGCTGAGCCTGCGCGGGGTGCGCCTCTTCAAATCAGGCGGCGGTACTGCCGCCGTGCTGCCCGATACCGCCCGCCTGCTGCCCGGCCAATACGCTGTGGTATGCGGCAGCACCCACGTGGCGCAATTTGCTTCGTATGGTAAAGTGTACGGCCCCAGCAACTTCCCCGCCCTCAGCAACGGCGGCGACCAACTGGTGCTGCGCGGCCGCGATGGCACCACGCTCTTCGAAGTAGCCTACGCCGACACCTGGTACCGCGACCTGCGCAAAAAAGATGGCGGCTGGACCCTCGAAATGCTGGACCCCACCAACTACTGCGGCACCGCCGCCAACTGGCAAGCCAGCCAGGATGCCAGCGGCGGCACCCCCGGCCGCCGCAATAGCCGCGCCACCACCAACCCCGACCGCACCGCCCCTACCCTGCTGAGCGCCGTAGCCCTCACGCCCAGCCTCCTCCGCCTGAGCTTCGGCGAAAAGGTGGACAGCGCAGCGGCCGCTAGCCCGGCGCTTTACGCTGTGCAAAGCAGCAGCGGCTCCGCGCCCGCTATCAGCCGCGCCGCGCCGGTGGGGCCTGATTTTCGGGCTGTGGACCTAACCATCAGCCCGGCGCTGCTGCCCAGCCAGCCGCTGACCGTAGCCGTGGCCCGCGCCACCGACTGCGCCGGCAACGCTAGCGGCGCGCTCAGCGTGGCCGGCGTGGCCCTGCCCGAAGCCGCCCAGCCCGGCGACGTGGTGGTGAACGAGGTACTCTTCAACCCCGCGCCGGGCGGGGTTTATTTTGTCGAAATAGTCAACCGCTCCCTGCGCTACGTGAATCTGCAGGGCCACCAGCTCACGGTGCAGAAGGCCAGCGGTCCGGCCACAGCCGTTATCAGCCCCGGCGCGCCCTACGTGCTGGCCCCCGGCCAATTGGTGGCCCTGACTTCGAATACGGGCACGCTGCAAGTCCAATACCCGACTAGCAGCAACCTAGCCGCGCTGCTGGCCGTGGCGAGCTTTCCGGCGCTGGACAACAGCGCGGGCTCGGTCTTTCTGTACACCTCAACCAACACGGAGCTAGACCACTACGACTATAACAAAAGCCAGCAACTAGCCCTGCTGAGCACTCAGGATGGCGTGTCGCTGGAGCGCATCCGGGCCAGCGGGCCGAGCACGGCCAGCAACTTCCACTCAGCGGCGGGCACGGCGGGCTACGCCACGCCCGGCCGCCCCAATTCGCAGGCCCAGGATGCCGTGGGCAACGGCCAGGAACTGACTGTGGTGCCCGAGCTATTTACGCCCGATGACGATGGCCAACAAGATTTTACCACGCTCAATTATCAGCTCGACCAGCCCGGCTACGTGGGCTCGGTAACGGTATACGATGCCTTGGGCCAGCTTACACGCCGCCTGCTGCGCAACGAGAGCCTGGCCACCACTGGCTTCGTGCAGTGGGACGGCCTTGATGAACGCGGCCACAAAGCAGCCGTGGGCTACTACATCGTGTACGTCGAGCTGTTCCGGCCCAGCGGCGGCGAGCGGCGCGAATACAAGAAAACCGTGGTGGTAGGCGCCCGGCTGTAGGGTGGTACTTTGCGTTGCGCGGAACAAGTCCCTCGTACGGAAATAGCGGACTGGTCCGTTCTACAGCGGCACGGTGGATTAAACTTCGCCCCCGGCCCACCGTCCAACCGCCATGAACGTGCAGCAGCTCCAGCATTTGTATTGGCGGGCCGGCTTCGGGCCGCGCCCGCAGGACGTGGCCACCGGCCTCAGTCCTGCCAAGGCCCTGCGCCAGCTTTTGCGCGAGGCTCACGCCTACGAACCCATTCCGAGTAGTGTGCTGGCTGGCTTCCGCGACCCGCTGGGTACGGTGATGGCCGTGCCGCCCGGTGCGCCCACCACTGGCCCAGCCGGAGCAGCCGGCCCCGCCGCCGCGCCCCCAGCCCCGGCCAGCTCGGCGCAGCCGGGCACCGATAACCCCGCTACGATGGCCCCGCCGCTGGCCGCCGTGGACCCACTGCGCCCGCGCTCGGCGCTAGCCGTGCGCCGCCAGGGCCTGCCCCAACTGCGCCGCGCCGCCCTCACGCCCGAGCAGCGCAAGCAGCAGAATGCGGGCATCCGCGACGCGTTTCAGGCGATGAGCACGGCTTGGATGACCCAGATGGCGACCTCGCCCGGCCAGCTGCGCGAGAAAATGGCGTTGTTCTGGCACGGGCATTTTGCCTGCCGTACCCGCCGGCCCGACGACTCGCTGGCCCTGCTCAACACCATTCGGGCGAAGGCGCTGGGCAAATTTCCGGACCTGCTGCTGGCCGTGAGCCAGGAGCCGGCGATGCTGCAATTTCTTAACAACCAACAAAATAAAAAACAGCACCCCAACGAAAACTTCGCCCGCGAGGTGATGGAGCTGTTCACGCTAGGCCGGGGCAATTACTCCGAAACCGATGTCAAGGAGGCCGCCCGCGCCTTCACCGGCTGGAGCTACGACGGCCAAAGCAACTTCCGCTTTCGCGAGCGGGAGCACGACGCGGACCCTAAAACCCTGCTGGGCCAAACCGGCAATTGGGGCGGCGAAGACGCCCTGCGCATCATCATGCAGCAGCCGGCAGCGGCCACGTTCCTGGTCACCAAAATGTACCGCTTCTTCGTGAACGACGTGCCCGACCCGGCCCGTATTGCGCCGCTGGCCGCCGCTTTCCGCCAGAGCGGCTACGACGTGAGCGACTTATTGGAGCGGATGTTTTCGGCCGACTGGTTTTACGCGCCCGCCAACATGGGCAGCCTCATCAAGTCGCCGGTGGCGCTGGTAGCCGGCCTGCGCCGCACCCTCAACCTGACCGTGGACAACGACAAGCAGCTGCTGGGCTACCAGCGGGCGCTGGGCCAGGCGCTGTTCATGCCGCCCAACGTGGCCGGCTGGCCCGGCGGCCGCGCCTGGATAGACTCGTCGTCGCTGCTGCTGCGCCTGCAATTACCCAGCATTCTCTTCAAAAACGCCGAGTTTGCGGTGCGCCTCAAAGACGACGAAAACGACATCACGCCCCAAACCACTGGCAAGGAGCGGCTCGTTAAAACTACCGAAACCACTCACCTGCCGCTGGCTCCTATGCAGCAGCTCCTGGGCACCACTCCGCCCGCCGCGCAGCCGCAGGTGCTGGCCAACTTCCTGTTGCAAGCTCCCCTTCGCCCCGAAAACCTGGCCCTCGTGCAGCAAGCCGCCGCCAATGCCGCCACGCCCGAGGAGCGCCTGCGTACTACCCTAGTCAGCCTGCTGAGCTTGCCCGAATACCAACTGGCGTAGGGAATAGTAGGCCCCACCCGACGTTGGACGGCGCGAAAACGAACTGTTTAACACCGGGCGGGGGCAAGCGCCGCTCCCTCCCTAATCTTACTTTTCTATGCAACGCCGCCACTTTCTGCAATCGTCCGCGCTGGCTAGCACGCTGCTGCTGGTACCCAAGTTTTTGCACGCCCTCGACCGGCCCGAGAGCCAACTGGCGGCGCGCTTGCGTGATGCGCCCAGCACTGCCGCCCGGCGGCTGATAGTGGTGCAACTGGGCGGCGGCAACGACGGCCTGAATACCCTCGTGCCGTTTCGTAACGACCTGTATTACAAGGCCCGACCCACGCTGGCGCTCAAGGAAAGCGAGGGCCTGCTGCCGGTGAGCGACGACCTGGCCTTGCACCCCGCCATGAAGGGACTGAAAGGCTTGTTTGACCAGGGGCAGGTGGCCATCTGCAACGCCGTGGGCTACCCCAACCCCGACCGCTCGCACTTCCGCTCGATGGATATCTGGCAGACCGGCTCGGGCTCGGAGGAATTGCTGAGCACCGGCTGGCTGGGCCGCTACCTCGACAGTAGCTGCGCCGTCGGCGCACCCGCCTACCAGGCCCTCGAAATTGACGACACGCTGAGCCTCGCCCTCAAGGGCAAGCAACGCAACGGACTGGCCCTCAAGAACCCTGGCAAATTTCACCAGCTCACCCAAAGCCGCTACCTCAGCCACCTAAGCCAGGAAAAAGCCACCGCCCCAGCCGGCTCGGAGCTGGACTATCTGTACAAGACGTTGGCCGAAACCGCCTCGTCGGCCGACTATCTCTACGAGAAGTCGAAAATCCACACCAGCACCGCCACCTACCCCAATACGGAATTTGGTAAGAACCTGAAAACCACTGCTGAACTGATTAATTCCGGCGTAGAGTCGCGGGTGTATTACCTGGCGCTTTCGGGTTTCGATACCCACGTGCGGCAGCACGAGCAGCAGGGCCGCCTGCTGGGCGAGTTGTCCGATGGCCTGGCCGCGCTGGCCGCCGACCTGCAAAAAAGCGCCGAGTGGAACAACACCTTGGTAATGGTTTTCAGCGAGTTTGGCCGGCGCGTGAGCCAGAACGCCAGCAACGGCACCGACCACGGCACCGCCAACAACGTGTTTTTGCTGAGCGGCGCGCTGCGCAAGCCCGGCCTGCTCAACCAGCCCGCCAGCCTCGCCGACCTTGACCAGGGCGACCTGCGCTACCAGCTCGACTTCCGCAGCCTCTACGCCAGCATTCTCACCGATTGGCTGGGGGCCGACGACAAGCTCGTGCTGGGCCCCGGCATAGCGCGCCTAACCGGTCTACTCGGCTAAGCCAAACCGTTGAGGTAAAAGGCAGTACACCCTACGCAGCAAGGAGGAAAAAGCAAGCTCAGCGATATCAAAGCCGGTTGGCCGCCCGTAAAAACGGGTAGCCAACCGGCTTTTTCTAAGCTCCCTTTTCCACCATTACTTCACTACCTGCGCTATGAAAATCATTTCTCCCACGCTGCACGGCGTGCTCGACTACCTCACCTGCGGGCTATTCTTTACGGCCCCCAGCCTCTTCGGCTTCACGGGTACCTACGCCACGGTGTGCTACATTCTGGCGGTTGGCTACCTGCTAATTAGCCTTGTCACCAACATGCCGCTGGGCGCGTTTAAGGTGCTGCCTTTCTGGCTACACGGCCGCCTGGAGTTGGTGAGCGGGGCCGTATTTATTGCCTCACCTTGGCTGTTCGGCTTCGCCAATGAAAACGGCGTGGCCCGCAATTTCTTCGTAGCGATGGGCGTGGTGTTTCTCCTCGTTTTCCTGTGCACCCGGTGGCGCACGCAGGAGGCGCATCGCCCGGCCATGAGCTGAGGCTGTTTTCTGCAATGAAAAGGCCTCCTTTGGCTAGCACTCGGCTAGGCAAAGGAGGCCTTTGGCAATTAGCAGCCCGCTGCTTATCAAATAGGTACGTTGAACCCGAAGCCGTAGATAAGCTGCCCCGAGCCAAAGTGGTGCGTGACGCGGCCCAGGCGGTCGGCACCGATATAGCTGTTCGTATAATTAGCGAAAGCGCCCTGAAAATCAGTATTCAGGAAAAAATAACGGTACAGCTCCAGGCGCAGGCCGCCGCTGACGCCAGCCACCCAGCCTTCGTAGTGAAACGGCCCCTCGGCGTGGCTCGTGAAGATGGACGAGATGGTGTACGATATCATGGGGCCGCCGCCTACTTTGCCGATACCGCTGAGCGTGACGTGCCGGCCGGCCAGGAACTCCCAACGCTTCACCAAGTTCACCATCAGGTAGTTGTTACCGTTGGTGTGCTGCAAGTGCACGAAGTCGGGCGTCACGAGGGTATCGCGGTCGAAGCGGAAGCCCCGAATCTGACCCGATACGCGCATCACCTGGTTGTCGTCGACCACGTATTTGAGGTGGTTCCAGCTGACCTCAATGCCTAGGTCGTGCTTGTCGTGAAACATGTAGCCCACCGTGAAGTCGTACTGCGGCACGGTGAGGTTGCTGGGCTTCCAGAAATCGCTCATGCTGGGGTGGTCGTGGGCCACCGCATCGTGAAACGTAAAGTCATAGTCGTCAGACTTATCGTTGCGAAAGCGAATGTCTGACTTGGTATACCAGTCGCGGTTGTAGCTCCAGTTGAGGTAAATGCTGCCGTGGTCGCGGCCGCGCACCGGCAGGTCCTGCACATTAGTC
>Ga0268353_100009_pt1 | contig 30297 bp, 24 predicted proteins | sample G5R2_NF_18SEP201_FD_190168 | JGI IMG/M metagenome (GOLD analysis project Ga0268353, IMG submission 190168) | Phyllosphere microbial comminities from switchgrass, GLBRC, Michigan, United States - G5R2_NF_18SEP2017_LD1 | ecosystem: Host-associated > Plants > Phyllosphere > Phylloplane/Leaf | place... | reverse complement strand
CGGCATTCAGGGCAAGCTCTGGGACGGGGAGGTGCACGGCGAGGCCCAGTGGCCCACCGACTCGGCCAACCGAGTGGCCCCAGTAATTTATAATGTTGACTTTAAGTTTGATACCTTAAACTATAAGTCCTTGCTAGAACGTCTGTCGCGGCCGCCGCGCCGCTCGCGCAAGTCGCCGGGCAGCCCCGCCATCCGCGAGCTGCTGCTGGCCGCCAATGGCAAGCTGCGCTACCAAATCAACTCGCTGGTGCTGCCCGATGGCCAGCGGCTGCGCGACCTGCGCCTGCGCTTCGACAAGCAAGGCCCGGTCCTGAACCTGCCCTACGTGTACTTCGTGGCGCCGCAGGGCGGCGTGGGCAGCGGCTCAGCCACGGCCCAATTGGAAGGGCTGCGCATTGCCCGCGCCGATGCCAGCCTGCACCTGCGCTACCCCACGCTCGATGTGCCGCAGCTGCTGCGGATGCTGGCCAGCGTGGCCCCGCCCCGCACCGACTCGGCCGCCGCCGCCGAGCGCCGCAATCTCCGCGATGCGCGCCGGGCAGCGCGCCTGCAAGCCGGCAAAACGAACGCCGGCACCCTTGTGAGCACCGGCCGCTTTACGGCAGTGCTGCGCGTGGAGGCCGACCACGTGCGCTACGCCGCCATGCGGGGCACGCAGTTTCAACTCACTACGCACCTGCAAGCCGGCGAGGCTATTTTGGATGACTGCACCGTAAACGCGCTCGGTGGCCGCGTTACGTTGCGCGGACGGCTTATCACCAATGCGGGCCGGCTGCACCACCCCTTGCAGGTGCAAGCGCTGCTGGAGGACATCCAGCTTCCGCAGCTATTTGGCACGGCTACAGCCATGCGTTTCAATGTGCTGGAGAGTGAAAATATCCGGGGCACCCTGCGCTGCGCAGCCGCCTTGCGCACCGACCTTGATGAAAAATTCATTCCTAATCTGGACAACACCAACGCCTACCTCAAGGCTGATATTCACGACCTGGAGCTGCTGAATGTGGAAGCCTTGCAGGAAGCGCTACGGTTTTTCAAGAAGCGCACCGAGCACCTCTACTTCGCGCCCGTAAGTACCGAGTTTGTGCTGAACCGGGGCGAGTTGCTCATCCCCAACCTCCAGCTTACCAGTAACCTCACTGAGCTACAAATCCACGGCCGCTACGACCTCGATGGTCGCGCCGACCTCTACGTGGGCATGAACCCGTTTCACGCCCTTTTTGGGGATAACAACAAACGTATTGCGCGTATTCAGGCCGGCGTAGCCACCACCCGCCACGACCCCAAGCTCACGTACGTGAACCTCAGCCGCGAACTGCCGCATACCAAGTACCACGTCAAGATTTTTCAGAAGCAGGAACAGCGTATGGCCCAGCGCACCCTGCGGCGCCAACTGCACCAGCTCGTTATTTCGCAGCGCCTCGATACCACCTTGCGCCTGCTGCCGCGCGCGCCATCGATAGTACCCTCAGACAAGCTGGCTACTTCGCCTTGATGAGATTTGGAATTTCCTGCGAAAGGGATTGCCTCTCATGAGCCCCCAGTAACAGCTGTCATGCTGACGCAGGAGGCATCCTAGCGCACCCGAACAAGTCATTAGTGCGTGATAGGATGCTTCCTGCGTCAGCATGACAGAGGAGAGACTAAGCCGCCCTTAAGCCAATGCCCTTTAGCGGCCTACTATGGCGTCAATCTGCGTCAGCTCTTCGCTGGTAAACTCGGTATTCTTCAAACAGCCGACTGCATCCGTTACCTGCTGCGGCTTGCTGGCCCCGATGATAACGGAGGTCAGGCGCGGGTCGCGCAGTACCCAGGCCAGCGCCAGCTGAGCCATGCTCTGGCCCCGGCCTTGGGCTATTGCATTAAGCTGGCGGGCCTTTTCGATATTCTCGGGCGTAAGCTGGCTTTCCTCAATGGCGCCGTTGCCTAGCTTGCGGGCGGCCCGTGAGTCGGGCGGCACGCCTTGCAAGTACTTGTCTGTAAGCACCCCCTGGGCCAGCGACGAGAAGGCAATACAACCCACACCTTCCTCGGCCAGCACATCGAGCAGGCCTTGCTCGGGGGTGCGCACCAGCAGCGAGTACTTGGGCTGGTGAATGAGGCAGGGCGTGCCCAGCTCGCGCAGGATGGCGCAGGCGCGGCGCGCTTCGTCGGGCCCGTAGTTGGACAGGCCCACGTACAGCGCCTTGCCCTGGCGCACCAAGGTGTCGAGCGCGCCCATGCTTTCTTCGAGCGGCGTATCGGTATCGGGGCGGTGGTGGTAGAAAATGTCCACGTAGTCGAGGCCCATCCGGCGCAGGCTTTGGTCAAGGCTAGCCACGAGGTACTTGCGCGAGCCGCCGTCGCCGTAGGGGCCGGGCCACATGCCGTAGCCGGCTTTGGTGGAAATAATCAACTCGTCGCGGTAGGGTTTGAAATCAGTCTGGTAGAGCCGCCCAAACGTTTCTTCGGCCCCGCCAGCGGGCGGGCCGTAGTTGTTGGCCAGGTCGAAGTGCGTGATGCCCAGGTCGAAGGCCGTGCGCAGGATGTCGCGGCAGCCAGCCAGGGCGTTTACTTCGCCAAAATTTTGCCACAGGCCCACCGAAATGGCGGGCAGGCGCAAGCCGCTGCGGCCGCAGCGGCGGTAGTCCATAGCATCGTAGCGGGCGGGATTGGGTTGGTAAGACATATTGGGAAAGTGGAAAAGGCGGCGAATACTTACGGCGCTAAAACTACTAGCCGCCGCGTGGGTTTGCGCGCGCTGGGGCAACTACCCGGTAAAGAGCCCCTGGGCTACCTTGCCGGCCCCTAGCTCTCCCCTGCATGTCCCGCCTTCGCTTTCTTCTCCTCGGCCTGCCGATGCTGGCCCTCGCCGCCCGGCCCGCCGCGGCCCAAACTACCCCCGCCAGCCGCGCCCAGGATTCGCTGTTTGTGCGCCAGAACTACCGCAAGGTCGAGCAGCTTATTCCTATGCGCGACGGGGTGCGGCTGGCTACTATTCTCTACGTGCCGCTCGATGCCAGCGCGGCCCACCCCTACCCTTTTCTGCTGGAGCGCACGCCCTACTCGGCTGGCCCGCGCGGAGCCACTAATTATCCCACCCGGGGGCCCAGCCCCAGCCGCGAGCTGAGCCAGGAAAAATACATTTTCGTGTACCAGGATGTGCGGGGCCGCTACCTCAGCGAAGGGCAGTTTGAGGAAATGACGCCCGCGCTCAGCGGCCCGGCCCCGGCCGCCGCCAAGGGCGCCAAGCCGCCCCACGACGAAAGTACCGACACCTACGATACCATTGAGTGGCTACTCAAAAATGTGGCTGGCCACAACGGCCGCGCCGGCCTCCTGGGCATTTCCTACCCGGGGTTTTATGCCACTGCCAGCCTACCCAATGCCCATCCGGCAATCAAGGCGGTGTCGCCGCAGGCCCCGGTAACGGACGAGTTTATTGGCGACGATGCCCGGCACAACGGAGCTTTTTTTTTGCTCGACAACTTTGACTTTACAAATTATTTCGACGTGCCCCGGCCCAAGCCAGTGGCCGATTATAAAGAGTTATTCCCGCTGAAAATCGACGATGCCTATCAGTTTTTTCTGAACCTTGGGCCTATCAAAAATGCTAATCAGCGGCAGTACTTCAACGGCCGGGCGCGCATCTGGAACGAGTACCTGGCCCACGACACGTACGACGCCTACTGGCAGGCCCGCAACATCCGCCCGCACCTCACGGGCGTGCGGCCCGCCGTACTCGTGGTAGGCGGCTGGTACGACGCCGAGGACCTGTTTGGCGCACTGCATACCTACCAGGCCATCGAAAAGCAAAACCCCGGCGCCACCAACCGCCTCGTGATGGGCCCCTGGACTCACGGCGCCTGGAGCCGCGCCGACTGGAGCAAATACGGCCCGCTGAACTTCGGCCAAAACACCGCCCAATACTACCGCCAGCAGCTGGAAACGCCCTTTTTCAATTATTACCTCAAAGATAAAGGCAGTTTCAACCCGGCTGAGGCCACGGTATTTGACACGGGTAGCAATGAGTGGAAAACCTACCCGGCCTGGCCGCCAAAGGATAGCCAGCCGCGCGAGTTTCGCTTTCAGGCAAAGGGCAGTTTGGTCTCCACTTATGAAAATGCGGGGCATCCTGTTCCTTTCCCGAGAGCGCAAGGTCCTTCTGACTTTATTATTGTACGTAATCAACCTGCCTCGCCCGCCTTCACTGAGTACGTGAGCGACCCGGCCAACCCCGTACCCTATACCAATGGCGTGCACGGCAGCCGCAACAACGAGTATATGGTAGAGGACCAGCGCTTTGTGGCCAAACGGCCCGACGTACTCACCTTCCAGACTGAGCCGCTGGCGGCCGACCTTACGGTGGCCGGTCCGCTGGGCGTGGATTTGTGGGTGAGCACCTCAGGCACCGATGCTGACTTTGTGGTAAAGCTCATTGATGTGCTGCCCGATGGCTCAGCCGGCACCCAGCGCCTCGTGCGGGCCGACGTATTCAGGGGCCGCTACCGCACGGGCTTCGACAAGCCCGCGGCGTTTCAGCCCAACGTGCCCACGCAGGTGAAGTATGAGCTGAACGACGTGCTGCATACCTTCCGGAAGGGCCACCGCCTGCTGGTGCAGGTGCAGAGTACGTGGTTTCCGCTCGTGGACCGCAACCCCCAGCAGTTCGTCAACATCTCCACGGCCGAGGCTAAGGACTTTCAGAAGGCCACCATCCGGGTGTACCACGAGGCGGGCCACGCCTCCAGCCTCACGCTACCAGTGCTGGGGCAATAAGGTGAGCGGCCGAAAAAAGGGACTTAGCAGCCGGGCTACATCCGGCTGCTAAGTCCCTTTTTTCGTTTGTCAGGCTGACGCAGGAAGCATCTTATTTAGCTAGCCTGCTTTTGGGCATGCCAGAGCACTAGTTGCCAGCCTTTTGCCTCGTCTTTGATGTAGACAACCACGTATTTGATGCGCGTAAAGCTGGGCTGGCCATCGGCGCCGGGACCGAGGTCGATTTGGATAAGCGCGTTGACGATGGCCGTGCGGTCGTCGTTGTAGGGGCGCACCACTATGTTTTCGATATCTACCTGGTCGTAGCGGCTCTGGCCGCTGGCGATGGAGGCGATATAGCTGGCCTTGCCATCCTGGTGGCCGTTGGAGTGGGTGTAGATGAGGTCATCGGCAAAAATGGTTTCCAGCGTGGGCAGGTCTTTGGCGATTTGGGCATCGAAGCGACGACGCTCTAGTTGTTCGATTTCTTGAATGGCGGACATCGTGTGCGAAACAGGGTAAAAAAATGGTTAAGGCTGGCCAGCCAGCCGGCGCACAGTGCTACCGACTAAGCTGCCCGGCTACTAAACTACCGCAGCAGGTAGGCGTAAGAAATATCGGTATGACGTGCCGGGCCACCTGCACCCACTAGCCCGGGGTGGGCGGGGGCGGCCCGTGGTGGCTCTGCTAGGATTTATGGCGAGTTCCAGGGTTTCGGTGCTGAAAGCTTTTGGAATGGCCAGGCATCTGGCTACCAGCACGTCCCACATAAAGCAAGCGTACGCACAGGTGGAAGTAATTACCACCGTGGTAGCCCAAAGCTACCCTGCCCTCGGGGTCAAAAAGTACTGGCAGCTTAGCCACAGAGGCAGCCACGAAGTAGCCAGCGCAACTAATAGAAAAATAGCATTTTATCGCCTACTCCTTACTCTTTGGGCGCGAAGAAGCCTTGGCTGGCGCGCTACGCCGGGGGCCAGCGGCCTTAGCCGGCCGCGCCGACAAGGTTTTGGGGTCAGCCAAAAATGCCTTGAGTGCGGGTGAAGGCCGGCCGTCGTCCGTCCAGGCGTTGAGCTGGTAGCCGCTCCAGCTTTTGGCGCCCTCGGGCTCCCAGTAAAACACACCCAGGCCCTTGTGCTGGGGCACGGCGCGCACGGCTTGCTGCACGGCCACGAGCATATCGAAGGTGTTTTGCACGGCGAGGTAGTCGCCGCCGACCTCGGCCACCACTACCTCCTTACCAGGATAGCGGGCTACCATGTCGCGCATGTTGGCGCCCAGACTGGCGATGGAGGCGGTGTAGTCCTGTTTGAGCCAGTAGGGGTAGTACGACATACCGATGACGTCGAACTGGCCGCCGTGGCGGATTAGCTTATCGAAGAAATCGCGGTACAGGGCGCCGTCGTTGCCCCGGTCGAGGTGCACGATGACTTTGGAGGTGGGGCTCACTTCCTGCACTGCATCATAGCCTTTGGTGATGAGCTGCGCAAGCTGGCCAAAGTTCTCGGTGCTGCCCTCGGGCCAGAGCATGCCGCCCGGTATCTCGTTGCCTACCTGCACCCACTCGGGCGTTACGCCACTGGCTTTCAAGGCCTTCATGGTGCTCACCGTGTGCTCGTACACATCGGCTAGCAATTGCGGGAAAGAGTGGCTGGCCCAGGCGGCTGGCTTGGCTTGCTTGCCGGGGTCGGCCCAGGTGTCGCTGTAGTGAAAGTCTATCATCACGCGAAAGCCCAGGTCGGTGGCGCGCTTGGCCGTCGCCACTACTTCGGCGGGGCTGCAATGGCCATTGGTTTTATCGTCGGAAGGATTTACGAACACCCGCAGCCGAATAGAATTGATGCCCTGGGCCTTGAGAATCGAAAAGCAGTCCTGCACCGCACCCTGCTCGTTGTGAAAGACGTAGCCGGTGGCCTCCATCTGCTGGAGCCAGCCTACATCGGCACCCTTGGCAAACGTTTGGGCGGCGGCACTGGGGGCCGCTACCTGGGCCGCACCCCATACCAGGCCCAGGGCTAGCGCGGTACACAGCGGCCGTAACAAAAAGAAATTCATACAAGCAAAAATCCGAGGCGTAAGGCAGGCCAAGAGCAGCCTACCTCCCCTAACAGCAAGGCGCAAAACTAGCCCTGCCGCGCAGCCTGGCCACTAAAAAAGCGTTAGCTGCCCACCGGGGCTGGCCGGGGCCGCCTCGCCGTCGAGGTTAGAGAGCGAGAGGCCGAGCAGGCGCACGCCCTTGGGCAGCGGCAGCAGGGCGGTGAGAATTTCCTGGCCGGTACGCAGCAGCGCGGCTTCGTCGGGCACGGAGGCCAGCAGCGTGCGGCTGCGGGTTATCTGCTGAAAGTCAGCAAATTTAACTTTCAGCGTGAGCGTGCGGCCCGACTGCCCGGCGCGCTGGCAATAGCTCCACACCTTGGCGGCCACTGGCAGCAGGGCGGCCAGCAACTCGGGCTGCTCGTGCAAGTCGTGGGCAAACGTAGTTTCGGCTCCCACCGACTTGCGCAGGCGGTCGGGCTGCACGGGGCGGTGGTCCTGGGCGTGGGCAATGGCGTGGTAGTAGCCGCCAGCCTTGCCAAAGTGCTGGCGCAGCAGCGCCTCGGGCTGGGCGCGCAGGTCGGCGCCGGTGAAGATGCCCAGCGCGTGCAGCCGCGCCGCCGTGGCCGGCCCAATGCCGTGAAACTGCCCCACCGCCAGCTTCTCTACGAAGGCCAGCCCCCGGGCGGGCGGTATCACGTACTGGCCATTGGGCTTGCGATAGTCGGAGGCCAGCTTGGCCAGAAACTTATTGTAGGAAATACCAGCCGAGGCCGTAAGCTGGGTGCGCGCCAGGATATCGGCCCGCAGGTCGCGGGCTACCTGGCTGGCCAGCGGCTCGTGGCGCAGGTTGTGGGTGACATCGAGGTAAGCTTCATCCAGGGCTACCGGCTCGATGAGGGGCGTGTAGGTAGCCATTAGCTCGCGAATCTGGCCCGACACCTCCTTGTACACCTCGAAGCGTGGGGGCACGAACAGCAGTTCGGGGCACAGCCGCCGGGCGGTGCTGGCGGGCATGGCCGAGCGCACGCCGTACTGGCGGGCCTCGTAGCTGGCGGCCATCACCACGCCGCGCTCGCGGGTGCCGCCCACGGCCAGCGGGCGGCCGCGCAGGGCGGGGTCGTCGCGCTGCTCCACGGAGGCGTAAAACGCGTCCATGTCGAGGTGAATGATTTTGCGCAGCTCGGTAGGCGGCGGCGGGGCGGGCGTCACTCCTACAAATTTAACCCAGCCAGGGCGGTAGGCCGTCATCAAAAAGCCCGCTACGCAGGTAGCGGGCTTTCTTTGGCAAGGGCTAGACGGGGCTAGCCAGCCGGCTGCCGGGCGGCCCACTCGGCCTGCATCGTGGCTTTGAACTCCAGAAAATCCATGTCCGAATCGGGCTCAAACTGGTGCAGGCCACCATCGACCTTGTCGTAGTCAAAGAAGGGATAGTGGCCGGTATCGTCGGCGTCGTACTGGTAGCACTGGATGGTGACGCAGGGCTGGCCGCCCAGCGGCTCCAGGTTGCGCAGGCGATGAATCTGGTTCAGCACGGGGCTAATCCAGGTAATGGCCCCTTCCTCAAATACATGCTTGCCAAACACCTGCTCCTCGTCGGGTTCGGGCGCACCGGGCGCGGTGGGTTGCAGGTACGGGAACAGCGACACCTGCACGCTGCCGTGCAGCACCCGGATAACGGCATTGGCCCCCGCGTGCTGGTGCACGGCCGAGTAGCACTGCGGCGGCCAGATTTCCATCACAAACGGGATGCCCGGCGACTCCCCCCCGTTCTGACCCAAGGTGATGCGCAGGTACACCCGGTTTTTCTGGTCAGCGCTGTTGGGCTTGCGCTTTTCTTCCAGCTTCTTGTAGCACCAGCCTTCTTTATCCTCGATGCTGTGCTTGATGGCCTGGGCAAACTCTGGGAAGTCGGTCGTATTCAGCTCGAAGTGCGGCCCCGCAATGGTGCCGTAGAGCTGGCGGGCAGCTTCGGGCAGAGCGGCGGCGGGCAGGTAGCGATTGTGAGCCACATCGGCCATCGTCAGCAGCTCGGTGCCGCGCACTTCGAGGGGAACAGTGGCTACCACGGGGTCGCGCAGCAGGCGCATCAGCTCCACGCCGGGGCCAGGGTGCACAGCACTGATAGCCTGACAGGCGCGGCGCTCCGCGGCAGTGAGGCCGTAAGAGTAGGCCAGGGTTTCGAGGCGGGCCTCACCCACGCCGAAGCGCAGCTGGCTACGCTCCGCTTCGCTCGTGTCGAGGCTCAGCCAGTAGTAGATGTAGCCGTTGGGCGGGCTCAGCAGCGGGTAGCTGCCGCCACGCTGCTCGTCGCCGTTCACCACCAGGCGCAGGTGCCCATCGGCCAGCACCACCTTGACGAGCGCTGGGTTAGCGGGCGTACCGAACGTAAAATGCAGGGGCGCGGCTGACGCGCTAGCCGCTGCCCCTGCGTGCTTGAACACCACTGTGCCCTGCCCTGCCACCAGCAGGTGAGCCGAAGTATCGGCGGCGGCAGCTTTGGCGGGGCGGGCCGCCAGCAGCGGCCGTTCAGGGGCAACTGGCGCAGCCTCGGCCGCCTGGGGCGAAAAAATAAGCTGGCGTTTGACCTTGTGCAGCTTGCTGAAGGAAGTCATAAAAGTGAGTGGAGGAAGGTGAGGGCTACTGGGGGCGCACCGGACGCACCCGCAATAATAGAGTCAACATCCAGCTCGGCCCTACTTTCAAGGATTGTTACGCTGAATTATTTCCAGGCACAGCGATAATTCCTGGCTAAGTGCTTATGTTCAAGATGCAAAATAGTGACTCTATGGGCCTCCGAACATACTTGCCCGCCGCGAAAACACCCTGCGCATGGGCAAATGCAGCAACGCCGCCCCAGCCATAAGCAGGCTGGCAAACGCCCGCAGGCGCACCGAGCGTCGCGTGAAACTGCCGCAGCAAACGCCGGCCCTCGTCCCGACTATCAGTACCAGCCGCGACGACACCTTCTCTGCTACGCCCCTAATACCCCGCGCCCCACCCCACGCAGGAGCGCGGCCGGGACTAATTTTGGTGTAACCCAAAGCGGCTGCTTTGGGCTACTTACTTCGTACTACCTCTATGCTGCGTGCCGCCGTTTGGCTGAATTGTTTGCTCTCGCTGCTAGCCGCTGGCTGCACCCGCCCCGGCCCGCCGCGTACACCGCCCATGACCGAGCCGCGCGACCTCCTCGCCACCCTGCCCATCGCCGCGCCGCGGGCAGCCCACCGCATTGCCTCTTTCACCAACAAGGCGGCGGCCTTTTACTGCGTGCAAACACACGAGGCTATTCACCCCGAGTACACCTGGTTTGAAGGGTTGAATGTGGCTAAAAACCGCGTTTTTGGCGGTTACGACTTGTTTGTGGGCGGCCAAATGCTGGACAACCGCCTAGCCGAAGTAACCGTGCATCCCGAGAAGCTGGTGCGGCGGCACGGCCCCGCGCTGCAAGAAGAGCTGTGGCTGTTTGATGAGAAAAACCTGCTCGAAATTGACCTTGCCGGGGCCAGCCAGCCGGTGGGTATTCAACTCAAAGGCGACAAGGTGCGCCTGTTGCGGCAGACAGCCGGCCTGACGTTTTTCTCGGCCCAGGAGGGCAACTTCGTGCTGGCCGTGGCGGCGCGGCAGCCGGGGCCGCTCACGGTGCAGGGCCAGCGGATAGAAGCCAGCGGCAGCGGCTTTTTCATTGCCTGCGGCAAGGATGAAGCCGAGGCCACGGCCCTCATCCAAGACGGCCAGCAGCACAGCGCCGCTCTCAAGCTGGCCCGCCAGCAACGCCTGCGCCAGCTACTGACTACTAATACCTTGGTGACTACCAGCGACGACTCGCTGACACTGGCCCTGCGCTGGCTGGCCCTCACCACCGACCAGCTCGTGAGCCGGCAGCAGGGCGATGGCATCTACGCGGGGCTGCCGTGGTTTAATGAGTACTGGGGGCGCGACGAATTTATCTCGCTGCCCGGTGCGGTGCTCGTGACGGGCCAGTTTGCCACCGCCCGGCAAATTCTACTGTCGTTTGCCCGGTATCAGGATACCAACCCGAAGTCGAAGTTCTACGGCCGGGTGCCTAATATCGTCAACCCCAGCAACATCGACTACCACACTACCGACGGCACGCCGCGCTTCGTCATTGCCCTACAAGACTACGTGCGCTACTCGGGCGATACGGCGGTTGTGCGCCAACTTTATCCGGCGGTGCAAGCCAGCATCGCGGGCGCGCTCCGGTACTGGACCGATGCCCAGGGCTACCTGCTGCACGAAGACAACGAAACCTGGATGGATGCGCGCGACGCTAAGCTGGTGGCCTACACGCCGCGCGGCAGCCGGGCCAACGATATTCAGGCGCTCTGGTATCAGCAGTTGCTGGCCGGGGCGTATTTCGCCGCCTACATGCACGACGCGGCCAGCCAAACTCAGTGGCAACAGCTGGCTGAGCAAGTGAAAACGCACTTTGCCCGTGACTACCGCGACGCGCAGCACGACTACCTGGCCGACCGCCTCGACAAGCAAGGCAAGGCGGATTATACGCTGCGGCCCAATCAGCTATTTGCCCTGGACATGGTGACCGACGCGGATTTTACGCGCCGGGCACTGCGCAAAAGCTGGACCGAGCTGGTGTATCCCTGGGGCGTGGCCACCCTGGACCGGCACGACCCCAACTTTCACCCCTACCACCTCACACCCGAGTACCACAAGGATGCCGCCTACCATCGGGGCACCATCTGGCCCTGGCTCAACGGCATTGCCATGCAGCGAATGCTGGAAGCCGGGCAGGTAGAAACGGCCTGGCAACTCTTCGCCAACTCCAACCGCCAAGCCCTGACGCGAGGTGTGGTAGGTGGGCTCAGCGAAAACCTCGACGCCTACCCCCACCCCGGCCAAGCCGCGCCCAAGCTCACGGGCGCCTACCTGCAAGCCTGGTCCAATGCCGAGCAGCTGCGCGTGTGGTACCAGTATTTTCTGGGCATCCGGCCCGATGTGCCCAACCGCTTGCTCACGCTGGCCCCACGCCTGCCAGCCACGCTCAAAGAGCTGACGTACCATTTCCGAATCGGCCAAAGCCTGGTCACCGGCCAGTATCAAGCCGCGCCGCAGCCCACGCACACCTACGTTTTCAATGACTTAGCCACGACCGTGCTGGTAGATGTGGCCCCCTTCGAGCCGGTGCAGGTGGCCGTGCGGCCGGGCACTACGCTGCGCGTGACGGCCGCGCCCCAGCAACTACGCGTGCAGCTACTTGATACGCAGGGCCAGCCTATTTCGGAGCAAACGGCCGCGCCTTCCCCCGCCCGCCGGGCCCGGCAGCAGCAGGATAATGCCGTGCTGGCGGACGTGCCTTTTGCCCAACCGCTGCCGCTGAGCAGCCACCCCGTCATTACCCAAACTTCAAAATAGACCTGCCGCTTACTGCGGCAGCAGCACCGTGAAGGTGGAACCTACGCCCAGTTCGCTTTCTACCGAGATGCGGCCGCCGGCGTTCTCCACCATTTTCTTCACCATGAAGAGGCCGATGCCGCTGCCCTCCACGTGGTTGTGCAGGCGCTCAAATAGGCCGAAAAGCTTGCGCAGGCCGGCCGGGCTCATGCCCAGGCCGTTGTCTTGCACGGTGATGCGTACCTGCTGCCCCTCGTAGGTAGCGCGCAGGCACACGTGGGGCCAGCGGTCGGGCGCCCGGTACTTGAAAGCGTTACTGAGCAGGTTATAGACGAGGCTACGCAGGTTTTTTTCCAGAAAGTGTACGGCCACGTGCTCGGGCAGGTCGATGTCGAGTTGCCCGCCGGTACTGCGCACTAGGGGTTCCAGGTCGAGGGCCACGCCGTGTACCACGGGGGCCAGCTGCACCGCGGCCCCGGCCAGGCCGTGCTCGCGGTGCAGCTTGGCCACGTCGCTGAGCTGCTCGATAGTCCGCTGAAAACGCTCGACCGACTGGGTAAGCATGCGCAAAATATCGTTGACGGGCGGGCGCTGCCGGGCATCGATGGGCAGCTCATCGGTGAGGGCGGTCAGCAGGCCTTCAATGTTGGTAATCGGGCCCTTCAGGTCGTGCGAAGCGGTGTAGATAAAGCTGTCGAGGTCCACGTTCACGCGGGTTAGCTCCTCGTTGTTGTCGCGCAGCAGGCGCTGGGCCTGGGCCACGCGCTCCTGGGCCAGCTTGCGCTCGTGAATGTCGGTGTAGGTGCCAATCCACTGCACTACCTCGCCCAGCTCGTTGCGCGAGGGCAGGGCGCGGCCCAGCATCCAGCGGTATTCGCCGGCCGCGTTGCAGAGGCGGCACTCCACCTCCAGCGGCTCGAAGGTGTTGAGGCTGTAATCCCACTTGGCCAGGGCCGGGCCAAAGTCGTCGGGGTGAAAGCGTTTTAGCAACTGCTCATCGGAGGTCAGCAATTCCCCGGCGAAGTCGAGCCAGCGCTGATTGAAGTACGTGGTGTGGCCCGCAAGGTCGGCCGTCCAGGCCATCTGCGGAATGCCCTCGAGCATACGGCTCACCTCGGCGGCGGTGCGCTCCACGGCCTGACGGGCGGCCTGCTGGCGCACGAGTTCCTCGCTTTTGCGGTCGAGCAGCGCATTCTGCTTCGCCACCACCGAGCGGATGGTAGTTATTTCCTTGCGCGCCGACATATCGGCTAGTAGCACGGCCAGCGTGGGTGACCCACTGAAGGTGAGCACGTTCATCGATACCGAGAAGGGCCGCAGCACACCGTCGAGGCAGTTTTGAAGTGGCAGCTCGCCCCGGGCCTGCGTGCGCCAGCCCTGCTGCCACAGCTCGGCCCAGTAGGCCTGGTACTTGGTAGGGATAAACTCGGTGAACGGGTGCCCGAGCATATCGCTCAGGGTACAGCCCAAGGCCTTGGCCAGCGCGGCATTGCAGTAGAGCACCAGGCCATCGGTGCCGAGCAGTACGGCACCCTCACTCATTTGCTCTACCAGGGTGCGGTAGCCGTGGTCGGCGCTTTCGAGGGTAAAAATGCGCGGTCCCTCCGGCCCCTGAATGGCCAACGCATCGACGGCCCCCGTGCGCACGGCCGCAATGAGGTCCTCCGCCTCGCGCAACTGCTGGCGTAGCTCTTCGTTTTCCCGAGCCAGGTTGGCGGCGGTGGGGCTCATGGGGTGGCGGGGGGCGGTAGGTGGTCAAGTCCTAAGATAGCCAGTACGGCAGCCCGGTTCGAAAGGTCGCCCACCAGCTGGCGGCGGGGCAGCGGCTGGCGGCGCACGAGCGTGGGCGCGGCGATAATTTGTTCTTGCTGGGCTAGTTGCGGCTCTTGGTACATGTCAATGATACGCAACACGTAGCGCCCGGCCAAATACTGCTCGCAGATGGCCTTGATGTTGCGCAGGGCCCGCGTCGAGTTGGGCGTAGCGCCGGTTACGTAAAGGTGCAGCTCGTAGCTGGGCTCGGCCAGCGGAGCCAGGGAAGAATCCATGGGCACGGCCTAGCGGAGCTGGGGGCGCAGGTCGAGCCCCACGAGCACACGCTCCTCGTTGGAAAGGTCGCCGATTACTTTGCGAATGGGCTCGGGCACCTTGCGCACCACCGTCGGGATGGCCAAAATCTGGTCACCCTCCGCCAGCTGCGGGTGCTGGAGCAAGTCAATAACCTCCAACTGGTAGCGGCCGGGCACGTGCTGCTCGCAGTAGCGGCGCAGGTTGGCCAGCGCTGCCACCGACTTGGCCGTTTGGCCGGCTACGTACAGGCGCAGTTCCCAGGTTTCGCCCGCGGTAGGCTGGGCCACGTGGCTTGTTTCTTCCCTCACTTCCATCATAACTTATCAACATACGGCCCCGGGGACTAGGCGTTGGGCACAGGGGGTAAATAATCGGGTGCGGCACCCGTAGCCCGGGCCGCACGGCCGTCGCGCTGGGCGGCTTCGCGCAGGTGCTCTTCGTGGCTGGTGCGGCGCAGCTCTTCCTCCACGGTTTCAAACTCGGTACGCAGGTTGGCAATGGTGGCTTCGAGCATGCGGCGCTTGCGCTCCAGCTCGCGTTCGCGGCGGTCGGCTTCGTGTTGGTGCACCACGCGCTGAGCTTCTTCGTGAATGCGCTGCGAGAGGCGGCCGGCCCCGGTAATGATGCCCTCGGGGCCGATAACGACGTCGAGCAGCTGAATACCCTGCCCGGTGACGAGGAACTCCCGCACCTGGTTGGAGTGTGCCATGCCCCGCGCCTTAAGGATACTCAGGCCCCGGTTGCGCTCGCCCACGCCCTCAAGGTCGCGTACCGAAATCCAGGTATCGACCAGCGACGATACGCCTTCCTCGGTCATTTCGAGCTGCCCGTGGCGCCCACTGACGAGGGCCGTAAATAAGGCCGTAATATTACTAACTTTCAGAAAGTCAATCATACGCGTGAGCATGCTACGTACTTCGCTCAGGCTACCCACCGATATCAAGTTGCTGATGGGGTCGATGACCACGGCGGCGGGCTGGTAGTCGCCGATGAGCTTGTGGAGCGTCACGAGGTGGCGCTCCAGGCCGTTGAGCGTGGGCCGTGCGGCCTCGATGCGCAGCAGGTCCTGCTCTATAAAAGGCTGCAAGTCGAGGCCCACCGAGCGCATATTGCGCAGCAGCTGGGCCGGCGACTCCTCAAATGCGAAGTACAGGCAGCGCTCGCCGCGGCGGCAGGCTTCGGCGGCGAAAAAGGCAGCCAGGGTGGTTTTGGCGGTGCCGGCGGTGCCGGTGAGCAAAACGCTGCTGCCCCGGTACCAGCCCCGGCGCTGAAACATCTCATCGAGCCCCGGCACGCCCGACGAGAGTATCTCGTCCGACACTTGGTGCGCGAGCTTGAGGGAGGTGACGGGCAGCACCGACAGGCCGTCTTCGCTGATGAGGTAGGGGTACTCGTTGGTGCCGTGGGTGCTGCCGCGGTATTTCACGATGCGCAGCCGGCGGGTGGTTATCTGGTCAATAACGCGGTTGTCGAGCAGGATGACGCAGTCCGAGACGTACTCCTCCAGGCCCTGCCGCGTGAGGGTGCCCTCGCCGCGCTCAGCCGTGATGACGGTGGTGACGCCCTTGTCTTTGAGCCAGCGAAACAGCCGGCGAATTTCGGAGCGCAGCACGGCCTCGTTGGGAAAACCCGAAAACAGCGCCTCAATGGTGTCGAGCACCACGCGCTTGGCCCCAATGCTATCGATGGCGTACCCCAGCCGGATGAAAAGCCCGTCGAGGTCGTACTCGCCGGCCTCCTCAATCTCGGAGCGGTCGAGGTGCACGTGGTCGAGGCGCAGCTTTTTGGCGGCTTGCAGCTGCGGCAGGTCAAAGCCCAGCGACGCCACATTGGCGGCCAACTCCTCGGCCGTTTCCTCGAAGGTCATGAGCACGCCCGGCTCATCAAACTCCTGCACGCCGCGCACCAGAAACTCGATGGCCATCAGTGTTTTGCCGCAGCCCGCACTACCGCACACCAGCGTAGGGCGGCCCAGCGGCAGGCCGCCTTCGGTAATCTCATCGAGGCCATCGATGCCGGTGGGCGCCTTGGGCAGCCGGGGCAAGGACGCCAGCTGAAAAGGAATATCTTCTTGCATAATTAAAAATAGACCGCGCAGAGTTTAGCGAAAGTTACTACAGCCTACGCACAAAACCCGCCGCCAGCGCGGCTAGCGCTTCTTGGGGCGCTTGCGCTGGCGGCGCGCCCGGCTGGCCGTCAGGCGCTCGCGCTCGGCCTTGCGCGCCTCGCGCAGCAGCAGGCGCTCGGGCAGCCTAGCCATGAGGCGCTCGCGCACGTACTGCGCCAGGCCCGAGAGCGGCACCGTGTGCGTAGTGCGCAGAAACTGCGCCAGCTCGCGCTGACGCAGCGTGCTGGCCCCGGCCAGCCCCCGCGCCAGCAGATACTGCTTTATTTCCTCCACCCACAGCAGGGCGGCCAGTGGAGCGTGCTGCACGGTGGCGTTGTAGCCGGCCACACGGTGCGGGCGCAGGCCGTCGCCCTCGGCCGGAGCCACTAATACACCCACCCACTCGGGCAGCAGCGGCAGCAGCTTGGGCAGGTGCTTTTCGGTGACGACGAACGTGACGAAGTCGTACACCTCGGCGTAGCAGCGCAGCTGGTTGGCTACCCGTTGCAGGGTGTCGCCGTCGCCCTTCACCTCGTAGCCGTGCATAAAGTGCTCGGTGATGTGCACCACGTCGGCGCGGGTGCTGCCGGTGGGCAGCTCATCAATGTATACCCCGCCTTGCAGCAGGCAATAGAGGCGGGCGCGGATTTCGGGGTCGTTCATCGCAACCTCAAAGCTACTTTAACGCTTGTAGACTGGCGCGGCAGGTGCCGCGCCTGCCGTTGCCACGCCCACCGGAATAGCCCTTTCGTGCCACCCGCCATGCCCGACATCACCACCGAAGCCGATATTAAGCTGCTCGTCGACAGCTTCTACGCCCGCGCCCTGGCCGACTCGCTGCTGGCCCCCGTCTTCATCGACTTTGCCCACGTCGATTTCAGCCACCACCTGCCGCAGCTTTACGATTTTTGGAGCGGCATCCTGCTGGGCACCAGCCGCTACCGGGGCTTTCCGATGCGCAAGCATTTTCCGCTGCCCATCGGGCTAGCGCACTTTGAGCGGTGGCTGGCTCTGTTTCAGGCTACGGTAGAGGCCCATTTTGCCGGGCCGGTAGCTGAGCAGGCCAAGCAGCATGCCGTGCACGTGGGGCGGGTATTTGCCACCCGACTGGGGCTATTTTCCCAAGTGTGATGTAATGCTTCTGGCCGAACGGCCGATTACCTTAGCCAGCTGCCTGCGTGCCGGCTATCTTTTACCCAAACCTTTTCAATCAACCCCATGGACCAGCCTACCCGCGCCGCCCTCGTGGCCGAGCTCACCGCCTTGCTCGCCGGCGGCAATGCCCACGCTACCTTCGAGCAGGCCCTGGCCGACTTGCCCGCGCCCCTGCGCAACCAGGCTGTACCCGAGGTGCCCTACACCATCTGGCACTTGGTGGAACACTTGCGCATCGCGCAAGCCGATATTCTGGAGTTTTGCGTGAACCCGCAATACGTGGCCCTCGACTGGCCCGCCGACTATTGGCCCGCTAAAGACGCGGTGGTAGACGAGGCCGGCTGGCAAGCCGCCCTACGCGCCATCGCCCACGACCAGCAGCGCTTCATCGACCTGCTCAACGACCCGGCTACCGACTTTTTCGCCCCCCTGGCTCACGGTGATGGCCAGAATATCCTGCGCGAGGCCCTGCTCATCGGCGACCACGCCGCCTACCACACCGGCGAAATTATCCTGCTCCGCCGCCTACTGCAAGCCTGGAAATAACCTTAGTATAGCCAGCACGAGCAGCTGCTCGTGCTGGGCGCAGGGAGGGAGGGTGCAACCTTTGGCTGCCGCTGGGTTTCCTACCGGTGCTTATTTTTCTTATCTCTCTGTACCTTATGTCGCTTCGCTACCTGACTGTTACCGGCCTGCTACTTGGCTGTTCCGCTCCTGGCTTTGCTCAGGATACGGCTCCCCAGCGCTTCTACATTGGCTTAGCTGCCTACAGCAGTTCGTTTCAGCCGCTGGGCGGCAATAACTACAAACCCAGCCCGCAAACGACCGTGCCCGTTCAGGTGGTGGCGGGCTACCAGCTGCGGCCCCGCTGGGCCGTGCAGGCGGGCATCGCCTACACTGGCTCTAGCCAGGACTACAGCTACTTAGGTCGCTACGCCGAGCCGGGCGGGGCCAATTCCTACGATTTCTCTTATAGCGGCCGCTACACTATCCGCAAGGTGGCGGTGGCCCTGCTGGGGCGCTACACCCTCACGCGCACGCCCACGCACCGCCTGCAAGTCGATGCGCTGGGCGGCTTCACCTACGAGCACGGCAGCGTGCGCGACGCTGGCCTGTTCACCAGCAACCGGGGCGGCCCGCTCCTCACCAGCGACTACGGCTCGGAGGTGCGGCAAAATGAGCTGCTCGTGGGGCTAGGCTCCGGCCTGCGGTTTCGGGCCGCCCGCCGGCTCGACGTTATGCTCGACGTAGTACTGAACGTGCCCCTCTATAACGACGGCATCTTTGAGCTGACCTCGGCCACGGCCTTGGGCGTGCGCTACCGCTTCGGCGAACTCCACTAGGGGCGTCGCCGGTTTCCTTTTTAGCAAAAAAGGCTTTCCATTTTGAAAAAAATAATAACCCGTCTGGCGCTGCGCCGGGCGGGTTATTTTATTTATTTTGCTAAATTTCAAGTACTTAACGAAATATTTTTTTTCTTTTCCTGAATCGGCACTGGTCTTGGCAATAGGTACACATCCCTCACCTATTACCTCCTACCGACATGGCCATTCTGGATAACCTGGCGAAAGCCGCCAAAGACTTTTTCGTCGAATCCGACGGTGAAGCCCCGGCCGGCGCGGCGCCGGCTCCGGTACTGGCCGTGCCAGTAGCCCCCGCCCAGCCGCTGGCTGGCCTGCCCACCGGCGTCAGCCAGCCCGAGCAGCGCCACCTCGACCACATTGCCGGGCTACTGGCCGGCGATGGCCGCGACTTCGGCGCCTTCACCAAGATGGTGAAAAGCCTGGCGGCCAGCGGCCTCAGCGGCCCACTGCTCTACCAAACGGCTTTCAACGCCTTCGCCGCCGTCACGGGCACCGACTTGGCTAGCCTGCTCACCTCGGCCGACGACCTCACCCAGAAGCTAGCCGACGACCGCGCCAAAGTGCAGGCCCGCCACCGCGAAAAAATGGGCGAATCGGTGCCACTGCAAGGCCCGCCCAGCGCCCTGGCTAAGCTCCGCGAGCAAGAAGCCCAGCTGCAACAAGCCGTGGCTAGCCTCAGCCAGCAGCTCAACGACAAGAGCCAGCAGCTGCAAGAAACCCAGCAGCAACTGCAGCAGGAAGGCGCCAAAACCCAGGCCGCCCTCGCCAGCTACGAGCTAGCCCACGCCGCCGCGGTGGCCGAGCTGCAAGCCCACCAGCAAGCCACCAAGTCATTCTTACTCAAATAACTAAACTCCCTTTCTGACTTATGAAAACCTTGCTTGCTCCCGAGTTGAACTCGACCCTGCCCAAGTGGCAGAAGCCCGAAAAAGTAGCCGGCTGGGCCGTGCTCGGTGCTGCGGCCGGCGCCGGGGTGTACTACTGGGGGCAAATCGTGCCCTACCTCGTTGACATTGTGTTTGATAGTGTGAAGCTGGGCATTGGCCTGGGGGCGCTGTTCGTGCTCTTTTTGCTTGGTACCAACAAGCGGATTCAGGCCGGGCTCTGGTACGCCGGGCAGCGGGTGCTGCGCACGGCGGCGGGCATTTTCGTGAACACCGACCCCATCGGCATCATGGAGGATTACATCTCGAACACGGAGAAGGAAGCCCGCCAGATGGAAGGCGAAATCGGCCACATCGAGGGGGCCCACGAGCTGGTGAAGCGCAAGCTCGCCGCCAACGACGCCCAGATGAAGGAGTACCTGGCCCTAGCCGACTCGGCCACCCGACAGGGTGAAAAGGACGCCGCCGAAGCCTACGCCAGCCGCGCCGCCCAAATCCTGGACTACAACCAGCGCCTCCAGCCCATGGCCACGACGACGGCCAACGTGAGCGTGGTGATGCGCCAAATTCTAAAAGCCGCCCTGCGCCAGATAGACGGCAGCAAGTTCAAGGTGGGCCTGCTGAAAGACGAATACGAGCTCGTGAAACGCACCAGCTCGGGCATGCGTGCTGCCATGAACATCCTGCGCGGCGACCCCGACAAGAAGTACTTCTTCGACCTCGCTACCGACCGCGTGGCCCAGGACATGGCCCAGCAGCTCGGTCAAATCAAGCAGGCCATGCGCTACTCGCAAGAGTTTGTGAAAGAGATGGATATCCAGAACGGCGTGATGAGCGAGAAGGGCCAGCGCTTGCTCGACCGCTATCAGAAAGGCGACTTCAACGCCCTGATGGATGCCGACAAGAAGCCCGTTTCTACCTCCGTAGCCGCCACTAAACAACGCTCCGATGATGCCTATTCTAGCCTGCTTGATTAGTGGCTGCCTAGCCCTGCTGCTAATCGCCGTGCTGCTGTAGCGCGGACTTTCAGTCCGCAGCCCGCATACCCCCGGCGAGGCCACCTACGCCCGCCACCCTCCCCTTTCAACTAAACAACTCAAGGACTACAAGTCCACGCTACCTATATGACAACTCGTGGTAAAGTGGTGCTCTTCGCACTGTTTCTTGCCCTCGCCTACTTTGGCTTCAATAAGCTGATTGCCAGTGGCAAATTCTTCAAAAAAGCCGATACCCAGTCGGTACTACTCAGCTCGATTGAGCTGCCGGCCGCCGCCAGCGGCAGCCGCGCTACGCTGGTGGTGCCGCTGGCCCCGCTGCCCGGTACCGCCCCCGCCGAGGATGGCACGCCGGTGGTGTGGGAGGTGATGGCCTGGAACTCCCAGATGGCCGGCATGCTCGCCAACGGCGGCCCCCGCACCACCCAGGGCTCGGCCCTGGCCGCCAACAAAATCGACATGCAGATAACCCGCCAGGACGACGTATCGAAAATGCAGGCCGACCTGGTGAAAAACGCCCTCGACCTGCAAGCCAACCCGCAGACGCCGGGCCTGATTGTGAGCATCATGGGCGACGGCCTGCCGGCTTTCTCGGCAGTGCAGGCCCAGCTGCAAAAGGCCGGCACCAGCCTGCAAATCATCCCCTACTCGGTGGGTAAAAGCTTTGGCGAAGACAAGCTGATGGGGCCGAAGGAATGGCTCGACAACCCCAAGGCGGCCCTCGGCAAAACGGTGGCCTGCTACCTACGCGACGGTGACCACAACATTGCTCTGAAATGGTGCGCCGACAACGGCCTCAAAGTGAACCCCGACGAAACCACCTACGACCCCGAAGCCGTGAACTTCATGGCCGCCAGCGACTTCCTGGTGGCCGCCGAGAAGTACATCACCGGCAAGCCGGAGTCGCGCACCAAAGTGGTAAGCGGCCACAGCACCGGCGTGAAAGTAGACGTGGTAGCTGACGCCGTTGCCACCTGGACGCCCGGCGACGTGAACATCGCCAAGCAAAAAGGTGGCCTCGTCAACATCGTGAGCACCAAGGACTACAGCAACCAGATGCCCAACATCATGGTGACCACCAAGCGGTGGTACGACGCCCACCAGCCCGCCGTACTGAGCCTGATGACTGCCTTCGCCGTGGCCGGCGACCAGGTAAAAAGCCACCCCGAAGCCCTGACCCGCGCCGCCGACATCTCGGCCCAGGTCTACGGTGACCAGGACAAGCCCGGCGCCTACTGGCTGAAGTACTACAAAGGCACCAGCGAGGCCGACCGCACCGGTAACGTAGTGGAGCTGGGCGGCAGCAAGGCCTTCAATTTCAGCGACAACCTGAGCTTATTTGGCCTCGACAACGGCGGCACCAACATCTACGCCGCCGTGTACAAAACCTTCGGTGACGTGCAAAGCAAGCTCTACCCCAAGGAATTGCCCAACTACGTGCCGCTGACCCAGATGCTCGACCTGACCCTGCTGCGCAAGCTGCAAGCCCAGTACAAAGGCAAAGCCATTGCCCCGGCCGAAACTCAGCAGTTCGCCGCCGACGATGAAATCCGCCGCAGCGTGAGCAAGCGCGCCTGGAACATCGAGTTCAACACCGGCCAGAGCACCTTCACTCCCGCCGCTCAGCGCGAGCTGAGCCAGCTCTTCGACGACCTCGTGGTGGCTGGCCGCCTCAAAGTGGCCGTGCACGGCTACACCGACAACACCGGCAACCCCACCAAAAACCAGCAGCTCTCCGAAGCCCGCGCCGAGGCCGTGGCCCACTGGCTCGAAACCAAAAGTGCCAGTGCCTTCCCCCAAGGCCGCGTGCAGGTATACGCCCACGGCGCCGCCGAGCCGGTAGCCCCCAACACCACCGAGGCCGGCAAAGCCGCCAACCGCCGCGTGGAAGTGGTACTAGGCAATTAGCTAAGGCGGGCACCTGATAAGGAATTGTCATCCTGAGCTTACGAAGGATTTTATCACGACCCAACGACTTGCAGTAGCTTCTCAGAATTACTGCAAGTCGTGCCTGGGGCCTTAGGTTCTTCACAAACTCAGGATGACAGCTGCTCCATAACTCAATAATACCCTCATCATGAGCCCCTTGTTCACCCCCAATGCTCACCCGCGCCGCGCTACCCTAGCCGCGCTCGTGGCGGGCCAGGTGCTGGCCCTGCTGGCGCTGTGGCTCTTCTTCCCGCTCCAGCTTTTCCCCAGCCTGGGCGACGTTTGCCGGGCTTTCAGCGACCTGCTCACTACGCAGGGCCTGCTGCCCGAATTGTGGGCTAGCCTAACCACGGCTTTCCAGGCGCTGGGCATTGCCACGGTGCTGGCGCTGTTCATTTCCTACCTCACGGCGCTGCCGTTTTTCCGGCCGCTGGCCTTTGCGGCAAGCAAGCTGCGCTACCTCACGCTCACCGGGCTCACGTTTTTTATGGCGCTGCTACTCAGCTCGGGGCATCAGGTGAAGCTCTCGGTGCTGGTGTTTGGGGCCACGGTGTACCTGGTTACGGGCATGACGCGCGTTATCCTCAGCACCACGCAGGAGGAACTGGACCACGCCCGTACGCTGGGCCTGGGCGAGTGGGGCAGCTTTTGGCAAGTAGTGGTGCGCGGCAAGCTAGCCGATATGCTCGAAGTAGTCCGCCAGAATTTCGCCATAATCTGGACCCTGATTACGCTGGTCGAAACCCTTTACCAATCGGAAGGCGGCATCGGGCTCTTGCTTTACAAGCAAAACCGCTACCTGCACCTCGACGGCGTGGTGGCCATTCAGCTGGTGATTCTGGCCGTGGGCGTGGCCCAGGACTATGGCTTTGAGGCGTTGCGGAAGTTGTTTTTTCCCTATGCCGAGCTTGGGCAGATGTAGCGCGGACTTTTAGTCCGCGAGTAGGTAGTCTCACTCCCTTACTACTTACTCGCGGACTGAAAGTCCGCGCTACTGGGGGCTAAATAACTGTAGGGCCATTTTTGCCACTCATCGACCAGCCCTACTTTTACTGGATTTTCGAGCACGTAGCTGATAATACGCTCTAGCTCATCGGGCCGCACTATATGGTCATAGCTTTCGGCTTGCCAAAATGCGTCATTCAGCCCCAATAGCTTATTGGCCTGAAAGCTGGAATAGCCTTTCAGGGCTTGTAAGGTCTTGGCTAGTGGCGGGGCATTATCAGGCAGGGCTACTACAATATGCACGTGATTGGGCATAATGCAATAGCAGCACAGGTGGTAGCCTTTCCCATTCGGGTAGTGTATGGCTTGCTGCACAATAGCGGCCACAGCGGGTTGCTTCAGCCAGGTCGGACCGTGGGTAGAACTACCCAGCAACGCATCAAAACGCCCGAAATAGCGCTTCTGCTCGGTGTAGCGCAGCCCGGCATCGGGCTCGCAACGCTGCTGGGCTGACTGGGCCTCGGCTTGCAGCTGCACCAGGGTCTCCTGTGGTAAGCTACCCGCCAGCCGAAAGGTGATAAAGATGGTCTCCCCCGGTGGCAGACGATGCGGCAAATTCCGCTCATAATAAATCAGGTTCGACATTTCCGTAGCGCAGACTTTTAGTCCGCAGCCCCAATATATTCCTCACTCGCGGACTGAAAGTCCGCGCTACATTATGACCGCCCTCCCCCACTCCTACAAAGACCCGTTGCTGACGCTGCAAGACGTGTCGATGAGCTTCGGCAGCGAGGTCATTCTGCGCGACCTCAACGTGCAGGTGCTCGACGTTATCCGGCCCGGCATGAGCCAGGGGCAGGTGGTGGGCATCTACGGGCGCTCGGGCATCGGCAAGTCGGTGCTGTGCCGGCTGCTGGCGGGGCTGGCTAGCCCCAGCACCGGCACTGTGCGCGTGGGCGAGGCCCAGCAGCCCGTGCACCCCGGCGCCGTAGGCTACGTGCAGCAGCGCTACCCGCTTTTCAATCATTTGTCTCTGCTCGACAACCTGCTGCTGGCCGCCCGCCGCAAGCACGAACCCGCCGAGGCCAAGGCCCGCGCCGAGGCTTACCTCAGCCGCTTCGGGCTAGCCGGGCACGCCCGCAAGTACCCGGCCCACCTCTCGGGCGGGCAGCGCCAGCGGGCGGCCATCGCGCAACAGTTGCTGTGCTCCGACCACCTCATTTTGCTCGATGAGCCGTTTTCGGGCCTCGACGTGGCGATGATTGACGAGGTGAAGAAAATCATCGTGGAAGTCACCACGATGGACGAGCTGAACACGGTGCTCATTGTGAGCCACGACATTGCCACCACCACCGCCCTCGCCGACCGCCTCTGGCTGCTGGCCCCCGAGCGCGACCCGGCCACCGGCCAGCTGCTGCCCGGCGCCACCATCAGCCCCCGCCACCAATACAACCTGGCCCAACTCGGTTTGGCCTGGCACCCCGACGTGGAGGCCGAACCCGAATTCGCCCAGTTTGTGGAGGGCATCAAAGCTGAAATACGCGTCAGCTAGGGTGTAGCACGGACTTTTAGTCCGCGAGTGTGCGGGCAGTAAGCGAAATTACTCACTCGCGGACTGAAAGTCCGCGCTACTAAAAACGGCCTCACCGCAATGCGATGAAGCCGTTTTTTTTCAATCGATAACTCTAGCTTACAGGTCGTTGTCGAGTACGATGCGGTAGTGGGCTTTGCCCGCGCGCAGGTGGTCCATGGCGGCGTTGGCCTGGCTCATGGGGAAGTGCTCGGTGAGGGGCTTGATGTCGTGCTGGGCGCAGAAGCGCAGCATCTTGTCGATTTGGGCGCGGTTGCCGGTGGGCGAAGCACCGAGCGACTGGTTGTTGAGCAGCAGCGGGAACACCGATACCGGAATCGGCTCCAGCACGGCGCCCACGAGGTGCAGGCGGCCATTGGGCTTGAGCATGGCGATGATGTCGTTCCAGTCGAGCGACACGTTGGCCGTGACGAGCAGCAGGTTGAAGGTGCGGGCCAGCTTTTTCAGCTCGGCCGTGTCGGTGCTCGACGCCGTGCGGGTGGCCCCTAGCTGGTGGGCTTCCTCGATTTTGCGCGGGCTGGAGGTGAAGGCGGTGACATCGCAGCCCATCTTATTCAAGAACATAACGGCCATGTGGCCCAGGCCACCAATGCCGAACACGCCCACGCGGTCGGTGGGCTGCACGTGGTCCATGATGGGGGCAAATACCGTGACGCCGCCGCACAGCAGCGGGCCAGCCTCGGCGGGGTCTACGCCCTCCGGAATGGGCACCGCCCACACCCAATGGCTGCGCACCTGCTGCGCAAAGGCCCCGTGCCGCCCCACGATGGTGGGCTGCAAGGTGGTGCACATCTGCTGGTCGCCGTGGAGGCAGGGCTCGCAGTGCAGGCAGCTGCTGGCGCTCCAGCCCACGCCCACGCGCTGGCCGATTTCGAGGCCTTTTTGAGCCGCTACGTCGCCTAGGCCCACGATGCGGCCGATGGCTTCGTGGCCGGGCACGAAGGGGTAGGCCGAGATGCCCCACTCGTTGTCTAGCATCGAGAGGTCGGAGTGGCAGATGCCGCAGTACTCCACGGCAATGTCTACTTCTTCGGCACCCAGGGGGCCGGGGTCGTAGCTAAACGGTTCGAGCTGGCCGTGGGCGGCACTGGCAGCGAGGGCTTTTACTTCAGCCATTGGGCAGGTAGTGGTTTGGTTTGGAGAAGGGTAAAACTGAAGTTTCACTCGGAAACGAGCAGTTGCTTCCTCCAACCGCTAGCGGGCGGCTAGGTTTGGGCGTTGTGGTTACGCAGCTTGGCTAAACCAAATCGCGTACCTGCCAGAGCGCCGGCCGGCGCTTATCCAAGTCATACAGGAAGAACGGTATACCCCACTGATAGAATTTCGCTGTTAGCTTCTGGTCCAAAATATTTTTCCGGTCCTTTTCCGTTACTCTGCGAAGCAAGGTGCTGCGCTGTGGGGCTAGCGGGGGCTCTTCCAGAAAAAGCACAACCTCAATCAGCGGATGTTGGCTGAGGCAAGCCACCGGCCGCAACGAGGCATCGCCAAGGCGCTCGGCTAGCACTAGACTAGCCAGCGTACCCAGCGTTTTGCGTAGCATTGTCTGCCGAAGTTCCTCGTGGCGAAGAGCAACGTCGGTGGCAGGGTCACGCTTACGCTCGTCCTTCACCTCAATAAGTTGTAAGCGTTTAGCTTCGCCCGGCAGCCGGCATACGATGTCCATTCCGCGCACCTGCTGCACGCCCTCGCTCAAAACAATCCGTCGGTAAAACCCAGCCGGTTCACCGCTCGCTGGCTCTGCATCGTGGTCGTATTTTACTGCGTACCAATCGGCTGGGAAATCAAAGGCTAGGTTGTTCTCCTGGATGGTTGGCATAATACTCCCGGTCTTCGCGGATAAAAATTTCCTCTAATTCATCCGCTTGCTTTAATTCCACTTCCAGTGCCACCACATCGGGTAGGTGCTCGAAATTGTCAGTTGTGATTACCGTCGTGGCTTCTCCCAGCCGGGCATTTAAGCCGAAATATTTGATGGGCAGCGGCTCAACATCTTTTTGCCGCGAGAGAATATGGAATTCTTTCAGCAAATCCGTGCTATGCGTGGCCAGAATTATTTGAAACCCCTGACGGGCTAACTCGGCCAGGACGGCGGCTAGTTTTTGTAGGAGAGCGGGATTTAGATTCGCTTCGGGTTCGTCCCAATACAGTGTTTTATACTTAGTCAGACTACCATTAGCCAATACTTTTTGCAGCATACCAAATTTACGGAAGCCTTCAGCCATCATATTCGCTACTACTCGTCGTCCGGTCTTATCGACCAGATAATACTTATCTCCCTCCTCTCGCACTTCACCACCTATTATGTCGGTCAATGCTTGAATAGTAGATGCGGCTTCCGGTTTGCGAAGCGGTAAAAGACGCAGCTGCTTGAGTAAGTCCAAGTAATTCTTTTCTACCGGAGCAATTATTTGTTCTGAGCCAGGTAGCATCCAACTCAGTGTAAGAATTTCTTTAGCAGGAATAAAAACTGGAGCTACCGCTGTAACATTTTCACTAACAATTTCTCCACCCCCAGTCACTCGTATAGAATCGTGTTCGTAATTAACCTCAAATCTGACAGCCTCATTTTTAGAGTAATCAGTTTGAAATTCTAATTCGATAGCAGTATTTTGCTGTAGCCTCTCAAAAGAAACTATATTTTTCAGTGGCGTTTGAAATACCTCGGGTAATTCATAAAATAAACGGCCGCCCCACTCACTTTCCCTCCTAGGCAACCGACTGAACTCATTTGTTAAGTCAATATTTTTTACTTTTTCTCGTACTACTTCCACCGCATACCCCACCTTTAGCACATGGCTCTTACCAGTTCCATTCGTTCCAACCAATACGTTCAGCCCCGGTCCAAACTCAAAATCGGCGTCGGCAAAAACGGTAAAATTCTTCAGGTGGAGGCGTTTTAACATAGCTCAAATATAAACTACTCCCGCCCCAGCGCCTCGCGGATACCGCCGATGCCGCCGGAGATATTCTCTAGCTGGGTGAGGACCTGGAGCAGCTGGCCGCCGCTGCTGGTGCGCAGGTTGCGGGCGAAGGTGGCTTTGATGTCGGCCCAGCGGGTGGCTTCGGCTGGAGTGAGCCAGCCGAGCAGCTCGCGGAGCTTGAGCAGGTTGGCTTCGGTGCCGCTGGTGAGTGTCTGGGCTTCGCTGGTGTAGTGGGTGGCGAGCAAGGCCTGGATTTCGGCGTCGTTCTGGATGGGGCTGACTTTTTCGGCCAGCTTGCTCATGTTGCGGTACGAGCCCTGGAGCTTGAAGGGCGGCTCGGTGCGGTAGTCGTTGGCCTGGGCCGCCGAGCGGATGTACTCCTCGTTGACGCGGGCCACCACGTCGCGCAGCGTCAGCAGCTTTTGCAGCACGGCCACGTACTCCGCGATTTCGGCGGGCGAGTGGGTGGCCTCGAAGGTGAGGCCGGTGCTATCGCCGGTTTCGGCCAAGCGCAGCAGTGGGTACACGTCGGCCTGGCTTTTGGCCACGAGGCGGGCCAGGGTGGGGTTGGCCACTAGCGCGTTTTCGATGTAGCTGAGCAGGAAGGCGGGCCGGGTGTCGCCGATGATGTCGCCGAGGTTGTAGATGTCGGCGCGGTTGGCGAGCATATCGGGGATGCGGAACTGCTCGCCCGACTCGGTGTAGGGGTTGCCGGCCATCACCACGGCCACCTTGCGGCCCCGGAAATCGTAGGTTTTGGCGCGGCCCTGGTACACGCCCTCTATTTTGCGCTGGGCGTCGCAGAGCGAGATGAATTTCTGCAAAAACTCGGGATTGCAGTGCTGAATATCATCGAGATATATCATCACGTTGTCGCCCATCTCGAAGGCCAGGTTGAGCTTCAGCAGCTCTTCGCGGGCGCCGGAGTTGGGGGCCTGGGCGGGGTCGACGCTCGTGACGGCGTGGCCGATAGCCGGGCCGTTGATTTTCATAAAAATCAGCCCCAGGCGGTTGGCCACGTATTCGAGCAGGGTGGTTTTGCCGTAGCCGGGCGGCGACACCAGCAGCAGCAGGCCCATGAGGTCGGTGCGTTTGTCGGCCCCCGCCGTGCCGATTTGCTTAGCCAGGTTGGCCCCAATGAGCGGCAAATACACCTCATCAATGAGCTTGTTGCGCACAAACGACGCCAGCACCCGCGGCCGAAACTCGCTGAGGCGCAGCTCGTCGGCGGCGCGGGCCAGCAGGTCTTTCTTCAGGTGTTGAAACGCCTCGAACTGCGGCACCACCTCCTGCCCATAGCGCCGCAGCCGCTGGCGAAACTCCGGGAAATTCAACTCATAATTGCGCTCAACGATGCGCGGGTGGCTGCCCTGCAAGCCGGTCAGCGTTTCGCGCAGCGGCGTGCGGACCACGCGGGCCGCATCGAGGCTAGCGGTGGCCAGCAGCCGGGCGGCTTCGTCCACAAAATCGGCCAGCGGCGCGCCGCTTCTCCCCTGCTGCCCAAACGAGCGCAGCCACTGCCGAATCAGCTGAAACTGCGCGGCCGGCTGGTCGGCCAACGTCGCCACCGAGGCGTCGTACTGCGCAGTGGCGTTGCGTTCCTTCAACGTTTGCTGAAATTGACGGAATAATTCCTCCGCCTCGGCCGCGATGACAAACGTTTCGCCTTGCGTTAGTTCGGCAAATAAATACGCGCCGGCTTCCGCTACTTCCTCGCTGGTAAACAGCTTGGTGCTGCCGGCAAACTCATCCACGGCCCGCTGCAATTCCTGGGTAAGCTCGGCAAATTCCTGCGCCTCGGGAAACACCTGGAGCAGCACGCCGATGCCGTGCAGCTGGCGTTGCCAGCTGGCGCGCTGGGTTTCGGGGGCGAAGCGCTGCCAGTAGAGCGCCGCCGCCGCCCGCCCCGGGCTGGGGTAGCGCAGCAGGCCAGCCGTGCGGGTAAGGCGCACGAGGGCGCCGAGCAGCACGGCCGCATCGGCGTCGTGCACGCCCTTGAGGTAGCCCTCGGCGTAGCGCGGGGCCATAAAGTGCTGTACGTAAGTGGTTAATTCGGCCGCCGTCAGCTTGATTAGGTCGTCGATGCCCAGCACGGCGGGCGCTTCGTCGTGGGCTGGGGTGGGGTGCGCGGCGGCTTGCAGCAACAGCCAGGCTAGGTACTCGGCGCGGTACACGTCGGGGTTTTCAGAGACCACGAC
>Ga0268353_100008_pt1 | contig 30678 bp, 20 predicted proteins | sample G5R2_NF_18SEP201_FD_190168 | JGI IMG/M metagenome (GOLD analysis project Ga0268353, IMG submission 190168) | Phyllosphere microbial comminities from switchgrass, GLBRC, Michigan, United States - G5R2_NF_18SEP2017_LD1 | ecosystem: Host-associated > Plants > Phyllosphere > Phylloplane/Leaf | place... | reverse complement strand
CAGCGGCCGTGATTAACAAATTATGAATAACTCAGAAGTAACTATTTATAAAATTGGTGGTGGCATTATCGACGACGCCACGGAGCTGCGCGAATTTCTCAAATTACTGGCCAAAAGCTCCGGCCCAAAAATCCTTGTGCACGGCGGCGGCAAAGGCGCCAGCACCATGATGCGCGAGCTGGGCCTTATCCCGCAGCTTATCAACGGCCGCCGCGTCACCGACGCCACTACGCTCGATATCGTCACGATGTTTTACGCTGGCAAAACCAATAAGCAGGTAGTAGCCGAATTACAGTGCTTAGGTATCAATGCGCTCGGTTTGAGCGGCGCCGATGGCAATGTTATTCAGGGTATCAAGCGGCCAGTGCAGGATATAGACTACGGTTTTGTTGGTGATTTGCTGCCGGCTAGCGTGAATGCTGGCTTATTGCAGCAATTGTTGGCGACCGGTATTACACCCGTGCTGTGCCCCATTATCCACGATGGGCAGGGCCAGTTATTAAATACTAACGCCGATACCATTGCCTCGGCCGTAGCGGTGGCGCTAGCCGGCGCGTACACAGTGAAGCTGCATTATTGCTTTGAGAAAAACGGCGTCCTCCGCGACGTAGCCGATGAGCAGTCGATAATTCCGGAAATTAATTCGGTTACCTACGCCGAATTAAAGCAACGAGGAATTATTGCCGACGGCATGCTTCCAAAATTAGAGAATGCTTTTGCGGCCTTGAACCAAGGTGTTAGCCAGGTGATTATTGGCCATGCGCGCAATGTTGGCAATTCGCTGCACACGGTATTATGTCTGAATTAATTGCGCAGCTTAGCGACGACGCGATTAGCTTGCTGACCCGGTTAATCCAAACTCAATCCTTTTCGCGGGAGGAAGCCAATACGGCGGATATTCTGGAAATCTTCCTGACCGAGGAAGGCATTCCGGTGCAGCGGCAGGGTAATAATGTGTGGGCCACGAGCCGCCATTTCGACCCCAAAAAACCCACCATTCTGCTCAATTCGCACCACGATACGGTGAAGCCCGGCGTGGCGTGGACGCATCCTCCCTTTGGCGCGGTGCTGGAAGGCGACAAGCTAACGGGGCTGGGCAGCAATGATGCGGGCGCTTCGGCGGTGAGTCTGCTGGCGGTGTTCCGGTATTTCTACGACCGGCCCACGGCATTTAATTTAATCTGTGCCATCACAGCCGAAGAAGAGATTTCGGGGGCCAATGGCATTAAAAGTATTCTGCCACTGCTGGGCAAAATCGACCTTGGAATCGTGGGCGAGCCTACGGGTATGCACGCGGCTATTGCCGAAAAAGGCCTGCTTGTGCTCGACGGCGTAGCGCGGGGCCGCACCGGCCACGCGGCCCGCAACGAAGGCGAGAATGCACTGTATAAAGCGCTGGATGATATTAATTGGCTGCGTACTTACCAGTTCTCGAAAGTGTCGGAAATGCTGGGGCCGGTAAAGATGACCGTGACCCAGATAAGCGCCGGCACGCAGCACAACGTAGTGCCCGACGAGTGCCGCTACGTAGTGGATGTGCGTCCTACGGAGTGCTACTCCAACGAGGAAATCCTAGCGACGGTGCGCGCCCACGTGCAGGCCGAAATCACGCCACGCTCCACGCATTTGCAGTCGTCGGGAATTGCGCTGAGCCACCCCATCGTGTGCAAAGCCGTGGCAATGGGCAAAACCACCTACGGCTCACCCACACTCTCTGACCAAGCCCTGATGCGGTTCGATACTCTGAAAATGGGCCCCGGCGACAGCGCCCGCTCGCACGCGCCGGATGAGTATATTTTGCTGAGTGAAATTCGCGCCGGAATAGCGGATTATATTGAATTGCTAACTGACTTTAAATTTTAATTTCCGTTTGTCAGGCTGAGCTTGTGAAGCAGCTTGTCACGCCAGAACAAGTTGTTCAGCGCTGATAGGCTACATTACAAGCTCAGCCTGACAGGTTAGGAAGCTACTTGCTACATAAGTATGAAAATCTGGGAAAAAGGCTTTTCGGTCAACGATAAAATCGAGCAATTCACTGTAGGGCAAGACCGGGAGTTGGATATGTACCTGGCGCCCTTCGATATGCTGGCCTCCAAGGCGCAGGCGAAAATGCTGGCTAGCATTGGCTTGATTTCTAAAGAGGAGGAAAGCCAATTATTGACGGGCCTGGATGAATTACTGGCCCAAGTCGAAAATGGCACGTTTCAAATTGAAGCGGACTTTGAGGATGTGCATTCCAAAATCGAATATTACCTGACGGAGAAATTTGGCGACGCGGGCAAGAAAATTCACACGGCGCGCTCGCGCAACGACCAGGTGCTAACGGCGATTCAATTATTTATTAAGGATTACACCGAGAAAATCAGCGCCAAGGTTTTGGAGCTGGCGCAATTGCTGTTGCAGCAGGGCGAGAAGTATAAGAACGACCTGCTGCCGGGCTACACCCATTTTCAAGCGGCAATGCCGAGCAGCTTTGGGCTGTGGTTTGGGGCGTACGCTGAGCACCTGCTGCTTGATATAAGCCTGCTGGAAGCCGCCCACCACGTAGCTGACCACAACCCGCTGGGCTCGGGCGCGGGCTTCGGTAGCAGCTTCGGTATCGACCGCGAGCAGACGACCCGCGAAATGGGCTTTGGCCACGTAGCGGTGAGCGCCGTGGGCGCGCAGATGCTGCGCGGCAAAACAGAAAAAACGCTGGCTTTTGCGATGGCGAGCGTGGCGGGCACGCTGGGCAAGCTGGCTTACGACCTCGTGCTGTATAACAGCCAGGACCTGGGCTTTGTGAAGCTGCCCAAGGAATTTACGACGGGCTCCAGCATCATGCCACACAAGAAGAACCCCGACGTATTCGAGCTAGTGCGGGCGCACTGCAACCGCCTGCAAGCATTGCCCAATGATATTATTCTCACCATCAGTAATCTGCCTAGTGGCTACCACCGCGACTTTCAGATTCTGAAGGAGATTCTGTTCCGGCCGATGACGCAGTTTGCTAACATCCTCGACATCCTGCTTTTCGCGGTGCCGGCGCTGGAAGTGGTGCCCGGCGTTATCAACCAGCCGAAGTACGATGCCATTTTTTCGGTCGAAAATATCAACCAGCTTATTCAGAGCGGGGTACCGTTTCGGGATGCCTACAAGCAGGTGGGGCAGGCCGTGGATGCGGGCACGTACGAGCCGCATAAGGAATTTTCAACTAGCCACTTAGGTAGCGTGCACCGGCCCGGGCTGGCCGAACTGGAAGAGCGCCTGGCGCAAGTGCGCGCCCGCCTGCCCTGGGCCAGCGGCGCGGCGCTAGGGTAGGGGGCGGGTAGGAAGGCCGGAGTGCGCTGCGTAGCTTAGCCGCGACACTGCCGCTACTCCTACCAAAACCCGTATGAAAATCACGAAGTTGCTCGTCGCTAACCGCGGCGAAATAGCTATTCGCGTGTTCCGCGCCGCTACCGAATTGGGTATTTCCACGGTCGGTATCTACACCTACGAGGACCGCAATTCGCTGCACCGCTACAAAGCCGACGAGGCCTACCAGATTGGCAAGGACGACGAGCCGCTGCGCCCGTACCTGGATATCGAGGCGATTATTCGGGTGGCGAAGGAGAACGGGGTGGAGGCCATCCACCCCGGCTACGGGTTTTTGAGCGAGAACGCCACGCTGGCCCGCCGCTGCCGCGAGGAAGGCATCATCTTCGTGGGCCCACGCCCCGAGGTGATGGAAGCGCTCGGCGACAAAGTGGCTGCCAAGGAGGTAGCTCTGAAATGCGAGGTGCCGCTCATCGAGAGCAGCGAGGCGGCCCTCACCGATATCGACGTGGCCCTCACCGAAGCGCACCGCATCGGCTACCCCGTGATGCTGAAGGCGGCTAGCGGCGGCGGCGGCCGCGGCATGCGCGTAATCCGCGACGATGAGCAGCTGCAAAAAGGCTTTTTTGAGGCCCGCAACGAGGCCCAGAATGCCTTTGGCGACGACACGGTTTTTCTCGAAAAATTTGTGGAGCGGCCCAAGCATATTGAGGTGCAGCTGGTGGGCGACCAGCACGGCCACCTCACGCACCTCTACGAGCGCGACTGCTCGGTGCAGCGCCGCTTCCAGAAGGTGGTGGAAGTGGCGCCGGCCGTGGACCTGACCGAGTCGCTACGCCAGCGGCTCTATGAGTACGCCCTGAAAATCGGCCAGGCCGTGGGCTACGACAACGTGGGCACGGTCGAGTTTCTCGTTAACCCCGAGCTGGACCGCATCTATTTTATTGAGGTCAACCCCCGCATCCAGGTCGAGCACACAGTGACCGAGATGATAACGGGCGTCGATTTGATTAAAACCCAGATTTACATCGCCGCCGGCTACCCGCTGGAGTCGCCCGAAATTGGCCTGGGGCCGGAGGTGGTGGTGCCGCGCATGGGCGTGGCCGTGCAGTGCCGCATCACGACGGAGGATGCTACCAACGACTTCAAGCCCGATTACGGCACCATCGTGGCCTACCGCTCGGCGGGTGGCTTCGGCATCCGGCTCGACCAGGGTTCGGTGTATCAGGGGGCGATTATCTCGCCGTTTTTCGATTCGCTCTTGGTAAAGGTGTCGGCCCACGCGCCCACGCTGGCCGGTGCGGCCCAGAAAATGCTGCGTACGCTCGATGAATTTCGGGTGCGCGGGGTGAAGACCAACATGCAGTTCTTGCAGAATATCGTACGGCACCCCGAGTTTCAGGCGGGCCACGCCACGGTCGATTTTATCAAGGATAACCCCGACCTGCTGCAATTTAAAACCCGGCTCGACCGCGCCACGCGCCTGCTGCACTACATCGGCGAAGTGGTGGTGAATGGCAACCCCGACGTAGCCGGCCGCGTGGATGAGCGCCGCCAGCCCCGCCGCGTGCCCCTGCCCCCGGCCGACCTCACCCAGCCTGCCGCCCCCGGCACCCGCCAGAAACTCCAGGAACTGGGCCCCGAGAAATTCGGCCAGTGGCTGCGCGCCGAGCCGCTCATCCACTACACCGATACCACGCTGCGCGACGCCCACCAGAGCCTGCTGGCCACCCGCATGCGCACCATCGACATGCTGAAGGTAGCCGACCGCTACGCCCGCCAGCACCCCCAAACCTTCTCGCTCGAAGTATGGGGCGGCGCGACGTTTGACGTGGCGTTGCGCTTTCTGCACGAAGACCCGTGGGCGCGCCTCACCCGGCTGCGGGCGGCAGTGCCCAACATCCTGCTTCAGATGCTCATTCGCGGGGCCAATGGCGTGGGTTACAAGGCGTACCCCGATAATCTGACCGAGCGCTTTGTGGCTGAGGCCGGTGCGAAGGGCGTAGACCTCTTCCGCATTTTTGACTCGCTGAACTGGATGAAGGGTATGGAGTCCTGCATCCAGTTCGTGCGCAAGCAAACCACCGGCCTCGCCGAGGGTAGCATCTGTTACACCGGCGACATCCTCGACCCCAGCCGCCCCAAGTACAACCTCGACTATTACCTCACGCTGGCTAAGCAACTCGAAGATGCCGGCGCGCATATCCTCTGTATCAAGGACATGGCGGGCTTACTTAAGCCTTACGCCGCGCAGGAGTTGATTCCGGCCCTGCGCGAAACCGTGAAGCTGCCCATCCACCTGCACACCCACGACACGAGTAGCTTGCAACCTGCTACGTACTTGAAAGCCGTGGAGGCGGGCGTGAACGTAATTGACGTGGCGCTGGGCGGCCTCTCGGGCCTCACCTCGCAGCCCAACTTCAACTCGGTGGTCGAAATGTTGCGCCACTCGCCGCGCCACCGCGAGTTCGACCAGGCCAGCCTCAACCAGTTTAGCGACTATTGGGAGGCGTTGCGTGAGCAGTATTACCCGTTCGAGTCGGGCCTGCTGGCGGGTACGGCCGAGGTCTACGAGCACGAAATCCCAGGTGGGCAGTACTCCAACCTGCGCCCGCAGGCGGCGGCGCTGGGCCTGCTCGACAAGTTTGAGGAAGTGAAGCACCGCTTTGCCGATGCCAACCAACTGCTGGGCGACATTCCGAAGGTCACGCCTTCGTCGAAAGTCGTGGGCGACCTCGCCTTGTTCATGGTATCCAACAAGCTCACGCCTGAGGAAGTCATCAGCAAGGGTGAAAGCCTGAGCTTCCCCGAGTCGGTGCGCGAACTGCTGCGCGGCGATATCGGCCAGCCGCTCGGTGGCTGGCCCGTCGACGTGCAAAAGGCCGTGCTCAAAGAAGAAAAGCCTTTCACCGACCGGCCCAACGAGCACCTCGCGCCCATTGATTTTGACAAGGAATGGGCCGAGTTTGAAAAAGCGCACCCCTACGCGCAGTTCACCGACTTGCTTTCCAGCCTGCTCTACCCCAAGGTATTCGCCGATTACTGGAAGTTCCGACTCGATTACGGCGACGTGAGCCGCATCCAGACGCCGGTGTTCTTCTTTGGCCTCAAAGAAGGCGAGGAAACCATCATCGAAATTGCCCGAGGCAAGTCCATCATCATCCGGCTCCAGTCCATCGGCCCGGTTAACGAGGAAGGGATGCGCACCGTGTTCTTCACCCTCAACGGCCAAACCCGCAACCTCGAAGTGCGCGACCAGCATGTGGAGGTCAAAACCGTGCACAACGCCAAGGCCGACCGCACCAACCCCAAGCAAATTGCCGCCCCGTTGCAAGGCATGCTCAGCAAGGTGCTCGTCGCAGCCGGCCAGCAGGTGGCCAAAAATACGCCGCTCTTCGTCATCGAAGCCATGAAGATGGAAACTACCATCACCGCCCCTGATGACCTGAAGGTGAGTGCTATATCGCTCGCTGAGGGTGCCCGCGTGCAGGCCGACGACCTCGTGCTGACCCTGGCGTAGCCCGCGCCAACAAGGGGAAGTGCCAATCGGAAATATCTTGCGTTACCTAACTCAACTGCCGATGACTACTCGCTTTTTTTTATCAGTCTTGCTAGCCGTGCCACTGCTGGGCAAAGCCCAAATGAGTGAGCTGAGCCGGGGTTCGAATGGCGTCTTTAATAATGGCTATTCCCTGGTTCCATCCGGTTCAGGGCAGGTGCGGGGCAATCCCTTTCTGGTGGTCGGCTGGTTGCCGGCTAGCCTGCAACTGATTGGTAGCACAACACCCACGCCGGCTACGCTTCGTTACGATGTTTACCGGCAAGAATTACGGGTGCAGCGTCCACAGGGCGATTCGGTAATAGTGCCACTAAACCGGGTAAAGGAGTTTTCCCTCACCGGGCTCAACCGACGCTTTGTATGCTACCCGGCGGCCACGCTGCCAGCCGATGTAGCAGGCAGCTGCGCCGAAGTGCTAGCCGACGGGGCGCATTTGCAACTGCTGAAATTTGCCCGCAAAAAGCTGGTCAAACAGCCTTCGGAACAAGGTTCTTACGCCTCAAACACGCTGGTGGATGCGCTGGAAGAAACCACTTATTACTACCTGCGCTGGCCCGCCGATGGCCACCTGGCGGCAGTGCGGCTCAAGCGCAGTAGCTTGGAGCAAGCATTAAGTGGCCAACCTGCGGCTTTGGCTGCCCTTAAGGCACGCAAAGGCAGCCTTGGCTCCGAGGCCGAGGTAGCCGCTGCCGTGCTGGCGATTGACTCCACTGTGGAGCCGGGTAAGTAATTTGCAAGTAAAATAAGTATTGAAGGAAATGCGCAATTTGTTGTTAGGCGGCTTACTAGCCGCCGCTAGCTTGCCGGTCGCGGCCCAGCACCACGTAGCAGCCGCTACCGTGAAACGGGTACTAAACACCCTGGCGGCCGACGATATGCAGGGCCGCGCCACCGGCCAGCCGGGCCAGCTGAAGGCCGCCGAGTTTTTGGCCGGCGAGTTTAAGCGCATTGGCCTGGAGCCCTTGCCGGGCGCCACGGGCTATTTGCAGGAGTTTCCGGCGTACCAAACGGCGCTCACGAGCACGCAGGCCACGCTCAATGGCGTAGCCCTGCCAGCTAGTCAGGTATTTGCCCGCACGACGCAGCCTACCCTGAACTGGACCGAGAAAGACGACGTAGCAGTGCTAGTGCTGGGACCCAGCGATAAAGTACAGGCACACTTCCGGGAAATATTCCGGCCCGAGAAAAATGTACTGGTAGTATTCGACCCGGTACACGCCGCTACTTTTCAGTCGCTGGTAGAGCGTTACGGCCAGCCGCAGCTGCGTGCCGAGCAGGCGGGTAGTGCGGTATCGAGTATGTGGGTGTTGGCACCAGTGCCGACCAGTCCCGTCACCTTTCGGGTGGCCGCTACTACCACCACCACCACTCAAACACTGCGGAACGTGGTGGGCTACTTACCCGGCCGTGAGGCGGCCCACGCTGCCGAGAAGGTGATTTTCTCGGGTCACTACGACCACCTAGGCATCATTAAGCCTGTGGCGGGCGACTCCATTGCCAACGGGGCCGACGACGATGCCAGCGGTACCACGGCGGTAGTGGCGCTGGCTGAGTACTTCAAAAAGCGTAAGGATAACGCCAGGTCATTGATTTTTGTGGCTTTCACAGCGGAAGAAATTGGTGGCTTCGGCTCCAAATACTTCTCCCGGCAGCTCGCTCCCCAAGAACTCACGGCCATGTTCAACATCGAGATGATAGGCAAGCCCGCTAAGTTTGGGCCCAATACGGCTTTTATTACGGGCTACGAGAAGTCGAATTTTGGCCAACTGCTGCAAGCCAACCTCCAAGGCACCAAGTTCAAATTTGAGCCTGACCCGTATCCTGAGCAAAATCTATTTTACCGGTCTGATAACGCTACGCTGGCTTTGCTGGGCGTACCTGCCCACACCATCAGCACCGACCAGATTCCGACCGATAAACTCTACCATTCTGTAGACGACGAGGTGAGTAGCCTAGATGTTAAGAATATGACGGCCGTTGTGGAGGCTATTGCCCAGAGCGCCAGAGGTATCGTGGCCGGCAGCCAGACGCCCACGCGTGTGGCCCCGGAGAAGGAATAAGCTACGGCAGTTTCACGGCCTCCAGTTGCGCCAGAGGAGTGCCGGTTCGTTCTGCATCGGCGTAAAGGAGTAGCAGGTTGCCCGTGATGCGGAAGGCGTGGGTATTGTCGAGGGCTTGCGTAAAGGCCTGCTCAGTTACCAGTTCGGGGCAGGCCATACGGGTACTCATGAGTGGCGCAAACTCTAGTTCCGCATCTTCGGTAGCGGGCTTCAGGCCGCCCCGAAAACGGTTGCAGCCACCCTGGCCCTCGGCCGTGCCCGCGGCGCTAATAAATAAGTACGGCTCTTGGCTAGCGGCGGCGGGCTCGGAAATGGGCTGGCCACCAATCTGGCGCAGTACCCAGCGGGTTTCGCGCAGGGGCGCGTCGGGGGTGAGCGTGGTAGCCTGGGGCGTAGTGTTGGCGCGGTCAGTAACGCGTTGGCAGGCCGAACCGGCTAAGAGTAAACAGGGCAGAAGAAAGGCGGTGAGTTTCATTGCGTGAGCAGCTGGAAGGAGCCATCTATACGTAGCTCGCCAGTTTTGAGTGGCATAGATACGCCAGAAAGCCACGTAGCGGTTATGCCCGAGCCACTGCTGCTACTAGGTTATGCCTGTGCCAGCGCGCCAGCCCGGCCTGGCTTGCCCCGGGCCAGGGTGTCCAACGAAAAGAACGCGGGTGAAATACTATTTTTAAGTAATTGTAAGTAAAATACTTGCTGCCCATCTGGTAATTTGCGCTGACAGTCATGCCGAGCCGTGAGCCTGCGTGGCCCAACCATAGCCAGCGGCGTGGTGCCGAAAAGCTGTCAATCTAGTAGGCAAAAAAAGAAAGGCGGACCGGTGCAAACCGGCCCGCCCTACAAGCAAAAAAGGGGGTAGCCGCGTGGCTAATTGCCGCCCAGCCGGAAAGCCATGCCCACGCTCACCGTGTTGGCGCCCGCGTTCAGACCGCCCAGTACCCGGCCCACCGTAGCGTCGAAGCGCAGGCCGGTCCAGGGCCGGTAGTAGAGGCCAGCATTGGCACCGGAAGTCAGCTGCGCCCGTCCGCGGCCGTAGCCTTCCACAAAGTAGCCGGCCTTGTCACCGATGGGCGCGGTGAGGGCCAGCGAGCCGATGTACTGGCCAGCCAGTTCACCGTTGAAGAGGTCGGCCTTTGTGAGGCCAGTTTGCACAAAGCCGAAGTTGCCTTCCAGGGCCGCGCGGCGGCCTAGCTGCTGGCTTACCAGCAGGCGGCCGGCGGGGGCCCAGGTGGTGCGGTGCAGGCCATTCTGGCCGGTGTTGGGTAGGCTGGCCTCGGCTAGCAGCGACACCTGGAAGCGGCTGGCCCGGTCGGGCGTCAGCATCAGCTTCACGCCCACGGTCAGCGGGGCCCAACCTACCGAATCAGTGCGCAGGGCAGGGTTTTCAGTCACGCTGCCCGTCGCCGCGCCGGGCGTGCCAAACACGTAGGGCTGCGTCACGCGGAATTCCATGCTGTTCCAGAAGCCGATGCGTAGCGTGTTCACGTTGCTGGTCACGCCCACGCCCGTGCGGGGCGTGAAGCGCTGAATGCCGGTTTCGAGCTGAAACTCGCCGGCTCGTAGCACGCCCGCCGAAATGGTCTGGCCGGGGCGGTCGGGTCGAATGTGCCGCACAAAGGGCGCGTCGGCATTGTCGTTGTTTTCTTCCGGCGTGTTCTGGGCCAGGGCGGGGGTGAGGCTACCTGCAAGCAGGGCAGCCAGCACCAGCGGAGTGGTCTTGCGCATAGCTTACGCGACGCGAAACCCAACTGGATAGTTCAACGTAGCGCTGCTCGCTCATGGGCTATTCATTAAAAATGAGGGGCTAAAGACTGTTCATGGTAGTCCTTAACCCCTCATTGCTACGCCGGTAAAGCCCGCAGACCTTACAGGTATTAATTTTATTTGCTGGCCTGAATGGCCTGAATAGCGGCGGCGGCGGCGGCCTGGTTCTGAGCGGCATTAGGCTTGCCAGCCTGAGCGGCGGCGCCTTTTTGAATGGCTTCTGCCATGCGCTTATCAAAGCCGTAGGCTTTGAGCTGCGGCACCATGGCCAGCTCTTGCAGGCGCTTCACATCCTCCGCGAAAGCGGTGGGGTCGTTGAGGCGGCCCAGTATCTGCACCATCGGCTGAATGAAGTTGTAGCGGTTGCGGCCCTCGGCCTTGTCGTAGGCTGTGCGGATGTAGTTCCACTGCTCGGTGCCGCCCTGCTGCGCGTATACGCCCGTCACGGCCGAGCTCAGGTGCTCGTCGTTTTCAAACGTCTTGGCGCGGGCCAGCGCAGCGGTGGGGTTCAGCTCGCCCAAGGCCTCCAGGCCAGCGCCCTGCACCTCGTACGACTGGCTAGCCAGCGCCGAAGCCACGAGCTTCTCGTCTTTCTTATCCTTCAGCTGCGCCAGGGCGGCCACGGCGGCGGCGCGCACGTGGTTCTCTTTTTCGCTGCTGGCCAGCTGGCGCAGCGTGGGCGCGGCAGCCTTAGCCACGTCCTTATTATCTAGCTTCAGGCCTTGGATGGCGGCGATGCGCAGGCCGTAGAACTTGTCTTTGAGGGCGGCCAGCACCACGGCGCGGGCGGCGGGGTTGGTAGTTTGGGCGGCTACGGCGGCGGCCAGGGCCTCGCGGCGGTCTACGTACAGCGGGGCGTGGCTATACTGGTAGAGGCTCTCAGTGAGGGGCTTGTTATCCGTTTTCTGCCAGAGGGTGAATTTCTCGGCGTCCACGTTTACCAGCTCGGGCTTGGCGGCCAGGGGCATAATAAACGTCTGGGTGGCCTCGGTCACCATTACGCGCTGGCGCTGGGCCTTGCCGTTCACATAGTAGTCGATGGCCAGCGGCAATTGAAAAGCATGTCCCGGCTGGGTCTGCTTGATGGTTACGCTCTGGGTTTTGGTACCCGCGTCCCAGCCGTAGTCGATGCTCACCACTGGGTGGCCCGCGCCGTAGTACCACTGGTTGTAAAACCAATTGAGGTCCTGGCCCGATACCGCTTCCATTGCCAAGCGCATCTGGTGCGCTTCGCCATTGCTGAACTTATTATCGGTGAGGTATTTCTGCAAGCCGGCGAAGAATACGTCGTCGCCCAGGTAGGTGCGCAGCATTTGCACGATGGCGCCGCCCTTCTGGTAGCTCACGAGGTCGAATACGTCCTCACGGTTGTTGTAGTGAAAGCGCACCAGGTTCTTGCCCGCGTCGCGGGGGCTGCGCAGGTACGATTGCAGGTAGCGGTAATTATGGGCATCCGAGGCGTCTTGGCCGTACTTGTGCTGGGCGTAGAGCGCCTCTGAGAAGTCAGCCATCGACTCGTTCACCGTGATGTTCGACCACGATTCGGCCGTCACATAGTCGCCAAACCACTGGTGAAACAGCTCGTGCGCAATCACCGACTCACTGCTGTACTCGCGGTCGAGCAGTTCGCGGCCGTCCATCTGCACCTGTTCGCCGTGCAGCGTGGCGCTGGTGTTTTCCATGGCGCCGCTTACGTAGTCGCGGGCCACAATCTGGGCGTATTTATTCCACGGAAACTCCACGCCCAGCCGCTGGCTAAAAAACTCCAGCATGTCGGGCGTATTGCCAAAAATTTCTTTAGCAAAGGGCGCGTACTTGGGCTCCAGGTAGTACGTCACATCTTTGCCCCGCCACTTGTCTTTATATACCTTGAAGTCGCCTACCGCCATCATAAACAGGTAGGGCGAGTGCGGCAGGTCCATCTTCCAGGTGTCGGTGCGCAGGCCGGGGCCAGCGGGCACCTGGCTCACGAGCTGGCCGTTGCTGAGCGTGGTGTACTTGGCCGGCACGGTCATGGCGATTTCCTCGGTCGTCTTCTGGTTGGGCCGGTCGATGGTCGGAAACCAGGCCGACGAGCTTTGCGTCTCGCCCTGCGTCCAGATTTGCACCGGCTTGCCCTTGGTCGTGCTGTCGGGGTTGATAAAGTACAAGCCCTTGGCATCGGTAATGGCCTGCGAGCCTTTTACTTGCAGCTCATCGGGTTTGGCCGTATACTCGATGTACACCACGTATTGCTCGCCCGGCTTGAACAGCTTACCCAGGTTGATGCGCAGGTTATTCTTGTCCGAATAATCGAACTTGAGCGGCTGCTGGCTGCTGCCGTTCATAAGCGCCACAGTCTTAATATCCATGCCCTGCGCGTCGAGGCGCAGCGTATCGGTGGCGTAGGCGTGGGGCTTGAGCGTCACCCACTCCTGGCCGTAGAGATAGCGCTTGGCGTAGTCAAAGCGCACGGCCAGCTTGGTGTGCACCAGGTCGTTGGTTTTGGTGGAAGAAGGCTGGTAAGGCGCGTTGGGCGCCGCCGTGGGCGTGGTGGGCGCTTGCGCCTGGGCCGTGCCGGCGAGCAGCAGGCAGCCGGGCAGCAGCGCGGCGAGCAGAGTGGGTTTCATGAAACGAAACAGGGGAGAGGTAGCAGAATGGGGCCAAAGATGCGGCTTGCCCCGTAAAGTTGCTCCCGTCTCCACTCGCCCCCACGCAACGGGCCGGCCGCTAAGCTAGCGGCCGGCCCGAATAATAGAAGCGGAAAGCAGAGTGAGTTATTTAACTACCACAGTGGCGCGGATTTCGCCGTTGGGGTTATTATTAGTATGAATGTTGGCGTAAACGTGGCCTGAGAGCAGCGAATCGGGCTGCGACGTAACCGTAGGCACTGTAGCTGACGTCAGCGTAGTCAGCGTGGCCGTGCCCGTGATAGTGCCGCTGGTCGCGGTGGGCAAGTTGGTGAAAGGCAGCCACACGCTGCCTTTGTGCCTGGCATCACCGTAGTGCAAGTGTGCACCCACGGGGTTGCCGGTGAGGCCGGAGAAAGTAATGGTATAGTTGAGTACTTTGGTCGAAGGCGTGTACGTGCCGGTAATGGTGCCCGTAGCACTGGAGGCTACCGTCACGGCTGGCACTTCATTGGCCGCCGACAAGTTGCCCGAAAGCTGCATCGTCGGCACGGCGGCCGTATCGTCATTTTTCTTGCAAGAGGTGGTAAGGGCCAGCGCGGCCAGGGCAGTGAGGAAAATGTTTTTCATCAAGCTAGAAAGAGGAATATGAAAAAGCGGCAGCTAGGTGATTGCCGCGACCATAAACGGCTGCACAAAGGTGACTGGATTGCCACCGGCCGGCTAAATTTTTAGCTCAACAGCCTGGGGCCGTCGCTCAATGGCGGTTGGGCGCTGGTGACTGCAACTTCGGCAGGCCCGCCGGACTACTGGTCGGTGCGGCCCGCCGGGCTGGCAGCCGACCCGGCCAATAGCCTAGTTAGCCCGCCAAAGTGGCAGAGAAATACGGCTGGTACGCGGCTTGTAACAAGCCCCGCAGCGGCTTCGTAGCTGCTACTCCCAACCCAGACACCATCTCACTTTAAAATCTCAGCACCCACACTATCATGGGCAAAATCATTGGTATAGACTTGGGCACCACCAACTCGTGCGTCGCCGTAATGGAAGGCAACGAGCCGGTTGTAATCCCTAACTCCGAAGGCCGCCGCACCACGCCGTCGATTGTCGCGTTTCTCGACAATGGCAAGGGCGAGCGTAAGGTAGGCGACCCGGCTAAGCGCCAGGCCGTTACCAACCCCAAGAACACCATTGCCAGCATTAAGCGCTTCATGGGCCGCAACTTCTCGGAGGTTTCCTCGGAGAGCAAGTACGTGGCTTACGACCTGACGCCGGGCTCCAACAGCACGATTGCCGTTAAAATCGGCGACCGCAACTATACGCCCCAGGAAATTTCGGCCATGATTCTGCAAAAGATGAAGCAGACCGCCGAGGACTACCTGGGCCAGCCCGTAACCGAAGCCGTTATCACGGTGCCGGCTTACTTCAACGACGCCCAGCGCCAAGCTACCAAAGAAGCCGGTGCCATCGCAGGCCTCGATGTGAAGCGCATCATTAACGAGCCCACGGCCGCCGCGCTGGCTTACGGCCTCGATAAGAAGCACAAAGACCAGAAAATCGCCGTGTATGACCTCGGTGGTGGCACGTTCGATATCTCGATTCTCGAATTGGGCGACGGCGTATTTGAAGTACTGAGCACCAACGGTGATACGCACCTCGGCGGCGACGACTTCGACCAGGTTATCATCAATTTCCTCTCCGACCAGTTCAAGAGCGAAAACGAAGGCCTCGACCTGCGCAACGACCCAATGGCCCTCCAGCGCCTCAAGGAAGCTGCTGAGAAAGCCAAAATCGAGCTGTCGTCTTCGAACGAAACCGAAATCAACCTGCCCTACATCACGGCTACCGCCAGCGGCCCCAAGCACTTGGTGGTAAAGCTGAGCCGCGCCAAGTTTGAGCAGCTGAGCGATGACCTCGTGCGCCGCTCGATGGAGCCCTGCAAAAAGGCGCTGCAAGACGCCGGCCTGTCGGCTTCGCAAGTCGATGAGGTTATCCTCGTGGGCGGCTCGACCCGCATTCCGCGCATCCAGGAAGAAGTAGAGAAGTTCTTCGGCAAGAAGCCTTCGAAGGGCGTAAACCCCGACGAGGTAGTGGCCATCGGCGCCGCTATCCAGGGCGGCGTGCTCACCGGCGAGGTGAAAGACGTGCTCCTGCTCGACGTGACCCCGCTCTCGCTGGGCATCGAAACGATGGGCGGCGTGATGACCAAGCTCATCGAGTCGAACACGACCATCCCGACCAAAAAATCGGAAACCTTCTCGACGGCTTCGGATTCGCAGCCTTCGGTAGAAATCCACGTGCTGCAAGGCGAGCGCCCGCTGGCTAGCCAGAACCGCACCATCGGCAAGTTCCACCTCGACAGCATTCCGCCCGCACCCCGCGGCGTGCCGCAGATTGAGGTGACGTTCGATATCGACGCCAACGGCATTCTCAATGTGACGGCCAAGGACAAAGGCACCGGCAAGGAGCAGAAAATCCGCATCGAAGCCAGCTCGGGCCTGACCGATGCCGACATCGAGCGCATGCGCACCGAAGCCGCCGCCAACGCCGACGCTGACAAAGCCGAAGCCGAGCGCATCAAGAAAGTGAACGACGCTGACTCGCTTATTTTCCAGACTGAGAAGCAACTCAAGGAGTTTGGTGACAAGCTCAGCGGCGGCAATAAAACCGCTGTGGAAGGCGCCCTCGCCGACCTCAAGAAGGCCCACGAAAGCAAGGACCTCACTGCCATCGACGCCGGCGTAGCCGCGCTGAACAAGGCCTGGGAAGCTGCTTCGCAGGAGATGTACGCTGCTGCTGGCGCTCAAGGTGGCCAGGATGGCGGCCAGGGTTTCCCCGGCGGTGAAGGTGGCCAGGGCGGCAACGGCCAGCAGGGCCAGCCGGCCGACCACGTAACCGATGTGGACTACGAGGAAGTAGACGGCAAATAGACCGCAGATTAAACGGATTTAACGGATTACGCCGATACGCTTGCCTGCGGCAAGCTGGCTAAGCCAGGCAGCCGTTGGATGTGAGTTAGTGTGCAAGAAAAGGCCGGGAGCGGGAGCTTCCGGCCTTTTGGCGTTTATTCGTGGCTTAACTTTTTAAGGTTGAAATAGAAATGGGCTACGAGGTACACATCACGCGCAAGGCGGCGAGCTGGGACGATGCTACTGATGACGCGGCTATCTCGCTGGCTGAGTGGCAGGACTATGTAGTCAACGACCCGGAAATGCAGCCTGATGAGGTGACCAATCCCGTTAGCCGTACCAGCCAGCCCACCGATTGGGAGCTACTGGGTGCCAGCATCTGGGCGCCTTATTCCAAAAATGGGCGGGGTGATTACTACGCCCGCTTTGTGCACCAAGGGGACCGCATCACGGTGAGCCAGCCCGACGAGGAGATTCTGGGCAAGATGCTGCTCGTGGCCTACGCGCTGCAAGCCCGCGTGCAGGGTGAAGACGGGGAGTATTTCGATGAGTATAATGCCCAGCCCGCGGGCGTGGCCCCAGCGGGCAGTACGTGGGCGGAGCGGGAATTTCGGGATTTTCAAACCTATGCCTCGGCCGAGGCGGCGCAGCCGCTGCTGGCCGCGCTGGAGCAGCGGGGTATTGCGGCCCTAACAGCCTTCGACAATGGCCAGGTAGCGTTCGACCCATCCTTTGCTAATAACCAACTCACTAGCAAGTTTACCGTGAAGCTGGCGCTGGCTGACTTTGAGCAAGCCAGCCAAGTGCTCGCCGATTTGGACAAAGATGCCCTCAGCCAGGCCAACCCTAATCACTACTTATTCAACTTCACCGACGAAGAGCTGTTTGACTTGCTTTTGAAGCCCGATGAATGGAGCAGCTTCGACGTGGCGCTGGCTAGCCAACTGCTGCGCAAACGTGGCCGCGACATTTCGCCCGATACCCTGAAACTGCTACGGCAGCACCGCGTGGCCAAGCTCGCCGAGCCTGATGAAGACCGAAATATCTGGGTAAGGAGCGGCTATGCCTCGGCAATGCTAGGCGGCCTGATAGGGCTGTTCATTGGCTATCATCTGTATTCCTACCGCAAACAGCTCCCTGACGGTCGCCGCGTGTACGCCTACAGCCCCCAGGACCGGGTGCATGGCGTGCGCATCATGGTGCTGGGGGCCGTGATGCTCGTGCTGTACGTAGGGCTGCGTGTGTTTCAGGATATGAACACCTAGCTGGGGTGGACTGCTTCCCGGCCGGCTCGCCCCGCCACCAGCGCGTTTTTAACGAGCAGAAGATAAGCGTTCTCCCTACTGAGCGAAGAGGTGGAGAGGCCTGAATAGCTTTAGAAACAAAAAAGGATTTTTAATCTGGCTAATAATCAAGAATAAAAGGTACTTTGCTAAGCTAAAGACATCTAATTTTGCATATAATGCACTAGAATGCAATGTTTTAACTTGAAAAAGATTATTAAATTAGTTTGTATAATTTCGGGTAGCCAGTTTGCGAAACGGCTTGGCGTTCTATAACTTGCACAGTAATTACTAACGCTAAAACATTTGGCTTAACATCTACTTTAACTAACTCTTCGGCCGGCTGGCAACTCCCAACGCATTTTGAGGGTTAAGGCAATACATGGCTAGCCGATAGACAGGCAGTACCTAGTGCAAGGCCCATTTTCTTTACAGGCTAAGACAGTAGGTGCGACCGGCTAAAGTAGACGTTTAGCGAAAAAGGGTTCCCGGCATGGTTTTTATTTCCTTGTTTTACCAACCGGTTAGCCAAATCACTACGTAGGTCAGGCCATGAACACCGTTACTGCTATGTCATTTATTCGTCGCCTTACCTTGCTGCTGCCCTGTGTGGGGTTGCTGTTCGCTACGAGCTGCACCCTGCGCGAAACCCGCCAGGAAGGCACGCCCAACGTAATGCCCGAAGTGAAGCTGCGCGGCGTAGAGCAGGCCAGCCTTGGCACCCTCGATGTGCTGAAGCTGCGCACCCCCAGCGACGTAGACCTGCCCCGCCGCAATCAACTCATTGAGGGCTACGTAAACAAGAGCCTGCCACTGAAGATGCGCTTGCAGCTCAACGCCTATAATCCTAACCTGGAAGAAACTGCTCTTACCGGCCTCGACTACACGGTACTTGTCGATGGCAAGGAACTGGGTTCGGGCCGTATGCCCATGAGCTTAGAACTGCCCGCCCGTGATTCGGTACGCGTACCCTTTGAGTTTGAGATGAATACCTATAAGCTGCTTGGTAACGACGCCCTGCCGGCGCTGCGCAACTTTGCCTTGGGCTTCGGCGACCTCAACCGCAAGCGCGTGACGCTCAACCTGCGCCCCATTGTGCGCAATGGCCGCGGCCGTCTCAGCACCCTCATCCACCGCCTCCCCGTGCCGATGGCTAATAATAAGGCGCCCCGCACCACGCCTACCACCGCCGAAGCCGACTCGCGGGTGAAAGCCGCTAAGCCTACCCGGCAGGCTTTGTAGCCTGTCATCATTACCACTAGCTATTCTGGTGACGTATTAAGTAGAAATTAGCCCTATACTATAGAAGTGGCCCGCCTGCTTATCCCTTAGGATAAACGGGCGGGCCACTCCGATTTGGTGCGTACGTTAGGAGTAAAACCTAGTCTTCAATTTCCTCTTCGGCAGCTTCCTGGATTTTTTCACGGGCTTCGAGGCGGTCCTCGGCGTCGGGAGTTTCGAGTTCGGCTTCCTGCTCCTGCCAGCCCTGGGGCTCGTAGCTGAGGCGGATGTAGATGGGAAAGTGGTCGGAGCCAATGTGGGGCAGGCGCTTCAAGTCCTGCAAGCGAAAGTGAGCTGAGTGAAAAACGTGGTCTAAGGGCCAGCGTAGCAGCTTGTGGTCGGCGTGGAAGGTGGGTAGTAGGCCGCGCCCTACGCGCGGGTCAAGCAGCCGCGCCAGCCGCCGAAACAGCTCAGAAGTGTGGCTCCAGGCCACGTCGTTGAGGTCGCCGGCCACGATAGTCGGCCCGTCGTGCGCCTGAATGGTGCGGCCCACAAGCAGCAGCTCGGCATCGCGCCGGGTGCTCGTCTTCGACTCCTTAGGTGCAGGCGGCTTGGGGTGCACGAAATGCAAGTTGGCCTCCACACCGCTGGGCAATTTTACCCGTCCGTGAAAAGACGGGATGCCGGGGTCAAGGATGTACTGTATCTCCTTGTTAATCAATGGCAGGCGTGAAAACACCAGCATGCCATAGGTGTTGGGTAGGGGCGCGTGGCAGGTGTGCGGGTACTCTGCGGCGATGTGGCCAAGCTGGCTCAGCCACCACTCGTCGGTTTCGACAGCCAGCACGATATCGGGCTGCTGCTCACGGATAACGCCGAGGCAGCGCGAGGCATCGCGGTTGTACATCAGCACGTTGGTCACCAGCAGGCTGATGTGGTTGGGGTCGTCGGCGGCGCGCTGGCTGTCCTTCACCTGCTTATCGTGCCAGGGCGTGTAGGGGAAAATGCGAGACGCTTGGTAAGCTACCGCCACGCCCAGCGCCAACAGCAGGGGCAGCTTATAGGAAAATGACCCTGGCAGGCTACCGGGTAGGGCAATGAGCAGCACGCCCAGCAGCAGTCCCGCCACTATCTGGAGGCGCGGAAAATCGCACACGCGCACCCACCAGGCAGTTTCGCGGAGTAGCGGTAATAAAGTGGCCAGCAGGCCGATACCCGCCAGCAGAAGCCCCAGGCAATGGAGCAGAAAGTAAAGAGTGAGCACGCGGAAAAAGGCAGGTGTGGGAAGAATAGCGCCGTAAAGATGGGTAGCCAGCCCGAAAGCTGAACCGTCCTTACGCACAAGGGCCAGCCAGCGGCTAGGTATCTGCCAATACCTTTGGAGTATGGAAGTACTGCTCGCCACCTTCACCACGCTCTTTTCGGTCGTTAACCCCTTCGGGGCCATGCCGATGTTTCTCACCCTGACCAGCGAGGATAGCAACTCCGAGCGCACGGCCACGGCCCTGCGCTCATGTATTTACATGGTGGCGATTTTGTCGGTGGCCTTCTTCGGCGGCCAGTACATTCTCAACTTTTTTGGCATCAATATCCAGCATTTGCGCATTGCGGGCGGCATTCTGCTGATGCGCTCGGCCTTCGACCTGCTCACGCCCGGTGCCAACCGCGACCGCGTGGGCCCCGATGCGCTGGAAGAAAGCAAGCACAAGGACGACATCAGCTTTACGCCGTTGGCTATGCCCATGCTCTCGGGGCCGGGCTCGATGGCGCTCTGCATTGGCCTCATCCGGCCCAGTTACGCCGATAAGGCGATGACGGTGCTGGGCTTTGCGCTGGTGGCGGCGGCGGCATTTATCATCCTGGTATCGTCGCTGCGGCTCACGCGCCTCATGGGCCGGCCCGGCATGGCCGCGCTCGCTCGCATCATGGGTTTTCTGACCCTGGCCATCGGCGTCAACTTCTTTGTGACGGCCGTGAAAGCACTTTTCAACGTGGCATAGACTTTTTAGGGAATAGGAAAAGCGGGCGGCAGAATTACCATTCAGGTAATTCTGCCGCCCGCTTTTCTTGGCTACGCTGCCTACTTAACTACCACGCGCTTGCTGGCGGTGCGGCCGAATTTGGTGGGGAAGTACAGCATCTCGGCCTTGGCCGGATTAAGGGTGTAGGTGCCCTGGTAGCGCGGTTGCAAGGCTACCTGGAAGGTGTGGCGGCCCACCGGCAGGTCGTCGATAAAGATGCCGATCTGGTGCTTGAGGTACTCACGGTGTACTTCGAGGTAGTTGGGCCGGGCGGGGTCGCCGTAGGAACAGCCCGCCGGAATGGGCACTTCGAGCAGTACGTAGCGAGCCGCGGCCTTCACGTCTACAGTCACGAGCAACTCGGCGGGGTGGCCAGCGGGCAGGGCCACGCGGCCGCCCGCCTGGCCAGCCAGCGTGGTAGTGACGGTGAAGGGCGCGGCGGCGGCGGCGGGCGCGGGGTTCCAGCGCGTCTGGTAGGCGGTGGCGTACACGGGCAGACCACCCTGCTTGCGAAGCGTGAGTGAGCTGGTACCCGCAGGCAGCGTGAGGGCCAGCGGAAATTTGGTGACGGGCCCGGTGGGCAACGCCGGGCTGCCGCTTAGCTCTACCTGCGCCATGCTGCCACCGCCGCCGGGCACCAGCAGGTCGGGGCCGATGGTGGTGAGAATGTTGGCCGCCTCGTAGGTGCTGCGCCAGTACCCGCCGCCGCGCAGCCCCAACAGGTACGTACGGATGCGCACCAACTCGGCTGCATGGCCGCCGTGCTGGCGCAAGATGCGGTAGGCCAGTAGGGTAGTGCCCACCTGGTCAGTGAGTAGGTAGCGGTAGTAGTAGTGCGAACGGCTGCGCAACGTGTCGCCGTAGCTGGCGCCGCCCAGCTCGGTGCGCAGGCGATACCGCCGCAGGGTATCGAGCTGGTAGGGCAGGCCCAGGTGCTGGCGCAGCTCGGTGAGGGCCAGGTAGCGGTCGAGGGGCGGGCGGTGCAGGGCAGCGCCCTCCATACGGCGCAGGTAGGTGCTGTAGTCGGCGGGCGCGCCGAGGTCGTGCAGCAGCTTTAGCAGCCGGATTTGGTCATCGTTGCTTTGGAAATGGCCGGCATACTGGTGGGTGGGCGTGGGTTTGCTTAGGCTTTCATCCAACTCGTGCAGCAGGTAGGCTTGCAGCGGCGTGCGGTCGAAGTGGGTGGGGTAGCCCAACTTTTCGGCGGCTAGCAGGGCCTCTACTACGTGCACGGTGGCCCAGGCGCTGACTTGCGAATTTGGCCACGTACCCCAGATGCCTTCGGGCTGGTGGCGGCCATCAAGGAGCTTTTTGATGAGGAAGACAACGGTTTTCTTTCCCTCAAACGGCACACCCTTGAGCGTGTCGATGCGCTGCTCTAGCAGCAGCGCGAGCAGGCGCGAGGCGGCTTGCTCGTTGCAGAGGTAGGCGTAGTCCTGGAGGTGATGAATCTCGGTGAGCAGCGCGGGGAGGGCATCGCTTTCTACCCGCAGTTTTACCTCGCCTAGGCTGGGGTCGAGGAGCAACTGCATAGTGGTATCGGTGGCGGTGAGCGTGGCGAAGGTGCCCAGCCGCTCGCGGGTGCCCACCGGCAGCACCGGAATGCTGCGCTGCTCGCCATCGGCGTAGCCGCTGGCCTGCGCCAGGCCAAAGGTGAGCTGCAAGGAGTCGGCCAGGGCCGGGGCCGTCACGGTGAGCGTGTCGATAACGGCGGTAGCCACGCGGTGGGCCTGGCTGCGCACCACCTGCCCATTCACGCGGAAGGTGGTGGTGACGCGGGCAGTGTCGGGCTGATAATTGAGTGCTTTGCCGAGCACCCGCACGCGGTCGCCGGCCAGCAGAAAGCGCGGCCCGGCCAGGGTAGCCAGCAGCGCCTTGAAGGCCCGCACGCGGCCGGTGGTGCTGCCCTGCCGCCCACGCGGCCCCGAGCCAATGACGAAGGTGTCCCAGCTCGTGATGTCGTCGGGCAACACCACGTCGGTATGGGCACGGCCCTGGGCATCGGTCACGAGGGTGGGCCGCCACCAGGCATGGTCGGCAAAGTGGCGGCGCAGCGCCAGGCGTAGGTCGGCGCCGGGCAGCAGGTCGGTACCCGGCGGCAAACCGGCCGCGCTGCCCACCAGCTGGCTAGCCACGGTGCCGTTGTTTTTCAGCGTGATAACGACTACGCCGCCGCTGGCCCGCGACCCGTAGATACTCGTTGCCTCGGGGCCTTTCAGCACCTTCATTTCCTGAATACTGGCCGGGTTGATATCGGCTATGCGGCCACTGAAGGGCAAGCCGTTGACGATGTAGAGCGGCTGCTCGCCGGCCCGCGTGGTAGCCGCGCCGCGAATGAGCACGTTGGCCGGGGCGCCGCTGATGCTCACGCCCGCCACCCGGCCTTGCAGGCTGTTCGATACGGAGGACACGCTGCCCGTTATATCACTGCGCTGCTGGGTGCCGTAGCCCACGATTACCACTTCCGAGAGCTGCTGGGTGGCCTCGCTGAGCGTCACGGCCAGCGCGTTCTCATCGCCGAGGGGCTGCTCCTGGGTTTTGTAGCCGATGTAAGAAAAAACCAGCGTTTGGGCCGTTAGCGGCACGTGGAGTGAAAAGCTGCCATCGGCCGCCGTGGCGGTGCCGAGGGTGGTGCCTTTCACGAGCACCGTCACGCCGGGCAGGCCTTCCTCGGTGGTGCGGCCCACCACGCGCCCGCGCAGCAGGCGCTCGTGAAGCGGCGAATTGCTAGGCTGCTCCACCCGGATTTCGCGTCGCTCGGGGGCCACTACTTGCACCGGGATAAGCGGGCTCAGGCGCCACAGCCACTGATTAATGCGGTGGCTGAGCGCACCGGCTGCCCGGCAATCGGCGTCTTGCAGCTGGAAGTAAGTCCGGCCGTTGGCTTCTACCAGCACCGGCTCGGCGGGAGTGAGGCAGGTGCTGTCGGCCAGCAGCACGGCTACGCGGTAGCGGCCGGGCGCTAGGCCCTGCACTGCGCTATAGCTCGGCTGCAAGCGTCGAAACCTGGGCTCGTCGGGCCGGGTGAGTAGTACGTAGCTACCGGGGGCCGATGGGTAGGGTAGCCACAGCATCAGGCTGCCCTGGCCGATGCGGGTGCTGGTAGGGTATTCGAGCTTGGGGGCACTGCGGTAGGCCAGCGGGCTCGCCTTGGTTTTCCGCACTTTCACTTGTTTGCGGCGCGGCTGGGTGGGCTTGTACTCCCAGGGGCGCAGGTCGGCTTCGGTGTAGGCAAAGTCAGCGAGGGGCAGCACGCCGGGCAGGCCCGCGCCGTTGAGCGTACCGAGCTGATTTGCGTTGAGGCAGCTCATTTTGACCACGCCCGGGCGGAACTGGTAGCTGTAGAGCGGCTCGAACAAGAACTTGCGCCGCCCGCCATTAGCCGGCCGCACCTCTTCGCGCAGGGGCCGCAGCAAGATGGAGTCGGGCCGGAAAGGGCCAGCGAGCGACAAAGGCTCGCCGTAGTAAGCGGCCTGCAGTGGGCGCAGCACCAGCCCCTGGCGCACCGTGGAGGGCACCTGGCCCTCCACGGCCAGCACCGTGCGGCTGAGCGCCAACAGTTCCTCGGGCAGCAGGGTAGCGGGGCGCGTTTCCACCGCTAGCTCGGCGCAAGCGTGGTTGGGGTCGAGGCTAATGGTGAGCTTGTGCTGGGGGCGCAGGTACACGTCGCGCAGCGTAATGAGCCGGTTGCGGGTGCGCACGCTAAGCGTGTGGTGGCCGCTGTCGGCCACGGCCACGTAGGGTTGGTTTTGGTTGATGTCGTGAATGTAAACGGGCTGGCCATCGAGGTAAATGGCAATTGGAGCCTGCACGCGGCCCGAATCAACCACGAAAGGTGCTACCTGCGTGAGGCCGCCGGGCGCGGGCCGGTACTCATAAAATGCCCCGTCGGCCGGGTACAGGAAGTGGTAGAATTGCAGCGAGTCAATCCCCAACTGGTGCCGCCACTGCTGCCAGGCTAGCTGCTGTCGCTCCGGGGCGTAGCGGCCAAAGCTGGCCGTGAGGGCAAAGCGCTGGCGGGCTACCCGGCCGGGTACGGGCACCTCGGTGTTGGGCAGTGCGGGCAGGGTGCTTTGCTCAAACTTGCTATTGAAGGCGTAGGCCGTGAGGTCGGCGTCGGGCACGGGCCGCCCGTGCTCGTCCGTTACCGTGAAGCCTAGCCGCAGGCGCTGGCCGGGGTAGGCAATGGCCGGCTCATCGGCCGTGATGGTGAGCTGCCGCTGCACCGGCCCCACCGAGTACTCGGCCGTTTGCACCCGCCCCGCCCAGGTGTAGTGCAGCGAAACGTGCCAGCTGGCCACGTTGCTCTCCCTGATGCTTAGCTGATATGCAGTGCCGTAGCCCCGGTAGCGCAGCTCATTGCCCCGGTACACGTAGTACCAGAAAGGCAGCCGGCGGGGGTTGGCCACGGCCAGCCGAAGCGAGTCGGCGGTGCGGGCCGAGGCGAGCGTAAGCTCAGCGCTGGCCGACGAAAGGTAGACGGTGGCCGAGCGGCCGGCCCCGTCGCGCACCAAGTAGCTGGCGGCTTCCGGCCGCACCGGCAGGGCCAGTGGCAGCCGCACCACGCCGCGCCGGAAATACGCGCTGTCGCCGAGCGCGCTGTTGGCCCTGGCAATTTCGAGCTTAGCGCGGTGGGGCTGGCTGATGCCTAGCGAGTCGTAGCGCAGGTGCACCGAGTCGCCGTCGAGGGTGAGGAGCAGGCGGCCGGGGTCAAATTGATAGTGTAGCCGCGCCGTCTCGACGTGCCGCTCGTTGTCGGTGGTCAGGAACGTGGCCTGCACCTCGTAATCAAGGTCGGTGGCGGGGAAGATGCTGGTGGGCAGGTTCACGCGGGTTTCGCCCACGGGGTCGAGGGCCTGGGTGTGCGTCCAGAGGGTGTCGGGCACGAATAAGCGCCGGTCCACCACCCGGTGCGGGCTGCTGGTAGGCACCACCGTCAGGCGCACCCGCGCATCGAGCAGGTTTAGCTCGCTGGCATCGCTGCCCCGCAAAAATACCGCCTGCGGCTGCCCGCGCCGGGGCTCTTTCTCCAGCATGCGCAAGGTAAAGTGGTTGTTGTTCAGCTCATAGTCTTCAAACTGAAAGCCGCCTTCGGCCACGGCATGCTCGTGGCTATCTTGTAGGGTGAGGTTCACACTGGTGCCCACGCGCAGGCCCAGCGTATCGAGGAGCGGCAGGCTGTACTCATAGGAGCCGGGGCGCACTGGGTGCAGGTTAGCCAGGCGCTTGCGGGCGGGCAGGCCGCCGCCGCTCAGCCACAGTGTGAAGGGCTGGGTGCTGGGGCGGCCATCCTGGCGGCGCAGCACCCGCGCCTTGAGGCGCAGGGTATCGTGGGCGGGGCGGTAGCGCGGCTGGCTCACCACTAGGTAGCTCTGCCACTGCTGCTGGTCGTGCTGCTCGCGCTCGTCGGCCCGCTGCTCCCGCCGGTAGTCGCGCTGGTCGCGCACGTCTTCGCTAAACACCGAGCGTACCAGGCCCACCGGCCCGGCGATGGTCTGGGAAGGGTGTTTGAGGTCGCGCACAGTGCGCCAGATGGGCACCGTGAGGTAGCCCAGGGGCCGGCCGTAGAGTACGCGGCGGCCGGTGCGGAGTGCGCGGCTGTCGTGCCAGCGGCCTTTGGGCTGGCGATAGGTTTGGTCCAGGGGGTGGAAGGTAGTGCGCCCGCCCGCGGTCACAGCCACGATGCCCGCCCGGCTGCGCCGGGTGCGGCGGTAGGTATGGGTAGCGGGGTCGTAGGGCAGGGGCTGGCCAGCCACCGCCACCTGCGCACCTTCGATAAACTGGCCCAGCGAGTCGCGCACGGCCAGCGCTAGGTCGGTTTGGTTGTCGATGACTTGGAGGGTGCGCGAGGTTTCGGCGCGTAGCCAGTACACCAGCTCGGGGCCTTCGGTGTGGGCTACCAGGTAGTAGCCTAGCGGCAGCAGGGGCCAGGCCGGCTTGTCAGTCGGAAATGAATCGACGGCTATGGTGAAAAAATCGGGCCGGGCGGCTTTCAGCCCTTGCTCGTAGAGGCGCTGGGCCTGGGCGCTAGTCAGCCGGAAAACCTTGGTGAGGTAGCTGCTCTGGCGAGCTTTGGCTAATTGCTGTTGGGCCAGCACGGGCAGGGCCAGCCAGCACAGCAGCAGGGTAAGTACGAGTTGATACATAAGCGACGGCATCGGGGTATAGGATGGCTACCTGATGCCGCCGCAGTTTTTTTTGCACAACTGAGTTTGAAGAGTCAGAGTAAAAAGTCTCCCTAATCAGAATTTCCCTAATCAGAAACAAATGTCATGCTGCGTGCAACGCAGCATGACATTTGTTTCTGATTACCCTGGTCAGCCCCTACGGGTTGGTCGACCACAGCCCAGCTTCTTTAACGAAGATGCGGCGGTTGAGCTTCAGCTGCGCGATGATGAACTCGGCAATGTCCTCGGGCTGCATCACCTTGTCGGGGTTGCCGTCGGTGAGGTTGTTGCTGATGGCCAGCTCGGTAGCCACGGTGCTAGGCGTGAGTGCCGACACGCGGATGTTGTGCTTGCGCACTTCCTGCATCAGGGCCTCGCTCAGGCCCATTACGGCAAATTTGGAGGCGCTGTAGGCGCTGCTGCCAGCGGCGGCGCGCAGCCCCGAGGTCGAGGAAATGTTGATGATGTCGCCCGATTGGCGCGCTATCATGGCGGGCAGCGCAGCGCGGGTCACGTAGTACACGCCCAGCAGGTTGACGCGGATAATGTGCTCCCAATCAGCCGGCGGCATGTCCAGAAACTTAGCGAAGGTGCCGATGCCCGCGTTGTTAAGCAGGATATCGACCGCGCCCAGCTCGCCGGTGATGTGGGCCACGGCGGCATTCACGGCGGCTTCGTCGGCCACATCAGCGGCGGCGACGCTGGTTTTTACGCCCAGCTTTTGTAACTCGGCGGCTACTTCGGTGAGTTGGCTTTCGGAGCGGGCCAGCAGGCCCACGTGCACGCCTTCGTGGGCCAGGGCGATGGCGATGGCCTTGCCAATACCCTTGCCTGCGCCCGTAACGAGGGCGACTTTACCGGTTAGGTTTTCCATAAAGGGAAAGAAATGGTCGGAGAAAATTACCCCGTCCTAACCAGTTGGACTAGCCAGAAGTTGGGCCGGGTGGTCATCGGCCCCGGCGGCTCGCTAGTCGAGCAGCGACCATACCATCTGGCTTTCCCAGTAAATAAAGCCCACCAGGCCCATGGCCAACGTGACCGTAAGTAGCAGCAAAAACCGGCCGCCTAATCGCCGCATGGGTTGGCTGCTACGTACCAGCTCGCGGGCAATCTGCCACAGCCACACCAGCAAGAGTCCCAGCAGCACAAGTACCACCAGCACATTGAGTAAGCCGTGGTAGTCGAGCTTACCTTCCTGAACAAACGCGATGCGAAGAAGCAAAAATGGACGAAACAGCATAGCGCAGGGCAGCCAAGTGGCCGGGCAAAAATAGGTGGTTTGGCTGCTCGTAGTGCAAGCAACTACACGGGTAACGGCCAGCTTTAGCTACTGGCTGGCACAACGCCCGGCCGCCGCCGCCCGTCTTAGCTTTTATGAAAGCCATCGTCATCACCCGCCCCGGCGGCCCCGAAGTATTGCAGCTGCAAGAGCGGCCCCGGCCCGAGCCCGCCGCCTACGAAGTACTTATTAAGGTAAAAGCTACGGGCCTCAACCGCTCCGACATCGCCTTGCGCGAGGGTAAGTATGGCGGCGCGCCCGTGGCCGGCGTCGTGCCCGGCCTGGAGGTGGCTGGCGAAGTAGTAGCCGTGGGTGCCGCTGCCCCGCGCTGGCAGGTGGGCGACCGCGTATGCGCGCTCGTGAGCGAAGGCGCCTACGCCGAGTACACCGCCGTAGACGCGCGCCACTGCCTGCCCGTCCCGGCCGGCTGGTCGCTGGAAGAAGCTGCCAGCTTGCCCGAAACCACGCTTACGGTGTGGAGCAACGTGTTTCAAACCGCCGCCTTGCAGCCGGGCGAAACCGTGCTGGTACACGGCGGCAGCAGTGGCATCGGCCTCACGCTCATTCAGGTGGCCACGGCGCTGGGCAGCCGGGTGCTGGCCACCGCCGGCTCAGCCGACAAGTGCCGCGACTGCGAGAAATTCGGGGCCGCCCGGTGCGTGAATTACAAGGAGGAGGACTTTGAAGTAGCCTTCAAAGGCGAGCGAATCAACGTCATCCTCGACATGGTGGGTGGCGACTACACCGCCAAAAACCTGCGCCTGCTGGCCCCCGATGGCCGCCTCCAGTACATCAACGCCATGCAGGGCGCCAAGGTCGAACTCAATTTGCTCGACATCATGACCAAGCGCCTCCAACTCAGCGGCAGCATGTTGCGTCCGCGTTCCGCCGACTTCAAGGCCGCGCTGGTGGCGGAGGTAGAGGAGCTCGTGTGGCCGCTGGCGGCCAGCGGCCAGCTCAAGCCCGTTATCTACAAGACGTTCCCGCTGGCCGAAGCAGCCAAAGCACAGGGGTTAATGGCTAGCAGCGAGCACATTGGCAAGATTTTGCTGGTCAATTAGGGATAGTTAACGCGGGAACCCGCTTGCGCAGAAAACGCAAAGCTTTACTTGCCAAATAACTTAAAAAAACCGTCGGCAGGCTGAGCTTGCGAAGCATCTTATCCTCACCAGACTACTTGTTCTGGTGCGATAAGATGCTGCGCAAGCTTAGCCTGACCAACGGTTTTTTTGTGGTTACGTGCGGCGTAGCCGGGGTTTAATCAGGGGTATCTATAGCCGGCGGCTTACTTCAATACCTGCGCGGCGTGCTCCTTGGTATCGGGGCGCTTAATGACCTTTTCAATAACGCCCTCGGCATCAATCAAAAAGGTGGTGCGCACGGTACCCCAGTAGGTTTTGCCGTAGTTTTTCTTTTCCTGCCACACACCGTAGGCGTTGACAATGGCCTTGTCGGCATCGGCCACGAGCGGGAAATGGAGGTCATACTTAGCCGCGAACTTGCCGTGCGAGGTGGCATCGTCGGTGCTCACGCCCACCACTTTAATGCCTTGAGCGGCTAGCTGGCCCTCATTGTCGCGCAGGTTGCAGGCCTGGGCGGTGCAGCCGGGTGTGTCGTCCTTGGGGTAGAAATAGAGCGCCACGCGCTGGCCCCGCAGGCTGCTCAGCGTGAAAGGATTGCCGTGCTGGTCGGGGGCGGTGAAGTCGGGAGCAAGGGCGCCGGTTTCGGGAAGCATAGAAGAAACAGAAAGAAAAAAAGATTAGGAAAGCGCGTCATATTTCCCTGTGTTCAGCATGACGCTCTTTTTGAAAGGGTTGCGATAGGTAACAAGTTACAGCGTCAGCGGGATAACCTTCTCGTTACCGGCCTGGTCAGTGAGGCGCAGCTCGGCCGGGCCGCGCAGGGCGGGACCGAGCGTATCGCCAGCCACGGTGAAGAGCGTAGCGTTCTTGTACTCGTAGCGCAGCAGGCGGAAGCGCCCGCCCACGAGCAGCTTGTAGGAGGCCAGCCCCGAGAGGTCGTCGCCGACGCGGAAGGTGAGCTGCCCGCCCGTGCGGCTCACTAGTTGGGCACTAGGGGCCTTGGTATCGGCATAAAGCCGGAACTGGCCGAATTGCTTGAGATTGGCCGAAATCTGGGTGCCGGCCTCGTTCCAGGTGCCGCCCACGTAGGCTCGGCCGCCGTTGGCCGACACGCTGTAGATGGCGGTGTGGGCCCGGTCGGCGGGTGGGGTGGTGGGCTTCAGGGTGAGGCGTAGCGGCAGGTAAAGCGGCACTAGGGGGGTGCCCACGGTCCAGCTTTCGGGCGCGGCGGGGCCGGCGTCGGCCCGGTGCAGGGTGCTGAGGTAGAAGTTGGAAAACAGCGTTTGCGGGCCAAACGCCACGTTGACGTAGGGCGTGGCGTAGTTAGTTTCCTGGCCGGGCACTAGCATGGCCTGGCGGTCGAAGGGCAGGTGCAGGTCCCCTAGCAGCAACGAGTCGGGCAGGCCGGCGCGTAGGTCGTAGAGGTAGGT
>Ga0268353_100007_pt1 | contig 36734 bp, 46 predicted proteins | sample G5R2_NF_18SEP201_FD_190168 | JGI IMG/M metagenome (GOLD analysis project Ga0268353, IMG submission 190168) | Phyllosphere microbial comminities from switchgrass, GLBRC, Michigan, United States - G5R2_NF_18SEP2017_LD1 | ecosystem: Host-associated > Plants > Phyllosphere > Phylloplane/Leaf | place... | reverse complement strand
TTCACTACTTCCACCCGCTGGATGTTGCCGACCGCTACGCGGGTCAAATCCAGCGTACCAGCCGTGCGGCCGATGAGCGGCTCGCCATCCACCAGTATCAGTGTATACTCTGCATTGAGCCCCTGCATTTGGATACCCTGGCCGTGGTCGGCCACTAGGCTAAGGCCGGTTTGCTCGCGCAGCACGTCGCCGAGGCGCAGCGAACCCATGCTCTTTAGCTGCTTTGCCCCTATCACCGACACGGGAATGGCCACGTCGGTCAGGCTCTTCTCAGTGCGAGTGGCCGTCACTACTACCTCGTCGAGCCGCTGGCGACGGAGCGTATCGGCGGGCAATGAAGTGCCAGCGCGTTGCGCTAGTACCGGGCCAGCCAGCAAGGCCAGCGGCAGCACATAAAGAGGAGACGAGGGAGAAGGTAAAGCCATTATTTAGACATGTTCTAAACATTGGCAAAAGTAGGAATGCGTCTCGAATTACAACGTTTTTATTTAGATAATTTCTAAATAAAAACGTTTATCATTGATAAACTGCATTTTATACAACACATATTTTCAACAGATTTTCTTCATCACAAGCAAATTCAATCCGTTACCAGATAAGTATTAGCTACTCGTAGCGCAATGTGGGCCGGTATTGCCAGGAAGTGATGGTAGCTAGCTACCCTGCGCGGTACAGCGCGGCAAGGGCGAAACATCGCAGGCGCTGGGGCTGGGCCGTACCTTCGTACTATGCCGTTATACAACCGCCGCGCCGCGCCCACACCCGCCGAGCCGGCCGCGCCGCTCAGCCTGGGCGCGCTGCTGGCCCAGGTACGGGCTGCCCTGCACCACCGCTTTCCCGACAGCTACTGGGTGGTGGCTGAAGTGGCCGAAATGACCCGCCCGCGCCAGCAGGGCGGCCACTGCTACCTCACGCTTACCGAGCCCGCCGCCGGGGCCGAAGGCTTGGGCTTCACGGGCCAGGCACGGGCCACCATGTGGGGCAGCCGCTACGCGCAGCTAGCGCCCGCCTTTGCCGAGGCTACCGGCCAGGAGCTGCGCCCCGGCCTGCGGCTGCTGCTGCGGGTGAAGGTGACGTTTCACGAGCAGTATGGCTTTTCGCTCGATGTGCTGGCCCTCGACCCGAGCTACACCGTGGGCGAGCTGGCCCGGCAGCGGCTGGCCACGCTGCGCAAGCTGCAAGAAAAAGACCTGTTGGAGCGTCAGCAGGCGCTTGCGCTACCACTAGGGCCGCAGCGGCTGGCCGTCATCTCCTCTCCTACCGCCGCTGGCTTTCAGGATTTTGTGCGCCACCTGGAGGAAGCACCGTATGACTTTTCCCTCACGCTTTTCCCGGCCCTGATGCAGGGTGAGGATGCGCCGGCCAGCATCCGGGGGGCGCTCGATGCCATCCGGCCGCGCCGGGGGCAGTTTGAGGTGGTCATCATTATTCGGGGCGGTGGGGCCAAAACCGACTTGCTGGCCTTTGATGAATATGGCTTGGCGGCGGCCGTGGCGGCGTTTCCGCTGCCCGTGCTCACCGGCATCGGCCACGAGCGCGACGAGGCCGTGGTGGACCTAGTGGCCCACCGCGCCCTCAAAACGCCCACCGCCGTGGCCGCTTTCCTGGTCGAGCGCCTGGCCCGCCTCGAAGCCGTGCTGCTTGACTTAGTAGAGCGCGTGGCCGACCGCAGCCGCCAGCACCTGGTCCGCCATGAGCAACAGCTTCAGCGGCTGGCCGACCACTCGCGGGAGGCCGCCCGGCAACAGCTGCACCATGCGCGAGTGGCCCTGGCCCAGCGCAGCCGGCAGGCTACCCACGCGCCACGCCAGCACCTGCGCCACCTCGGCCAGCAACTGGAAAGCTTGCGCTACACCCTGCCCCAGGCCGGCCGCCGGGCGCTGGGCCACGAAGAGCAGCGCCTGCGCCGCCGCTCGCGCACGGTGTTGCAGCGCTTTGCGCGCCACCACCAGCGCCGCCGCGAACAATTAATTAAACAGCAATTGACCGCGCACCGAAAATTCGAGAAACTGCTGGCTAAGTACGAGGCAAAAATTCTGACGACGGAAATAAGTATTCTGCGTCGTGAGAACCAACTGCTGCGTCAGCAATAAGCCATGCGTATTTATGGCCAATTTTCGCCTCATAATTTATTAATCAATACCCCAAGCAGTGACGTACAACGAAGCCATTCAGGAATTAGAAACCATTCTCCGCAGCCTCGAAACCGACCAGGTAGACGTGGACGACCTCACGGCCCGCGCCGAGCGCTCGGCCGAATTAATTCGCCTCTGCCGCCACAAGCTGCGCCATGCCGAAGCCTCACTCGACCGCGTATTCGATTCGCTCGATGAGGAGGATATCGCCGAAGAAGCTGAAGACGACGAGGAATCCGGTACGCTGCCCACAGATAATGAAGTTGATGATAACGAGGCTGATACCGATGATTATCAGCGCGGCGGTCCCGGCCGGCCCGTACAACCCCGGTTATTCTAGCGCACTAATTTAAATAAAATGGCCATCAACGCATATTCGCGCTGATGGCCATTTTATTTAAACTTAGCTTAGCCACTCACTTGCGTCGCACGTGAATTTGCACATGTTCACCATCTTCACTGGTGGTAGGCATTACGTCAATTTTATCGGCCTCGTCGTAGTACGCGGCTAGCCCGCGCACGATACCCACGGCCAGCCCACCCATGCGTCGCGGCGACACATAATTAATTATTAATTCGTTTTCGCCCAGCCGCTCTACTTTTAGTACTGGCGGCGAATTTTCGGGGTGCTCGCGGCGCACTTGGTTGTGCAGGGAATGCTCGGTGTTTTCCAGCATTTCGAGGGTTCGCCAGTCGGGGTTCACGTATTTCTGGTACAAGTATCGCAAATGCCTTCCTGAGTACCACAGGGCATTATTTTGGGCTATTTTGGTACGGATTTGGTACAGATGCATGGGCATAGTAACTTCGTGTACCATAGGTGGTAACGCACCTTCATTTTCTTGTAAAAATACCATCTGCTTAATGAGCGATTTTGTAGCCGCTACTATCCACAAGGTGCTGCATGGTGTCAAGCACACCAGCACTTACAAGGCTGGAAAGATTACAGTGGTGCATCGCAAGGTGAACGCTGGCAATGAGCACCCGGTCGCGGTGCGCTACAACTATAAGCCCGTCGGTGCCAAGGTACCACAGGACTATTTTATCGCATCGGGCTTCGCGGTACTCGCCGAGCAGTTTAAGGATGGACGCGTAGTGAATAGTCCGCTCGCCGCCGATGCCAATCGGGCTATCGCAAATATTATAGAAGGTCTTGACCTCGCGCTAAATCTACTTGCTCAACGCCAAGAAGAGCCAACGAAGGATGCGGTCAAGGAGCAGTACCAGTGGGGAAATAAAGCTGCTCTCGTAACGATGCAAACGAACGCTCGGAAGTGGTTAAGCCACAACGAAAGCGAACTTGAGAAAATGGAGCGAGAACTCGCTGACCTCCAAGCCCAGGTAGTCGTCAAGCAGCAGGAAATCGTGGAGCTGCGTAAGCGCCTGGGTACATATAAGGAGGAGAACGTCATCAAGTTGGTCGAGAAGATGCTGAAAAGCCGTACTCGTAAAAAGGACGCGCCAAGCCAAACGAAAAAGGAGCGTCAAGCCAATAAAAAGAAGAACCAGAGTGACTTGAGTGTGCGTAGCGCGAGCGGTTACAAGCAGTTGCTAAAGGAACTTAAGAAGTGGAAGCCGGGGCTGACCATTCACGAGTTGGACTCGGCTGCGCTGACCGCCTTCGAGCAGTATATGGTCGCGGAACGTTACGTTAACAACACTACAAGAACCAGTATGCAGAAGATGGTCGCTATCTGCAACCACTTTCAGAAAGAGTACGGCTTGAGCGACGACTATCAGAACTATACCTTCACGTTACCAGTACGGGAAGAGAACGTCATTCACTTGAGCAAAGAGGAGCTTACCGCGTTCAGAAGACTGGAAATTAACCATATCAACCCGCTGTCGGTCAAAAAACAGCAAAAGGTTAAAGACTTGGCGTTGTTGATGGCGGAGACGGGCTTGCGCTACCAGGACGCGGCGCTGACGCGGGATGACATCAGCGACGGTCGGATTAAAAAGAAGCAGCAGAAGACCGCCATCGAAGTCGTCATCCCCCTCTCCGACCGCGTGAAAGCGATATGCGAGAAATACGATTGGCAACTCGTCGGTGGGGATAGCAATTACTGGAATAAATGCTTCCGCAAGCTTCTTGAACGCTGCAACGTACCGAGCTTGTTTGAGCCCATGACCATCGTCAACTGGATTGGTGAGGAGAAGGTAGAAGACGCGCGAGCGAAGTGGGAGCACTGCTCAGCACACACGTTGCGCCGGACGATGATTAACCAGATGCTCCTTCGCGGTAAACGCTACGACCAGATAACAAAGATGACAGGTCATAAGGACTTTGCGACCTTCCAGAGCTACGTAGACCGTAAAATCGACTTAGCCGAGTTGGACGAGGTGTTCGACTACTTGGATGAACCTACTCCCGCCGAGGAGTAGAATACTAAGCCACTGTATATTGCCCGCTCACTAACGCTTACTCGCTCATGAAAAAACCGCAATTAGACGACTATTTGCTTCCCGCTGGCTCGCAGAATCATGTGGACTACTACGTGCGGGGGGAGGAAAGTATAGAGCTTAAGGAGGAGTTAATCTCCCAATTTTTTGCCATAATTAAGGCAGCGGGTAGTACAGTGGCTTTTCCAAACTCCTCTTCTCATCTCAACCCGTTTATCATGATGGTTATTGAAAAAGGAGTAAAAACGCAACTGGTTATCCAAGCCGGTGATGCAGAAGAAATGGATAGGCTACTGGCAAAGGCAAATTCGCTTTTCGACCAGAAGTTGTGAGCATAGCCAAATGGAGCCTACGCAAGCCCCGCCCAATCGGCGGGGCTTTTTTATGCCAACCGTAGCGAGATAGATAGAGAAAAGCTTCTACTATGCGTCTGCTCCTTTTACTACTGCTACTATTTCTCTGCGCTTGCGCCACAAGTCAACCTAGCTTCTACCGCGCCCCCAAGCGCGCCCGGCACTACTACGAGAAGCGCCAGCGGCTCCACGAGCACGAGCGCGCCCGTTTCCGTGGCGCATACCCCGTGATTGGCTGGTAGCCCTTTTTACATGCTGTAAAGTGTAATATATACATCTAAACAACAGGGACAGATGTATTTTCTTACCACCGACGATCTCTACGACAAGATTACCGAGCAGGACCTGAGCACCGTCACGGACGACGAGCCCCTGCGCCTCGATAGCGCAGAGCTGAAAGGGATGGCGGAGGTGGACAGCTACCTGCGCACCACCTACGACATGAAAAAGGCATGGGCGACGCGGGGCACCAAGCGCAACTACGAGCTGGTACAGTACCTGACCATCATCGTCCTCTACCACCTCCACGCTCGTGTCGCCCCTGGGAACGTGCCCACGACCCGGCAGTTCGAGTATGAGCTGACGCTGAAAAAACTCATGATGATGGCGGAATCGACCCTGAGCATGAACCTAGTCATGCTCAGCCTGGAAGGTGATGAGGACCAGGTTACCGCTCCTTCGACTTTCAAGTTCCGCTCGGAGCCGGGTCAAAGCTTCCGATACTAAAAATAAGTTTAATACCTTGAAAGCTAAGGACAAGAAAATATATGACATCCTCCAATCACACGTAGACTACAACGCCAAAACCATCGGGGACTGGATAACTGCGCAGCGCCTGGCGACCAAGAGCCAGCAGAACATTTACCCCATCAAGAGGACATTAATTGACATCTTCGACCGAATCCAGCTCGACCCTCACCTGACTGCTGTATTGCAGGCGCGCACGAGCCGGGTAATGAGCGAGAGCTTCGAGATTATCGAGGCGGGTAAAGTGAACGAGGCGAAGACCGAGCTGGTCAACAAGCAGTGGCTCCAAGAGTTTTTGCTGGGAACCATGCGAAGCCGCTACTACGGCTACACCCTGTTCGAGATTGGTGATATGACGCTCGATGGTGAACTGGTCAACCTCGTGGAAATCGACCGGCGCAACGTCATCCCTGAGAACGATGCGGTCATGCTCACGCCCTTCGACTACATCAACACCATCCCTATCAGTGATGGTGAGGAGTCGGACTACCTCTATCTGGTCCGCGACACAAGCTACCACTTTGGAATTCTCAACAAGGCGGTCCCAGCTATTATCCGCAAGCTTTACGCGCAAACCGCTTGGGTGGAACATGCCCAAATTGCAGGGCTACCGCTGCTGTTTGGCAAGATTAAGGACCCCGACGAGAAGAAGGTAGCCGAGCTGCTGGAAAGCCTGGCTACCCTTTCACGCAACGGCGTGGGCGTGGGCTCGGACGGGGACACCGTGGACATCCTCGACCGGAACGGGTCGGGGCATCTCATCTACAAAGACTTGGTGGAAACTGAGAACTCGGAAATCACGAAGCTGGTGCTCAGCCAGACCGGCACGACGGAAGCCAACTCAAGCCACGCACAAAGCAAAACCCACAAGACAGTTGCGGACGAACTCGCGGAGGAAGACAAAACCTACTGCACGAACGCATTCAACGCATTCATTCCTAAGCTTATCAAGCTCGGTTATCCGCTCACCGGCTGCAAGGGACGCTTCCAGCCCGACACCAGCTCGGACCCCGAAACGGTCAAGGCAGCGCTGGAACTGCTCAAGTACTTCGACATGGAACCAGAAGAGGTCAAGCGTCTCACCGGCATCACGGTCGAGACCAAACTAACTAAAAGTAAGCCTACTGAATAATGTGCGTCGTGTGTGATACCGAGTTTGAGGTCGAGAATAAGCTGTTCGCTGGGCTAAGTGAACGGCTCAATTCGTTTGTCGATAAGGTAACCAACCTGACCAAGAAGACGCGCTTCTCGAACGGCTACTTCGACCAAGTCGCCAAGTACTTTCTGTCGGGATTGGAGAAGCCCGGCAAGGTTGAGCCCGCCTACGAGGTCGTCAACAGCGCCAAGCAATCCTACCTGGAAGCCAACCTCTACCGATTTTCCTGCGCTAAATCCGTGGCAATGGTCGAGGACATCAACAAGCTGGTGCGAACCCAGAAGAAAGTTGGCAACTTCGCCGAGTTCAAGAAGGGGGTTGACGAGCTGAAAATTCAGTACAATAAGAATTGGTTGGAAACCGAGTACCGGATGACCCAATCGGTTTCGCGCAACTCGGCGCGCCACGAGCGCTTCCTGCGCGAGCTAGACGTGTTTCAGTACGTTAAATACAAGACCATCCACGACGAGCGTGTACGCGATTGGCATCAGGTGCTACACGATAAGGTAGTACGTATCGGAAGCCCTGAGTACGACCTCATATTCCCACCAAACGGCTGGCGCTGCCGGTGCGAATTCGTTCAGGTTGACCCCACCAGGGGGGAGTTCAAGTCGATGGCATCGGAAGCGGAACTGGTTGCCCTGCTGAGTGAGGAGAAGGTATCGGGTAAGGAGTCGGCATACGCCTACATGCAGGAAAACGGCTTCGATAAGAACCGCGCCAAGAGCGGGGTCATCTTCGATGAGAACCGCATGTACATCAAATCCTTCAACGAGGCAGGCTTGAGCTACGCGGATTACGACCTGGAAAACTATCAGCAATACAAGCAGGGCAACCCCCGAATCGCTAACCGGGGTGGAGAAACTGCCAACTTCAAGTACGATTATCGGTACCGGCTTATCAAAACCAACTACCTGAATTTCGACTCGGACACCCTCACTAAGCCCGGCGAAGTGTGGAGTATCTACGACGAGTCCACCGACACTTTTGTGAAGAAATATCTACTGGGCTCGGAGGTCCTGACCATCCTCACTACGGCGACGGAAGAGACCCTGTTACGAGTGGAAACCCTTACTCTGGATAAACTCAATAAGGTACGAAAGGGGGTGCTGTTATATGGCTAGTATTGACGAGGAAGCGTTGCAGTTCGAGGCGCAAATGAACAAGCTCATGAAGCTCTACCTACGATTCAACCGCCAGGTAGAGGTCAAGATTGCCCGCGTGGCAGAAGAGCACTTTAAGGAAAATTTCGAGAAGGGCGGCTTCGTGGATAATGGCACAACTACCTGGGACCCGCGTAACCCAGACCTCGACCCTGGACGTGCCGTGCTGGTTGATAGCGGCGACTTAAAGAACAGCATTGAAGGCTCTGTTCCTCAGCCGGGTAAAATTGTTATTAAGACTGACGTCGCCTACGCCAAAGCCCACAACGAAGGCAACCCTGACCGGAATTTGCCTCAGCGCCAGTTCATCGGGCACTCCAAGGAATTAGATAATAAAATCAAGAAGCTTATCGCCAAGGAGTTTAAGAACAGCGTGAAAAATAAGTTACGAATGTGAACCCATTAGCCGTACTCTATACCGAAATCGAAACCCAGTTGCTGGCGCGCAAAGTCATCAAGCAGGTAGAAGTCTACGCCAACCAGATTACCCGCCTCGTATCCGGCAAAAACAGCACGGGGGTGGTACGTATGCCCGCTGCCCTGGTCGAGTTTACCAACGTCCAATATTTCGATATGGGCGACGGAACGCAGCAGTTTACGGCGGTTTGCCGTATCTATACAGTAGTAACGGACCTGGTAAATCCCGGTCTGAAAATATTCGCCGCGATGGACGCCGTTCACCAAGTCGTTCAAAATATCAACACCCCCCACACCACGGGTCTACGGCGTATCGGTGACGACACCGACAACGACTTCAAGAACACCTGCGTGAACATTACGGACTACCAGTTCCGTGGTGATTGCCCTGCGGAAGCGCCCTTGACGACCATTATCGAGGACCTGGATATTGAGGCGCAAGTCGGATATATAGTGTAAAATAACCCTAGTACGTGAATTTTAAATATGTTCAAAACTACTTTGAGGACGAGACGCTAAAGGAATACACCTTCCTGCTTTACTCTGGCATCGGGTTCGGTGGTATCGACGGGCAAGCCTTCGCACAGGAACTATCCTACATCGCCAGCTTGGAAGAAGTGGAGACTATCCACGTCCGCTTGTGCTCAAGCGGGGGCTCCGTTATCGACGGGATGGCAATCATCTCGGCGATGCTGAATTGCAAAAAGACCATCATCACCTACGCCGATGGGCTGGTTGCCTCCATCGCCAGCCTGATTTTCCTCTGCGGTGACATCACCATGATGTGGGACTGCGCCATTCTCATGTTTCACAATACAAGCGGGGCGAGCGCTGAGGTGCTGGAAAACTTCAACGCAGTACTCAATAACCTGTACCAAAAGCGGCTGGGACGCAGCGCCGAGGAAGTGAAAGCCTGGATGGATAAGACCACCTTCTTCCTGCCCGCCGAGGCAAAAGAGCTGGGCTTGGTGGACCAGGTATTCGAGACCGCACTAAAGGTGAAGTACCAGGAGGAAGTCGAGCTGGTCGAGGAAAACGTGACCGCGCTGCTCGACCTCTATGTGCAAAACCTAGCCCATTTCGAGGGCAACGCCAATCTAAAAATTACGCAAGTTGATATGATTAAGAATGAACTGGTAGAGCTGTTCAAGCTCGACACCTCGGTAGAGGACGCCACCCTGGTCGAGCAGGTGCAAAACCTGTTGACCCAGGTTGCCACCCTTACGGAGCTGCAAAACACGCTTGTCCTCAAGGATACTGAGCTGGAAGCCGTTAAAAACCAGCTCGTAGAGAAGGATACCATGCTCACGGAAAAGGAAACGGAAATCACCGGGCTCGCCACCAAGGTGGACGAAAAGGAGCAAGCCGTTATCGAGCTGACCAACCAGGTGACCGAGTACCAGGCGGAAGATGTGAAGCGCCAGGACGAGAAAGTAAATGCCCTGGTGGAAGGTGCGCTGGTCGCCAACAAGATTACGGCGGTCGAGAAAGAGGACTGGTTGGACTTTGCTAAGAAGGACTACACCCGCACCGAGAAGCTGCTGAACTCGCTGCGTCCCGTGCGCACCAAGCTCAGTGACCGCATGGAAATCGAAAACAACGCGGGAGTGAACGACAACACGTTCGCGGCGCGCATGAAGGAAATCGAAGCCAAAGCGAAGGGTAAGAAATAGTCAAGTCTATTTTATGATATATACCTGTGAGACTTTAAAAATAATCCTATGGAATGGAAATCCAATTGCCGCCTACTCATGGCGACCTATACCAAGAACTCGTTACTAAGCTTACCACTGAAAACCAACTCGTAGAAGCTGGTCTGGTGGAGATGGTTCCCACCACGAATACCGCTGACGAGTACGTATACATTATCCGCGACGCGGAAGGTCTGGACCAAGACTACACCCCCACCCCCGGCGCTGCTTCGGGTACGATTTCGTACGACTCGAAGCCGATTAAGCTCGGCAAGACCATGTTGTACTACGACAAGATTCGCCCCCAGGAGTGGGAGAATGTGTTCCGCAAGTACCAGCCCACTGGTCCCCTCGTGCTTGAGAACCTGAACCCGCTGATTATGAAAGACATGTTCCTGACTTTCAGCGAGCAGTACAAGGAAGTAAGCAACGACAACATCATCAACGCCGTGCAGACTGGTGTTCCCGGCTTGAGCGATAAGCGGCGCTACGATGGCATCATGACCATCGCCGCCGCCAGCAACGAGGTGGAGAAAATTCCCTACGCGGCGGTTACTACCCCCGCGCAGGCGCAAGCCCTGCTTGAGAAGCTGCGTAAAGGTGCAGGCGTACGCGTACGTCGCCAGGCTAACTTCAAGTATGTAGTGAGCCCCAACGTAATGGACCTGTACTTCGACAGCCAATATGCTCAGGCTCAGAAAGGTGCTGACCAGACCAACGATGGTGTTCCCCGCTTCAAGGGTCGGGAAGTTCACGTATCCGACCAGCTCGGTGACAGCGAAGGTTTCGCCGCCGTGCTTTCGACCAAAGCTGACTCGAACCTGATTATGGTCGTTGCCGGCGTTGCCTCGGACACCGCGTTCGACATGAATAAGCTTGCCAACAACTCGGAGTACTACTTCGTGAAAATGGTGTGGAAGCAAGGTCTTGCCATCAAAAAGCACAAGGAGTTCGTGGCGCACATCGACTCCGCCCGTACGCCCACGGTAACCCCCGCTCCCTCGGTCTAAGCGACTACCTTGAACAAAAACCCCTGGCTAGTAGACCAGGGGTTTTTTCATGTCCTTACCCGACCAAATTACTGACCCAAGCTTCTGATATATACCTGTAGAATTTAAAAATATCAGCTAGTAAATGGCAATTCCTTCCATTGTAATTAATAAGCAGTCAGGTAACCTGTTTCGTACTTCCCCCGCACTAGACGGGGTAACTGCGCTGGTCCTCGACGCAACTGCTCCCGCCAACTTTCCGACCTCGCTCGTCGTGTATTCCATGCGTGAAGTGCTGAACGCAGGTATCACCGATGCGCTTTATCCGACTCAGCACTACCAGATTAATGAATTTTTTCGCATCAACCCGAACGGCACCCTGGTGCTCGCGTTCGGCGACATCACCAGCTCGGCAACGTTTAACGTGCTGCGCGCCAACCAGCCCCGTCAGGTAGGCTATTTTACGAGTGATACCTTCAGCATAACCCTGGCTGCTGCCGCGCAAGCCCGTGCCCTGGAACTCGAAGCTGCTGAGGCTCCCTGCTCGGTTATCATCGCTGCCAACATCACCAGCTTTACCACGGCTAGCCTACCCGACTTGAGCGGTCTGGGCTACAGCAAGGTTTCGGTGGTCATCGGGCAAGGTGGTACCGGCTCGAAAGCCGACCAGCTCGCGGACACTTCCGGTGCTTCGGTCGCTGCCCTGGGTGCGCTGCTGGGTCGCCTGAGCTTGTGCAAAGTATCGGAGTCGATTGGCTTCGTGCAGAACGGTGACGTTGCCGGCACCGAGCTACAAGAACTGGCACTGGCAAACGGCGTAGCCCTGAGCGCGCTGAGCCACGCTGAGCAGAACGGATTGGACGACAAGCACTACATCTTCCTGCTTAAATACGCCAACCTGTCGGGTAGCTACTTCAACTTCGGTCACACGGCTGCCAACAACGACCTAAATACCATCGAGCTGAACCGGGTGCTCGACAAGGCAATCCGCGCTACGCGCCGCGCCCTGACACCCAAGCTGAACGCGACCGTAGCCCTGAACCGGGACGGGTCGATTCAAGGCATTTTCATCAAGCAGTTTGAGTCGCTGGTGAAGCTGGAACTGGGTCAGATGAAGGCGAACGACGAGTTGAGCCAGTTCGACGTGACCATCAACCCTGCGCAGAACATCCTTGCCACCAATACCCTGGAAGTTTCGGTCGCTATTGTACCATTTGGCACCTCGAAGACCATCGAAGTAAACATCGGTTTCCAAGCCAGCCTCTAAAAAATAATTATCACTACTCTTTATGGCATACCAAAACACTATTGCGAAGATTGGCTGGTCGGCGGGCAAGTTTATGTTCTCGTTCGGCGTACTCCCAATTGCCGACATCCAGGCGCTGAGCTACGACGACAAGCAGAACATGGAATCTATTTACGGTTCGGGCTCGGAACCCATCGGATACGGTCTGGGTCGGTCCGATTACAGCGCTTCGGTAACCCTACTTATCGAAGGCGTACTTACCCTGCTAAGCCAGGCTCCTAACGGCAAACTGAGCCAAATTCTACCCTTCGATTTTATCTGCTTGTTTCAACCCGAAGGTTCAACCACAGTACAGACTATCACGCTTAAGAACTGCAAGTTCATGCAAAATAAAATCAGCTTCAAGGAAGGCGACCTGAGCATTTCCCAGGAAATTCCTCTGCTGATTTCTGGCGTGGAAATCTCGTAAGCATCACCCCCTGAAAAAGCCCCCGGTCACTGGTTGACCGGGGGGCTTTTTTGTTGCGCTTGATTCGGGATATATACTTCAAAATAACCTACTACTACATGGACTACGCAAAGATTAAGAAGAAGCATAACGTAGATACTCTCTACGTACTCGAAGTGGAAACTCCTAGTGGTCAGCTTATCGGCTACCTTAAAGCGCCCGACCTTATGCTCATGGACATGTTTATGGCGAATGCTTTCGCCAAGGACGAGATTGCCGCAATACGTGCTATTCTTCCTACCCTGTGGCTGGAAGGCGACCGCGCCATCCTGAGCGACGAGATGAACTTCCAGTCGGCGGCGAAGCAATTGGGAGAGATTCTTAAGTCCAACGAAATCCGCTTTTCCAAGCCCCTGGCGCTGTACGTATTCGAGGTGACGGACGAGGCGGGCAATGTCTACGGGTGCGAACTAAAACACCCCACGCTGGAACAAACTGCCATTATCAACCAGAAGAACCCGCTGGTAAGTTTTCTGAGCTTACTGGACAAAATCTGGTACCAGGGCGACGAGCGCATGAAGACTGATACGCGCAGCCTGACCGCGCTATTTGGTGCGTTCAATACCAACTTGGAGAACCGGGTTAGTACGCTAAAAAAGTACTAGCCAGCTACGCGTTGGGGGACGAGGGAGAGCTGTTAAAGTACTTCAATATCCGCGTGTACAACGCGTATATCAGCTACTACCTCCACCTCAACCCTAACGAGTTGGACGACTTGGAGTGGGGGATGCGGGCTGGCGAAGCCTACTACATGATGTGTTTACATGCTCCCAATCGGAGCGCAGATGAAAAATAATATGACCTAAGTGAGTGAATTTGGCGATTTCGGGGCGGGTATCACCTTCTCGGTGAAGGATATGGCAAGCGATGTGTTCAAGTCGATACGGAACACGGGCGTCGAGACCTATACCAAGCTGAAAACCGCCATCTTCGGGGTGCAGTCGGAAACCGACAAGCTCAAGAAGAAAACCAGCGGTCTAGGAGACAGCTTCGACTCGCTCAAGAAGGTCGTGGGCTTGTCGGTGCTGGGCTTCTCCATGAAAGAAATCGGGATGGAATCTTTGGAAGCCGCTGCCAAGATGCAGCGGTTCACCAACATTATCAACTTCTCGTCCACTGGCTCGAAGGACGCGGCGCTCAACCTGAGTTACCTGCGCGACAACGCCGACAAGCTGGGTCTGGACGTGGAAAAGAGTGCCGAGGCGTTTTCTAGTATGCTCGGCGCGTTCCGTGGGACGACCATTCAAGGTGCGGAGCTGCGCAAAGCTTACGAAGGGGTAACCATTGCCAGCTCGGCGATGGGATTATCTGGTGAGCAGACCCAAGGGGCTATCCTGGCAATCTCCCAGATGATGTCGAAGGGCAAGGTTAGCGCCGAAGAATTACGGGGTCAGCTCGGTGAGCGTCTACCTGGTGCGATGGCAATCGCGGCGCGCTCGATTGGCGTATCACAAGCTGCCCTAGACGACATGATGAAAAAGGGAAAACTCATTAGTGCTGACTTCATCCCAAAGTTCACGGCGCAGCTTAAGACAGAGTTTAAGGATGCCGCCGAGAAGGCTGCCAACTCGATGCAGGCGAACATGAACCGGATAAAAAATTTATTCTTCGAGACCAAGGTTGCCATCGGCGAATACATCGGACCAGGGCTGCGCTTCATGATGGACATGATTGGACAGGTGCGCGCCAAGTTTTACCTGGTCGAGCCCGCCCTCATTAACTTCTGGGGCAACATCAAGCGCGCCGCTGGCGTGGTGATGGAAATCGGTCAAACTATCTGGCACCTGGTAAGCTCAATGCTCGGCTTTAAGGAAGGCGCTACAGGGGTGGAGTCGGCGATGAACGGCTTGAATACCATTCTGAACGTCGTCAACCCAGTGCTGGATTTCCTGCTCGTAACGGTGAGCGGGGTGAACTCTATTCTCGATTCTTGTGGCGGGTTGATTAAATGGGTAACCTACCTTATCGTGGGATGGAAAGTAGCGATGTGGGCGCTCAACATTGCGATGGACGCCAATCCCATCGGCTTGCTGGTGGCTGGTATCGCTGCTCTGGCGGCGGGTATTACCTACGCGTACCAGCGCTTCGCCCCGTTCCGCGCCGTGATGGTCTTCATGAAGGACGCACTGGTGGAGATGTTCCCGTTGCTCAAGAGTTTCGGGATGCTACTAGTCAGCGCGTTCACCTTCGATGGCGCGGGTATCGTGACCGCGTTTAACGACATCAAGAGTCAGTTTGCCAACCTCGACCTGGGGGCGCTCTGGGATAAGACCAAGAAGCAAGCCGAAGCCGACGTCGCCGCTAATAAGGCGGAAGCCGGGCAGGACCAAGCGTCCACGACCTCCAAATCCAAGAGCTACGACTACAACGATTATTTCAAAGGCGGGGATAAGGGCACCAAGAAGCCCGGCGCGGGCGCGGATGCCGACAAGGACAAAAAGAAGGGCTCTGGTGGGTCGGGCAAAGCCTTGACCGTGAACATCAACAAGCTCATCGAGAACCTGACCGTCAAGGTAGAGTCGAGCAAAGACCTGGGGAATATGAGCGACGTGGTGAGCAAGGCAATTATCAACGCTATCCGCGACGTGGAGGAAAGCTATACCTAATAAAATTTTATGAGTGAACTAACTAGCCTGCTAAACGAGCGATTCAATACCTATAATCTGACCACCGTCTACGACCTACCCGGCTCGGACCAGGATAAGCCGGTGGGGTACTCCTATCTGGGCACCCCCGTTTTCTCGAATATCAGTTTCGAGGCGACCGACTACCACGATTTTGATGACGGTGCGCATACGTTTGAGGGGGCAACGCTGAACATCTGCCTCATGAATGCGAACCGTGAAAACATTATCATCGAGACCGCCATCCAGGGTCGTAACGGCATGGTCATGGAACAGGTGAGCAACGGCAACTACCGGATTACGGTCAACGGGTTTTTGGATAGCACCCTAAACAATGTCGCCCCCTACGCCGAAATGGATGCGTTCAACCAGCTCGGTGCCGTACTGGGCTCGGTAAAGGTGAACTCCCACTTCCTCAACAGCCTGGAAATATCCGAAGTCGTAGTCAACAGCATCAACTTCGCCGAAATCGAAGGTACTCGCAACCTGATTGCGATAAGCCTAAATTTAACGAGTGAGACCCCGGTGGAAATCCGCTTGGCGTAACGAAAGGAGCCTTCTACCAGGGGCTTTTTTATATCTCACTTCCTGGGATATATACGGGTAAATAAGTATACTCGTGCGCGCCCTCCTTTCACATCTTACATTCCCTACATTCGAGACCCGGTTTGTAGCGCAGGTGGATATTGAATCCGCCTGGGATAAGCTCACCACGACTTGCAAACTCACCCTCCCCCGCAGCATCACCTTTAAGGACACCGATGATAAGGTCGTAGGGGTAAACGGTGCCATTAAGCGCGGGGATAAAGTAACCGTACGCCTGGCTTACGATACGTTCAGCCAGCCGCACTTCGAGCAGACGTTTTACGTCGCCAAGGTGAAAAATAATATTCCCGTCGAAATCGAGCTGGAAGACGAGATGTTCCTGCTCAAAAAAGGCTCGCATAGCGCCAGCTTAAAGGGGGCGAAGCTGAGCACCGTCCTCGACAAGCTGGGCTTGACCAACACGTTCAAAGGTCTCGACATCGACCTGGGTGACTTCCGATTCGACCGGCTCTCGGCAGCGGCGGTCTTGGATAAGCTTCGCAAGGACTACCAGATTAAGAGCTACTACCGTGATGGGAGCTTTTATTCGGGACTGGCATTCTATCCGACTCTCCAAAAGGATGTTACGGTAGAAATGCACGAAGACGTCGTAGACAATAGCCTCGACTACTTGAGCAAGGAAGAACGATACGTCCACGTCACAGCGGTCTCCGTGCTCAAGGTGCTGACCAAGACCAAGAAGGGCACCAAAAACAAGACGATTAAGATTGCCGTGGGCGACTACGACGGAGAAGAGCGGACGCTGCACTTCTACAATATCACGTCGGAAGCGTCGCTCAAAGCCATCGCAACCCAGGAGCTGGACAAGTTCAAGTATTCGGGTTATAGTGGCTCGATGACCATTTTAGGCTATCCCCTGGTACGCTTCGGGGACAAGCTGAAAATCGTGGACAAGCTCTACAAAGACCGCACTGGTATCTACCTGGTGAAGTCCGTGAAGACCAAGTTCGGCACCAATGGCTTCCGTCAGGAAATTGAAATTGAAGGAAAAATAGGATAAACTATGCCCGCGAACCTACTGGATTTATTGGACCAGGCAACGAGCCGAAACAAGGTAGATACCACGGTGCGCGGTACCGTCGTGTCAGTTAATAAGGACGAGCTGACCTGTGTGGTACAGCCCTTGGATGAGGATGCCCCGGTAATCGAGGATGTGGATTTGGCGCTCGGTCTGGAAGGTGTTATCCCGATTCCCACCGTTGATTCTTCCGTGATTGTAGCAATGGAAAACGGATTCACGGGCTTTCTCACGGGCTATTCTGGTTTAGATGAGCTACACCTCATCGCCGACAAGATAACGTTCTCCGGCGACCCGAATTCGACCTCTACGCTGGTCGTAATCGAGAAGCTGGTTACCAAGTTAAACAACTTGGAAAACGCCTACAACGCGCTGCTGACCCACTACAAGACGCATATCCATACCAGCGCCGCACCGGGCTCCCCGACTACCCCCGTGACCGTTCCCCTGGCACAGCAGAACCTCCAACTGACCAAGCAGGCGGACATTGACAACCCAAATATTACGCAATAATTATGACCGACATACTACTACGTGACGACTTCACGGTGCGAATCGAGAACGGCGACTTCGTACTTGACCGCTCGGATGCGCAGAACCAGCAGCTTATCGTCAAGGCGAATAAAGGCAATTACCTCGAATTCCCGACCCTAGGAGTGGGCATCGACAACTACCTGAACTCGGCGCTGGAACAGCACATCGTGAAGCTTAAAAAGGACATCCAGGTGAATTTCGCCCTGGATAACTACGCCTTGGTGACGCTCACCGTGAGCGGGGACACGATAAACTTCACTGCTCGCGCCAAGTAATGGATATTATCGACCAAATCATCCAGGATAAGGGCACCTTGGATGACCTCTACTACATCTTGAGCGCCAATAGCCTCTCGCTACAGGACCTCACCAAGCCGCTGGCGGGGGTTGTCGTGACTTACCCTAGCTACACGACGACGGTCCCCGTGGTAGTAGCAGTGTCGGAAACCCCAACGTTTGCTCCCTACCGCGTGGTCGCCTACCAATCGGCGCTGGATGTGTGCGTCCAGACCTACGGGACGCTGGCACTTCTGCCCACCTTTCTGACGGACAACTCATTGGCGCTCAATGATTACCTCACACCCAATTCCCAGGTGCTGATTCGGAACGAGTTCAACAAGAACAAGACCAGCAACACCTTATTCGCCCTGCGCGCCATAGTGACCAATAATGACCGAGATTCAAAGCAGGACTTGGATATATACCTTGGAACCGAGGACGGTGTGTACCTGGGTCCGACGACCAGCGTGAAAATAAAAGTGAATTAATGTCTCTTGTTCCAGGCAGTATTATTACGATTGACCAGCTTGACGAGCAAGCCATCCTGGCGAAGACCGACTGGTTCGCCGTGCTCAACAACACGAGTAAAAAGACCGGCAAAGCTAGCTTCGCTACGCTTACCTCGCTGCTACAAGCCGACTTCTACACCAAGAAGGAAATCCTCGACCTGCTCAAGAAAGGTCAGTCAGGCGGGGCGTTCGACTGGAACCGTCCGATTACCCAGGGCTCGTATGCTGGTGTGACCCCTGGTGGGGTGAGCGTGACGGAAGGGCTGGAAAACCTATTCTATGCCCCCCAGCCTCCACAAGCGAGCCTTTATGCCGACAACAACCCACGCCAGTTCGGCTCGTCCACCAGTGTGGTGTTGCACTACGATACGTTGCGCAAGTCCAACGACATCGCTACCGTGGTCGTGACCGGCGTGACCCAGACCGCCTTCACGGGTACCGTCACGACGAGCTTGAGCGCTAACACGGACACGAGCTTCAACATGAGCGTGACCGACATCAACAAGCTATCCTCGACTGCCTCGACGACCGTCGTTTTCAAGAATCGGCGCTTCTGGTTTACCAGTCCCACCGACCTGATGACCCTGAACGACGCGGATATAAGCGCGATACTGGTCAACCAGCAGTCAGAATTCGCCGATGGCAAGGACCAGACCCGCACGTTCAACCCAGCCAACGAGTACATCTACTTCGCCTGGCTCGGCACCTATGGCACGGCTCAGTTCGTGACTAACGGCTTGGATGATACGGACTTCATCCAGAAGGTCTTCCAGTTCACGAATTCGGACAACTATACGGTGGGCTTTCTACTGGTGCGAAAGGGGTTGAAGCTCAACAACGCCTTTACGATTCGCGCGAAATAAAATTATTTACCCTTTAATGTCAACGCTTTATGACACTTCTTTTGGTCCTGGAATTCCACTCGGTTCGAGCCTAGTACCGGGCTCGGCTATTCAAGGTGCGCTGAACGCCAATCTGCTGACTGGTGGCTTCTTAACCGTGCCGACACTGGCAGACCGGAACGCGATTCCCGTTGACGTCGCCGAAGGTCTCAAGCTCGATGGCTTGTCGTCGGGTCGTCGCCAGGTGGGGATGGTAGTGACCGTCGCGGAGACCGGCGAGCGATTTGAGCTGAAAATTGCGGGCTTTTCAACCCTGAGCGCAGCGGATAAACTGTCAGCGCTGGCAGATAATGCCAACTGGAACGAGTTCAAAACTCCCGTCAATGGTGAGTATCTACCGGCGCTTGAATCAAATCCCGATGAATTCAGTGTAAATAACGTCACGTACTTTTTAAATAAAATTTCAGTTCCATACGCTTCGGATGACGATGACGCGGTAAACGTCAAATACGCGGTTAACTCGTTCTTACGAGCGGATGTCCAGTCGAACGGAACGTACGTGGTAGGCAATGACATTTTTTCGAACAATTCGATGACCGCCACCAAGTTCATTGGTGATGGTTCGAAACTCACCAACTTACCTGTTCAGAGCTTTGATACATCGAGTTTAGCCAAGCTAAGTGGTGGCAATAATTTTGTCGGTGCGCAGAATATTACGCTGGCTGGCGCAGACAAAACGGTTACACTTTACCACGATGGACTTTACATAGATTCGTACAACCAAAATCTTGGTGGTGGAGTTAATGTGCGGCTAATTGAAGTACAAGATGCGTCTGGAAACCCAAGCCTTTCGCTTTCACTCGAAGCCGACCATGTACAGGTACTGAATGACCCGACTTTGGCAATGGATATTGCCACGAAACAGTACGTGGACCAAGCGCTGGGAAATACTGCTATTTACGCTCGCTTAGACCAAGGCAACACATTTATCGGTGACCAGTATATTCAAGATGGTGACAATCAAGCGTTTTTGACTGCGCATGAAATAACCTCGGCAAATGACGCTGGTTCAACCTCTTTGCAGGCGGACAAGCTTTTATTTTACCACGATGGTGTCCTAGCTACAATGAATGCCATTGCTGACCCTTCCGTTGTGTCTGGTGCAATCATCGTCACCAATAGCAAGGTTCAAGCACCTTATTTTATCGGGGATGGCTCACAGTTGACTAACCTACCCACGGGAGGGACGCGCATTGCCAACGCCGCAGTGTTCACGGCAACAACCAGTGGCGCGCAGACTATCGCCATCGGTGCCGCCGCTACGGGACTTATATCTGTGACCCTGCTGGAAGCTGGCTCTACCACCTACACCCGCCTAGTGTGGGAAGGCTTTTGCACCATCAATGGCACTAACCTTAACATCACGGCGGACCCCCAAATCCAGCCTAATGATAAAATACTTATAAAATACACTCTTTAACTATGGCTGGACGCCTCTCCGACTTACTCAATAGTTCCACTATCACAAACAACCTCACCACCAGCACACGAACCACGGGCTTGGTGCTGGATGCGCGCCAAGGACAAGTCTTGGATGCTAAAATAGCCGGTCTTGACGCCACTAAATCTATTATCAATTTCATCATTGACCCGTTCGCCCAATTTACGGCTTACCAAGGTCAGTACTACGCCTACGGGGATATTTTATACAAACGAACCGGAGGCTCAATAACAGGTACCGCAAATGGTAATTTGTATGAGGGCTCACCGGGATGGACGTACGTATTAGGTGCGACCTTCTTCGACGGATTTATAAATTATGGCGACCACTCTATCTCGAACGACTCGCGCTGGGTCAAGTACCAGAAAGGAGTCGTAGGACAACGCGCCATCCGTGGTCAAATCTGGTACTACGCCGGGCTTGCCTACCGCAACATAGATACTAACAGCACCAACGGCATCGGTATCGGCATTGGTAGCGAAAATGACTTCCAAAGCACCTCAAAATGGGAACCTATTATTTATCCTGCCTCCACCTTTGTTCCAGATTCAGTCAAGAACCTGGTCAAAAATACTCCCTCCTCTTCGTGGACTAGTGGGGAGTTGCAGGGTACTCAACCTATCGGCTCCGTTAGTGGCATGAAGTTCTGCGACGCTAATTACCGCTACGAGTATATGAATGGTATGGCGGACACAACTGGTACAACCTACGTGTGGGTGCGCCTGCTCAAGTCAATCTAAAAATAATTTATTCACTTGGAAGTTCTCGATTTTTTGAATGGGTTGAAATGCTCAGTCGATATACATTCAACCGATTTAACTACGAAAGTCTTACGTAAAGACAAGGCGGACTCCACCAACTATAATCTCTCCGTCGCCGCTAGCGCTGCGATGGATAATGCGGTCCGTAAATCCGAATTGGTAGGTGGTTTGCTACGCCCCTACCGTCTTTTCCCTAGTGTTGGTAGCGCCGACGTTGGGGCAAGCGTTCGTAGTGGACAGGATGCAAAAATAGCGGACGGGTTTGAACTTGGTCAGGCGTACAAGATTACCACTATTAAAATAACCACGATTACCGCGCCGGGGTTGGCATCTACCATCACCATCAAGTCGAACAACGTAGTGGTGTATACCCAGACCGTGGCGCTGACAAATACCCCCGCTGTGGGTAAAATAATTGACCTTTTGGGGTTCGCTACCAGCCAGCCTACCAACATTACGTTACCAACTACGCTTACCTGTTCAGCTAGCTCCGGTACATTTGAAGTTTTTGTGGACGGTGTACTTATTTAAAAAAACGGTATTCTATATTTGTACCGAGGTAGCTACTCAAACAAACTTTTCAACCTATACACCATTCTCATGAATCCTCTCCTTCAACAAGCCGATAACCTGTTTTCACAAGTAGTCGGTACGAGCGCAGAAAACCTTATGCTCTTCGTGACCGGCAATGAAAACATTGTTGCGGTGCGTAACCTCACCAAACAGTACCTCACGGACGTGGCGACTACTCTTGGCGTTACGCCCCCGGCTTCGCTTTAATTAAGCGCTGCTACAATAAAAAAGCCCAGCCGAAAGGTTGGGCTTTTTTATTGTAGCAGGGACAGAAATTTGACTACAAAAGTCGGATAAATAGGATAAAGCGCGCTACATGCCCTCTACTCCTTTTCTTCTCTTTACCCACCTCGAATTCTTTCAATTCCTTAAGGACTGGTGGTTTCTTATGTTCCCGCTTGGCGGTGCCATCTACGCGCAATATAAGTTTATCGTAGGGCGCGCCGACTCCCTGGCTGCGGAAGCTAAAAAGGACCGGGAAGAGCAGGCAAAGGAAGCAAAGCGTGAACTAGAAGCCGCGCAGGCAGAGGCGAAACGGGAGCGCGAAGAGTACGCGAAGGAATCCAAGCGGGAGCGCGATTCGCTGACGGAACTGCTTAAAACACATGACGAACGGATTTGCCAGGTCGAGGAAACCGACCGTAACGCCCTGCCGCAGTTCAAGACCCTTTGCCACGATTTTAAAAAACTAGAGGAAGTAGTGAAGAACCACCACGAGACGCGGTTTACTGGCATTGTCGGTCAGCAAGAACTATTCAGCAAGCTCTACGACGCCAAGCTGGATAATACGCACCAGCGGGTTAACGACTTGGAAAAACGCCTAGACCGAATAGATGACAAGCTCGACAAGATTATCAAGGCGGTCTCGAAGAAGAACAAAAAATAATTATACCCCGTGCTCACGCAATTCAAAAAGCTATGCCTCGACACTACCCAGGTAAATGGTATCTACGTCGCCAAGGACGTGCGCAACTGGATTGCGTTCGCTAATGGTATTGTTCTCTCCTACTTGGCGGCGATTAAGAATCCCCACATCCACAATGAATTCGCCTGGGCGGGGGCTGGTGCCCTACTCACGTACAGCCTCGGCGCAGCGGTCGCCAAAAGCTACTTCCAAACCAAGACCACCCAGATTGCCAGCGATTCGAGCTGCGCGCCCAGTGAGTCTGCGCCATCACCCGGAAGAGAGTTAGTAGAATAGGATACATACCTCAACTGAAAATAATTAGTTGAGTTGGATTCTATCTCGATACAACGTATTAGCTTACTACACCCCAAACTGCGCGCCGAGGCGCTGGCAATCCTCCAAGAAATCGAGGCAGCGCTCACAGGGCGGGCGCGCTTCCGCATCGTTTCAACCCTGCGTACCTTCTCAGAACAAGACGCCCTCTACGCGCAGGGGCGCACGAAATCCGGCGCAATCGTGACTAATGCCCGCGCCGGGCAGTCGAATCACAATTATGGCACTAGCCTCGACTTCGCGCTCATTATAGACAAAGACGGGGATGGTAAGTTCGAGAGCACGTCCTGGGACACGAAGGGGGATTATGACGAGGATAAGAAGGCGGATTGGATAGAGGTCGTAGCCATCTTCAAAAAGCATGGCTGGACCTGGGGCGGCGACTGGAAAACCTTGGTAGATATGCCGCACGTCGAAAAGAGCTTCGGGTACTCAGTCAAGCACCTCTATGCCCTGCATCAAGCCGGGAAGGTAGACAAACAGGGGTACGTACTTCTGTAAGCAGAAGGAAGTAGCTTCGCGCAGCTACAATTCACACGATGGAATCACTGCGCAATAATCTACCACTTATTTCCTTGTGCCTACTCATTATCGGCACCCTTAACCTGCTAGTCTATTACGATTATTTTCAAATAAATATACTATCATATTTAGACTTCACCGAAATTTTTCAATTACAGTTCCGATTCTTCGCCGTATCGGTCCTGTACTTACTAGGCTTATTGTTCTACGCCTTACTTACCCCAGGCAAAAGAACTAACCCGCATGAACTTAAGGCGCTCCTAGAAGCCGAGCTAAAAAGGGTACGAGCCCTTCCACCCGCACCAGTACCTGTTATGGAGGAAGTGGGTGAACTAGACGTAGAAGCCACCATTAAAAAAGTACAGGATAAGCTACGTGAGAAGGAGGTACCGTTCACGGCACTAGCTACCCTCGTTGCTTTTGTGATAGGTGCCAAGTGGTGGAGCGCTGTGCGCATGGAGCAGTCTATCTGGGTGCATCTACTTATGTGGGTCGAACTCGGATTATTCGTGGCGCTTCTCTATTTTCTATATCACCAGATACAAAAAAATTTTATTGACGGACGATTCGGAAAAGATTCTGCTGCTGATGTTTCCAGAAAAATAGTATTAATTAATGTACTCTTGGCGTTAACATTTGCAGCATCCATTAAAGCCAGAGAGGATGCAATGGAAGTAGTTGCCTCACCATCCTATCTTGAAGTGACCGCCGAGCTTGAGGATACCACTCTGGTTACCAATATGGACTACCGATTTGTTGGCAAAACAAAAAACAATGTTTTTTTCTACAACTTAAAGAAGCACCAGGCAGAAGTGTATTCAAGTGACAAGATGAAATCATTCGTAGTAAGAGACCGCCGAAAGCTATAAGCATACCCTAGGGATACAGAATAGTGCCTATAGATTGTACATCCCACCGTCTTCGTTAGCCGGACCCCCACTCAGGCTGATAACCCGAATTGAGCGGTCCTTATCCCCTTTCAGGTAATTGAGTTCGACGTACCCCTTAGCGAGCCCCCTTTTGAAAATTTCGGTATAGTAGGCGAAGGCGTTAGTACCCTTTTCCTCATTAAACGAGCGCCAGTGGAGCAGCATTTGCAGGAGCCCAGTCTGGAAGCAGTCTTCCCGGTCCGCCTGGTCGTGGTAGTACATTTTGGTGATGGTCTTACGAGCCAGGAGCATGAACATCTGCACCGCTTTCGTAGTCAACTCGTCCCGCTCTCTACTGAGCCGAATCTGGTCAATAAGCTGAGCGTTATTCAGGTAGTGGGGGTCCTTCGGCTTCTTCATTATAAGTAGTATTTTTACTATATATCATAGTAAAAAACCACTTTTAGTTGGGTCATTCTGGTTCGTAAAACCTGGATATATACCATACAAAACAACTACTGTATGGCGCGTACCATTGACGAAATCCAAGACCAGATTCTAGCCACGCAGGCTACCTACTTACCCGACCTCACCAGTACCAGCAAGGTGAGCGTTTTCCGGCTCATCGCCTTCATCATCGCGGTGTGTACGCACTATGTAGAAACGCTCTTCGACTCGCACAAAAAGGAAGTACAGGACCTGCTCGATAATCGCCAGCCCGCTACCCGCGCCTGGTACGCGGAACGGGTGCGGGTCTTCCAGCTCGGCGACGACATTGATGGCACGGGCACCTACCCAGTGGTGAATACCACTAAGCAGATTATCAGTCGCTTGGCAGTAAAGGAAACGGTGCAGGGTGAAGTGCTCATCAAGGTCGCAAAGGGCACCGTGGGGCAGGAAGAAGCCTTGGCTGCCTCGGAAAAATTGCAGCTCGAATCCTACATCGACAAGATTAAATATGCCGGGACCAAGACCGAAGTGGTAAGCCTAAACGCGGACCTATTGAACATCGAGGCGGAGGTATTCTACGACCCTATTTATACCCTGGGCGACATCCAGGCGCGTACCGAGGCGGCGTTGTACACGTTCATGACCACGCTCAAATTCGATGGTATCGTACGGCGTAACGAGCTGATTCGGCAGATACGCAACGTGGCAGGTATCAACGACATCGAGTTCACTACCCTCGAAGGTCAGACGGGTACTATCACCAAGCCCATCACGCTCGAATACGAGATGACGAGCGGCTACATAAAGGAGAACGTGGTGGATTATCCCTTCGCTACGTCGATTACCTACACACCCGAAGCTATCTAATCCTTGTGACCATGCCAAACTATGCGATAAACTTCCCCCTGTTTCTTAAGCGCCTGACCCCGCCTATGCTATGGGTAGAGCCCAATACGGATATGTTAAAGATGTACGCCAGCGGCATCGAGAAGGTCCATCAACTCTTCCTGGATTTTGTAACGGACAAGGAGGTAGAGAAACACACGACGGGGCAAACTTACCTACTCGAACGGTACCTGAATTATGTGTTCGACCGCTCGCCCAAGCGCATCTACATCCGTCACGTCGAGGAGATAAACGAGTACGATTTCTTCACCAGCGAGAACCAGCCCGTGGACTACGACTACTTCTACGCGGAGAACCACCGACCCGATGATTACATGTACTTCCTGGGTGAAGGTAACCGTGCCCTGGATGTGGATTTCCTCGTGTACGTGCCAGCGGGTATCCTAGCGGTAGCCGAGGCGCGCATCGCCGCCAACATCAACAAGTATCGACTGGCGGGTAAGCGCTTCAAGTTTATATCAATCTAAAAATCAACTATTTTACATGAATCTACTTTATGGTGAACTGGGTGGGCGTCCGCGCAAGAACGACGACTTTATGCTCATGCAGGCGGAAGCCTACAAGGCGATGGTAGCCCCCTATAAGCACTTGGAAGCCGCGAAAGGACCCTTCATTTTGCACGGGTGTGTTCCCGATGGCATCAACAAGACCATCACAGCGGGTATGGTCTTCCTGAACGGCGAATTCCTCGAATTCGATGGCGCGACTAACGTCACCTTTCCCGCCAACCTGGGTGTACTCACGGAATTGAATACGCCGCTGCAATACCAGGATGGTAACACCAAGAACACGCGCCAGCGCCGGTCTGCCTCGCTCGACCCAGCCGCCGACTTTACTAAGACCCTCTACGTGGACCCGTCAGTATACCAAGAGCTGAACGACCTCATCGGGCACACCTTCGGTAACCAGAGCTTTAGCGGAACCAAGACCTTCAAGGACAACCTGATAGTTAAGACGCTGAACGTCTACGACGAACTCATTGCCCTGGGCAACCGCATTACCAGTTCCTTCAATACGTTGACCACGAACGTGAACAACGCTATCCAGAACATCACGAACCAGATTGCCAATAAAGCCGAGAAGCAGCAGCTCACCTGGGTAGACGTGCAACCAGCCGCTGGCTGGATGTGCTACCCGTCCGAGCAGTTGCAGGTTGCCAAGGACCAGTTCGGGATGGTGTACGTGCGGGGCACTATTAACCCGACCACCTATAACCCCAACCCGGTTTTCGGCAACGTTGGTACCATTGCTACCCTACCGGCAGGCTACCGTCCCAGCCGTACGCAGCAATATGTGCTGTGGGAGTCGGGCTCCTTTTTCGGCGCAATGAACATTTACCCAGACGGTACCATTGAAGGATACAACGGCGGCTCTACGTCCATCCCCCGTTTCGTTATCGACTACAAGATATTCTCGGTCAACTAATTGACTTGCGAGCGAGCACTGGGTTTTTATAGTAGATTTTCCCGGTGCTAACCGGACCCCCAGAGGTCCAACAAAAAGCCCCTCCGACGAAGAGGGGCTTTTTTGTTAGTCATGGATGATGTTGCGGGTCAGGTAGCCGACCTCTTCGGCGCGTTTGTTGTACGCCAGCGCGGCTTCCCGCGCCGTATCGAACATCCCCAAGTGCTCGTGTTTGTAGTCGATGCGGATATAAGCGCGGAACTTCTGCCGCGCTGCGCATACGCCGAGGTAGCCGGTCCCCGCCTTAGGCTTACGGTTGCGCTGGTTTTCCTTGTTGGTAACCCAGCGTAGGTTGGTCAGCTTGTTGTTGGTACGGTCGTGGTCGATATGGTCCACGTAATCCTTGGAGTCGGGGTTAGCAAGGAAGGTAAGTGCGAGCATCCGGTGGACTTTCTCGCGCTTATAAACGCCTGGCTCTACGTTCAGGTGGACGCTATAATATGAGCGTGTATTATCGTAGGAGCTGGTCGTCTGGGAGCTTTTCAACGGGCGGTCGGTCAACGAGTCGTAGACTTTACCGCACTTGCTGAGTAGGTAGCGGTCGTTGCCAGGGTAGATAAAGTACGGAATAGCGTCTAGTTCACATACGGCTTCGGGGGTTAAAAATGATTGCATGAGAGAGGGTTATTTTTATTTTCTCTCTCTTATATATTAAGTGCAAAAACCACCTTTCGACCATTTGGGGGTCTTTCGGTGGTTTTTTCTCGTTTTCCCTAAAATATTTTTATCGAGTACCCCCATCGGCGACAATCAGGCTTACTCTCCCCTACTTTAGTACATGAAACCGCCCGGTTTGAGCTTCATCACGGATACTTTAGGCACCTGATTTCCGTACTTAAGCTTGGTGTAGTCCGAGGAGAAGTAGCGCGTCATGAAGTAGCAGAAAGCGTCACCAGAGTGACCGTATTTCTCGTGGGTTTCTCCGGTTTGCTTGTTGCGGACCTTCTGCTTGCTAATCCCGACCTTACCGTTCTCCATCGTCATCTTCTGGTTCAGCAAGTCGGCTATCAGGTTGGTGCAGCGCGGGCTAATCACTACCTGGATGTCGGTTGCCCCCGAAAGCACGTTATTGATGAAAATCTGGCGGGTAGCCAACGAGGGGTTAGCACTATCGACGCTCGTATTGGTCAACAAGCCCGCCTTGTGTAGCTCGGCGTTGAATATAGTGTAATTATTCACGCCCTCAGCCGTTAATGTGCTACGGTTGCGTCCCGATGCGTCGCCGTAGACTGTCACCACGTCGTCATACCAGTCGAGCTGCTTGACAGCGGCGCGCCCTAGCGCCTCGGTGTTATTGTCGGGGCTTTTCAGGGCTAATTCGTCCTGCACGTAGACCGTTTTGCCCTTAACCTGGATAATAAGCGCCGTTATGTGCGGCACTACGTTGAAGTCCAACGACACCATCACCCCAAGGTCCTTGTTCAGCTCGAAATGCTTTGATGCAACGTGCTTCTGGTCATCGAAACGGTGGTAGTAGAGGTTGTTGCGGTCGGCAACCCCCCACTGACCCAACGTCATGATTCGGTACTTTGCCGGGTCCGTAATCGCCTGCATTTTCCGCTGTTCAATCTGCGAAGCAGGGAGGTACCGGAGGTTATCGAGGTAAGTTGAGTGAATAATGAGCGCCCGGTGGTCAACCAGGTCAAAAAAACGCGCCTTAATCCAGTGGTGCTCACTTACTGGGTTAAACGTGATATAAATCTGGTTGAACTTGGTCCGGTGACGTAGACGGTCCTCCAACTCGGTGAAGTCGGCGGGTTCCAACTCCGTAATCTCGTCAATCCAGATGCTGGTTACCGCGCCCAGACCCTTAAGTTTTTCGGGGTCATCTACCCCAAGGAAGATAATCTTCGAGTTGAAGGAGGGGAACCGGATTTCCAGGGGCGTGGACGTGAATTCCGCGTACGAAGTCAATCCAAAGGACTTGATGGCATCCTTAAGCGTCTCGTAGGTAGTGTTGCGGTGGTTCTCCTTACTCTTGCGGATGACCAGAATAGTGTGGTCCCGCTCCTTGACGATACGGGTAAGTACCTTCTCTGCAACGGCGAAGCTTTTTCCAGAGCCCGAACCACCCCACAGTATGTTGTAACGGTACTTGTTACCAGACTCGAAGAGGGGGTGGTAAATCTTGTTTATCTTCTTCCGAATACCGGAGAAGTCGATGGTAAGCGACATTAATCATCTTCTTCATTTTCATCCCCTTTAAGGGTGTTTAGTTCATCGTCGTCAACAACCTGCGCCTCATCAAACTCGTCATTCACGATGCGTACCACGTTCTCCTGGGTGTTCTTACTCAGGGTGGGCTTGACGAAGTTGAGAATAGCCAGCTTCGCCGCCAGCTTGTCCTTATCGGTCAGGTTAGCACTTTGCAAGTCTTCCACCAGGTCCGCCAGCAGCTCTTCTTCCAGGTACTTTTCCGCCGTTTTGCGGGTGTACTTTCGCTTGGTCCGCTTGATTTGCGTACCCGTGATTTCCTTTGTCGCCTTGACCAGTGAAAAACCGGGTAGGAGCCGACCCTTTTCGTCCCGATAGTTGATACCCGCTTTCGCCGAGTCCTTCAATACCTTGGTGCGGTACGTAGTCTGGTAGTAACAGTAGAAGTACTTATCGTCTTCCCCGTCGAGGATATACTTACCGTTGATTACGGTTTCGTCGCGGGCTTCCCGGTGAATCGTTTCGACCGTATTCTTGGTCTGGCTGAGCAGTACCACGTCTTGTGGGTCGTAGGGAGCTGGCGTGGGCGTAGTGCCCGTGGACTCGTTGGAACCCGTGGGGGTGGGAGCCCCGCCAGGGGCGACCGGCTCTTTTTGCTTGTGTATGCTGTGTTTGTGTGTGGACGACATGTCAGAGGGTCATTTTTCGATGTATATATGCTATATATCGAAAATGACCGCTGACTATTCTGCCAGCTTGTCAGTCTATCATCCCCTGTCGCCTCGTTCACCGGCTTGGTCGCCCTGGTAGCCGTAGTCACTTAAGATTCTGCTGATGTTGCTTGGATTTGTGGTGGTTTTGGTGTATAGGTTTAACTAGTTGGCTCGGAGTACATAATTGGTACAACCTGGGAATAATCACTTAACATAACACCAGTTATAGCGCCCCCTACCCCCATCGTCCTATTTTCTCTGGCTTCCTTCGGGGCTGGGTCACTTCGGTAGCTTGTATTACATAGTAGCTAGTCTTTGACCCGCCTCCACTCTCAGGACCGCTCTCATATCATCCTCGCTCTGGTTAGTAGGTCATTCATTTTCTGTCAGGGTGGCAGGCAGAAAGGTTATACTCATTAGTATGGACGTATAGCGAAAACTGCACTAATAGTCAAGAAGTTAACTTTTGCAAAAGATTTATTTACAAATTATGTAAAACACTTACACATTATGTAATTTTATGCGTACCTTTGTCTTGTTCACAAGGCTTTACCGCAATGCACCTCATCAGCTTCCGCACTATCCGCCAGTACGTACTCCAAAACGCTCAAGCCCGTGAGGAATTGGCAGCCTGGGCAAAGCAGGTAGAGAAGGCGGAATGGGCTGATTTTAATGCACTCAAAGCTGATTTCCCAGCTACAGATTACATTGGTGACAACCGTTACGTATTCAACGTGAAGGGCAATCACTACCGGGTCATTGCAATGGTATTCTTTGCTCCTGCTCAACTCTACATACGCGGCATCTTCACTCATGCCGAGTATAGCAAGCTGAGCAAAAGAGATATAATACGGCTCTAGGGGGTGCCTAGAGCTAGTAATTCCTTCAACCTTTCATCGTTTTATCATGGCTACCCTCACCGAGCCCCGCTTTACAACTATCACGACCGACCGGGAACGTGATGATGCCGAAGCTTATTTGCTTCAACTCAACCAAGCGCCTGACGCTGCTGACCATCTTGACGAAATCAAGCGCCTCGGCGCGTTAGTGGTAGCCTACGAGAAAGAGCATGGTCATACGCTTGACACTCCATTCACCCTACGCGAAATACTCGAAGCAGAAATGTACAAGCGCAGGCTCAAGCAACGCGGTCTTGCTGAGCTACTTGAAGTTCACGAGACGCGCCTGAGTGAATTGATGAAGAATAAACGACCTATTTCTTTCGAGTTTGCTCAGAAGCTGTGGCGTGTGCTAGGCATACCGGCTGAGCGGGTGTTGGCTCTACCCCTCTTAGCACCTGTAGATTAATACAATTAGCCCCAACTGTTTCTTTCCGACGTACGTACTTTCATGCCTACCTCATGAATACAACATCATGGAAAATAAAAAAACGCAGCTTTTAGCTGCCTTGAAGCGTAACGTTGCCCAGCCGATAGGACAACAGCAAGACGAGGATAGTGTAGGTGAAAGCGTTGGGCTCAGCGGTGATGAACTGGAACAAGTACTAGCGGAGCTACTAAAAGAGGGCAAGGTAGAGTATCGGACTTTTGGTATTTGCAATCACGTACCCACCGGCAGCTAAGCCCCCTAACGTAACAGAAACCCCAGCGGCGTGAGCTACTGGGGTTTCTTCGTTCTACGGGGTAGGCTAATGATTATCCCGCTGCCTGCTGCCGTAGCAGCTCGCAAATCTTATCCAGCTTGCCATATACGTCCTGGCGGAGTTGGCTGAGTTGCATCTGCACGTCGGTTTGGGCGCGGTTGCCGGGCTCGTCGGTAAAGTAGTTGGTCAGGTAGGTGATAACGTCTTTGACACTCTTCAAGCGTAGCGTTTTCTTGAGGTTCCGTAGCTCCACGAGCGTCGAGGTGCGCAGCTTAATGGTTGTCAGGTCGGGGGTAGTGGCTTCTGCCATAAAGTAGATTATTTTAAGGTATATATCCACCTTCACAATCACTTTTACCACCTGAGTCTCTGCACGACCACTTTTTTCTTTACCAACTGGTGCCCCAGGTTATCTTTGTAGCCTCACTCTTAGCCTACTACCTCCACATGACATACCGCGACGCCACTAACAAGTTCTTCTTAAATAAACGCACTAGAGCTATTAATCTTATAAAGAGTGTAGTCTCCGTAGATGAGCTTACCGATGCTCGAATTTCCCTCGCCAAAAAACAAGCGATACTGGTAGCCCCTTCGCTCGATATAGCGGGTAGAACGCCGAAAGCAGTGACTGAAATACCCGCGTACCGACCAGTTAATGTTATGGTGGAAGTGGGGAAAGCCTATGAAGGGGTTGAAGTCACTATCCCGGTGAACGGTGACATGACCCTGTTCACGACGTTCATCAATAACCGTTCAATCTGTGACGGGTTCACCATTGCCGGAAATTCTATTAAGATAAAGCAGTATGACTTTTCCGGTGCCGGGACTAGTGCGGTCAGTGCGCAAATCAAATCTTGCGCCGAAGCACTAGTGAGTACCCTGAACGAGTTAAAAGATGCGGTCTTTAGCCATCATAACGACCTCGACGTGGCGGTTGCCAATGCGGTCACGGCGCGCAAAAGCGAAATAGCGCGCCAGGCGCAACGGGACAAAGATTCTGACCCCTGGGGGTAGCGTAGGTAGCGTACTTGGCACCAGCCGTTTTCAGGCTGTTTCAGCCCCTCTACCGTCATCCACTGTACAGACAATAAGGATGAGTAACTTGTGACTACCATACATAAGGTCTGCCGCAATGATTGACTATTTCTCATCCTTACCAAACAATGTACAAGTAACCCTGACAGTACTGGCATCTATCGCGGGTATTCTGGGTTTACTACTTGCCTCTTACCAACCTGCGAAGGATTTATTCGCCTATATTTTCAGGTCGAAACCTGCAATAAAGCAGCCTCGATTAGCCATAAGTTTGACTAACCGGCGTGGGGGGCGGCATCGACCAAATGACCGTATATATGCACCCTTCGCACTGGGTGAAGACAGGGTAATAACATACGAACAGCAAGAGCTTCTATCCTATGACTGGGCATTGGATTGGCGATTCACCTTGCGCATAACGAACCATAGCGATTACGCGGCTTACAAGGTAAAGCTATCGCCTATACCACCAGAAAGGCGTGTTACGATGACTCTTTCACCACCAATAGATTTCACAAAGGTATTTGCACCAAATGAAACAGTAGAAATTGAAGTTGTGTGTACTTCGACTTTACGTGGAAAATGGGATGAAGCCGACAGCCACCTTAAGGTGTATCCATTCCCAGAGTTGCAGTTGAACTACGCAAACGTAGACGACGAGCGGTTCACTACAGTATTTTCATCGACAGAAACGGATGACGAAAAGAAGAACATTTACGCCACATTAGTTAAGCTTAATGCATAATAAGAAAAGCCCCTTAGAAATCTAAGGGGCTTTTCAGTTTGATGGAGTTAACACTTAGTCCTTTTTAAACAACCAAGTGAGTCCCCACACGGAGACTCCCGCTACAAGTAAAATTATTCCAGGTATTGCTTGCATATAATTAACAACCGCGTGGGGTTAGTTGAAAAAACACTCGGTCGCGCTCTAATATAAAAGCCATTGGTGATTATCCAATGGCTTTTTTGTTACTTCGCCTCCACGAATTTTACGCAACGTGGGCATGTTACAACCAGTGGGTGATTTGTTCGTTGGAAAGATTGAGTCGTCGTACCCGTTCGGTTTTTTGGAAGGTCTTGCTGTACTCAGTAAGCTCCTTAGCCGTAGCAAACTGGTAGAAAACCCACACTTGGTCGCCGATGGTCTGTGGGTTCCAAGTAAAGTTCACGGTGTTGGAGGGGCGAAGCGCCTTCTCAATGGTGGAAGGGTGCTCGAACAAGCCGGTGATGTCGATAGAGTAAACGAAAATATTGGCGTTAGTCATAGTCGGTAGCAGGTTATTTACGAGTATATATCCCTGGACCACCACGCAGAACCCACCTTTCTATCCCTACGACCACTTCTGTTTGATTAATCTTTACTTCTTAGCAAGCTGACCAAGGGCTGGTGTACTGGATTAAATACAAATAAATTATCCCTGAGTACCCCTCCCTTTTCAGTAACAGTTTTAAACACGAACACTAATATTATATCGGGAGTTATCAATTGCTCAAAACGCTTCCTATCCAAATGCTTTTTTTCAATCAAAGGGAACATTGGATTATTGGAGTTAACGCCGGGCGAGTTATCTATTTCAACGAATAAAATTTTTTTATACGGCGCATCCCTGTGTTGCTTTATTTTTGCTTTGACCTTATCAAATAGTCTATTATTGACACCATCTACATCTACTCGGCGCTTACCAGCTAAATGCAGTTCAGCATGTTCAATACTATGAGGCTTGGGTCTAATTTCAAACGTGGTCAAGATTTCATACGCATCATTGCTCGAAAAATACTTATCATGGCTTAACGCCATGTAGAAGGGAAGAATCTCTACAGACACCTGCGCACCGTTGTACTTGGCGGGTATTGAAATAGTCTCGTTAGTCTCGAACGCCTTTAAATATGCTTCAAATATTCGTAATACCTCCCTGGTTGCCTCTTTGAACACCGCCACGGGGTCTTTGACGGATGTGAAGCCAATATGCCCGATAAACGCATGGTAAGGTGCCAACTGCTTCTGTACGACGTGGTCCAGCAGGACGAAACTGAGCCTCAGCAGGTTTTTGGTAGATGGGTCGTTGGGTCTGTAGCACTCTACCAGGTAGGGCGCACCCTCAAATTTGAAGAAAGCATCAAGTGGCTTGTTCTCCCCCTGTGTGTTCACGTAGCTGCTATTGGGTTCGAGAACCAAGTGCTTCTCCTCAAGGAACTTGTTGATATATACCTCGAACAACACCCCGCTTAGTTCCTCGTGGGCGATTACGTCTTTGCTTGATTTCAAGGCAAATACATGGGGGCTCGACTGCGCGTATTTTATGAGCGCTGCCATCTCATTTAACAAGTGTATTTCCGTCTCCTTTTTACTAGACAGAAGAAACACTAAATAATTCTCCTTGTCAAAATTTTGCTTTGTTGCTACGTAATCACTTTCGTTGAAGAATTCACGTAGTATTGTCTCCGTCTCCGTGGCATCCGTAAACACTTTATCACTAGGACGTGCCAGCTTGAACTTGTATTCACGTACAAATTCCTTCCATGCTAACAATAAATCACCTTGTGGTTTCTGCAAAGGAATAGCCATTATTATTTACCTATAGTATTAAGCACCTTACATCATACATGCGTACGGCGCAGTATAAATTTAGTAGACTAGCTTCGGGCAACCAATTTGCAGCTATTAACGGGAAATGATAGGTCATTCCCTTCCTCTACAGCTTCCAAAATATCCTTTAAAATTTCTTCGGGTTGTTGAATACGGATATTAAGTGTATCCCCGCTAACGAGTGTTACAACTATCTTTTCGTTTTTTACCTTGAGTTCCCGCAACTCATGCGAATGGAAGTAAAAATAAGTGTCGGGTGTAACTAAGCGTACAGTCATTTGTAGTGGGGGAATTTGGTGAGCATGAATACAAGCCTGGCGCGTAGGGCTACTTGCTTATTCTTGGTTTCGGTAGCGGCTTGATAGACAACCAAAGTTGCTTGCGCTTCTAATTACTGGTAACGAAGTAAACTATGATTGCAGGGATGGTAACAAGGGTGAGCAAATACTCCACAGAGCGGGCTATACTCTTCCGTACCCGTTAGGATACTAAATTAAGTAGCAGAACGCTAACTTGCGGCTTCATCCAGACCCACTATATCTATGTCCGTCTTTGTGCCAACTGCTAATGGCTTCAAGAAGCTGACCAGTATTCCCGGTAATGCCTCCGCTAGCGCTATCTACGAGCACCTGGGATACCACTCCGACCAAGTATCCTGCCAGTATAGCGTAGGTGACGAATCCGACTTCTACATAGTGGGATTTGAGATATTCTCCAAAAATATTCTCTTCGTCAGCGCTAAAGAGGGCGTTGAATCGGTAGACGCAACCAAGCTGACACCCTTCATACAAAAACGAACGGAGAAGGAATTATACGACAGCCTTGATGCAGAAAGCACCTTGTCTAAGGGAATAGATAACAAAAGCCTGAGTTCGGCATTCCTTGGAAGGGTACTGGATATTACGGACGTTGAGCCCGATGGAGTATTCTTTGTGAAGAAACTGGGCATGTACCTGTATTTCAGCAATGGATACCTAGTTGATTTCCAAGCGGCTGACGGGCTAAATAAGTGGGCGAAGTATTGGAACCAGGTTAATCCCAGCATCATCAGCGGCTACGAGGCGGAAGCAAAGAAGTACTGGGGTAACGACCAGAAGCGGGTACTGCACGAGGTCAATGTGCAAGCAAACTCACTGG
>Ga0268353_100006_pt1 | contig 36776 bp, 38 predicted proteins | sample G5R2_NF_18SEP201_FD_190168 | JGI IMG/M metagenome (GOLD analysis project Ga0268353, IMG submission 190168) | Phyllosphere microbial comminities from switchgrass, GLBRC, Michigan, United States - G5R2_NF_18SEP2017_LD1 | ecosystem: Host-associated > Plants > Phyllosphere > Phylloplane/Leaf | place... | reverse complement strand
GGCGATGCCCAGCAAATCGGCGGTGGCGGCTGGGGCGGCGGCGACATCGTAGCCAAATAGTTACCTATCGCTACGCTAGTGCCAGGCCATTTGAGGGCGCTTGGCACTAGCCCCAATGGGCGCGCCCTGCCTAACTTGCCGACGACCTTCCCTCTGTCGTCGCTAAATGAAATATTTCTGGTTAGGTAGCCTGCTTGCGTTGCTGGCCAGCGCGTGCTCAACGCCGCCTGCTAAGCAAGCTTCATCGCCCATTCGCATTCGTTGGGCACTCGACCCCCAAAGTCTTGACCCGCTGGCCCTGCCCAATCAAAGCGCCATTGATGCTGCCAACTTGCTGCACATGGCCCTTTTACTAGTTGACTATCAAAGTAATACTTATACTCCTGGGCTAGCCCAGGCCCTACCGCGGGTGCACACTGCTGGCGACTCGCTCACTACCCTTGACTACGAGCTGCGCGCGGCAGCGGCCTGGGACGATGGCCACCCCGTGCTGGCAACGGATGTGGACTTTACCCTTAAATTGCTGCAATGCCCTGGCCTGCCCAACGAAAACAGCCGGGCCCAGTACGGCTTCATTCGCCAGGTGCGTATCGACCCCACCAATCCCCGCCGCTTTACCTTAGTATGCCGAGGGCAGGGCAGCGATATCCTGAACAGTTCCGGCGATTTCCCGGTACTTCCCGAAGCGACACTCGACCCCGCCGGCACGCTCCGGCGCTGGCCGCTGGCTACCCTGCAAGACTGGCCCACGACCCGCCCGCCCGCCCCCGCCGTGGCGGCCTTGGTACAGCGCTACCAACGCGCTAACCTGGACCGTCAGCCGGGCAATCTCTCCGGCTGCGGCCCCTACCGCCTGGCGGCCTGGGATACTAACCATGAACTGCGCTTCCAACGCAAAGCGCACTGGTGGGCCGATGCACTCCGCCCGGCTCCCTTTGTATTGCAAGCCCGCCCGCAGGAGTTGGTATTCGCCGTGCTACCCGACGATGCTGCCGCTACCCTGGCCCTACGGCGCCATACTATTGACGTGTATCCACAGGTGCCCGCACGCCTCTTTCAGCGGCTACAGGCCTCGCCTCAAGCCCGCCAGGAGTTGACATTTTATGTGAAGTCTTCTTACGATATTCTAACTGCCGGCTTTAACACCCAGCGGCCGGCCCTGCGCGATAAGCGCACGCGCCAAGCACTAAGCCGGCTGTTTGACCCCGCCGGGCTGCTAGCCGCTACGCAGTTGGGCCAGGGCAGCCCTACGGTGGGACTGCTACCGCCGGGCAGCCCATTTTACAACGACAGCCTTACGCTTCCTACACTGGCCCCCAACCAAGCCGTGGCGCTGTTGCGCCAGGCTGGCTGGCAGCGTCGAGCCGATGGGCACTGGTGGCAGCCCAACGCGGTGGCTCCCCTGACCCTGGCGGTGCGCTTTCGGGCTGAAGAAGCCACTTTCGCTACTACTGCGCTCCAGTTTCAGGCGGCGGCAGCGCGGGTCGGCATTCCCGTTACCCTGCTCCCCACAGAAGTCTCCACACTCACGAATGCCTTGCAAAGAGGCGACTTTGATGTCTATATCCGCGTGGTGAAGGGAAGTCCACTTGGCTTCAACTTTGCCACGTTTCTGCATTCCAATACTATCGGGAGTGGCAACCTCACGCGCTTCAGCACGCCCACCACCGACCGCTTACTACTGGCCATTCCGGCCGAGGGCGACCCGCGCCGCAAGCGCCTGCTGCTGCGACGCCTGCAAGTAGTGCTGCAAGCCGAAATGCCCCTGCTACCCCTATTTTTTCTACCCTACCGGTTGGCTGTCAATCGTCAACTCCAGCACGTTGTGCCCTCGGGGTTGAAGCCGGGTTACGCCATTACGGCCCTCTCGTGGCTCGCCGCCGATGCGTCACCGGCCGGCACCCCCTGATATGCTGCGCTGGCTACTAGTGCGGCTGGGGCGCGCCGCTGCGGCTGCTTGGCTCATTGCTTCCCTGGTTTTTATCGGCAGTCGCCAGCTACCCGGCGGCCCCGAGCAGCTGGCCCTGGCCGATGCCAGCGACTTGAGCCGGCCGGTAGCCGGCGCCCGCACCGCCGCTATTGAGCAGCTAGCGCAACAAGCCGTGCGCAACCGCCTAGGGCTGGCGGCACCCGTTTTCTATGTCACGCGCGTGGCCAGGCAGTGGTACTGGCACGGTACAGCCAACCAATATCACCGCTGGGCCGTGGCAGTCCTGCATGGCAGCCTGGGCCGCTCCTATCGCGATGGCCAGCCTGTTACTACCTTACTAGTGCAGGCGATGCGTTATACACTGCCCTTAGCAGCCGGCGCGGCGGGGTTGGCGCTGGTGCTAGCCCTTGCGCTGGGTCTCTACCTGGCCCGGGCACCCGCTAGCTGGGGGCCACGTCTAGCTTTTAGCCTGCTCAATGGGGTGCAGATAACGCCGCTTTTTTTGCTGGCGCTAGGCTTACTTCTGCTATTGGCTAACCCTGACTTTCTCAACGTACTACCTGCTGAGGGCCGGGCCCCGGCCGCCGCCAGTGGCGGGCAACAGTTGGCCTACTGGCTGGAGCGCGCCGCCCTGCCCCTTCTTTGCCTCGTGCTGGCCGTGCTGCCCGAGCTTACGCTGCCGCTGGCCGCCCGGCTGCGCCAGGAGGCGTCCACTGGCTACGCCACCACCGCCCTCGCCAAGGGCCTGCCCCTTGAGCAAATGTTGCGGTACCATGCCCTACCCAACGCCGTAATTCCCCTGCTCACCACGCTCACCGACCTGCTGCCCACCTTGGTAGCGGGCACCGTAGTGGTCGAAGTGCTCTTTGACTTGCCGGGTCTCGGCCGCCTGCTGGCCGAGGCCGCCGCCGCTCACGACTATCCACTGGTGGTGGCGGGCGTATTACTCACGGCCACGGCCCGCCTGCTGGGTATGCTGCTGGCTGATATCCTCTATTTGCTAGTCGACCCACGCCTGCGCCCCACTGCATGACACGCATGCTAACCGCAAAACGTCCCCGTTTAGCTACCTGGCTGGCAATGAGTTGGCTAATCATGCTGCTAGGCGTAGCGCTGCTTGCGCCCTGGCTGCGGCTACCCTATGCAGCCGCCACGCCCGACCTGCTGCACATAGCTACCCCACCCGACTGGGCTGGCCCTGGCCCGGCTCATTACCTCGGTACTGATTCTCTGGGGCGCGACGTACTGGCGGGCCTGGCGTCCGGCGCCCGACGGCTGGTGCTACTCACGCTGCCCGCCGTGGTCGTAGCCACTACAGTTGGTGCCCTTACTGGGGCAGCAGCTGGGTTTTGGGGCAATCAACTATTACGCTTGCCTATTGCAGCTGGCGGCTGGGGCCTGGCTTTTGCCTGGTGGTTGCTGGGCTTACCCTGCCCAATTGTGCTTTTCTCCCTGGTGGGCATTTCACTGCTACTCACGCTGCTTACCTGGTGGGCAGCGCGCCGCCCAGGCTGGCGGCGCTACACCTTCATGCTGCCACTGGATGGCTTGGTACTGGGGACTATTACGCTCCTAGGGGCGGTACCACGCCTCGTGCTGCTGGTAGCATTGGCGGCTGGGCCACCGCCCACCTTGCCCCAGCTTATTGGCTTGCTGGCGCTTCTGGCCTGGCCCGAGGCGGCCCGCCTAGTGCGAGGCCAGATGCTATGGGTGCGCGCCCAGCCTTTTATAGAGGCAGCCCGGGCCAGCGGCTTGCCCACAAGCCGCATCTGGTGGCGCCATGCGCTGCCTCACGCCAGCCAACCCTTGCGAGCCTTTGCGCCACTTAGCCTCGCCGGACTGGTAGGCCTAGAAAGCTCACTTGCCTTCTTAGGTATCGGCCAAGGGCCTGATGTAGTTAGTTGGGGCAGCCAGTTAGCCACACTACGCCAAGATTCCAGCGCTTGGTGGGTAGCTGTTTTTCCGGGCCTAGCGCTGCTCATCACCCTACTAGCCCTGCAAAAAACTGCCGATTTTGCTCGTAATGGCACTCGTAACTGAGCCCTTTAGGCCTAGCCATTAGCTAGCCAATGTCACAAATAGCGTTAAAAAAACACATCGGCTGTCTAGAGTCTAGTAAACAAACAACTGGTTTACAAAGCACAATAGAATGATTAATGTCGTTGCACGGCTTTTTTTAGCTTAAAAATGTCGTTTATTTCCTTTTTTAGGAAATATATCGCACGTGCCCAATGTCACAAAAAGGGCCGTTATGTCCTTTTGAACGGCCATTTTCCACCCTAATCTTGTATTGGCTTTACATTAATAGAACTACGACCAGCTGTTTTATTCAGACTCTTATCTACTGCTAGCTACCATGAAAAGCGCTATCTCTGCCCGGCAAACCTCTACTTATCTGACCTCGCAACCCGCCGAAATGCCAGCGCTGCCGGCCGAGCGGGACTTCACTACGCTCGACGGCCGCTTGGTACCGCGCGCCTTGGGTGAAATCGCCCTGCGCCAGCACACCGCGCTGCTCATTGGGGGTCTGCTCATTGGCAAGTGGCCTGAACAGCAGTAGTATCAGTGCACAAACGATTTAGTTAACGACCGTATTTAGTCCTTATTATTGACGTCCATCTATTTAAGACCACATATTTTTGAAGCGGAAGGCTTATAGCATGAAAAGCCCGCTGGCAATGCCAGCGGGCTTTTTTTTGCGGGGTGCTACAGGTGTCAGGAGGTAGCCAGTTGCTGTTGTACCAAGGCCAAGCCTTCGGCGAACGTATGAGGCTGATAACCCAGCTCGCGCTCGGCCTTGGCAATGCGGAAGCCAGTGCGCGGTGGCCGGCGCGCCGTCTGCGTGAATACACTGCCATCTACCGGCTCTAGTAGCGCGGAGTCTAGCTCAAACTGAGCAGCCACCTGTTGGGCCATCTGGTAGGGCGTCAGTAACTCACGGCCACTGAGGTGAAAAATACCTTGGGCCGACTGTCGGGCCAGTAGCCAGCAGCCCTGAGCGAGGTCTTCAGCGAGGGTGGGCGTACGCCACTGGTCATTTACCACCTTGATTTTTTGCCCGTTGCGCAGCGACTCGCGCACCCACAGCACGAGATTGCTGCGGCCACCAGCCAAGCTGGTACCGTACACGAGTACGGTGCGCGCAATAGCCCAGCGCAGCCCAGCCGTAGCCTGCAATGCGCGCTCGGCGGCCAGCTTGCTCGCCCCGTAGTGGCTAATGGGGTCGGGCGGGGCCTCTTCGGTTAGCAAAGCTTCGGTACCGTTGAAGATGAAGTCGGTGCTCAGGTGCGTCAAGTGTATGTTGAGGTGAGCACAGACGGCGGCTAGGTGTTCTACGGCGGTCACGTTTTGCGCCCAACAAGCTTCTTTATTTAGCTCACAGTCATCGACCTGCGTCATAGCGGCGGCGTGGATGACGTGCGTGGGCTGCTCCTGTGCCAGCACCTGCTGCACCTGCGCGGCATCCGTCACGTCGAGCGACCTAAAAATCAGCTTGGGATAGATGGTAGCCAGCCGGTTAGCGCCCCGTGCCGTAGCCACCAGCGCTATACCAGGCGCCTGATGCAGGAGTGCCACCAGTTTTTGACCCAGTAAGCCGTTGGAACCGGTCAGGAGAATTTTCATGGCACTTAGTACGAGTAGCCATACAACTGGCTGATTTTCTTTTTCTTGAGCTTCTCCACCCGCATCGTCATCTTGAGGTCGGTGGTGGGGCGGTCGCGGGCATCGCGGGGCAAGGCCGCTATTTTACCGATAATCTCTTGGCCCTGAATAACCTGCCCAAAAACCGTGTACTGCCCATCCAGAAAGTGGCTACCCTGGCGATTGCCCACCAGGTAAAATTGGCTGCCGCTGCTGGCTCGCTGCGGATTGACAAAATCGGCCTGACGGGCAGCGGCTACGGCGCCATAGTCGTGGCGGTGGCCCGCCGTTAGCTCGGCCGGGATGGTGGGCTCATTGGGTGGGCCTTGGCCATCGTTGGCAGGGTCAGCGTCCTTGGTATTGGGGTCACCACCTTGCACCATAAAATTAGGAATAACGCGGTGAAACGTGGTACCATTATAGTAGCCGCTCTGCGCTTTTTTCAGGAAATTCTTGCGATGCAAAGGAGTGTCACTGAACAGGATAAGGCGGATATCACCCAGGCTGGTGCTAATTGTCACAACTTCGTCTTTCTTGCTGACGCGTGGTTTCTTAGCGGCTAAAACAGGTAAGCTCAGTAGCAGGCCTAGGGCGAGCAGTACGGTGCGGGGTAGGCCAAAACTCCACTTCATAGACAACAGATTAATTCGACTATAGATACCGGCAAAACAAAGCCGATTGCGACCAACAGGCTATAACTCACCCCGGTGCTCGCGGATGCTGGCTAGGATGGCCGTGCCACCGTGACTCAGTACGTACTCAGCTACAGCCATGCCCAAGCCTTCGGCCTGCGCGGCGGGCGCGGTTTGGGTAAAGTCGATGTATTCCTCGCCGCTGAGACTGATGAGACCGCCGTGCAGGCGCACCTCACCGGCGGGCGTGAGGGTAGCTAGCGCGAAGGATGGGATGCTGCACCCACCTTCCATGGTGCGCAAAAAGGCACGCTCGGCCAGCAGGCAGCGGTGGGTCTCGGGGTGGTCGAGGGCTTGCTTGATACGCTGCTTCAGGTCGTTATCCAAGAAACGGGAGCTTTCGACTGCGATGCTGCCCTGTCCCACAGGCGGCACGAAGTGGTCGGTGGGCAGCACGTGCCGGATGAGGTGGTCGTAGCCCATGCGGTGCACGCCGGCATAGGCGAGCACGAGGGCGTCGTACTGGCCTTCTTCGAGCTTACGTACGCGGGTTTGGAGGTTGCCGCGCGCCTCGGCGGTGCTAGCCTGGGGGTAGAAACGGCGCAACAGGGCTTTGCGCCGCGTGCTGCTGGTACCCAGCAGGATACCCGGCCGGTTTATATCAAAATCTTCTTTAAAGCTGATAATCACGTCGTTTACCTGCTCACGCTCCAGGAAGGCCAGCAGTTCCAAGTCGGGCGGGATGGTGCTTTGCACGTCTTTGGCCGAGTGCACGGCCAAATGGGTATCGCCGCGGCGCAGGCTTTCTTCCAGCTCTTCGGTAAAGACGCCCTTGGAGCCGATTTTGGCCAGCGAACGGTCAAGCACCTGGTCGCCGGTGGTTTGCATAGGTACTATTTCGGTGGGCAGGCCAGCCTGGTTGAGCAGGGCGGCTACGTGCTCGGTTTGCCACAGAGCGAGGCGCGAGGCGCGGGTAGCGAGGCGGATGACGGATTCGGACATCAGAATAGGCGTTAACTCAGTCTTTGGGCAGCAGCAGCGGGTGAAAGCGCAGGCCATCCAAGGTATTAAACTCCAATGAGGGAGCAGGGATTTTAAAAAACTGCCCGGCGCTGACCAGCGGCTGCGCGTTGCTGCCATTGAGGCCCGGCAGGCGCGCCAGGGTAACGTCGGGCGAGAGATAAAACTGCCGGTAGCGGGTAAATTTCACTTCCTTGCCGGCGGCGTCGAAATAAGGCGGGTTAGCGTGGCCGCCGGTCATGCCGCTACCGCTGTAGCCCAAATCAAGGTTAAGCCAGCGCGGAAACGACGGCCCCACCGGCAGCACCGAGGCGATATTGAGCGACAGCCAGTACTGCTGGCCGTTGTAGTCTTTAAGCATTTGATTACCGACCGTTTTTCCCAATAAATTGGGCCGGTACTGCGGATAGATGCTCTGGCGCCAGCCGTAGCGCAGGCCCATTTTTTGCTCACCCCAGCCATACTGCTGGCCCATAAACAAGCCGATGCCGGTGAGGTTAGCGACCATGTCGCCCTTGGAAAAGCCCCAGCCCTCGGAGCGACCATCGAATAGCTCGATAGTAGTCTGGTAGAGCAGTGCGATGAGGCCGCCTGTGAGCACCGAGGCCCGCTCATTGACGCCACTCCAGCGAAACATCTCGTACTCGCCCCGGCTGATGGCGTAGGCCGTGGTGGCGTGGCCCACTTTGTCCATTTGCAGCCATTCGCCGTTGTCATTAAAGGAGTGAAAAGGCACGCGCTTGGTGTACCACGTTTTACCTAAGAAGTAGGTAGTGAGCGCATAAACCGCCGCCGTGCCCACCACTACGCCGATAAACCGGCCCTGGTTGATACCCTGATTGGTGGGCGGGTCGGGGGCCGCCATGCCCACTTGCGCGCACGCCGGCTGGCTTAGGCCCAGGCTAGCGGCTAGCAAGAACGGATGGAGACGATGGCGCATAGCGCAAAGGTCGGGCCTGTAGCGCGGACTCGGCGAGCCCACGCTACTATGCTTGGCGCAGCTGCTGGCCCATACGCAACGAGGCATCCACGAAGACCATGCGCGGGTTGGCGTTGCGCTCGATGTGGTAGTGGGCGGTGTTCAACTCCTCGGTGAGTTGGTCGGCGTTGCGGGGCGTCACAAACTTGCTAAAACCCTGCACAAACTGCTGCTCACTACTGGGCAAGTGCGGCACCATCTGGGGGTCGATGCCGAAGAGCAGCACCTTGCGCAGCAGCCCCAGCGAGAAGCTGAGCTGCTCCTTCTGGTTTTCGCGGCCCATCTTTTGAAACTCGTCGGCCAGGGTTAGCACATCACTCATTTTCAAAGTGTAGCACTTACGCATCCATTTGATGAAAAAGTCGGCGTAGTTGTGGTCAGCGCTTTGCTCGCGGCTGGCGATGGCCGCGCCCAAGTTGCCCTCGGCTAGCTGGGCTACCTGCCGGGCCTTCACCTCGGGCACGTGGTAGTGGGCCGTGAGGTAGGTGGCAATATCATCTTCCGAAAACGGCCGCACCGCCACCGGTTGCACCCGGCTGAGGATGGTAGGCAGCAGCCGCTCGGGCTCGTTGCTGACGAGCAAAAACACCGTGGTGGGTGGTGGCTCTTCCAGCAGTTTGAGCACGGCATTGGCGGCGGCCGGGTGCATCAGCTCGGGCAGCCACAGGATAACAAGCTTAAATTTGGCCTCAAAAGCCTTGAGGCTGACGAGCTTGAGCAGCTGCCCGGCTTCTTCCTTCGAGATGCTGCCCTGCTTGTTTTCGGCCCCGATGTGCTGCATCCAGTCGTTGAAACCCTGGTAAGGGCTTTCGGCCAGGAAGGTGCGCCACTCGGCCATAAACTTGCCGCTGGTAGCATCCTTGGGCACCGACTTAGTGGTGGTAGTGGGCAGGATAAAGTTGAGGTCGGGGTGCGCCAGCTTGCTGATTTTCAGGCAGGCCGGGCAGTGGCCGCAGCTATCGGCGGCATCGTCGGCGCGGCCTTCGCAGTTGAGGTACTGCGCGTAGGCAAGGGCCAGCGGCAGCGCCGCCGAGCCCTCCGCCCCGCGAAAGAGCTGGGCGTGCGCCACGTGCCCGCGCTGCACCGACTGGCGCAGCACTTCCTTGATACTGGCCTGACTAGGTATTTGAGCAAATTTCATAACTTGAGCAGCTCGGAATAATGCTTCAATTTTGCTGATTAGGCCGATTAACATTCCACTTACGCCTGGCCTTGTCTTCCCAGAGTAATACAAATGAGCCTAGGTAATCAGTCCCGAACTCAATCGTCATCAAGTCACTCCATTTAAACCAATTATTGTAGTCTAAATCCATTTTGGCGCGGGGAGAAAGTGCTTTTATGCGAAACTCTCCCTCTTCGCAATCTCGAAGCTGCCCACAAAAACAAGTATCTTCTTCATCTTGAATTTGAAACAGCTTGTAGCACTGCTCTATCCAGCGCATCATACTCATGGCACTTCCAAAAGTAAACCCTATAGGAATTTCAGTTGTGATACCTTTTAACTTAAGTACCCGGGTAATTTGCCGACGTTTTTGGTCCACCCCGCGGGCCTCAATATGTGCTTTAGCTACCAGAATATAGCCGTCTACTACATAATCTTCTGGCAGCTTACGCATGAGCACCCAGTCATCGTTTTCTGCTAGCAGAAGCCCGACAACATAGCCTTCAAAATCAACTAACTTGATATACTCGGCACGATAAGGCTTCATAATAGCTATCGAGCTTTATCCCACACCCGGTCCGCTTCCGTTTGCCTAAATACCTCCTGCATAATGCCTTGCTCCACCGCATCATAGTCCAGCACGCGGCGGGCCATCACGCGCTCGGCTACCTCGGCAAACTTGGGCAGGCGGAAGGTTTCGAAGCCCGCCGGGCCGCCCCAGCTGAAGCTGGGGATAAACTGCCGGGGAAAGCCCGCGCCGAAGATATTGGCCCCCACGCCCACCACCGTGCCGGTGTTGAACATGGTGTTGATGCCCGCCTTGCTATGGTCGCCCATGAGCAGGCCACAGAAGGTCTGGCCGGTGTCCACGAAGCGGTGGGTGGCGTGGCTCCACACCTTCACCGGGGCGTAGTTGTTCTTGAGGTTCGAGGTATTGGTATCGGCCCCGAGGTTGCACCACTCGCCGATGACCGAGTTGCCCAGATAGCCTTCGTGGCCTTTATTGCTGAAGCCCAGCAGAATGCTGTTAGCAATTTCGCCACCTACTTTTGAGAACGGACCAATGGTGTTGTCACCGCGCAGCTTGGCGCCGGCGTTCACGTGGCTACCCTCACACAGGGCCAACGGCCCCCGGATGATGGCGCCCTCGTGCACCTGCGTATTTTTGCCCAGGTAAATGGGGCCGTCCTCGGCGTTGAGAATAGAAGCGCGGATTTTCACGCCTTCCTCAATGAAAATATTCTCCGGCGCATACACGATGGTATGCATATCACCCACCGGCTGCGAAGTCCGGCCAGCCGTGAGCAAAGCAAAATCACGCCGGATTTCGACGCCGTTGCGCAGAAAAAGTTGCCACGGCCGGTCGATAACTACTACGGGCTCGGCTACTTCTACTTGGCTTTGCAAGCCGTCCTGGATAAGCTCGGCCACCTGGCTGGCATCGGCGAGGTGGGCGGCGACCAACAGGTCATCGCAGTAAAGGCCCTGGCCGGGTTGCAGGGCCAGCACCTGGCGGGCCAGCAGGTCGTCGGGGCACACGGCGCCGTTGACTACCAGCGCGGGGCCAGCCACGTCGCCGGCCGGATACTTAGCCTGCAAGTAGGGCTGCGTGAGGTAGCCCAGGCTAGCTGCGCCCAGCCGACGCTGCCACTTTTCGGCGATAGTCAGGATGCCGCAGCGCAGGGCGGCCACGGGGCGCGTGAAAGTAAGCGGCAGCAGGTGCGGCCGAATGGCCGGGTCGTCGAACAGCAGGAGATGCATTAGGATATGTCGGGCAGCTACTACGCTAGGCGCATAAAAAGCCGGGCGTAGGTGGATTAGCGTAGGTTGAAAGGATAAATTTACGGCGGCCGGCTTTGGCGCTGGCCCAAAAGAAAAGCCCCTCCCGAGGTAATCGGGAGGGGCTTTCTCGAAAGCCAGGACCTTACGGCCTGGCCAGCAACTATTCTTTGCCCGCGCTGCTCTGCGCTTTGTTGGCGTAGCGGCTGCGGAATTTCTCCACGCGGCCGGCGGTGTCGATGAACATGTTTTTACCCGTGTAGAAGGGGTGCGAAGCAGAGCTTACTTCGATTTTAATCACCGGGTAGGTGTTGCCGTCTTCCCACTGAATCGTCTCGGCCGAGGTCATCGTGGAGCGGGTGATGAATTTGAAGTCCGAAGAGGTGTCTTGGAAAACTACCTGGCGGTACTCGGGGTGCGTGTCCTTTTTCATTATCGGGAGGGCCTATTTACCTGTTAAACCCTGCCGGTTTTGCGGAAGGGAGTGCAAAAGTACGCAACAGCCGCCACAAAGTCAACCCCCTGCCGCAGATGCAGGTGGCCGATTGTCAGGCCGTTGGGCGCGACGCTACCGGGCCGGCGCTTTCAACCGGCGTTATTTCGCCCCAACTTTACGCCCCAACCCTTTTCCCCTGCCCCACCATGCGTCTGTGCTTCGCCTCCAACAATGCCCACAAGCTCGATGAGATTCGGCCCCTGCTGCCGGCTGGCTTGGAGCTACTGAGCCTCGCTGACATCGGCTGCCACGAAGAGCTGCCCGAAACCCAGCCTACCCTCGAAGGCAACGCCCTGCAAAAGGCACAGTATGTGTTTGAAAACTATGGTGTAGGCTGCTTCGCCGACGACACCGGGCTGGAGGTAGAAGCCCTAGGCGGCGAGCCCGGCGTGTACTCGGCCCGCTACGCCGGCCCCCAGCGCGAGGCTGCCGACAACGTAGCCAAGCTGCTGCACGAGCTGGGGACCGAGCCCAACCGCAGCGCCCGCTTCCGCACGGTAGTGGCGCTGGTGCGCGGGGAAGGCGATGTGCACGAGTTCAGCGGCGAGGTAGTGGGCACTATTGCCCTCACCCCCGGCGGCGAGCGGGGCTTTGGCTACGACCCGGTGTTTGTACCCAGCGAGGGCGACGGCCGCACGTTTGCCGAGATGACACTGGCTGAGAAAAACGCTGTCAGCCACCGGGCGCGGGCTGTGGCTGGCCTGATGAAATTTCTGAACCAGGCTTAGCGCAACAGGCCGGGGCGGCGACTACCAGCCCGGCACACGCAGCCAATTATTAATTCTCCATTAAGCGTAGCGCTTACCTTTGCCCTCCGTTATGCAGCATCCCTACCTCGTTGGTATCACGGGCGGCAGCGCTTCGGGCAAAACTACGTTTTTGCGCCGTTTGCTGGCCGCTTTTCCTGAACGCGACATCTGTCTGATTTCGCAGGATAATTACTATCACCCCCGCGACCAACAGCAGCGCGATGAGCAGGGCGTCGAAAATTTCGACCTGCCCGCTAGCATCGACTCGCTGGCCTACGCCGCCGACGTGCGCCAGCTGCGCACCGGCCAGGAGGTGCGCCGCAAGGAATACACCTTCAACAACCCCAACGTGGTGCCCGCCGAGCTCGTGTTTCGGCCCGCGCCCATTGTGGTAGTCGAAGGCATCTTCGTCTTCTACTTCGAAGAAATTGCTAAGCTTTTGGACCTCAAAGTCTACATCGACGCCCAGGAGCACGTAAAGCTGCACCGCCGCATCGTGCGCGACCGCGACGAGCGCGGCTACGACCTCCAGGATGTGCTCTACCGCTACACCAACCACGTAGCGCCGACTTACGAAAAGTACATTCAGCCTTTCAAGGCTGATGCCGACATTATTATCCCCAATAACCGGCACTTCGAGAATGGGCTGGCCGTGCTCACGGGCTTCCTGCGCAGCAAGGTAGCCGAGGGCGCGCAACAATAAACCCTGCTTAGCAAACGTGTACAGCAAAGCCGAAGCCTCCCAGCTGCGCCAGGCGTTTTGGACTGCATTTGGCCAGTACATGTCCCCGGTGCAGTCGTTCGACGGCTGGCCGGTGAACTGGGTTAATTATAAGACTGGCGTCAAAGGCGTGCAATTTAAGATGCACGCCGACAACCGCCGCGCCAGCCTCGCTATTGAGCTAACGCAGCACGATGCGGGCATCCGCGAGCTGTTTTTTGAGCAGTTCTTGGCTCTTAAGAACCTGCTGCACGAAACCCTGGGCGAAGAATGGACCTGGGAAGCCCAGGCCGAGAACGAGCACGGCCAGCAACTGAGCCGCATCTACAAGGCGTTGGCACCGGCTAACGTATTCAACCGCGACGACTGGCCGGCGCTGATTTCGTTCTTCAAGCCCCGCCTCATCGCCCTCGATGAGTTTTGGAGCGGCGCGCAATACGCCTTTGAGGAGTTGCGCGACTAGCCACCGCCGGCCAGCGTTGCGCCTAACTGCCAGTCTGGGTTATATTTGTGGCCCTGCCCACAGTATGCGCTATTCCCTTTCCCAGTTTAAGCAGTTATTGCGAGTGGCTCTGGTGGCCCTGCCAGTCCTGCTGTTGCTGGGCCTGAACGGCCGGATGGTGAGCCTGTTGCGCCCCGTGAGCCAGCCCGAGTCGCGGCTGATGCTGGCGCCTCGCGCTACGGTTATCAAGCAAAAAGTACTGCTGGAAGCGGCCTCGCCGCTGGCGAGCTACGTAGCCCCGGCTTTTGCCCTGGGCTGGCTGCCCGACACCCTACCCGCCGCCTGGCTGCCGCGCTTAGTGCGCCGGGCCGTGGCGCTGGCCCCGGTTGAGGCCCCGACCACTTTTGTAGCCCAGTTGTGCCGCCAGCGGCTGCTGGGCACGGCTTTGTCGCCACAGGCACCCTAGTTTTCAATGAGCAATAGGCAGTTGCAAAGAGACAGTGGTTTTCGGAGCCACTTGCTCAGGTTTGCTAGCCATTGCTCTTAGTTGCTGCTCTGCACACGCAGAGCCAATTATTCATTGCTCATTGCCCACTGTTACTTATTTAAGATGCGTTACAAAGGACTCATTATCACGCTCACGGTCATCGTTTCGGTGCTGTGCGCGTACTTCCTCTTCTTCACCTACGTCTCGCGCGGGGTGCAGGACAAGGCCGTGGCCTACGCCACGCGCAACGGCCAACTCAACGAAACCAAGCGCCAGCACTACCTCGACTCGGTGTGGCGCGCGCCGGTATTCGGCAACTACACCTACCGCGATGTGAAGCAGAGCGAGTTGGGTCTGGGCCTCGACTTGAAAGGCGGCATGCACGTGACGCTGGAAGTTTCGCCGGTGGAAATCGTGCGGGCTATGGCTGGCAACTCCAAGGACCCGGCTTTCAACAAAGCCATCGCCTTGGCCGAGGAGCGTCAGAAAACCAACTCGGGCACGCCCTTCACCACCCTGTTTTACCAGGCGTACCAGGAAACGGCTCCCAACGTGCCGCTGAACCGCATTTTTGCCAACTCGGTCAACAAGGACCGCAAAATCGACCTCAACACCACCGATAGCCGCGTGCTGTCGGCCATCAATAAGGAAGAAGAGGACGCCATCGGCCGCTCGTTCGACATCCTGCGTAAGCGCGTAGATAAATTCGGCGTGAACCAGCCCAACATTCAGCGTGTGAAAGGCACCGGCCGCATTCAGGTAGAGCTGCCCGGCGTGGACAACCCCGACCGTGTGCGCAAACTGCTGCAAGGACAGGCCAAGCTCGAATTCTACGAAGTATGGGCCCAGAACGAAGTAGTGCCTTACCTTGGCCAACTCGACCAGATTTTGTCTGCCAAAGAGAAGGCCGGCTCACCCGTAGCCGCCGCTGCCAAAACCGACTCGTCCGCTACGGCCAAAGGCGACACCACGTCGCTGGCTGCCCAACTCGCTAAGAAAACTCCCGCTGCTAAGGCTAAGACCGACTCGACTGCTACTCAGAAAGGTGGCCCACTGGCCCGCCTGCTCACCATGCCCGGCGCGCTGGGCGTGAACTTGAGCGACACCTCGCGCATGAACGTGCTGCTGCGCTCGGAGGAAGTTCGCAGCGTGCTGCCATCCAACATGGCCCTGCTCTACACCAACAAGCCGGTGACCGCCAACGGCCAGCAGTTTCTGCGCATCGTAGCCGTTAAGAAAGACCGCAACGGCGTAATCGCCGCGCCCATCAGCGGCGAGGTAGTGAGCGATGCCCGCCAGGACTTCGACCAGGGCGGCCGCCCCGAGGTGAGCATGAGCATGACCCCCACTGGCTCGCGCAAGTGGGCTAAAATGACCGGCGCCAACATCGGCAAGCAGGTAGCCGTGGTGCTCGACGATGTGGTGTATTCGGACCCCGTAGTGCAGAGCGAAATCACCGGTGGCAACACCAGCATCTCGGGCAACTTCACCATCGACGAAGCCCAGGACCTGGCCCAGGTACTGAAAGCCGGTAAGCTCCCCGCCCCCACCCGCATCGTGGAAGAAGCCGTAGTAGGCCCCTCGCTCGGCAAGGAAGCCATCAACCAGGGCCTCTACTCGTCGCTGGCTGGCCTGCTGATTATCATGGTCTTCATGACCCTGTACTACGGCCGCGCCGGCCTCGTGGCCGATGCCGCGCTGCTCTTCAACATGTTCCTGATTTTGGGCGTGCTGGCGCAGTTCAGCACCGCACTCACGTTGCCCGGCATCGCCGGCCTGATTCTCGTAATTGCCTCTTCGGTAGATGCCAACGTACTGATTTTCGAGCGTATCCGCGAAGAACTGGACCACGGATTGTCCTTGCACGATGCTGTGAACAAGGGCTACGACCGTGCATTCTCGGCCATCTTTGACTCGAACGTGACCACGATGCTCATCGCCATCATCCTGGGCTTCTTTGGCACGGGCCCGGTGCAGAGCTTTGCCGTGACGCTCGGTATCGGCGTACTCACCTCGTTCCTGTCGGCCGTGTACGTGTCGCGCCTCATCATCGAGTTCCTGATTAAGGGCAAAACGACTAGCTCCATCTCGTTCTCGACCGCCATCTCGCGCAACCTGTTCAAGAACCTGAACTTCGACATCGTGGGCAAGCGCAAAATCGCCTACGCCGCGTCTACCATCATCATCGTCACGGGCTTCGTGCTAATGTACTTCCAGGGTGGTCCTAACCTGGGCGTTGACTTCCAGGGTGGCCGCGCCTACGTAGTTGACTTCAACAAGGACATGGTAGCCAGCGACGTACGTACCGCCCTAGAGCCGTCGTTCAAAAATACCGGCCTCGAAGTAAAGCAGTTTGGCAACCCCAAGCGCCTGCGCATCACCACTGGCTACCTCGCCGAGGATGAAAGCCAGGCCGCTGATAAAACCGTGGCCGACGCCCTCAACCAGGGTCTCACCAAGTACGCCGCCGACGCGCCGGCTATCAAATCGACCTCCAAAGTGGGCGCTACCATCGCCGACGACATCAAACGCACCTCGTTCCTGTCGCTGGCCCTCACGCTGCTCGGCATCTTCGTCTACGTGCTTTTCCGCTTCGAAAAGTGGCAGTACTCGATGGCCGCCGTTATCGCGCTCTTCCACGATGCGCTGCTGGTAATCGCCTCCTACCCCATCGCCCGCGCCTTCGGCCTGAACTATGAGATGGACCAGATTTTCGTGGCCGCCGTGCTCTCCATCATCGGCTTCTCGATGAACGACACCGTGGTTATCTACGACCGCGTGCGCGAATACCTGCGCGAAAATCCCAAGCTGACCTTCGCCCAGGTAGTAAACCCCGCCCTGAACTCCACGTTCTCGCGCACCATGATTACGTTCACCACGGTATTCCTAGTGGTGCTCGTACTCTACATCTTCGGTGGCGAAACGCTTCGCTCGTTCTCGTTTGCCATGATTATCGGCATCATCTTCGGTACCTACTCGTCGCTGTTCATCGCTACGCCCATCATCCTCGACACCTACGGTAAGAAGGAAGAGCGTGAGCGCCTGGCCGCTGGCGAAGACGTGTCGGGCCTGCCCGGCGACGCCCCCAAGCTGAGCACGACCACCGTGTAGTCTAGCCCCCTAAGTTTCTTTAAAAAAGCCTGGCCTTGCGGCCGGGCTTTTTTTATGTCGGGTTGCCTCTGCCACCGCGCCCCAGCCAGGCCAGCCAGCAGCGCCTGGCTAGGGCGCGGCTAACTCAAAATGCCTGTTTACCCAGCAAAAAGTGTTGATGGCCAAGAACGCATAATTCTTGAGCTTGCTCAATCCTAGTTTTACCGCCTACCGTAGGTTAGCCCCATTACCGTTTATACGGCTTTTTACTACTCCGGACAGCTCCGCTATTCACGCGTGCCAATCGCCTTGGTGCCAGGGACGGCCACCACTCGTGTTATTCCCTTTTGCCTTTGTTTCAACACCTACTATCTGTGAAAATTTCTACTTTTCTGACTACCCATTTCCGCGTTACGGCCGGGCTTCTGGCCTCTGGGCTGGCGCTACTTTCGGCGTGCTCCTACACCTACGTGGCACCATCGCCCTGTGCCACACCAGTAGTAGTTAGCTACCAAACCCATGTGCTGCCTATCCTGAAGCAAAACTGCTACCGGTGCCACGATGCCGCTCACTTTGCGGGGCCAAGTAGCGCCGGCTCGCTGGGTACGCTCAACATGGAAAGTTTCGCCCAGCTCCAGTCTTACTCACTACCGGCGAGCGGGCGCAACGGCGTGGCCTACATCGTGGGCAACGTCCGCCACGACGCGGGCTTTGTGGCCATGCCTTTCGATGGCGGCAAACTCAGCGCTTGCGACATCGCCATCATCGAAGCGTGGTCCAAGGCTGGCGCCCCCAACAATTAGCCCGCCATGCCTACTTCTCTCACCCGCTCTTTCACGCTTTTCTCCCCGCTCGCCTATGCCTGACCTATTACCACGCTTGGGGCGGCTGGGGGCACTAGTGCTGCTGCTGGGCCTAGGCAGCCTCGGCCGCACCTGGGCCCAGGGCAAATTCATGACCCGCGGGGGGCACATCTCCTTTTTCTCAGCCTCCATCATGGAGGACATTGAGGCTCGCAATGACAAGGTAGCGGCCGTTTTCGACCTGACTACGGGACAAATAGCCTTCTCGGTGCCCATCCACGAGTTTCAGTTTAAGCGCACGCTCATGCAGGAGCACTTCAACGAGAACTACATGGAGTCGGATAAATTTCCCAAAGCCACTTTTAGCGGTCAGCTCACCAATGCGGCGCAGGTGCTCAAGCAGTTACCCAGCGCCACCCAAAACGTGGAAGTAGAAGGCCAGCTTACCATGCACGGGGTCACGCACAAAGTATTGGTAACCGGCACTTTGCAAATGCGTGACGGACAGCTGGTGGCCTTTGCTTACTTCAATATCGCACCTGCCGACTTTTCCATTGATATTCCGCTGCTGGTGCGCGAACATATTGCCAAGTCGGTGAGCGTGCGTGTGAACCTCACTTGCGACGCCGTTACGCCCGCACTGGTTTCGCAGCCCTAGCCTTTCTACTTTTTTCTTTTATGAATCAACTTATTACCTTTCTTACCCGCGCCTCGTTGCTAAGCCTGCTGCTGGGGGGCCTCGCCACGCCGGCGGCCCGCGCCCAAACCGACCTGCTTGGCCAGTTGGAGCAAGACACCAAGAAGGATGCCCCCACCCAGGTGGTAGATGCCACCTTCAAGGCAACACGTCTCATCAACGGCCACACGGTGCAAACGCCCGGCGAAGGCACAATGGTATTTTTGATATCGCACCGCTTCGGCGCTATCAACAGCGGGGCGTATAATTTTTTCGGCCTGGATGCCGCCAGCCTGCGCCTGGGTTTTGAATACGCGGTAAGCAACCGGCTGGAAATCGGCATTGGCCGCTCCAATATCGACAAGACCTACGATGGCTTCTTGAAATACAAGGCTATCCAGCAAACTACCGGGGCGCACCCGGTGCCCGTTTCGGTCACGCTGTTCACCTCGGCGGCCATCGTCACGCAGAAGTATTCCGATGATATTGACCGCACCCTGGGCCGCCGCACTGCCTACACCTACCAGGCGCTCATCGCCCGCAAGTTCAACTCCGACCTGTCGCTGCAACTCATGCCCACGCTTATTCACCGCAACCTTGTGCTGAATGAAGGCGAGAAAAACGACGTGTACGCTCTCGGCGGCGGCGGGCGCTACAAGCTCACCAAGCGCTTCTCACTCAATGCCGAATACTACGCTCTGCTCACCTCCTACACTGCCCAAAACTACCAGAATGCGGTAGCGCTGGGCGTGGATATCGAAACCGGCGGCCACATCTTCCAGCTGCACGTCACCAACTCACCGGGCATGATTGAGAAGCAGTTTATCACCGAAACCACCGGCAAGGTTTTCAACGGCGACCTGTTCTTCGGCTTCAACATCAGCCGCAACTTCACCGTGAAGCAGCGCGCTCGCAAAATATAGCGGCTAGCTAGCTGCACAAAAAAGCGGCCCGCTACCTAGGTAGCGGGCCGCTTTTTTAATTTTTCGCGGGGCGAGTATTTACACTGTTACGCCTTCTGCTACTACTTCCGTCACCTCGGGTACCATGCGCTTAAGCAGATTTTCGATGCCCGACTTGAGGGTAACCGTAGCCGAGGGGCAGCCTGAGCACGAGCCTTGCAGGTTCACGGTCACGACGCCATCGTGGAACGATTTGAAGGTAATATTACCCCCATCCTGCTCCACAGCGGGGCGCACGTAGTTATCGAGCAGGTCGATGATTTTCTGGCTTGTGAAGCTGTTTTGCTGGCTAGGGTCGCCGGCGCTGGCAGCCTGAGCGGCTTTCTGCTCAGCGGCGGGGTCCACGGTGAAGAGCGTACCGCCGGCCTCTACGTAGCTCTTGATGAACTGGCGCAACTCGGGGATGATGCTGGTCCAGCCCAGCTCAGGCTGGGTTTTGGTGATAGTGACGAAGTTTTGGGCGATAAATACGCGGCCCACGTAGTCGAAGCCGAACAACTCTTGCGCGATGGGCGAGTTGGCGGCCGCCTCCAGGTTAGGGTAGTCTACACTCACACCATCGGGCAGCAGGGTGGAGTTGAGCACGAATTTCATGCTCTCAGGATTGGGCGACGCCTCGGCGTAGATGGAAACAGCAGACATAAAGGAGAGTGCTTTAAAGACAAGTATGTTACGAAGCCAGCACCCGCCCGTGTGGCACGGGCCCGCCGACTCCTAGCATAACCACGAAGGCTACGCAGAGGTTGCAAAAGGCGCTACCTGGCCTGGGCCAAGCTCAACCGCTAGCCGGGCAGCTATAGCTTATTGGCGCGGGCGCGCAAGAGTAAATCGGCCAGCACGAGATGCGTCATGGCCTCCACGATGGGCACGGCGCGGGGAAGCACGCAGGCATCGTGGCGGCCGCGGCCAGCCAGCGTCACGGCTTCGCCGGCCTGGTTGATGGTTTGCTGTGGCTGGAGCAGGGTAGCTACTGGCTTGAAGGCCACGCGAAAAAACACGTCTTGGCCGTTGCTGATGCCGCCCTGGCTGCCGCCGCTGTGGTTGGTGCGGGTGCGCACCCGGCCCGCCTCATCGGTATAAAACTCGTCGTTATGCTGCGAACCGGGCAGCTTGGTGCCCTCGAAGCCGGAGCCAAACTCGAAGCCTTTCACCGCATTGATACTCAGTAAGGCATGGCCCAGCACGGCCGGCAGCTTATCGAACACTGGCTCACCCAGGCCCGCCGGCAGGCCGGTGGCCACGCCCGTGACCACGCCACCCACGGTATCGTGCGCCGCCTGCGCGGCGCGAATTCGGGTTTCCATGAGAGCCGCCGCTTCGGGGTCGGGGCAGCGCACGGGGTTGCTGTCGATAAGATTTAGGTCAAGCTCTTCGTAGCTTTTGGCTAGCTCTACCTCACCTACGGCTGATACGTAGGCTTTTACCTCGACGCCGAAATGGGCTAGCAACTGCGCGGCTACGGCGCCGGCGGCCACGCGGGCGGCCGTTTCGCGGGCCGAGCTGCGGCCCCCGCCGCGGTGGTCGCGGCGGCCGTACTTGGCATCGTAGGTGTAGTCGGCGTGGCTGGGGCGGTAGGCCCCGGCAATGTGGGAATAGTCGTCGGAACGTTGGTCGGCGTTGGGGATAAACAGGCTGATGGGGGTGCCGGTGGTCAGGCCCTCAAACGTACCCGACTGCACCTGCACGGTATCAGATTCCTTGCGTGGAGTGGTGAGGGCTGACTGCCCCGGTCGGCGCCGGTCTAGGGCCCGCTGAATATCGGCTGGGTCGAGGGCCAGCCCCGCCGGGCAGCCGTCAATAATTACTCCAATACCCACCCCGTGTGACTCGCCGAAGGTGGTAATGCGAAAAAGCGTTCCGAAACTGTTTGACATACCGTGTGTAATAAGCCTCAAAAGTAGCGCGGGCTAGCGGGCCCGCCACCACCCCACGGCCGCCACCCCCAGTAGCGCAGCCAGCAGCACAGCGGCGTAGCGCCCCACCTGCCGGTACACATCCAGGGGCTGTAGTTGCGCATCAGCGCGGGCCAGCGCCGGGCCGTAAAATGGGTCGTCGGTGGGGCTGGCGGCAGCGGTGGCGCGGGCAGAGCCGCTCACCACGATGCGCAGCTCGGGCCGCAGGGTATCGTAGCGGGCCGTGCGCGGGTTGAAAAACGGCAGCGTCAGCAGGCTGTCGAAAGCCAGCGGGCCAGGACGCTGGGGCACCAGCCGGTAGCGAAAATTCTTGCGAAAGCGCCCGTCGGGTAGCGGCTCCTCGCGCACATCGGGGCCGTAAACGGCCAGCCCGGCGCTGGGCCGCAACGGGGGCAGGGCCAGCGCCGCCGGGTTGCCCGTGCCTTCCACTCCAAACGTGTAGGTAAATGCTTCCCCCGTACGAAAGCGCGTGCCGCTGATACCTTCACGAAGTGCGTAGTCGCCCACGATGGCCGCGCCGGGCGGCGGCAGTGGGCGCACGGCCACGCGCAGGGCCGGCGCGGTATAGGTTTTATACATCGATAGGCGCTCATTATCGCCGGGCTCGGGCTTTTTCAGCAGCTTAAACTTGGTGAGCGTGAGCTGTAACGCCGGGAATTGCAGTGACTCCTTCGTGAGCGGGTAGTAAGTGCGTCCTGCCAGCCGAAACCGCAAAAACTTTTCGCCGTTGCGCCGTACCGTATCGGGCAGCCCCGAGGGGTCGGGGGCCGCCACCTCCCAGGTAGTGGGCTGGCGCAATTGGCGCAACAGCTCCGTAATCTGGTTGTTGAAATCGTAGAACGTGAGTAGTGCTTGGTCGGCAGGCTTCAGATAGAAGTACAGGTCTACGCGCACGCCTTGGCCCACATACACCTGGCTGCGGTCGGCGGCCAGCTCCAGCACGCCCGCATCAGGCGGCTCGTAGAAGTACTTCGGCTTGGGCTTGCCCAGCAGTTGGTCGAGCGCGCCTACGGCCCCGCCGGGTGGCACCCCACTCATATCGAGCGGCACTGCGCCTACCCGCACCCGCCCGCCTTTGCTACGCAGTTCCTGCCCGTTCACAGTCAGTGTAAAGGCCGGTATCACGTAATCGCCTTCGGTGTAGGGAAAGTAGCGTTGCGCCACCGTTAGCTCGGTGCTGCGCTGGCCGCCGGGCAGCAGGCGCGTAGTAGTAGTGGTAGTGAGGCCCGCCTTGCGAAAGCCTTCTATTTCCGGAAAGTCTGAGTGGCTACCCAACGCCGCTCCCCGCAGCCGAAACGCCAGCGTAAACGGCCCCGCCAGCGGCACGCTGGCGGCGGGTACTACCAGCGTCACTTCGCCGCCGGTAGCAACGGGCGCCGCAGGCTGCGCACGCAAGCCGCCCACTACCAGCAAAAGGTAAAGCAGCAGCCGGGTACTCCACTGCCTCGGCACGCTGACTTGCGGAGCTACCAATTTTTTTATGCTTAAAAGAAATTCAGGCCAGCCACAAAGGTCGTACCCCAAACCGGTTTTTGGCATCGCTGGCCTGCGGCTCGGCGCGCTGGCTTTTCAACAGTATGCAGGGTCAGTTCACACCGCGCTGCCTAGCCGGCCCACGACTTGCTGGCGCAGGTAGCCGGCTGGGCCCCCTGCCGCAGTTATTTCTGCTTAGCGCATTTGGGGGCTACTGCCCCTTGCCTTATGAGCCAGCTAAGCTCTCTTAAAGGACGAATGCGCAGCTTTTTTCCGTCGCCTTACCTGCGCCTTTCGCTCGATTTTGTCGGTTAAAAATGAGGCTGATGCTGCAACCGGCTCACTAGTATACGCTTCTTAAGGCCTTATTTTTTTCACACCCTTGCGCCCGCGCCGCCGTACATGATGCTTGAATGACAGCAACTTACTAAAAAATACAAGTAAGCTCGTCTTTATTTCAACCCATTCAATCTTCAATTTTTCCTTTTCCTTTTCTCCTCTCATGGCTACTATTTCTCGACCCGAGCCTCAGTTGCAGGAAGCCGACCAGCCCCGGCCGCTGTACACGCCCATCAAGCGACGCTCTTTCTTTATGTATGCTGGCGCTACAGCCGGGGCCACGGCCCTCGTGCTGGCTGGCTGTAGCAAAAGCGACTCTTCCGTTGGCACCATTGATGTGGGTAGCGGCGACGCTGGCATCCTGAACTATGCCTATGCCCTAGAACAGCTCGAAGCAGCTTTCTATGCCCAAGTAAAAACCGGTGCCTACTACACCGCCCTTGGTCCTACCAATGCTGAGCGGCAAATTTTTGACGACCTCGCAGCGCATGAGGCCATTCACCGCGATTTTTTAAAGGCCGCCCTTCAGGCAGCCAGCATCACCCCGCTCAAAAACCTGACGCCGGATTTTAGCACTATCAACTTTGCTGACCGCACCAGTGTGCTCACCGCCGCCCAAACGTTTGAAGACACTGGGGTGGCTGCCTATAACGGAGCGGGCCGCTTCCTGACCAGCAACGCCAACCTGGCGCTGGCTGGCAAAATTGTATCGGTAGAAGCTCGCCACGCGGCGCTCATCCGCGACCTACGCAATTATAACTCCTTCGTGGCCAGCGATGTGGTGAATACGTTCACCCAAACCTCCGGCGCAGCACCCGGCACCGGCACGGCCAGCCTGCCCACGGGCAGCGGCAACCCCGGCCCCGGCCAGGAGCGCTCGAAGCGCCCGCAAACTGTATTGACGGCCGTCAATAACTACTTGGCCGAAGGCTCTAAGCTTTCCGCTAGCAGCTTCTCCTAGTCTTCTCTTTGTCTTTAATTTTTAGCGCACTACTTAGTTATGGATTTTTTTCAACTGCTCTCCGATGTGGAGAAGGCCGACCCGGAGTTTCTGGACCGCATCAATCCCCGCCGTGCCATATTCAAGCACCTGGGCAACACAGGTAAGAAAATAACCGCTGCTGCCGTACCAGCTGTGCTGTCGTCGTTTTTTACCAAGGCCTACGGACAAACCGGCTCCACGCTGCCACAAACGGTTATCGACGTACTAAACCTAGCGCTGAGCCTAGAGTACCTCGAGTATTATTTCTACGACACTGCGCTCGGCGTATCGGGCCTTATTAACTCGGCTGACCGGCCAGCTATCGAGACCATTCGCAACGACGAAGCAGGCCACATCAATACGCTACGTGGGGTATTAACGACGGCGGCCATCGCCGACCCCGGCGTAAATGCCTTCGACTACTCGGGCGGCAGTGGCACCGGCAATGGACCGCTAGCTTCGGCCCTACTGCCTGGCGCAGCCAACCAAGCGGCGTTCTACGGTGCGGCTCAGTCTTTTTCCGACACGGGCATGCGTGCCTACAAAGGCGGCGCACCAGTACTGAATACTACGGCTACAAAAGATATTTTGGAAGCGGCGCTTAATATTCACTCGGTAGAGGCGCGCCATAACTCGCACTTCCGTACCGTACGCCGCGGGCTCAATGCCAGCCTCAACGGAGCTGGTGCGGCCACTGCTCTAGCCGTAGCACCCTACGATGTAGCTCCCAAAAGCTGGATTTCGCTGGCCGACAATGATGGGCCGCCTGCTCCCAACGGTACTAAGCCCGCCCGGCCCGTGTACGGCGCCGGCACGCCCGCTACGGGCACCACGCCCGACACGTTTTATCCCGCCGAGAGCAACGTTACCCAAGCCGGCGTCAACCTAACGGCGGCACCGCTAACCTACACGGCCGCCCAAGTTTCGGAAGCTTTCGACGAGCCTCTTGACCCTACTACCGTCAAGACGATTGCCCGCATGTTTGTGAAGCCTTCCAGCGGGCTGTTTGTCTAAGTAGCTCACCGTCTTTTTGCTAGAAGAGCCGCTTTCCGTTAGGAGAGCGGCTCTTTTTTTAAAAAAAATCTGCAGTTCCTTCCCGATGACTGCGGCACAATTCTGAGTAGTGAGTGAATTTGCTTTGCTGCCAGTTTATTATCCAACTCGCTTTATTCTTGAGCTTTATCGCCGGCAGCAGCCGGTTGGCAAATAAGCTGCGCAAATAAATTAATTGTCGCGGCTCAATCTGGCCACCCAACTTCCTTCGTAGGTCGAGGCAAGGCACCCAGCAACCACTTCAGCAGTTGAGCGTAAAGCGGGAAAAAATAGCCTCGACATAAGGGTTTTCCCATTCTATCACTGAATAGGTTGCCTGCTGTTGGCTGCCCAAACTCCATACCATAATAGTTTTCTTTTTTTCCTCCTTTTCTCTTATGTCTACCAAAATCAACTCTGACTCGCAGACGGTCGAGCAAGACCAGGACCGGCAGCTTTCCTCGCCCATCGCGCGGCGCTCGTTCTTCAAGTACGCTGGCGCTACGGCCGGGGCCACGGCTCTTGTGCTGGCTGGCTGCAGCAAAAGTGACTCTTCGCCCGGTATGGTAAACGTAGGCAGCGGCGACGCTGGCGTACTCAACTACGCCTACGCCTTGGAGCAATTGGAGGCGGCTTTCTACACGCAGGTACGCACGGGTGCCTTCTATACGGGCAGCACCATCACGGCCGCTGAAAAGTCTATCTTGGATGACCTCTACTACCACGAGGTTATTCACCGCGACTTTCTGAAGGCTGCTATCACGGCTGCTGGCGCTACGCCCATCAAGGCGCTGACCCCCAACTTTGCCAACGTCAACTTCGGCACCCGCGCTGGCGTATTCGGTACTGCAAAGGCATTTGAAGACCTTGGCGTATCTGCTTACAATGGTGCTGGCCAATACATCACCTCGTCGACCTACCTCTACATTGCCGGCAAAATCGTATCGGTAGAGGCTCGCCACGCTGCCATCATCCGCGACCTGAACACGGAGAATTCCTTCGTTGGCAACGACGTAATCACGCTTACTTCGGCCAACAAGGCAACCGGTGACACCAATTATGCTCCAGCTGGCTCCAGCCTGGAGCGCTCGATGACTCCTTCGGAAGTAGTAGCCGTAGCCAATACTTTCCTGGCTGATGGTTCTAAACTTGACGTTTCGGGCATCAAATAAGCTAGCCTATCTCGGCTCTTTCCACATTCTTACTTTGCCATTATTATGAACTTCTTTCAAATCATCTCCGAGATAGAGAAAGTTGACCCCGAGGTATATGACCGCCTCGATTCGCGTCGCTCCATTTTCAAAAACATGGCTGGCCTGGGCCAGAAGCTGAGCGCTGCCGCGCTGCCACTGGCAGTGGGTGCCATCTTCAACAAGGTGTACGCCCAAACGCCGGTAGGTGCTGGCGTAAATGACGTCCTCAACTTCGCCCTCAAGCTGGAGTATCTGGAGTCTTATTTCTACAACGCTGCCACGAACGTAACGGGTCTTAGCGCAGTTAACCAGGCTGCCCTGGCGCTAATCAGAACTGACGAGGCTAACCACGTTACGTTCCTGCGCGGGGTATTGGCTGGCAACGCCATTACAGCTCCGGCCACTACTGGTGTATTCGACTTCACGGCTGGCGGCCGCTTCAACCCCACCGATGCAACTACCTACCTGGCACTAGCTCAGTCGCTGGAAGATACCGGTGTACGTGCTTACAAAGGTGCTGCCCCGCTGGTAATGTCTAACAAGACGGTGCTGACTGCCGCCCTCAATATTCACTCGGTAGAAGCTCGTCACGCTTCACAGCTGCGTGCCATGCGCCGGGCTGGCAACACGAGCAGCACGCCTTCGCAAGGGGTAGCCGTAGCGCCATACAGCGGCCTAACGGGCGCTCCCAAAAGCTGGATTTCGGGTACCGATGGCGGTGGGGTAATCCCAACGGCCAGCGCAGTTCGCGGCTTCTCAACGGCTGGTATCTATGGTGCTGGCAACCAGACCAACGCTCCTGCTAACATCACCTTCGCTGCTGAAGACAACGTTTCGCAAGGTGGCGTAACGCTATCGGCTACTACGCTCACGGCCACTGCTGGCTTCCCTGCCGCTGCCTACTCGGAGGCTTTCGACGAAGGTCTAGACGTGGGCACGGTAGCTGCCATTGCCAACAACTTCTCGATAACCGGTACCTACTTCAACTAAGTACGCTAGCCAACCGGCAACACAAAAAAGGGCGACCCAACCGGGTCGCCCTTTTTTGTGTTATCTTTTGTGTAGTCAGCGCCTTGCAACTTGCCTGCGCAGCACCCTCACCATCCACTTCCTACGACGAGATTAAAAGCGGCTAAAAATGCAATCGCTTTTTCATCCTGTTCGTATAACGGGCCGCAAGCTTTTACCCACTCTATCTCTCCCACCCACGCGCTATGTTAGACTACGTCAAAATGATTTTGCTGAAAGTCAGTTTTAGCAAAAAACTCTTTGAAAAAGAGTTGCGCAAAGCTCTGCAACACGTCCAGCCGGTTGATTTGATTGAGTTTAAAACCTGGTGCTACCAACAGTTTGCGCGTCTGTATCGACGCGTACTCAAGCGAGTATTTATTCAGCACAGCCCGCTGCCCCGCCTAGCCGCCTAACTTTCTAACTGGCTCTGGCCGGTCACGAACTTAATGTTGCGCTTTAGCCCCTCATAGCCCGTGCGCTTGAGGGGCGACTGCTTGAACAACGCCTGAAAAACTTCGTGGGTAATTTCCTGCCAGTCGCTGGCTGATAAGCTTTTTAGCTCCGGATGGGGTTGAAACTGGGCTTCCTGCGTGGGTTTGGAAAAGCGATTCCAAGGGCACACGTCCTGACAGATGTCGCAGCCAAATACCCAATTGCCGAACTGGCCAGCCACGTTCTGGGGTATTAGTTGGTCCTTTAGCTCGATGGTGAAGTAGCTGATGCACTTGCTGCCATCTACTACGTAGGGCTCGGTAATGGCCTGCGTGGGGCAGGCATCGAGGCATTTGGTGCAAGTGCCGCAGTAGTCGCGAATGGCCCCATCGTATTCCAATTCCACATCCACAATCAGCTCGGCAATAAAGAAGAAAGAGCCAGCCTTAGGCGAAATGAGGTTGGAGCTTTTGCCTACCCACCCTAGCCCACCCTTCTTGGCCCAGGCCTTGTCCAGCACCGGCGCTGAATCAACGAAGCAACGCCCGCCAACTTCGCCGATATTGGCCTGCATATCGGTTAGCAGCGTTTTAAGCTTGTCCTTGATGACGAAGTGGTAGTCGCGCCCGTAGGCATACTTGCTGATTTTCAGCGTATCGTCAGGTTGCTGGTCCTCGACCGGCGGGTAATAGTTGAGCAACAGCGAAATCACCGACTTGGCCCCGTCTACCAGCAAGCGCGGGTCGAGGCGCTTGTCGAAGTGGTTTTCCATCCAGGCCATTTTGCCGTGCATCCCCTTTTTCAACCAGTTTTCTAGGCGTGGGGCTTCATCCTCTAAGAATTCGGCCCGGGAGATACCACAGGCCATAAACCCCAACTCCGCCGCTCGGCGCTTGATGTAAGGGGTCCATTCGGCGTGCAGCAACATAGATAAGCGGGCAATTGAACCCCAAAGAAACGAAGAACGCGCCGCTGGGGGCGGCGCGTTCCGTAACTAGCAGGGCAAAATCTGTGAATCCGCAAGTAAACAGCGACCCAGCGTTCATACGCCCGAACTCGCAGAGTTTACGCTACAAACTAGGAGGTAATCTCAGCAAACAAGTCGCCGTTGTTGCCCCGCAGGTGCTGCGGCAACAGGCGGCCCAGGTGCTGATACGCGGCTTCGGTAGCCTCGCGCCCCCGCGCCGTGCGCTTGATGTAGCCTTCCTGAATGAGGAAGGGCTCGTACACTTCCTCGATAGTTTCGCCCTCCTCGCCACAAGCCGTGGCAATAGTGCTAATGCCTACTGGGCCGCCCTTAAACTTGTCGATGATAGTGGTGAGAATACGCTTGTCCATATCGTCGAGGCCGCGGGCGTCTACGTCGAGCGCACTCAGGGCAAACTGCGCAATCTCGACCGTGATAGTGCCATCGCCCTTAATTTGGGCGAAGTCGCGGGTGCGGCGCAGTAGGTTGTTGGCAATACGGGGCGTGCCGCGCGAGCGGCGGGCGATTTCGTAAGCCGCATCTTCGTGAATGGGCGTGTGCAGAATATCCGCCGAGCGCTGCACAATGGTCGTCAGCAGCTTGGAATCGTAGTATTCTAAACGAGCCGAGATACCAAAGCGCGCACGCAACGGCGCCGTAAGCATGCCCGAACGCGTAGTGGCCCCGATAAGTGTGAAGGGCGAGAGCGAAATCTGCACCGAGCGGGCGTTGGGGCCCGAGTCGAGCATGATGTCGATGCGGTAGTCCTCCATCGCCGAGTAGAGGTATTCCTCCACCACCGGGTTAAGGCGGTGAATCTCGTCGATGAAGAGCACATCGTGCGGCTCCAAGTTGGTGAGTAGCCCCGCTAGGTCGCTGGGCTTGTCGAGCACTGGGCCGCTGGTCATTTTAATGCCCGCGCCCAACTCGTTGGCGATGATGTGCGAAAGCGTGGTTTTGCCTAGGCCGGGGGGGCCGTGCAGCAGCACATGGTCGAGGGCATCGCCGCGCTGCTTGGCAGCGGCCACGAATACCTTGAGGTTTTCGAGGATTTTATCCTGGCCCGTAAAGTCCTCAAAGCTCAGCGGGCGCAGGGCCTTGTCGATGTCCTTTTCGGTGGCATCGAAGTGTTCGTTGCCGCCGGTGAGATAGGCTTCGCGCATTTTTTTAAGTGTTAGTTGTGCGTGGTCAATTGTCCGTTTTGGGTGGGCTATTAGCTAACCAATTTAGTTAGCAAAAAGCTCCCTTAGCACGGCCAAAAACAACGCTAATCGCGCGGCAGCAGCACCTCAATTTCAAGGTGCAACCACTCATCTTCCCAAGCTTTATGGGCTAGCCGGGCAATAAGCGGGTAGCCGGCATCGAGCAGACGGGCCACGGTTTCGTTGCGAATTTCGGGCAGGTAGCCTAGCCAGATGCTGGCTTTATCATCGGCCGCGCCGGAGTGGACTTTCACGGCCCAGTCGTCGTACTTGCTGTCGGCTTCGCGCTCGAGGCGAAGCGGCTGACCAATTTTGAGCAACTTTTCCTGCTTGGGCAGTTCGGGGCGGTGGGAAGTGCCGGCAACCAGGCATTCCAGTAAAACGAGGGGCGTAGCGGGCTTCATGCGGGCAAATTACGGCGTGGCCGCTAAAGCAGCCGAAAACATAACCGTAAAAAAGCCCGTCGGGCTGAACACGACGGGCTTTGCATTTATTGGTTAGGCCAATTAGTCCTTCAGGTCACCACCTTCTACGTTGCGCTGGTCGAGGCGGTCGGGGGCTTTGTTGCTGTTTTGCTCGGTGTCGTGGCCGCGCTGGCTCGCGCCCTGGCCGCTGCTGCCGATGTGGGCGGCTACGCCGTCACTGGTGCCGTCTTCGGCCTGCACGTTGGGGTCAAAGCTGCCGTCGCCCGAGCGGGTGCGCAGGCGGTGGGCCAGGTCAGGGTTGGGGCCGCCCTGGCGCATATCGTCACCCTGCTCGCGGTAAGCTTCTTTGTCGTGCTCGCGGCGCTCCTGGCGGCGGCTTTCGGCGTTTTCGTGGTGGTTTTCGGATTCAGTAACCATGAGTGGAAAAGGAAAGGATGTGGTTAAGTTGTACGGAGATAGCTGGGCACCGTTAACGTCCAGCTTACCTTACACGGACAATTCAGTTGGTCTACCACACACTACTACGGCCTAGCCAGCCCCTTTTACGTTAGCTTTACTTTTCATCCATTCTTCATTTACGACTCATGAAAAAGCTTCTGCCATTTGCTGCGCTAGGTTTAACGGCGGCCGGTTCGTGGGCCTTTTACCCCAATAGTGCCGCGCCCGGCGGCTACCTCATGGTGGTAGGCAGCGGCCGACCCGGCGCCAATTCTACTGCGCCGGAAATCACGGTTATCCAACCCAATGGTGACTCGCAGGTGCAGCGGCTGACCAACATCAAGGTGGGCACCGAGCGCAACACTACGGCCGCCGCCGTAGAGCTGCACCGCGCCGAATTACTGAAAGTCAATAGCCTAGTAGCCCAGGGTTGGCGCGTGGCGCACGTTACGCAGAGCACCGTGGGCGTCGGGGCTACCACCGAAACGGTGTATATGCTGTAGCGGCGCTAGCTCGGTGGCTGGTTCGTGCCTGGGCTGTGGGCAAAGCTGCTGCGCAGGCCTAGCTCGTTCCTAAAATCCTGGTCTTGTCATTAGCAAGGCTAATCACTGCTTGCCCAACTTTGCACTGGCTAGCGGAAGCAGAAGCAGGCGTTGGTGGCTAGAGATTGGGGAGGCACACTACCTGCACTTGCCCATTACTAGGCAAGTATAAACCTACTGGTTATCAGCATGCTGAATCAGCATCTTTACTATCCATACGGCCACGCCAACTCCCAACCAAATTGGCGGCAGCACGACGTAACGCATGATGCACAGTCCGCCGTCACAGCCCCCACCAGCGGTGCTGTTCAGGAACCACATGGAGGCGAAGACGCTACCCCCACCCCACACCAATAGCCAGGTACCCGCGCCCGGGCCACTGCTTGCCGGGCGCGGCACCGGCACTGGCCTGGCACCGTTTAGTGGGTTATGCGGAGGCGCATCTGCTGAGTGGGAAGGCCGGCTAGGACGGGTCAGCGCCACAATAAGCAACACAAACCCAATCAGCATTAGCCACAGCAGCGTGTAGCCAGACGAATTCATAACCCCTACTTAAACGCCTGAATACCGGTAATATCCGCCCCCGTAATGAGCAGGTGAATATCGTGCGTGCCCTCGTAGGTAATCACCGATTCCAGGTTCATCATGTGGCGCATGATGGGGTACTCGCCCGTAATGCCCATACCACCGTGAATCTGGCGGGCTTCGCGGGCTACGTGCAGGGCCATCTCGACCGAGTTGCGCTTGGCCATCGAGATTTGGGCACTGGTGGCTTTGCCTTCGTTTTTGAGCACGCCCAAGCGCCAGGCCAATAGCTGGGCCTTGGTGATTTCGGTAATCATCTCGGCCAGCTTCTTCTGCTGGAGCTGAAAGCTGGCGATGGGCTTGCCGAACTGCTCGCGCTGGAGCGAATATTTCAGGGCCGACTCGTAGCAGTCGATGGCCGCGCCGATGGCGCCCCAGGCAATGCCGAAGCGGGCTGAATCGAGGCAGCTCAGCGGGCCTTTCAGGCCCTCCACGTTGGGGAGAATGTTCTCCTTGGGAATCTTGACGTTGTCAAACACCAGCTCGCCGGTGATGCTGGCGCGCAGGCTCCACTTATTGTGGATTTCGGGGGTGGTGAAGCCCTCCATGCCGCGCTCCACAATGACGCCCTTGATGCGGCCCTGCTCGTTTTTAGCCCACACCACGGCCACCTGGCACTCGGGCGAGTTGGATATCCAGAGCTTGGCGCCGTTCAGAATATAATGGTCGCCGGCGTCCTTGATGTTGGTAGTCATGCCGCCGGGGTTCGAGCCGTGGTCGGGCTCGGTGAGGCCGAAGCACCCTAGCCACTCGCCGCTGGCTAGCTTAGGCAGAAACTTGCGGCGCTGCTCCTCCGAGCCGTATTGGTAGATGGGAAACATCACCAGCGAGCCCTGCACCGAGGCCGTGGAGCGCATGCCCGAGTCGCCGCGCTCAATCTCCTGCATGATGAGGCCGTAGCTGATGTAATCGAGCCCGCCGCCGCCGTACTCCTGCGGGATGGTGGGGCCGAAGGCACCCACGTCGCCAAACTTGCGCACGATTTCACTCGGAAAATGCGCCTGCTGGGCCCACTTCTCGATGTTGGGCGAAATCTCCTTTTTAACGAAGTCGCGGATGCTCTGGCGAACGAGGATATTCTCCTCGGTGAGCAGGCCATCGAGGTCAAAATAATCGGTAAAGCCGTTGGCGTTGGTGCTGCCTTTTTGGGCGGTGTGGGCTTTGGCTTCGGGCGAGAGGACGTCGGCAATGGAGGACATGGGCGGGGCAAGTAGAGTTTGGGCAAATGTAGCGCGGACTTGCAGTCCGCGTTTGGCTCAAAACCCCAGCTTGCTCCGAGTAGTGCAATGTGCGCTTATAAAGGCGGCGCTACCTCGACTACCAGCGCCACTTCCTCCCCTACCCCGGCCTGCCCGGCTACCTCTATTTCGATGCCACCGGGCAGTTGCACGCGCAGCCGGCCGCCCGGCAACCCAGCCAGCACGCGGCCCACCACTTTAGCCGGCGCGGCCGGGGCCGCCGGCGGCCCCAAGCGGCGCACCTGGCCCAACTCCAATTCGAGCACACGGGTGGCCAGCCGGGCGATTTCGGCGGGGTCGTGGCTGATGAGGATGGTAGTCAGCTCGAACTGCCGGTGCACATCGGCCAATACTTGCTGGAGGCGCAGGCGGGTAGACAGGTCGAGGGCCGAAAGCGGCTCGTCGAGCAGCAGCAGGCGTGGGCGGCGGGCCAGGGCGCGGGCCAGCGCTACGCGCTGCTGCTGCCCACCCGAGAGCACGGCCGGGCGGCGGCCGGCTAGCTCAGTCAGCTCCAGGCTTTCGAGCAAGTCGCTGATAGTGCGGGCGGGCTGGGGCTGGCCGGTGGCGGCGAAAGCCAGGTTTTCGCGCACCGTCATATTGGGAAACAAGGCGTAATCCTGGAAGACAAACCCCAACGGGCGCTGCTGGGGGGGCAGCCACTGGCGGTTTTCGGCGCGGTACCAAGTTTGGCTGGCGGCCTGGATAAAGCCGTCGTCGGGTCGGTCAAGGCCAGCCAGCAGGCGCAGTAGCGTGGTTTTGCCCGCGCCGCTGGGGCCACTGAGGGCCAGCAACTCGCCGGGCGCCAGGGTCAGGCGCACGTCGAGGGTGCGGGGGCCAGCGGCGGTGTGCAGGGCTTTGAGGAGGTGAAAATCGAGCACGGCTTTCTCGTTAAGACAGGCGGGCGGCGTCGCGCTTGGTAAACCAGTAGAGTGCCACCAGAATGACGAAGGCCACACCCAGCAGCGTGAGCGCGTAGACATTGGCCTGGGCGTAGTGCAGGCTCTGCACCTCGTCGTAGATGGCGATGGAGGCCACGCGGGTGGTGCCCGGCAGGCTGCCGCCTATCATCAGCACCACCCCGAACTCGCCCAGCGTGTGGGCAAAGGTGAGCACAAGGCCGTTGAGCAAGGCGGGCCGCATATTGGGCAGCAGCACGCGCCAGAGCGTAGTGCCGCGCGACTTGCCCAGCGTGTACGCCGCCTCGCGCAACGAGCGCGGCACCTGCCCAAAGCCCGCCTGCAACGGCTGCACCATAAACGGCAGGCTATACACCAGCGACCCCACCAGAATACCGGGAAACGTAAAATTCAGGCTCACGCCGAGCTTCTCAATCAGGAAGCGGCCCAGCGCACTGCTGTCGCTGAAGGCCACCAGCAAGTAAAACCCGATGACGGTGGGTGGCAGCACTAGCGGCAAGCTCACCACGGCCTCGGCCAGCGGCTTGAAGCGGCTGCGGCCGTAGGCCAGCGCGTAGGCCAGCGGCAGGCCCAGCACTAGCAGCAGCGCTGTGGTGCAGGCGGCCAGGGCTAGGGTCAGGCGCAGGGTTTGCCAGTAGTCGGAGGGCACTTCTTTTAAGTTATGAATTAGAAATTATGCGTTGGCTTTCTATAAAGGAATCAAACCCTTAGAAATCAACTGCCTTGCTTCGTGAGCTCAACATGACAGCTGATTTCTGAGGGCTAGCCTCACAGCCCAAAGCCGTATTTCTTCAGTGCCTGCTTTGCCACAGGGCTAGCCATGAAGGCAGCAAAGGCGGCAGCTGTAGTATTGCCGCTAGCGCGCTTGAGCACTACGTAGCTCTGCTGCAACGGCGTGTGCGCGGTGGCCGGAATGAGGTAGAACCGGCCCGCCCGGCGCAGCTCGGGGCTGAGGGCCAGCGAGTAGGCCAGCACACCGATATCGGCGGCACCGGTGGCAGCGTACTGGGCCGCTTGGCCGATGTTTTCCCCAAAGATGAGCTTGGGCTTTACTTGGTCGTAGAACTGATAGTGGTGTAATACTTCTTCGGCTTTGCGGCCGTAGGGCGCGTGCGCAGGGTTGGCGATGGCAATGCGCCGCACCTGGGGGGCGAGCAGGGTATTGAGGCCTTTGGTGCTAGGGTTCAGCTTCTTGCTCCATAGCACGAGGCGGCCCAACGCGTAGGGCTGCGGTGCGCCGGCCGTGCGGCCGGCTTGCTGCAAGCGCTTGGGGTACTCGCTATCGGCCGAGAAAAAAAGGTCGAACGGCGCATCGTGGCTCAGTTGCTCGTAAAACTTGCCCGATGAGCCATAAACCACCGTGGCCCGCGTTTGCGGGTGCTGACGGTTGAAAATTACAACCAGCGAATCAAGCACGTACTTGAGGTCGGCGGCGGCAGCAATGGTGATGGGCGCGGCACCGGTTGGGCGCGGCACGGCCGCTCGCAGGGGTAGCCAGCCGCTTAGTAGTAGCAGCACAAAGAGAAGTAGGGGCATACTTAAAGGGCAACGCGGCTCACCCACTGGTGGCCGCGTTGTATACGTAAAGATACAGCCCTACCCCACGCCAGGTTTTGGGCATAAAAAAGCCTGGATGCGCGAGGCACCCAGGCTTTTGAGAAGGTGGCGCGGTCTATTAGTCCTCGTTTGCTACTTCGCTAAAAACGTAGGTTGACCGATGCCAAGAAGTTACGCGTGGCCTGGGGGTAGTACCAATTGAAAGTTTCCGATTGCCCACTGGCCCCGATGTAGCTATAAGTGTAGCCGTTGGCCGAATACCTTGTGTTCAGCACGTTGCTCACGAGTAGCGCCAGCTCGATTTCCTTCATAAAGGCTGGGTGTAGGGCATAGCGCAGACGCAGGTCGAGCACCTGGTAGGCAGCAATACTGCGGTTGTTATCGGCCGAATTATCGAGGTACTGGCGGCTCACCGTTTTGTAGAGTGCAGCCACGCGCAGGCCCTTCAGCGGCTGGCCCTCCAGGGTGTGAGCCGACACGGCGGACGGTGAGTAGGAAATCGTGGTGGTGCGGCCCTCGGCGGCCACTACGGGCGCGTAGTTGGCATCGTAGGTTACCTCGTGGTAGTCCAGAATGCGGTTGCGGCTAAGGGTGAGCGTGCTGCTGAGGCTGATTTTATCGTCGGCCGCCACGAAGCCCGTCAGCTCCACACCGCGGCGGTAGCTGCGGGCTACGTTGGTACGCAGGGCGGTGCCCACGTCGTTGAGTTGGCCAGTGGCCACGAGCTGGTTGCGATAGGTCATGTCGAAGTAGTTGGCTTCGACGCGCACGGCGGTGCGCGGCCCAAGGAAGCTGAGGTCGGCGCGGGTGAGGCGGTAGCCAGCCTCAAAGTCATTCAGGCGCTCGGCTTGGGCGGGGGCGTAGCCAGCCTGGCGGTCGGTGAAGTCGGCACGTATCGGCTCGCGCTTGCCCACCGCAAAGCTGGCGTAGAGCTGCTGACCATGGCCAAGGCTGGCCGTA
>Ga0268353_100005_pt1 | contig 44914 bp, 46 predicted proteins | sample G5R2_NF_18SEP201_FD_190168 | JGI IMG/M metagenome (GOLD analysis project Ga0268353, IMG submission 190168) | Phyllosphere microbial comminities from switchgrass, GLBRC, Michigan, United States - G5R2_NF_18SEP2017_LD1 | ecosystem: Host-associated > Plants > Phyllosphere > Phylloplane/Leaf | place... | reverse complement strand
CAACGACCAACTCGGCCAGGGCCACTTGGCATACCACTACCAAGCGCTGGCCGGGGCCTACGCTGACAGCATCACCGGCGAAGACACCAGCCGCCGCGTGGCGGCTCTCGAAGCCCAGGCCGCCCGTAGCCAGCAGCAAGCGCAGGTGCGCCTGCTTCAGCAGCGGGCCCGCCTACAAGCCCAAAACTTGGAGCTGGAGCGCCTGCGCAACCGCCAGCAAATGGCCGGGCTGGCCGGGCTCGTAGCGGCTGGGCTGGCCTTAGCTGGCTACCTGCTCTGGCGCTACCGCCGGCGCGAGGCTCGACGTCAGGATGCCTTGCGCACCCGCATTGCCGCCGACCTGCACGACGAGGTGGGCAGCATGCTCACCCAAATATCTATGCAGAGCACCCTGCTGCGCGAGGGTCGCTACGCCCCCGCCCAGCAGCAAACCTACCTCGACCAGATGGCCGAGGCCAGCCGGCGCGCTGCCCGCCAGATGAATGATGCCGTGTGGAGCATCGACGCCCGCTACGACTCGGCTGCCAGCCTGCTCGACCGCCTGCGCGACCACGCCCACGAGGTGCTGCCGCCCGCTGGCCTCGAAGTCGATTTTGGGGCCGATGCGACCATCGAAGCGGTGGCCGTGCCGCTGGCTACCCGCCAGGCGCTCTACTACATCTACAAAGAAGCCCTACACAACGTGGTGAAGCACGCCCAGGCCCGCCAGGTACACGTGCGGGTGCGCCTGCTGGGCCGTGCTCTGGAGATGGAAATCCGCGACGATGGCCGTGGCACCGTGGCTGCCAGCCGCCCCGGCGGTCAGGGCTTACCCAACATGCGCATGCGCGCCCAGGCCGTAGGTGGCTCCCTGCATCTCGCCCCCGACGGGCCAGGCCTGAGCCTGCTAGTGCGCCTACCGCTAGGGTAGGCCCAAGGGGCATTAGCGCGGACTTTGGTCCGCAAGCAGGCCGCTGGCGGCTCCGCAACTAAAGCCTAATACTACCTGGCCTCTGCTTGCCAAGTAGCCTAGTAGCTAGTGCCTGCACAGTAGCTGCCTACTAAAATTCACATCTTTATGCGATACCGCTGCATGAGGTGCGCGCCGACCTTTGCCCCGTGATTACCCTCGGCATTATCGAAGACCAGGCCGCCATCCGCGACGCGCTGTGTGAGTACCTGGGCGCGCAGCCCGAGTTTGACTGCGTGTTGTGCGCGGCCTCGCACGAGGAGTTTATGGCTGGGCTGGCGGACCTGGCCGTGCCGCCCACGCTCGTGCTCTCCGACATTGGCCTGCCTGGGCGCTCGGGCATCGAAGGGCTGGCCGTGTTGCGGCAGGTGCTCCCTACGGCCGAGGTGCTCATGCTGAGTGTCTATACCGACGCGGAGCGCGTGTTTGAGGCTTTGCGCCAGGGCGCGGTGGGCTACCTCGAAAAAACTACCCCGCTACATCTGCTTAAAGAGCACCTGCTGCAAGTGGCGGCCGGCGGCTCGCCCATGAGCCCAAGCGTGGCCCGGCACGTCACGCGCTACTTCGCACCCCGGCCGGCCGCCCTGGCCGACAGCCTCACGCCTCGCGAGCACGAAATAGTGCGTGGCATTGAGGATGGCCTCAGCTACAAGCTCATTGCCGAGCGCCTGCACGTGAGCCTCGACACCGTACGCTCGCACATCCGGCAGGTGTATCGCAAGCTGGAAGTCAATTCCAAGGCCGAGATAATGGCTAAGGCCCGGCAGCGCCCGCTGCGGCCGTGGTAGCTAGCCAGCTATTTCCCCGTCTTTACCTGCCCTTCTGAGCTATGCCAAAAGCCCCCGCCTCCGGTACCGGAAGCGGGGGCTTTTGGCATAGCTTGGGGCGGGGAAGGTGCTGGTTCCGTTCTTTGTAGCGCGAGGTGGCGACCTGGCTGACCACCGCACGTAAATAACGACTTTTATTTGCTCCTATTTCTCATTCTTTACTGGGTTGTATGACGAATATTTCCTCTCAAAACCACTCTCTACGCACTACCCCCTGGCTAGCCCGCCCACTGGTGGCGCTGGGGTTGCTGCTGGCTACGGGGCTGGCCTCCCAGGCGCAGACGCCGACTTTCGATGCCATAACCAAGTACTCCAGCGGGGCCTCCGGCAACTACTTTGTAGCAACGGGTGACCTCAACGGCGACGGAGTGCTGGACATGGTGACCAGCAACCTCAATAGCACTTCCGTGAGCGTGCTGCTAGGCCGGGCTGCGGGGGGCTTCGACACGGCCGTACCCTATAGCATGACCTATGGGAACAACCCGAGCCAACTAGCCATGGCCGATTTAAACCAAGACGGCAAGCTGGATGTGGTGGTAGCTACCGAGTCCACAGTGATTGTAATGCTGGGTACAGGGACTGGGACGTTGGGTGTTTCACGTTACTATAGCAGTATGGCCTATAAAGGCTACGGAATGAAACTCTACGACGTAACCCGCGATGGCATCCTGGATGCCGTGGTGACCGGTATGGGGGGCAGGGTGGCTGTACTGCCGGGTACGGCTGCGGGTACCTTCGGCTTCGCTAGAGACTACCTGGTTGGTAGTAGCCCGCGGGGGGTAAGCGTGGGCGACTTCAACCACGACGGCCGCGCCGATATGGTGGTGAGCGATGCTAATCAGCCTAACGTGTACGTGCTATTGGGCAAGGCGAGCAGCGGGTTTGCGGACCCCGTTACCTATCCGATAGGCCGGGCAACTTACTTTGTGGAAACCGCTGACCTAAACCGCGATGGCCAGCTGGATATCCTGGTATCGGGAATCCAAAACGCAAGCTTAGGAGTGTTGAACGGCAACGCCGACGGCACCTTCGGCCCGCTCGTGGCGTACCCGGTTATCCCTACAGTGGCCCCTGGTACTTATCCCCCTCCCCCCGTGAATTATCTAACCGGGATAGCCGTGGGCGATGTAAACGGCGACGGCTACCCGGACGTGGTAGTAAATGATGCCAATAATAGCAAGATATACGTCCTGCCTGGCAGCAGCACGGGTACGCTGGGGGCAGCCGTTCCCTTCGCGGGCGGTAATTCTTCCTCCGCCCTAGGCGGTAATTTTCCCTTTGATGTAAAGCTGGCCGACCTGAACCGCGATGGCAAGCTCGACATCGTGGTAGCCAATGGCCAGTATTATGAAAATACGCTGGGCACGCTGCTAAATACCACCGTGTATTCCAACGCCCCCACCCTCACCACCCTGAGCCCCACGAGCGGGCCGGTGGGCACCAGCGTCACGTTCACGGGTACCAACCTGACCGGGGCTACCAGCGTGACGTTTAATGGCACGGCCGCCACCACCTTCACGGTGGTCGATGCCACCACTCTCACGGCCACCGTGCCCGCCGGGGCCACCACCGGCCCGGTAACGGTGACTACGCCCACCGGCCCCAGCTTCACCGTCACCTACCCCGACCTGGTGATAGACAATAGCACTACCTCGGTTGCTGGGGTATCTATAACAGCCTCACCGTACGCAACAACGGCAAAGTTTACCTGCTAGGTGATGTGGTAGTCAATAGCTTTGTGCTGGTGCAGGGTGAAGGCACTCAGTTTGATGTAAGCAGTAGCGTCGTGCGAGGAGCGGGTACTTTCACGCTGGGAGCCGGCGCTAGCTTGGGCATTAGCTCTCCGCAGGGCATCAGTGCCAGTGGGGCTACCGGCTCGATACAGGTGACGGGTACCCGCTCGTTCGGCATCGACAGCAAATACATCTACTACACTACTACCAGCGGCACGACCCAAGTCACCGGTAGCGGCCTGCCCAGTCAGGTGCGTACGCTCCTCTGCGCCAGTGGAAGCACCCTCGCCCTAAGTCAGGCCACCAGCGTATCACAACGGCTAGACCTGATTGGCGGCGACCTGCTGACCGATGGCCATCCCTGACCCTGCTTAGCAGCGCCGCTGGCACGGCGATGGTCACCAATGGCAGCGGCGTAGTGCGGGGCGCCGTAACGGTGCAGCGCTACCTCGACCCCAGCCTGAACCCGGGCCTGGGCTACCGCCACTTCTCGGCACCCATCAGTACGGCCACGGTAGGCAGCCTGGCCACGGCCAGCTTCTCGCCCGTGCTAAACCCGGCCTACAACGCGAGTGCCCAACCGGGCACCGTCACGCCCTTTCCGACGGTGTACGGCTACGACCAGAGCCGCCTGGCTACGGCCAATAATAACCTGGCGGCCTTCGACCAAGGCTGGTTCTCGCCCGTTGCCCTCAGCGACGCGCTGACCGTGGGCCGGGGCTACGCCGTGAACACCGGCGCGGGCCAGACCTTCAGCCTGACCGGCCCGCTCAACAACGGTATCGTGTCGCAAAGCCTGACCCGCAACGGCGACGCCACGGCACCCGATGCCGGCTGGCAGCTGCTAGGCAATCCGTACCCCGCGCCGCTCGACTACGCGCTGGTAGCCGCTGCCGACCGCCCCGGCCTCGATGCGGCCATCTACGTGTTTGAGAGCAGCAGCCAGTACGGTGGCTTGTACCGGGCCAGTGTAAATGGGGTGGGCGGCAGCGCCAACAGTTCCAACACAGTACTGGCCCAGGGCCAGGGATTCTTCGTGCGGGTGAGCAGCGGCCAGGCCAGCGGCACCCTCACGCTGCGCAATACGCACCGCCTGACTTCTTACGCGAGCCCCACTTATTCCCGCACCGCCGAAACCCGGCCCTTGGTTCAGCTCGACTTGCAAAGCGCCACCGGTACAGACCCACTGTATGTGTACTTTGAGCACGGTGCCACAGCAGGCCTCGACAGCGAGCTCGACGCCGTAAAGCTGCCCAACACCACCGGCCTGAACCTACCGGCCGAAGCCGGCACCCAGCGCCTGGCCGTCGATGCGCTGCCCCTGCTGGGCACCACGCAGCAGGTAGTGCCGCTGGCCGTGGGCGTGCCCGCCGCGGGTTCGTTCAGCCTCCGGGCCGCCCGGCTGCTAAACCTGAACACCACGCCGGTGTACCTGCGCGACCTGCAAACCGGCGCCGTTATCGACCTCAGGCAGCAGCCCAGCTACCAGTTTACGGTGGCCAATGCCTCGGGGCTCCTCACCAACCGCTTCGAGCTGGTGTTCTCGCCGCAACAGGCCCTGGCTACGGTGCCAGCCACCCTGGCCCAGCAGGTAGCCCTCTACCCCAACCCGGCCAAAAAGGCCGCGTTTGTAGAGCTGCCTGCCAGCCTCGGCCGCCAGGTCGTGACGGCCTCGTTGGTTGATGCCCTCGGCCGCCAGGTGCATACCGTGAGCCTGCCCGCCCAAGGTGCACTTGCCCACCAACTCGACCTGTCGGAGCTGGCTGCCGGCATCTACGCGCTGCGCCTGCGCACCAGCGCTGGCATAGTCGTGAAGAAGCTCGTCATTGAATAACTCTCTGGCCACTTTCCCGAGTCAGGCGTAAACGCCGAGCATCGATAGCCTCATTCCATAGGCTCCCGGTACTACCTGCTCACGTAAAAGCCCCCGTTGCCTTGTAGCAGCGGGGGCTTTTGCATGGTAGCGGCGGTACTTTTGGGGTACTCATGCGCTACTTCATTCATTTTGCCTACGATGGCACGGCCTACTGCGGCTGGCAGGTGCAGCCCGGCGTGGACACTGTGCAGGCCACCCTCGATAAGGCCCTGAGCCAGGTGCTGCGCCAGCCCGTGCACACGCTGGGTAGCGGCCGCACCGATACCGGCGTGCACGCCAGCCACCAGGTAGCCCACTTCGAGGCCGAGTTTCCCGAGGGCATGACCTTCGAGTTGCTGCGCTACCGCGTCAACCGCGCCCTCCCGCCCGATGTGCAGGCCTTCCGCATCCACGAGGTGGGGCCTAAGGACCACGCCCGCTTCTCGGCCGAGGTGCGCACCTACGAGTACTTCGTGAGCCTGCGGCCCGACCCTTTTCGGCGCGACCAAGCGTTGTACCTCGACCGCGTCCCTGACGTAGCGGCCATGAACGAGGCCGCGGGCTACCTCGTGGGCCAGTTTGACTTTACCGCCTTCTCTAAGGTCAAAGGGGCCGAAACGCATTACGTGTGCTACCTCTACGAGGCCGCCTGGCGCGAAGCTCCCAATGGCCTGGTGTTCCGCATTCGCGCCAACCGCTTTGTGCGGGGTATGGTGCGCTTGGTGGTGGGTACGCTGCTCGATGTGGGCCGCGGCAAGCTCACACCACTGGAGTTTCAGCAGATACTGCACCGCCAGCAGCGCATTGCGGCCAGCGGCGCGGCGCCGGCTAAGGGCTTGTATTTGAGCAGGGTAGAGTACCCGGCTGGAATAGTGCCGGAAGAAATGAGTTCCTGAGGCCACCTTTTATGGTACAAAAAAGCTTGTTTCGTTACTGTCCAGTTCCATAAGCAGCACAAAACAGTACACTGGTAAACTAGTAAGTGGCCGCGCCAGCGGCAACGAAACGTGCCGACCTTTGTTAGCACGTTACTTCTATGGACCCTACTTCTGCTACCAAAACCGGCCAGGTGTTCGACTGGCAGGTACTACGCCGCCTGCTGGCCTATGTGCAGCCTTATCGGGGCGTGTTTATCGGTCTCATCGTGCTTACTGTGGCTACGGCCGTGCTAGGCACCGTGCGCCCCGCCCTCATCCAGCGTATGGTGGACGTGGACATCACCAACAACGACTGGGCCGGCCTCAACCGCTCCACGGTGTGGCTGCTGGGCTTGCTGGTGGTCCACACGCTGGTGAGCTACCTCCAAACCTATTACGGCGGCTGGCTGGGCCAGTACATCGTGCGCGATATTCGGGCCGACCTCTACCGGCACCTGCTCAGCCTCAAGCTCAGCTTCTTCGACCGCACGCCCATTGGCGTGCTGGTGACGCGCAACATCTCGGACGTGGAAACCCTGGCTGACGTGTTCAGCGAAGGGCTAGCCGCAATGGTTGGCGACTTGCTGCAAATCGTCTTCCTCATGATTTTCATGTTCTGGACCAACTGGCAGCTGGCGCTCATCAGCCTCTCGGTTATCCCGCCGCTGCTCTTCAGCACCTACGTCTTCAAGGAGAAGGTCAAGGGCAGCTTTCAGGAAGTGCGCAACGCGGTGGCGAAGCTCAACTCCTTCGTGCAGGAGCACCTTACGGGCATGAACGTGGTGCAGATTTTCAACAACGAGCAGCGCGAGTACAAGAAGTTCGAGGCCATCAATCAAGAGCACACCAAGGCAAATATTAAGTCGGTACTCTACTATAGCATCTACTTCCCGGTGGCCGAGGTGTTGGGGGCTATCGGCGTGGGCCTGCTGGTGTGGTACGCCGCCCAAGGCCAGATTGCGGGCACCATCTCCAAGGGCGAGCTGATTGCCTTTATCATGTACAACGCGCTGTTCTTCCGGCCTATCCGCCAGATTGCCGACCGCTTCAACACCCTCCAACTGGGCCTGGTGAGCACCGAGCGCCTACTCAAGCTCCTCGACAACGCCGACCTAGTGGCTACCTCCGGCACCAAGCCGGTGCCTCAGCTGCGCGGCGAGGTCGAATTCGATAAAGTCTGGTTTGCCTACAACGAGCCCGAATGGGTGCTCAAGGACATCAGCTTCCACGTGCAGCCGGGCCAAACGGTCGCCTTTGTGGGTGCCACCGGCGCGGGTAAAACGAGTATTATCAACCTGCTCTCGCGCTTTTACGACATTCAACAGGGCCACATCCGCGTCGATGGCGAAGACCTGCGCGAGTACGACCTTAGCCAGCTGCGCCGCCAGATTGGGGTGGTGCTGCAAGACGTATTCCTTTTCGCCGGCTCCATCCGCGACAATATCACGCTGGGCAACCGCGACATCAGCGACGCTAAAATCTGGGAAGCGGCCGGCCTCGTGGGCGCCCAGCGCTTCATGGAGCGCCTGCCCGGTGGCCTCGACTACCCGGTGATGGAGCGCGGCGCCACGCTCTCAGTGGGCCAGCGCCAGCTCATCAGCTTCGTGCGGGCGCTGGTGTACGAGCCCCGCGTCATCGTGCTCGACGAGGCCACCTCGTCCGTCGATTCGGAAACCGAGGAAATGATACAGTCGGCCATCGACAAGCTCATGGAAGGCCGCACGGCGCTCGTCATCGCCCACCGCCTCAGCACCATCCAAAAGGCCGACCGCATCATCGTGCTCGACCGCGGTGAAATCAAGGAAACCGGCACCCACGACGAGCTGCTGCGCCTCGGCGGCTACTACGCCCAGCTCTACCGCATGCAGTACGCCAGCAGCGAGCAAATCAGCAATCAGCAGTCGTCAACTGTCAGTGAGTAAGCAAGCGTGCTGCGTAAAACGGCCGCCTAGCCAAGCGTCACCTGGCAGACTGATGATTGGTAATTGATAAGTGAAAAAGCATGCGTTTCTTCTTTCCCCTCGTACTCATTTTTACGGCCATTGGCCTCGGCGTCTACGCCTACCTAGGCGGGCTGCGCACCCCCACGGTAGCCCTCGAAACCACCGCTACGCCAGTGCTGCTGGCTGGCCAGCCTTTTCACGGCAAGGTTGATGATAGCCGCTTCGGCGAGCTGTTCCGCGAAGCCAAGCTGCGCCAGGATGCCAACCCCGCACTGCCGCTGGCTAACCTGTATTACAACAACCCCGAATCGGCTCACGATTCCATTCGGGCCTTCGTGGGCGTGCTGGTGCCCGATACGGCCGCCGCGCTGCCCGCTGGCTGGCGCTATCGGGTGGTGCCAGCCGGTAAGCGGGTAGTGGCGGCCCGCGTGCAGGGCGTAAGCTTTTTGCTAGCCCCCGGCAAGCTCTACGCGGCTGCCCAGCAAGGCCTTAAAGACCTTAAGCTAACGGGTGAGCCATTTTACCTGGAGCAGTTTGGGCCCGATGAGGTAGATGAGCTGCGCGTAGGAGTGAAGTAAAGCCCGCCCCGAGTAGTACTAAATACGGAGAGCGGGCGCTGGCCCGCGGCTTATACGCAGCCCGCCCCGCAGATGGGGTGGAATACTACGTAATTATAAGGGAGATAATGGATTAACCCAACCTGGGTTTGGCATAATGAGTATCCTTAGCAGCCCGGCTGCCAGTACCAACCACTGGCAGCCGAGGCGTTTCACCCTGCTTACGAAAGGAGAAAACTATGCTAGCTATGGAATACCGCGGCCCGAAACGCATTCGGGTCACCCAAAAGCCAATGCCCGAAATTCTGCATCCCGAGGATGCAATTGTGCGGGTTACGCGCTCCTGCATCTGCGGCTCCGACCTGCACCTCTACAACGGCAATGTGCCTGACACGCGCGTGGGCCAGACCTTTGGCCACGAGTTCACGGGCGTAGTGGAGGAAATCGGCTCCGAAGTCACTAAGCTCAAAGTGGGCGATAATGTGTTGGTACCCTTCAACATTGCCTGCGGCAAGTGTATCTTTTGCAAGCAGGGCCTGTTTGGTAACTGCCACGAGGGTAGCCCGCAGGCCACGGCGGCCGGCGGCTTTTTTGGCTACTCGCACATCACGGGCGGCTACGACGGCGGGCAGGCCGAGTACGTGCGCGTGCCCTACGCCAACGTGAGCCCCACGGTCATCCCACCCGGCATGGACATCGAGGATGCTGTACTGCTCACCGACGTGGTGCCCACCGGCTACCAGGCCGCCGAAATGGGCGGTATTCAGACCGGCGATACGGTGGTAGTATTTGGCGCGGGCCCGGTCGGCATTATGGCGGCGCGCTGCGCCTGGCTGTTCGGTGCCGGCCGCGTCATCATCATCGACAAGGAAGATTACCGCCTGGAATTTGCCCGCAACTACTCGAAGTGCGAGGCCTACAACTTCCAGGAAATCGGCGACCCGGTGCTGTTCATCAAAAAGCAAACCGACTGGATAGGTGCCGATGTCTGCATCGACGCTGTAGGCGCTGAAGCCGCCGGCAACGCGCTGCAAACCATCACCGGACGCAAAACGCTGTTGCAAGCCGGCTCGGCCACGGCCGTACACTGGGCCATCAACTCGGTGCGCAAGGGCGGTGTGGTATCCATCGTGGGCGTGTATGGCCCTACCGATAACCTTGTGCCCATCGGCAACGTGCTGAATAAAGGCATTACCATCCGGGCCAACCAGACGGCCGTGAAGCGCCACCTGCCCCGCCTCATCGAGCACGTGCAAAACGGCGTGCTCAACCCCAAGGGCCTCATCACCCACCGCCTGGCACTCGAAGACGTAGCCGATGGCTACCGCATGTTCTCGGCTAAGCTCGATAACTGCATCAAAACTGTCCTTATCCCGTCTACCGCCGGCATGTAACGCGCTGCAATCATGGAACCTATCACCCACAACCCGTCGCAGCTTCCGGGCTGGAACATCGACAACGACCCCGAAAACGACCCCACGTACCCGATGCGCACCCGCACCGCGGACGACCACAAAGGCTACTCCTGGGAGCGCCCCACCCAGCAGCCCGTTAACATCGAGGTGCTGCATTCTAACGAGCGGCCCAATGTTACGGCCGTCTTCGGCACCTCGGTGCCCCCGAGCGGCCTGAGCGGCGTCATCCGGCGCTTCGCTTTCAAGTACAGTGAAAACAGCTACCTGCACTGGCTACCCCTGCTTTTTGCCGACCGCGTGAACGTAGTAGAGGGCGTGCTTAGTGACCTGGCGCACGGCCACGTGCCCAACATTTTCGCCGAGAAAGGCTATCCTATCGAGTGGAAATACGATAAGAAAGGCCTGATTCTCAAGTTAGCCGCTTTCACAGCTATAGTGGCCGGCACTGCGGTGCTGCTCACCCGCAACAAAGCGCCGAAAAGCAAGCCTAGCCGCCCTGTTCGCTAAGCACTGCCACCTTGCTGACAACTTTGCAGGTAGTTAGTTGAGAAGGAGTTGCCCCCGGTGCTGTGCACACAAACAATATAAAAAGGCCCGGCCCCCTCGCAAAAGTGGGCCGGGCCTTTTTAGGTGCTGCGTACGGGCTTAGCGCCCAAAGAAATACGTGCCGCTAAACGTAAGCTGGGCTAGCCCGAAGCTGGCGCCAAAAGTCGAAATCGTGTCGTCACCGTTATTCGTGTTGCCATTGTCCGGTTTCACACGGAGGCGGTTGTAATTCAGGCCGCCAATCGAAGCGCCAATACCCAGCCGAGGAATGGGCAGAAAAATAAGGCCGGGTGTGAGGCCCGCGTAAAATCCGTTAGCCTTCAGGTCGTAAGAAGGGGAGGAGCCCGTACCGGTAGGCTGTGACGCATGCTCGTAGCCAGCCCCCAGCGTACCGGTAAAGCCAAATTGGTCAGTCAGCATGTGGTAGTACCGCGCAAACGGCCCCACGCGTAGCGTAGTCGATGTGCGGTAGGAAGTATTGGAGGAGCCGCTGGCTTTAACCGACGTTTCCTGAATGCCCCAGGTAGCCTCGGCGCCGATGGCCAGGTTGTCGGCCACAAAGTAGCTCAGCCCAGGGTTAAAGTTGAAGACCTTGTTGGTAAACGTATAGGTATAGTTGCCGCTAGGGTAGGCTGGGGTAGTCGATTCCTCCTTGTTTTGCGTGAAATTAAGGCTGCCGCTCAGCGCCACCGTTCCGGCTTTAATGGCAGTCTGAGCTTGGCCCGAGTGAGCTGCGAGGCAGCAGCCAACAAATAGTAAAAAAGCTTTTTGCATAAAAGAAAGCGAGTGTGAATGAAACAGCAAAGCTATGGAGCATTACAATGCTTTTCCCGCTTACAAGCATAAAAAAAGGCTGACCTTCTCAAGAAGGTCAGCCTTTTTTTGTCGGGGTGGCAGGATTCGAACCTACGACCTCGTCGTCCCGAACGACGCGCGCTACCGGGCTGCGCTACACCCCGAAAACAATGCGGTGCCGATGGGGCGGCTCCGCGTCGGGAATTCCAAATGGGAAAAATTTGCCTAAAAAAGCCTTCAACCCGAAGGTCGAAGGCTTTTTCGTGGGGCAAATTTGCTCCTCGGTCGGAGTGGCAGGATTCGAACCTACGACCTCCAGCACCCCATGCTGGCGCGATACCAGGCTACGCTACACCCCGAGGGCATTTGGAGTCACAAAGGTAGGCGAATCAAGCTCGTTCCTGCAAGACTGACGTTGAAATTTGTCCTCTTAAACTGAAAAATAAAGGTAACGCCGTAAGAAGCAGCGAGTAAAAAAATGGCCCTGGCTGCGTGAAGTGGCATACTTCCTGCTGCTGTATCTTTACCCGACCAAAATTGACCTAACCGGGCGACGGCTTTATTGCGTGCTGCTTTATGAAATCATTAGTTATTCTGGCAACCGGCTTGCTGCTGGCCCCGCTCGGGCTGCTTGCCCAAACCAAACCCGCTAAGCCCGCCCCGGCGGCCGCTAGCCCGGCCCCAGCCGCTGCGCCGGCCCCCGCCACCGCTGGCGACCAAACCACGCCCGCGCCCCTGGCCCTGGCCCCCGTTACGCCCGCGCCCGACCCCAACGCCTTAAAAATCAGGGTAGACCAAAACCCCATCGCCCATACCCTCACCATGCGCTGCGACGCCCCCGGCCCCACGCGCTTCGAAATCAACGATAAGGAGGGCCACCCGGTCCTCACCAAAACGGCGATGGTCGGTACCACGCCCCTCGTGATGAAAGTGGGCGCGCTGCCCGCCGGCCCCTACGTGGTGCGCGCCACCGCCGGTGAAAAGCGCGGCACCAAGCTGGTGCAGATTCAGTAAGTAGAAGAGGCTAGCCGGCCTTGCGATAGAATAGAAAAGCCTCGCTGCACGTAGCAGCGAGGCTTTTTTATGCAAAACTGAAGAGATACCGACCTAAGAAGCTGCCGCCTCGGTCTGGAGCTGGCGCTCGTAGAGGGCGCGGTAGAGGCCCTCGGGTTGGGCCATGAGGGCGGCGTGGGTGCCGTGCTGCACAATTTGGCCATCGTCGAGCACGAGGATTTCGTCGGCTAGCTTCACCGAGCTTACGCGGTGCGAGATGATGAGGCTGGTGCGGTTTTTCATCACCCGTTGGAGGCTGTCGAGGATGGCGTTCTCGGTCTTGGTATCCACGGCGGAGAGCGAGTCGTCGAGAATCAGGATTTTGGGCTCCTTTACCAAGGCGCGGGCCATGCTTACGCGCTGCTTCTGGCCGCCCGAGAGCGTAATGCCACGCTCGCCCACCTTGGTGTCGAAGCCCTCGGGGAAGCGGATGATGTTCTCGTACACGTCGGCGTCGCGGGCGGCCTGGGCCATTTTCTCCTCGTCGGGCTGGTCGAGGCCGAAGTTGATGTTGTGGCGAATGCTGTCGGAGAACAGGAACACGTCCTGCGGCACGTAGCCGATTTGCTCGCGCAGGCTGGTCAGGGCGTAGTCGCGCACGTCGGTGCCATCTACTTGGATATCACCGCTGCTCACGTCGTAGAGGCGGCAGAGCAGCGCGGCGATGGTGCTTTTGCCCGAGCCGGTGTTGCCAATCACGGCCAGCGTCTGGCCGGGCCGGATGCGGAAGCTCACGTCGCGCAGGGCCGTGATGCCAGTGTCGGGGTAGGTGAACGTGACGTGGTCGAAGACGATGTCGCCGGTGATGGGCTTGGCGATGTGCTGGCGTGAAACGATGTCGGTTTTCTCATCCAGAAACTCGTTGATGCGGGCCTGCGAGGCTTCGGCGCGCTGCACCAGCGAGGACGTCCAGCCGAGCGCCGTAACCGGCCAGGTCAGCAGGTTGACATAGATGATGAACTCCGCAATGCTACCCGTGGTGATGGTGCCGCGAATGACTTCCTGCCCGCCAATCCAAACCGTGACGATGGTGCTGATGCCCACCAGAAACATGATGAGCGGGAAGAACAGCGAGTTGACGAAGTTCAGGCTCAGCGACTTGTCTTTGTACTCATTGGTCGAAACCTGGAACTGCTCGTACGAATCCTGCTGGCGCACAAAAGACTTGAGCACCCGGATGCCTGAAAACGCCTCCTGCGTGAAGGTCGTCATGGCCGACAGCGCCTTTTGAATATCGTCTGATTTCTTCTCAATCAGGTTATTAACGTAGAAAATGCTGACCGACAGAATGGGTAGCGGCAGCAGCGTGAGCACTGTCAGCTTCACGTTCACGAGCAGCATGAGCGGCACCACGAGCACGAACAGCAGCACGAGCTGCAGGAAATACATGATGCCCGGCCCCAGGTACATGCGCACGCGGCCCACATCCTCGGAGATGCGCGACATGAGGTCGCCGGTGCTGTGGCGGCGGTAGAAGGCCAGCGGCAGCGACTGGTAGTGCTGGTAAATCTGATTTTTCTGGTCGTTTTCGACGCGCCGCGACATCACGATGAGCGTCTGGCGCATGAAAAACAGGAAGATGCCCCGCAGCAAGGCCAGCACGATGATGAGCATGCCATAGAACAGCACGTTGCGCCCAAACAGGTGATACACCCCCGCCTGCGCCTGCGTGCCAGCATAGAGGTGGTAGAGGTCGATGCCCTCATTCACCAAATCGAAGGAGTAGCGCACGAGCTGGGCCGGAAAAATGGTCAGCAGCGTGCTCAGAATCACAAATAGTACTCCGCCGAGAAAATGCCATTTGTAGCGGAAAATATGTGGATTGACGGCGGCTAGGGCGCGGGTGGGCATAAGCAGGGGAGGGGCCGGGGCCGGAAAACCGGGCCACAACCGAAAAAAAACGGGTACTTTTGCACCCGAAACGGTGTTCGAGCGCTGGCCCGGAAGCAATTGCCGGGCACGGCTCTAACAAAGTTACACCCCACTCTTCCCTCCCATTCCCACCCATTTTTCCTTTTTAACCCTATGGTACTCGACGCGCCCACCCAGGCCACTGCCTCCGTTTTTGAGCAGGTCGCCGAATTTCAGCACGAGCAAGTGGTGTACTGCCACGACCACGAGACGGGCCTCAAGGCCATTATCGGCATTCACAATACCGTCCTCGGGCCGGCATTGGGCGGCACCCGCATGTGGCACTACGCCACCGAAGCGGAGGCCCTCCACGATGTGCTCCGCCTCTCGCGCGGCATGACCTACAAGGCTGCCATCTCGGGCCTGAACCTGGGCGGCGGCAAGGCCGTCATCATCGGCGACGCCAAAAAGCTCAAGAACGAGGCGCTGCTGCGCAAGTTTGGCCGCTTTGTTAATAACCTGAACGGCAAGTACATCACGGCTGAGGATGTGAACATGACCACCAAGGACATGGAGTACATCCGCATGGAAACCAAGCACGTCGCGGGCCTGCCCGAGAGCATGGGCGGCAGCGGCGACCCTTCGCCCGTCACGGCCTACGGCACCTACATGGGCATGAAGGCCGCCGCCAAAAAAGCTTTCGGCTCGGATAGCCTAGCCAGCAAGCGCATTGCCGTGCAGGGCGTGGGCCACGTGGGTACCTACCTGCTCGAATACCTGCAAAAAGAGGGCGCTAGCCTCGTGCTCACCGACTACTACGAGGAGCGCGCCTACGAGGCCGCTAGCCGCTTCGGCGCCACCGCCGTGGCCCTCGATGAGATATATGACCAAGACGTGGACATCTACTCGCCCTGCGCGCTCGGTGCCACCATCAACGACGATACCATCGGCCGCCTGAAGTGCCGCGTGATTGCGGGCTGCGCCAATAACCAGCTAGCCATCGAAAACGAGCACGGCCCCGAGCTCGTGCGCCGCGGCATCGTGTACGCCCCCGACTTCCTCATCAATGCCGGCGGCCTCATCAACGTGTACTCTGAGGTAGTGGGCACCAGCCGCCAGGGCGCGCTGGCCCAAACCGAAAAAATCTACGACTACACCCTGCAGGTGCTCGACCGCGCCGAGCAGGAAAACAGCCACCCCCAGGCGGCTGCCATCCGCCAGGCACAGGAGCGCATCGAAGCCGTGGGCAAGGTGAAATCGACGTATTAATGGGTAGTTGTCAGTTGTTGGTTGCCGGGTGTCAGGCTGCTGTAAAGCAAGAAACGGCGCACACGGGTAGCCAACAACAAACAACTAACAACTGACAACAACCAACCAAGAACTGACAACTAGAACATGCTAAACCGCCGTCTTCTCCGCATCAAAGTCATGCAGGCCCTCTACGCCTACCAGCAAGCGGTAGCTGCCGATTTGCTGCTGGCCCAGGACCTCATTGCGGCGGCTTTTGTGCCCGACCTCACCGCCGACGTAGCCCCCGACCGCCGCCTGCTCGAAGGCCAGCGCAAGATGGGCGAAGCGCAACTGCGCGAGTGGCACCGCACCGGCGAGATGCCCGAGTCGGGCTCCGACGACAAGGCCGTGGCCGCCGCCGTGCAAAACGCCATCGAGTACTACCAGCGCTTGGTGAACAAGGAGGGCACCTTCTACGGTGGGCAGCTCATGCACGGCGCCGAGAGTATTCACGACCAGTACCTGCACCTGCTCAACATGCCGCAGGCGCTGCTCCAGCTTATTACGGAGGACAACGAGCGTGAGGCCCGGCGCTTTACCGGCCCGCGCTTCGAGGCCGAGGGCACGGCCCGGCTGTTTGACAACGCTGCCTTTGCCAAGCTCAAGGAGAACGAGCAGTTGCTGCAAACCACCATCAAGCGCAAGCTGCAATGGACCGACAGCGACGAGCTGGAAGCCCTGCGTGAGGCCTGGCAGAAGGAAGTGAAGCCCGACGAAACCGTGCAGGCTTACCTGCAAGGCAAAAACACGGGCATAGCCGAAACCGACTACGAAACCGACATGGAGCTGGTGCGCCACCTCTACAAGAGCTTCGTATTCAAGGGCGAAGCCCTGCCGCGCTGGCTCGAAAGCAACGACCTGAACTGGGAAGAAAACCGGCCCATCGTGCGCAACCTCGTGCTCAAGACGCTGAAAATGCTGCCCTACCAGGCCGACGAGAAGCAGGAGCTCATGAATCTGAGCGCCAACTGGCAGGACGACCGCGACTTTGCCGAAACGCTCTACAAGCAAACCCTGGCCGACGACGCCAAATCGGAGAAGCTCATCGCCGAATCGACCCAGAACTGGGACGTGGAGCGGGTAGCTTTACTCGACAAAATCATCCTCAAGATGGCCCTCTGCGAGATGCAGCTTTTCCGGGGCATCCCGGTGAAAGTGACCATCAACGAGTACATCGAAATCAGCAAGCTCTACAGCACCCCCAAGAGCAAACAATTCGTAAACGGTATTTTGGACAAGCTGGCCCAGGATTTGGCCGCCAGCGGCGAAATCCGGAAATCGGGCCGGGGCCTGCTGGACAACCAGTAGCCTTTCTTTCTCCTAACTCCTTCACCACCTCTCTTCCTCATGGCTAGCAAAACCACCACCGGTCTGTTGTGCTTCACGGGCGGCGCCCTGGCTGGGGCCGCCATCGGCCTGCTCTACGCCCCCGAAACCGGCCGCGAAACCCGCTCCTGGCTCAGCTACCAGCTGGAGAAGTACCGCTCGGTGCTGGCCGACCTCACCGAGAGCCTCGTCACGAGCCGCGACAACACCCCGTCGTCGGCCAAAAGCGAAGGCCAGCGCGTCATCCAGGATGCCAAAAGCAAAGCCGAGCAGCTGCTGGGCGATGTCGACCAGCTCATCAGTCAAATCAACTCGCGACGGGCGCTCAACTAGCCCAGCTTAGGCGGCGGGCCTGGTGCCCGGCGCCAGGCCCGCCGTTTTGTTACCGCCGGTTTTGGCCCGCTTTTACCGGCCTACTCTGCCTTTCTTACCTTTTCGTATGCACCTCGTAACCCTCATTCCCGGCGACGGGATTGGCCCGGAAATTACCCGCGCCGTTGTCGACATCTTTGCTGCCGCCCAAGTACCCGTGCAGTGGGAAACGCACAACGCCGGCGAAACTGCCTTAGCCGAAAGCGGCGCCCTGCTACCCCAGCCGCTGTTCGACTCGCTGGAGCGCACCAAAGTCGGCCTCAAAGGCCCCGTGACCACGCCCGTCGGCAAGGGCTTCAAGAGCGTCAACATCACGCTGCGCCAGAAGTACGACCTCTACCAGAACGTGCGCCCGGCCCAAACCACGCCCGGCATCACCACGCGCTTCGAGGGCATTGATTTGGTGCTGTTTCGCGAGAACACCGAGGGCCTGTACGCCGGCCTGGAAATGTATGATGAGCGCCTGGGCATCGCCGACTCCATCAGCCGCATCACGGTGGAGGGCTGCCGCAAAATATGCCGCGCCGCCTTCGCCTATGCCTCTAAGCACGGCCGCAAGCATGTGACGATGGCCCACAAGGGCAACATCCTCAAAAACGCCGGCAAGCTGATGCTGGACGCCGCCCGCGAGGCCGCCGCCGAGTTTCCGGAGGTGACCTTCTACGACGACCGCATCATCGACAACATGTGCATGCAGCTCGTCAACAAGCCCGAGCAGTTCGATGTGATTGTGACCACCAACCTGTTTGGCGACATCCTCTCCGACCTCTGCGCTGGCCTCGTAGGCGGCCTGGGCGTGGTGAGTGGTGCCAACATCGGCGACAATATGGCCATTTTTGAAGCCGTGCACGGCTCGGCCCCCGACATCGCTGGCCAGGGCAAAGCCAACCCCACGGCCCTGCTGCGCTCGGCCCTGATGATGCTGGCCCACCTCGGCGAGCACGAGTACGCCACCCGCATCGAGAAGGCCCTCAACGAGACGCTGCTCCAGAAAGAGCAGTGCACCGGCGACCTCGGCGGCAAGGCTTCGACCACCGAGTTTGCCCAGGCCATCATCGCCAAGCTGAAGTAAGTAACTGATTTTAACCCAATCACCCTCCGTCGGCCGCCTGGCCGGCGGAGGGTGCTGTGTCTATGCTGCGTTCCACCATCTATTCTATTGCGCTGGCCACCATGCTGCTAGCCGGCTGCAACCGCGACAAAAACGCCGAAGCCGGTACCCAGGGCATGAACGCCGCCGCCGACGACGCGGCCGCCGATGCCAAGGCCAACCCCACCATCGACAACCCCAACGTAGCCAGCGACACCGAGGCCCCCAACCCCGACGCGCCGGTGCTGACTTTCGCCGAGTCGCAGTTCGATTTCGGTGATATCAAGCCCGATAGCAAGGTGCAGCACACCTTCAAGTTCACCAACACCGGCAAAACGCCGCTGCTCATCGCTGATGCCACCGCCAGCTGCGGCTGCACCACCCCCAGTTGGACCAAAGAGGCCGTCGCCCCCGGTGCCACCGGCGAAATGGAAGTGCAGTTCGACAGCCGCGGCAAGCAGGGCCTCATAAGCAAGCAAGTAACCGTGCGCGCCAACACCCAGCCCAGCACCACCACCATCTACATCAAAGGCAACGTCTTAACCACTAATTAAGCCGGCCCGCCGGGGCTAAAAGCGTGGGCTAGCCTACCTTTCGCCCCGGCCAGTTGGCTCGCTTTGTTAGCTACCGCTAGCCTGCCCGTTTTCGCATCCTCTTTTCGCCATGACATTCCTTACCCTTTTGCTCCAGGCCGCTACGAGCGGCGGCATCATGCAGCTCGTTTTTCCGGTCGCTATCGGCCTGGTGCTTTACTTCTTCATGATTCGGCCGCAGCAGCGCAAGACCAATGAGGCCAAGGCCTTCCGTGAGTCGCTGGTAAAGGGCACCCGCGTGGTAACCATCGGCGGCCTGCACGGCCTGCTGGTCGAGGTAGGCCCCGAAACCGTGCTGCTCGAAGTAGAGCGCGGCCAGCGCCTGCGCTTCGACCGCAGCGCCGTGGCCCGCGTGGCTGGCAACCCCGCCACGACTACCGACAGCCCCGCCCCATCGGCTAGCTAAGTATGAAGCCCGCGCTGCCGCCTGTCGCCGGCGGGTGGGCCAGCCAGGTGCTGCGCCGCCTGCTGCGCCCGCTCGCCGCCAAGGAACCCAGCTTCTACCGCGCCGTGGTGGCTTGCTTTGTGATAGCTAGCACATTGTGGATGCTGCGCGAGCTTAGCGACAGCTACACCGCACCGCTCGACTACCCCGTGGTTTGGCACTACAACGCCCAGCGCTACCACCCGGCGCGCCCGCTGCCAGCCACCGTGCCCATCGAAGTGCGCGGTAACGGCTGGCGCCTGCTCAGCCGTGCCGTGGGCCTGCACTTGCTGCCCGCCGATGTGCGCCTGCGCTTGCCCGGCACGCCGCCGCTACGCTCGCCGCTGCGGCCCCCGCTACGCCGGGCGCTGGGCACCGTGCGCCTGGTGAATCTGCCCGCCGACTCGGCTAGCTACTACCTGGTGCCGGGCGGCGATTCGCTTGCTCCTAACTAACCCATAATGACCAACTTTGTGGCAATAGCTTTGCTTCAAAGTTGGTCATTTTCATTAAATAATAGCTAATCATCATGCTTCGTATCGGCATCACCGGTGGCATTGGCTCGGGTAAAAGTGTAGTAGCGCGGGTGTTCGCCGCTTTGGGTGCGCCCGTGTACGATTCGGATAGCCGCGCCAAGTGGGTGATGGCTAATGACCTGGTACTGCGGGCGCAGCTCCAGGAAGCCTTCGGCACCGAAGCCTACGACGCGACCGGCCAACTCAATCGGCCCTACCTAGCCGAGGTCGCCTTCAACGACGCGGCCCAGTTAGCACGGCTCAACGCGCTGGTGCATCCACGAGTAGGCGAAGACTTCGCCGCCTGGACGGCCGCGCAGGCTGCCCAAGGCCACGCTTACATTTTAAAAGAGGCCGCCCTGCTCTACGAGTCGGGCGCTTACAAAGGGCTCAATAGCATCATCACGGTATTTGCGCCGGCGGAGGTGCGTGCCGCTAGGGTACTGCGTCGCGATACCCACCGCTCGGCCGCTGATGTGCAGGCCATTATGGGCAAGCAGATGGGGGAGGAGGAGAAGCTGGCCCGCGCCGAGCACGTCGTTTACAACGACGATTCGCAACTGGTGCTGCCGCAAGTGCTGGCCTTGGATGCAGCCTTTAGGCAGCAGAAAGCTTAGCAAACAAAAGGCCGGGCTGGCATGGTTGGCCCGGCCTCTTTACTTAAAAAATCAATCTGCTACTCAGCGAATAATGGGGTAGCGCTCGAAGGGCCGGTCCACGAAGAGCTTGCGGTAGGTGGCGTGGGTCTTGATGATTTTAGCCCCGATGCTGCGCGTGGTCACGAGCATGCGGGGGTTGAAGTCGCCAATCCAGTTCATCTCGATGTTCTCGTAGCCCGCCTCGATAAAGCGCTTTTGCTCCCAGGTGAGGAGCGCCTGGTCCACGCCTTTACCTTGGTAGTCAGGAATAACGCCGTATATAATGCCGAGGAGTTTCTTGTCTCGGCGCTTCATGTAGCGCCAGCGCTGCCACACAAAGCGGAGCTTGCCCAGCAGGTTGAGGCGGTGGCCGATGTGCTTGAAAATCTGGTTTAGCTCGGGCAGGCTCAGGAAGAACGCTACCGGCTGGTCGTCGTGGTAGGCGAAGGCCAGCAGGCGCTCGTCGATGACGGGTTTCATCTCGTGCACGAGGTGGCGGGCCTGGTCCAGGGTCATGGGCTTCACGCCCGCGTGACGGCCCCAGGCCAGGTTATAGACGTGGTGAAAATCGTGAGCCATTTTTTCCGGCTCGGCCTTGCGGGCGTAGGCAAAGCGGTAGCGGCTATCGGCCTCGAAGCCCGCCAGCTTCTGGTGAAAGCTGGGGTGCAGTGCCATGTGTACCGGCCGGTGGCAGGTGTATTGCTTGAAGTACAGCTGAAAACCGTAGCTTTCAAACAAGCTCTGGTAATAAGCAGGGTGCCAGAACATGCCGTAGTTCGGCTCGCGGTCGAAGCCGTCGATAAGCACGCCCCAGAAACGGTCGCGGTCGCCGAAGTTGATGGGGCCATCCACGGCCAGCATTTCCTTGGCGCGCAGCCACTCGCAGGCCACGTCGAATAGCGTATTAGCCGCCTGCTGGTCATTAATGCACTCAAAAAAGCCCAGGCCGCCAGCGGGCAGCGTGGCATCGGCGGCAGTAGCGGTGAGGGGGTTGACGAAGGCCGCGATGCGGCCGATAACGGTGCCTTGGGCATCGGTGAGCAGCCAGCGCTGGGCCTGGCCGCCGGCGGCAAACAGCGGGTTTTTGGCGGGGTCAAATACGGCGTCTACCTCATTGTCGAGCGGGCCGATGTAGGCGGGCTCGTGGCGGTGTAGGCGGTGGGGGAGGGCGCAAAACTGCCGCTGCTGGGCAGCGGAATTAACTTCGAGCAAAGGCATACGACAAAGGTAGCGGCCGGCCCCAACCATTCGGGGCTGGGGCGAGTACCCAGGCACTACCTGGCGCGGGAGCCGCAGCCACCTTGCCGGATGCCGAAAATACCAGCACCAAGGGCCATTATTATCAGTGCTTATTTCAACTATTTCCCGAAGTATGGTGGTGACGCCCAGGTGGCCTGTTCCTACTTCACCTTGGGGCACGGGCTGCGCGCGATGCGTACAAATTCGGTGGTCCTTACTCAACTATCGGCCAGCGAGGCTGGGCGGATGTGGGCGTCAGCCCTCCCGCGGGCCAGAGAGGACTAGCCTAGCGCGCTCCGTTCGCAGTCATCGTTGGAACGCCAGCCGGGGCCAGCCGTAGGGCCAGGTTCAAAACCAACCGGCCGGGATGTCGGTTTTTACGTTTGAAGTCACGGCCCTTGGGGCGCGCCGGCCTAGCTCGCCGCGTTGCCCGCTTGGGGTACGGGTGGTCCTGGGGCTGCTGGCGAGCAATAAACAGCTTGTGGTCTGATAGTTATTGCAATCGCTAGTTGTTCTCCCCATGGCACTTTCTCCCTTCGACTTTCAGCAGGCCCGCGTGAAGCAGGTGTTGTTTAAGTCGCGGCTGCGCTCGGTGCTCTACGGAGTGCGTGATGCCGATGCCGCCCTTTTTTCGCCCTTCGAAAGCCCCCTGGGGCAATGGCTCCAAACGGTGCTCAAGCCCAGCTACGGCACCCGCCCCGAGGTGCACGAGGCCGAGCGTCTGCTTCAGCAAATGCTGCGCGCCGGCCAGGAGCTAACCACCCGCTACCAGCGCGGCCAGATTGAGGAAGCCCGTGCCGGCCTCGACCAGATAAATACCTACGCCGACCAGATAGACGGCGTGCTACAGGGTCTGCAACGCAGCCTCAACCTGGGCTAGGACCCGCAACTACCGCGCCCGGCCCCACGTTAAGGGTGTGGTTTGCCCTTACGCGCCTACTTATGAAACGCACCGAAATCATTCTGCGCCAGGACCGTATCGTCTACATCCTGCTCGTAGTGACGGCTACCATCGGCCTCACGTGGGTGCTGTGGCGGCACCAGCACCTGCTGCACGCTGGCCAGCCAGCTCCGGCGGCGCTGCCAACGGCAGTTGCCCCCCGCTAGCGGCGCTATATAATCCTGGCCTTAGCCCTAGTGGCCCGTCAGCTGCCGTTGAAAGTGCAGCTGCAAAATAGTATTCACCTTTTCCTCCGTTAAGGGCTTGCTCACGAGGCCGGCAATGGGCAGCTCCTGGATGCGGGCCAGGTCGCGGCCATCCATCGTAGTCGTGAGCATCACGATGATGCTGGCCCGCTGGCGGTCGGGAGGTAGCTGCTGGTAGGCCTCCAAAAATTCGATGCCGTTCATCACGGGCATGTTGACATCGAGGAAGATAAGGGCGGGGCCGTTGGCCTCTGGTGAGTCGGCGCGCTCGGCCAGCAGAGCCAGGGCTTCCGAGCCGTTTTCGGCTACCAGCAGGTGGTCGGTTACCTCCAGGCGCTTGAGCAGCAGCTCATTCAAAAAATTATTGGTCGAGTCGTCATCGACCAGCAGTACGCTGGAAAGCTTTTGCATAAGAAGTAGGGAACGCCGCCTCAACGCGGGCAGTGGCGACCGGGTTCGACCTCAATCAGGTAATGATACGGTGAAAGTGGAGCCCACGCCGGGCTGGCTGGCTACCGTGATAGTGCCGCCCGCGTTTTCCACCATACGCTTCACCATGTACAAGCCTACGCCCGAACCTTCCACATGGGCGTGCAGGCGCCGGAAAATGCCAAACAGTTGGCCCTGCTGCGCGGGGCTGAGGCCCAGGCCATTGTCTTGGACCGTTAGGGTGAGGCCCGCGGCGGCGCGGCTGGCGCGTAGCGTCACCATGGCTGGGCGGGCCGGGTCGCGGTATTTCACGGCGTTGCTGAGCAGGTTGTAGATAAGGCTGCGCAGGTTCTGGGGCGCAAACGACACATGTAGCTCCGGGGGCACCTCTACCGTGAGGCTGGCCCCGGCCGCCGCCAGCTGGGGGGCCAGGTCGCGGCGCACGGCCTCGACGGTGGCGGCCAGCGGCACGCTTTCGGCCGGCTGGCCGTGGGCCTGTTGCAGGCGGGCAATATCGGTGAGCTGAGCAATGGTAAGCCGAAAGCGCTCCGTCGAATCCTGAATGAGGTCGAGCAAGCGGGGCACCGGGGGGGCCGGGGCGGGTAGGTGCTCGCGCAGGGCCAGCAGCAGCCCTTCAATGTTGGCGATGGGGGCCTTCAGGTCGTGTGAGGCGGTGTACACAAAGTTATCCAGGTCCACGTTGGTGCGCGTGAGCTGGCTGTTGGTGGCGCGCAGCTCCTCGTTGCGGGCTTGCAACTGCTGGTTGGCGGCGGCCAACTCTTCGTTGAGGTCCTGCACCTGCCGGCGGGCCAGCACCTGCTCGGTTACGTTGTAGGCAAAGGTGGAAGTGCCCACTATTTCGCCGTTTTCGCGAAACGCCTGGTAGGTAAACGTAAAGAACAGCTCGCGGGGCGGCTGGCCATCGGGCTGAGCAATGAGCAGGCGCAGTTCCTCGCCGCAGTACGTTTGGCCAGTCTGGTATACGCGGTCGAGCAGCTCCACTACCCCGCTGGCCCCGGCTTCGGGCAAGGCCTCGGCCACCGGGCGGCCCAGCAGCTGCCGGCCCGGAAAAAACGCCTGGTACGGGCCGTTGGCGTACTCGTAGCGGTGCGCCGGCCCCCGCTGAATGCAAATGGCGGCCGGGGTTTGGGCAAATATCTGGTAAAAGGCCTCGCGCTCCTGTGCCTGCCGCTGGGCGGCCGCCAGCACCTGAGCTTGCAGCGCCTCGGCGTGCTGGCGGGCCTGCACTTTATCGGTCACGTCCACGATAAAGGATAGGATGCCTTGCGTCTGGCGCTGAGCCCCCAGCAGCGGCTGGTAGATGAGGTCCACGTAGTGCAGCTCGGGCCGGCCGGTGGTGCGGTTGTAGAGCTGGGCCGGTATCTCCTGGCCTTTGAAAGGCCGGCCGGTAGCGTATACCTCGTCGAGCAGGTCGATAAAGCCCTGCGCCACTACTTCGGGAAAAACCTCGGCTGCCGTGTGCCCCAGCTGGGTGCGCTGGCCCGACAGTGCCTGGTAGCCTTCATTGAAGAAATCGAAGCGGTGCTCGGGCCCGCTGACCGTGGCAATGGCCGCCGGCACCTGGCCCAGAATCTGGTCGAGCAAATGCTGCTGGCTGGTGGCATAGGCGCGCTGCTGCTCAGCCTCTTGCAGAGCGGCGGCCAGCTGCTGGGTGCGCTCGGCCACGCGGTGCTCGAGCCGCTGCTGCACTTGCAGCACCTCCTCCTGGTTGGTGAGCAGCTCCTCGTTGGTGGCGTGCAGGGCGGCATTGAGGGTTGCCAGCTGGTGGTTGAGGTCCTGCACCTGCTGGCGGGCCAGCACCTGCTCGGTAACTTCGGTGGCCACTACCATCACGCCCGCCTCGCGGCCCGGCTCCGCGCGCACGGGCAGGTACACAAAGTTCCAGTACACCGTGTCGCGGCGGCCCTGGCGGTCGATGAGCGAAGGCATTTCGCGGGCCACGTGGGGCTCGCCGGTGGCCAGCACGCCCGCCAGCAGCTCCTCGTAACCCTGCCCCGCCACCTCGGGCAGCAGCTCAAACAGCGGCGTGCCTACGGCCTGGGCCTGGGTGCGGCCCCACAAGGCACACACCAGCGGGTTGGCCAGCTCGATGACGTACTGCGGCCCCCGGTACACGGCAATGGCCACCGGGGCCTGCTCAAAAATGCGCGCCAGCTCGCTGCGCTGGCGCTCGGCCTCGGCGCGGGCGGCCTGCTCGCGGGCCTCGCTGGCGCGCAGCCGGGCCTCGGTCAGCACCTGGGCCGTGGCATCGACGATAACGTGCAGCAAAAACTTCACCTGGCTGGCTTCGTCGAGCACGGCGCTGGTGCTGGGCAGCCAGTAGCGTTCCACAAACTGCCCGGGGGCAGCCGGGTCGGGCAGGTCGTAGCGTTGCAGCGCCATTTCGTGCGGCTGGCCCGTGGCCAGCACCTGGGCAAACGAGGCGCGCAGGTTGCGCTCGCCGTGCACCTCCCGGGTAGCGGGGTTGGCCGGAAAAAGCTCAAAGAAGGGCCGGCCTATCAGCTGCTCGCGCTGCATCAGCGTCACGGCCAGGTAAGCGTCGCTGGCTGCCTCCACCAGCAGGTCCGGAGAAAGTAGCAGGAAAGCCCCAGGCAGCACGTTGAAAACCGGGAGGAGAGCTAGGCTGGCTGGCATAAAAAACGGCGTGAAAGCAGAACGATACCGCGAAGGTAGCCGGAGCCACCCGGCTGGGGTGCCCGCCCGGGCAGCTATTGCGGCGGACTGGTGCTGGCTGCGCTGGCCCAGTCGGTTAGGAGGTGCTTTTACCCGGTAATCGTCGGCGACAGTAGCTGGCTGGTTGGCGGCCCTCGCTGGCCGGCCCGCATCGCATGCTGCCGCATTCCTCTACCAAGCCCAAAGCCGGCTAGGCCGGCTGCCGGGCCGCAGATAAGCGCAAGCGAAAGCTACCTTGGCGGTCGGTTGCCGGCGGCTAGGCTACCCGGTGGGCGCGCCTGGCGGGCAGTTGCTACGTTGTGTTACTTACTTTTTACGTTGTTTTTACGTGCTGTCTATGCTTCGTTTTCGACTGTGGTACTGGCTGTTGGGGCTAGGAGTGCTGGGGGGCTGCCAGTCGTCGCCGGGGCCTGCTCCCCGCATCACGGCCGAGAATTACCTCACCACTATTCCCGACCCCAAGACCCTGGGCGAAACCTACGTCAGCGACCCCGATGGGGTGCTGGCCCCCGGCACCGCGCCTGCCCTCAACGCTCGCCTCGACAGCCTCGACCGTAGCGGTCGGGCGCACATCGACGTGGTGCTGGTGCGCAGCCTGGGCGAGGAGGTACCCAAAACGGCCGCCACGGCGCTGTTCAACAAGTGGAAAATCGGGAGCAAAACCACCAACAACGGCCTGCTGATGCTGCTGGTGCTCGACCAGCGCCGCGTGGAGTTCGAAACCGGCTACGGTCTCGAAGCCGACTTGCCCGACATCATCTGCTACCGCATCCAGCAGCGCTACATGGTGGAGCCCGCCCGCGCCGGCGACTACGACCTGGCCGTGCAGCAAGGGGTGGCGGCCCTCATCGGGCGGCTGCGCCCGCCCGCCCCGCTCCCCAAACCGGTGCTGCGCACGCCCGCCGACTCTGCGCAGTTCTATGTCGATAGCCTGAAACGGGCGGTGATGGCGCGCAGCGGGCTGCTCGACGACGAAGACCCCCTGAATACCGCCCAGCCCGGCGAGGACCTGGCTAGCTACCACGCCACCCCCGAGCCCGGGCCGCCCTTTGGCACGCTGCTAGCGGGGCTGCTGGCGTTCGTACTGTACCTGATTTTCTGGTACCGCACCACGCAGGCTACGCGGCTGCGCTGGTGGCTGCTCCCGGTGCCGCTGGCGCTGGTGATAACCCTGATAGTACTGGCGCTGCAAGACAAGCTGACCACGGCGGGGTTTGTGGGCCTCACGTATGGGCTACCGCTGCTGTATTTGCACGCCTATTTTGGGTGGCAATACCTGCGAGCCCAGCGCCCGGTGCCGCCCCTGGGCCGGCCCGAGGCGTATGGGCAGCAGCAAGCGGCGCACCGGGGGTTGGCGTTTACGGCATACCTGTTTCCGGTGGGGCTGGCGCTGTATTGGCCCTGGTACCGCCGGCACCTGGCGGCCCTGCGCGCTGCGCCCTTTGCCTGCCCCGAGTGCGGGCAGCCCATGCACAAGCTCGACAGCAAAGCCGAGAAGAGCCACCTCGAACCCGGCCAGCAAGCCGAGGAGAAATTTCACGCGGTGGACTATGACGTGTGGGAATGCCCTAGCGGCCACCACCTGTCGCTCGCCTACCCCAACCCCGATACCGACAAGCGCGTGTGCCCTGCCTGCCACCACCGCACGCTCGGGCCGGGCCGGCTGCGGGTAGAGCAGCGCGCCACCACCACCGCCGAAGGCTGGGGCTGGCGGATAGAAAAATGCCGCTTCTGCCAGCATGAGGAGAAAACGAGGGAGGTTATCTCGCAGTTACCTACCCCCGCTACCAGCTCGTCGTCCGGCAGTTCCTCCTCGTGGGGCAGTAGCTCGGGCGGCAGCTCTAACTCCGGTAGCACCAGTAGCGGCGGCTCGTCGGGCGGGGGCGGGGCAGGCAGCTCTTGGTAAGCCCTCGGCGCTTGAGTAAGCTGCGGTGGGTTTACAACGCAGCGCCACCTGGCGGCTAAGTTCTTAACTCTTATTCCCTTGCCCTAAATTCGAATGAGTCCTGAAGAAATTAAAGCGGAATTAGCCCGGCCCGCCGTCGGGTTTAGCACGGGCGGCTTTCGGCCTACTTATGCGGCCACCGAAAGCTGGCTGGGCCGCGTGTACCTGGGCCGCCCCGGCGAAAAGCTGCCCCTCGACGCTCAGGGCCGCCCTATGTGGCCGCTGCTGCAACTGGTATTGTCAGGCCTGCCGACGGTCCCCGCTGCCTTGGCCGCTACCCAGGCCCTGACCGTGTTCATCAGCCAGGAGCTGCCCGTAGCTACCGAACCCGCGCCCAACGGCCAGAACTGGCTAGTGCGCGAGTACCAGCAGGGCGAGGAGTTGGCCCTACTCGAAATGTCTTGCCCTTCTTCACCGCTCCAGCCGTTTCCGCTGCGAGCGCAGGAGGCCGTAACCGATTATCCGGTCTGGGATGGCGGCGGCGCCGACCACTTGGTGGAGGATATCATGGCCCTCAAGCGCGCGGGACGTATCGGCAGCTACTACGACCTGGTAGAAAACCACCACGGCCACAAGCTGGGCGGCTGGCCTACCTTCTGCCAGCCGGGCATCGCGTTTAGCCCCGGCTTCGAGTTCGTGCTGCAAATTGCGTCCGATGCCAAGGCGCAGCTCAATATCGTGGACAGCGGTACCATTTTCCTGGCTAAAAACGTTGCCACCGGGGCATGGGAATTCTACTGTGATTTTTATTAAGATACTCACCCTTAATAAGTAGCGCAATGCGTGTTGTTTTCATTCGCCACGGCCAAAGCACCGGCAATGCCGGCGTGCCGAGCCATAACCTGGCCACGATTGAACTAACCGACCTGGGCTGGCAGCAGGCCCGCGAGGTAGCGGCCAGTTGGGCTGAAGCGCCCACGCTGCTGGTGACCTCGCCCTACCTACGCACGCAGCAAACGGCCGCCCCGACCATCGGGCGCTTCCCCGGCGTGCCGGTGGTGGTGTGGCCGGTTGAAGAATTTACGTACCTGCAACCGGCCCGCTGGAATGGGACACTGGCCACCGAGCGAGCCCCGCACCTGGTGCGCTACTGGGGGCAGGCCGACCCGGCGTATTGCGACGGAGAAGGCGCCGAAAGCTTCGGCACCTTGCTGCGCCGGGCCGAGGCGGCGCTGAACCGGCTGGCTGCGCTGCCCGCCGCCAGCCTCGTGTATGTGTTCAGCCACGGGCAATTTATGCAGGCGGTGCGGGCCGTAGTCACCGAGGCCGCGCTCGACGACCGAGGCAAGATGCTGAATTTCTGGCGTCCGGGCGAGCCGCCAGCCATTGGCAATGCCGAGCGGCTGGCATTGCGGCGGGTAGCCGGGCAGTGGCTACCCGGCTGGTGAATGGTGGTGCCGCTGCGTGCGTTCTGGCTGGTGCTCCGGCCGGCGGCAGCCAGCGCAGCTAAAAAACCTACTCCGTGGTTTCTGCTGCGCCGCGCCCCAGGTAGTAGCTGGCCCAGTAGCCCGCCCCCACAAGCAGCAGCAAGGCGCCCAGCGGCTGGCCTAGTCAGCGCAGACTCAGGCCCGTTGCCAGCGCCGCCCAGCTACCCCCAAGCAGCACCCGCGCCGTTTGGGTCTGGTAGAATAGTGGGCGTCGGCGCGGGCCTGTTTTGGTGCGCCGGGCCAGCCGCTTGGCCAGCACAGCCAGGCGCACTGTGCCGGCGGGGCCGTGGGGGGGCAGGGCGGCACCCGGCCATCGGCTAGCTCCAGGCGCAGGTGATACTGCGCAAAAATCCGAAACCGCAGTACACGCAGCCAGTACGTGTACGCCACGATATTACCCAGCGGAATAATCTCGGCCGGCTGGCGTTGGCCGGGGGGCAGTGGTTCCAGGCGCAACTCTTCGCGGCTGATGGTCAGCAGCCTGGGTTGGTTGCCCCACGTTGCTACGTACCCGCTGCCCGCCAGCAAGCCCAGGCCAAGTACCCGCCCGCGGCCCGCGGCGTTTCGCCACGGGGGCGTGAGGCCGGTAAAAAGTAGCGCAGGCGCTGCCTGCTCATTGGAGCCTAGCCAGCAAGGTTGCTACCCCCGAACGCTGGCCGGCTAGCTGGCGTACTAGCCAGGCAATCAGGACCTATTCGCTGCTTTTATGCTGCTCGGCGTGTACTGGTATTATGACTTCCCGGAGAGTCTTTACCAATTTGATTTTTTTGTTTTTAAGGCGGGCTTAGGTGGGCACGCCGACGGCCCGGCCCAGCTAGCCACCACCGTGCGTGCCCCCGACCCGGCCGCCCTGCTGGCGGAGGTGCGCGCCGTAGCCGCGCGCTATCCGGAGGGCTACATTTTTGGAAAGGCGCACGGCGCGGTGCTTCACCTGGACCTGGGCGACTACGCCCTGACCGATTATACCTTCCATGTAGCCAGTGAGCTGGAGGAGGTGTTGCGTCGGCAGCAGGCCACGCGCACCACCGAGCCGCTGCCCGCCGACACGCCGCTGCTGCGCCTGGCCGAGCCCCACGACCTCACGCCGCCCTACAGCTACGGCGATGGCCAACTGCAAGCCGTTAGCTCCCGCCCTGGCCCACACCGGGCCCAGGTGGCCCTGCTGCGCCTCGACTGCCACCTGCCCCTCACACAGAAGGCAGGTTTTCTGGCTGGGCTAGGAGACCTCTGCGAGCAGTTTGGGCTGGATGTACTGTATTATTTCGACCGTAAAATCGCGCCTGAGGTTAACATGATGGTGTTTTTTGGCAACGGCCGGCAGGGCGTGGGTGGCCAGCCGCTACGCTATACCGATACAGCCGCGCACAAAACGGCCGTGCTGGCTAGCCTGGCTGCGCACGGCGGCCAGCCCGGGCACCGGGGCAGGTTTCCGGAGCACTATCCGCGTACTGGTCCCCACGTCATTCGGATGGTCGATGCTGACTTTGTGCTGTAAGCGCGCCATAACCAAACCGTTTGCCCGGGCGTAAGCCCGGCAAACCTACTGGCCTTGCCCATGGAATTGCCCCCGGACTTTGACCCTGGTACTTTTTGGGAAGACAGCGCCTACGCCGCTAAGGCCTACACCGAGCCCGCATCTAACGACGAGCTGATTGCCCGCGTAGAAACCGACCTCGGCTACCGGCTGCCCGCCTTTTACGTGGCCCTGATGCGAACGCGCAACGGCGGAGTTCCCCGCAACACCTGCTTTCCCACCACCGAGGCCACCAGCTGGGCCGACGACCACATTGCCATTACCGGCATGGCAGGTATTGGGTACGGCAAGCGGTACTCGCTCTGCGGCGACCTGGGCAGCCAGTTTATGCTCGACGAGTGGGGCTACCCGGCCATTGGCGTGGTTGTGGCCGATTGCCCCTCGGCCGGCCACGACCTCGTGCTGCTCGACTACCGCGCCTGCTGCCCCCAGGGTGAGCCGGCCGTGGTGCACATCGACTAGGAAGACGACTACCGCATCACGCCGCTCGCCCCTAGCTTTGAGGCGTTTGTGCAGGGGCTGTTGCCCGAATCGACGTTTGAAGAATAACCTGCCCTTACCTTTCCCCTCACGTTGCATCCTTTCTGCAATGGCTACCTTCACCCTGGCCGTAGTAGGCTACCTGCACCCGTCGCCCCAACAAACCGGCCTAACACTCGAGCAGGTAAAAACCGCGCTGGAGCACCACCCCGAACTCTATCCTACGCGGGTGCAGCGAGCGCTCGCCTGGGCCGGGCAGGCTAGCTCCGGCGAAAGCTGGCAAACCGACACCGACCTGCGCGAATCGGACCAGGCCGACATCTACCTCACGAAAGAGTAAGCCATTTGCTTTGTGATGACTAGCGCTCCTCTTCTGGCTGGCCTGGGCCTGCTGCTAGCCGGCCTGCTGCCGGGCCGCCAACCGTCGGACGTCCCAGCGTTGCCGGCCTCTATCCGCCGGGTGCTGCCCGCTGGCTACGCCGTGCTCAATGCCGCCCAAGGCGACCTCAACCGCGACGCTGTGCCCGACTGGCTGGTGGTGCTAAAGAAGCCCAACGAGCAAAAGACGTCCGATGTAGTAAGCCACCCCACCAAGCGGCCGCTGCTGGTGTTTGTGGGGGGCACCGGGGGCACCTACACCCTCGCCGCTCGCTCCGACAACGCGGTGTACTGCGTGGATTGTGGCGGCATAATGGGCGACCCTTTCACGGGTCTGACCATCAAAAAGGGCTACTTCACGGTGGAGCATTACGGCGGCAGCGCCCAGCGCTGGACGCGCTACGTGACCTTCAAATACGACCCGGCTGCCCGCACCTGGCTGTTGCACCGCGATGGCAGCGAGCACTTTCATGCCCTCGACCCCGAACACGGCACCACCACGGCCACTACCGCCAAGGACTTTGGCCGGGTGCCGCTGACCAAGTTTGACATCTACAAGGAAGACTGATAGCCACCGCTGACTCCATGAACCGCCCTTCCCTGACTGCCCTGGGCAGCCTGGCCGCCGCGCTACTCGCCACAAGTGCCTGCCACCCCGATGCGCCCACCACCGCGCCGCCGGCCCAGGCCCCAGCCGGGGCCCCGCCCCGCGCCCCGGCCACACCCGCCGACACCCTGCACCTGCCCGGCGGCCAGGTAGTGCAGCTGCGCCCCAGCACCGCATCGGTATTCAATAAATTGCCCGCCAGCACGTTGCCCGACCTGCCCAACGACCCGGCCGCCGAGCCGCTGGCCACGGCCCCGGGCCAGGTGCGCCGCCAGGAACTCGATTTATTCCTGAAACCCGCGCAAGGCGGCGAGGTTAAGTTTTCTTCAACGCCTGATGCCGAGTTTACCCTGCAAAACGGGGAGGGCGTGAAGTATATGTACTGGGGCAGCTTGCCCGCGGCCCACCAATGGGTGGTGCGAGCCTGGGCCTGGGAGGCATCGGGCGCAGTGCTGGTAGACCAGCGCACCGGCCGGCGCCTGGCTGAGCTCCCCGGCGACCCCGTGGCCGCCCCCGATGGCCGCTTGGTGCTGCTCACCAGCCCCGGCCTCGGTGGAGGCGACCAACCCAATGCCTTGAGCCTGGTACAGATAGAGTCCACCGGCCCGCGCCTGCTATGGCAGCGCGAGCCTGCCACCTGGGAGCCGGTTGAGGCCCGTTGGGCGTCGCCAACCCGGGCCGTGCTCAAGCTGCGCCACCTCAACGCTCAGGGCGAAATGCCCGACGACGCGCCCGAAACGTATGCTGAGCTAACCCTTTCACGGTGAGGAATTTTGCCAAGAATTCTGGTGCAAAGCGGTAGTCCTCTCATTAAGCAGGCCAGCCACCAGTTGTGCTCGCACATCGGCGGCGACCTCTATTTCGAGCAGGGCGGAGCTTGGCCCACTAACCCTGAAACCAGCCAGCCGCTGGAACTGATTTTTCAGCTCGTCAACGACGACGACTGCTTTTCCTGGCCTTTTGAGGCGCAGGTGGTACAGTTTTACCACAATTACTACTGGGGCGAGCTACCCTACTACGACGGTGCCCCGTCCGATTTTTGCCTGAAAACCTATCCGCGCCTGCGGCCCGAGCAACTGGCCCAGGTGCTGCTGCCGGCCGCGCTGCCGCCCATTGGGTTTAGCTATATTCGCAGCCAGGCGGCGCCCTCGCTGCCCGACGATGACAAGCTGCCTGATATTGCCCCCAGGCTGCTAGCCTTGTGCGAACAGCTGGCCCCGACGACTGGCGGCGCGCTTACAACGCGGCCGTGACGGAACTAGTCGGCGAGCCCGACCTGGGCTCCTGGGTGGGCGGCTACGCGCAGTGGCTGCAAGGAGCTTACCCTACGGGCATGTTCTGGCTGCAAGTTGATAGCAACCAGGACTTTGCCTGGAGCGATGCCGAACTACTTTACTTCTGTGCCGATGGCCCTGACCCGGCTACCATTTCCTTTCAACTACAGAGCTGCTGATGAATAAACTACTGCTACTTAGTACCGGGCTGGCCCTGACCAGCCTGGCCCCGCCCGCCTACAAAACCTACCACAACGCCCGCTTTGGCTACCGCATCGACTACCCCGCCGACCTGCGCCCCCAGCCCGAAGCCGGCAATGGTGACGGCCGCCGCTTCGTCTCGGCCGACGGGCAGGTGGTGCTTAGCGCCTACGCGGGCTACAACGCCTTGGATGACGGCCTAGCCGCAAATCGCAAACTAGCCCGCGAAGGCTGGCAGGAAAAGCACGCCACCATTACCCTCGACCAGCCGACGCGTACCGGCTACGCACTGTCGGGCCAGGTGAAAAACCGGATTTTCTACGAGAAAACCGTGCTCAAAAGCAACACGCTCACCACCTTCGTGTGGGAGTACCCCGCCACCCGCAAGGCCGCCATGGACGCCGTAATTCAACACACCATCCAGACGCTGCAACCCAGCGTGGCGGGCGATGACTAGCCTCGGGCACTGCGCCGCTGCCAGCGGGGCAGCACTTGAAACCGCTGCCAGGCAGGGAGTAGATAACGGGGTTTTTACTTATTAAAGAATTGGTTTTCAGTGAAAATTCGTTCTGGGTAGCAGCTGGGCAAGAGGATGACAGTGAGCTCGGGGGCCAAACCGCCGCGCCTGGCTACCGTACCTGAAGTGCCCTTTACCAATACTTGCCTGATGTATTCACCTGCTACTCTAGTGCGTTTGGCGGCCGCGACCGCGCTCGCTGGCTGCACCAGCCAGCCCGATGCCACCACGCCGCCCCCTGCCCGGGCCGCCACGCCGCCAGCGGCTGTGGCCACCACTACGCGCTACGCGGGCGAGTACCGCTGGCGCGATACCGATAATAAGGAGATGGGCGGCATGCTGACGGTGTATCCTGAATCGGACTCGACCATCTTGTTTAATCTGCAAGCCAACGGCGGCGCGCCAGGCTATAATATGGCCAATGCGTTTGGCCGGGCGCACCTGCGGGGCGACACGGCTACCTACTTCGGCAAGGCGCCAGAGGATGAGCACGGCTGCCGGCTGAAAATCGGCTTTTCGTCCGCAGCAGCAAAGGTGCTAATGGTGAGCGGCCCGGAAAATGACTGCTTTTTCGGCGGCAGCTTCACCCCGGAAGGCACCTACCAGCGCACTAGCCGCACCGTTCCGCAGTATACCACGGATGATACCGGTGATACCCTGCACTTTGCCCACCTGCCAGCTAGCGCATTGAAAGACAGTCAGTAGCTGCTGCGCGATGCCCTGATTAGCTGGCCGCCCCCAGCTAAAAAATACACGGGCTGGCTAGTGCACGCCGCCAAAATGAGGGTGGTGAGTGTGGCGCTGCCCCGGCCGCCAAAGCCAGGAAGGGCCTGCTACCAACCACCAGCTTCTTAGCTTGTATATGAAACAGTGTATAAACCAGTTGCCCGTTTTTTTTACGCTTCTGGCCTTCAGCCTCAGTGCCCAGGCCCAACTGCGGGTGAGCCCGCTGGCTCCCTCGGCCGTGCCCGCCACGCTCAAGCGTAGCGGCCGCGTGGTGCAGGCCCTGCGCTACACCGACGGCACCGGTACCTACACCGTGCTAGCCACCGAAATTGCCCCTCGACCCGACCCGGCGCTGCCCCAGCAGGAAAACGGCCAGCGTGCCGACCTGTACGCCTATCACTACCCGGCCGCAGGCGCGGCACCGACCTGGCAGGTGCACGATTTTGTGGACGACTGCCCGCTCGACCTGGAAGCCAGATTTTTACCCAAGGGTCTAACCGTCACGGACCTCGACCAGGATGGTACGGCCGAAGTGTGGCTGGTGTACCGCACCACCTGCCGGGGCGACGTGAGCCCGAGCACCCAGAAAATCATCATGTACGAAGGTGCCCGCAAGTACGCCATGCGCGGCACCAGCCGCATTGTCATCGGCCGGGGTCAGTATGATGGCGGCACCTATACCCTTGATGCTGCCTGGCGGGCTGCGCCGCCCGCCTTCCGCCAGCACGCCACGCAGCTTTGGCAGCAGCACCGCGACGAGCAGCTCGGTGACTAATGGCCGCGCTGCCCCACTGCCTGGGCGCATGCGCAAGTGTTGCCCCGGTTGATACTACGGTGCGCGCTGGCTTTACGGGTAGGCGCTGCCCGGGTGCGCAGCCTAGGGCGACGAGGCCAACGGGGTGGCCGGCTGCCGCACTCGCTGGGCCACCGCTAAGCTGCTAGGGTAACCGGCCCTGTTCAGTATCTGCTGTTGCGCTACGAGCTACGTCATTAGCAGTGTATTGCTAGCCACAGCGGCCGGGCCGGGGTACGCAAGCTAATGTCTTTAATGCGGCCAGGTCAGCGGCCAGCCTGCACCAGCTACCGGCCATATTTGCGACGCTTTGCCAACAGCCCCCATCAACTCACTACTATTCATTCGCCCATGAAAGCATTAATTGTTCCTGGAGTGCTACTGTTGGTAGCTGGCTGTCAGCCCGACCAGCCCGCTGCTACTACGGCCACCCCGCCCGCTGCCTCGCCTACCTCTCAGGCTCCGGTCTCCGGCACCGATACGCTGGCCGTGGCCGATTCGCTGGGCCACCGCGTGGGCATTTTGCAGCTGCGTCCCAGTACCCAGGCCGCTTTCGAGAAACTGCCGGCAGGCCCGCTGCCCACCCGGCCCAGCGACCAGGAAAACCAATCGAACGTGTCCGATGCCCCGCTGCCTCCCGACGGCCGGGTGCAGCGCCGGGGCGAATTGCTAATACTACATCCCGCCCAGGGCCCGGCCGTGACGCTGCAACCCGTACCCTCGCCCGACGGCCCCGAAGGCCACGACAACGCCTACTATTACTGGGGCAGCCTGCCGCTGGTGCACCAGTGGGTGGTTGACGTGGTCACCGACGAAGGCACCGTCGTGCTGCTCATCGACCAGCGTACCGGTCGCCGCACCAGCCTGCTGGGAGCACCCAGCGTTTCGCCCGATGGCCACTACTTGCTCAGCGTGTGCGAAGACATGACCAGCGGCGGCACCCCTACCAACCTTAGCCTCTACCGCTGCGGCAGCGGCGCCCCACAACTGCTGTGGTCGCGCGACCTCACGGACTGGGGGCCGCGCGCGGCGCGCTGGCGCGATGCCCACCACGTGGCACTGCAACAAGCCCACCCCGACCTCGACCCCAACGCCGAGGTGGCCACGGCTGCCAGCCGGGTGCCACTCACGTATGCCGAGCTGGTGCTGCCCGCTCAGCCGTAAGTCAGTGGGTGGCTCGGTGGGCTTAGGCTGGGTGCGTGGGGCCGGCATAAGATAACCCGCTGGCTACCCCCAAGGCAGCCAGCGGCCACCGGCATAATGCCCAGTAGCAATTGCTGGTCAATATCAGCGTTTGATAAGCGTCCCTAGGGCTTGTCGATTCGATACAGGCGGCCCTGGTCGGTGATGGCATACAGGGCGCCATCCGTGCCCTGAGTTACGTCGCGGAAGCGCTGGCCTTCGCTGGCCAGCAGCCGCTCTTCGCCCACCACCCGATTATTGTCAATAACCAGGCGCACGAGGTGCTGGCCGCTGAGTGCGCCGATAAACAGGTTGTTTTGCCATTCGGCAATTCGGTTGCCGCTGTAAAACGTCATGCCGCTGGGCGACACCACGGGGTCCCAGTAATACGCTGGCTGTTCCAGCCCCGTGCTTTGCTGGATGGCGCCCCCGATGGGCTGGCCGCTGTATTCAATTCCGTAGGTGATGGTAGGCCACCCGTAGTTGGCACCGGCCCGGAGGCGATTGAGCTCATCGCCCCCGCGCGGGCCGTGCTCGCATTGCCACACCTCCCCGGTCATGGGGTGAATGGCCAGCCCCTGCGGGTTTCGGTGGCCGATGGAGTACAGCTCGGGGAGCGCGCCCGCTTGCCCAAACGTCGGGTTGCCGGGAGCCGGCTGCCCGGTTTTGGTGATGCGGATGACCTTGCCCAGGGCCGACGTTGCTACTTGCGCCTGGGGCCGCGTGGCCAGGTCCGACCGTTCGCCGGTGCTTATCACCAGGTTGCCCGTGCGGTCAAACACCACGCGGCCTCCGTAGTGAAGCGTACCGGCGTAGGCGGGCTCGGCCCGGTAAATGACGGCCGCCGCTTCTATCGTTCGTTCGTCGGTGGCCAGGCGCCCCCGGCCAATAGCCGTCAGGTTACCTCTCAGGCGCGCTTCCGAAAACGACCAGTATACCAGCCGGTTGGTGGCAAAGTCGGGGTCGAGGCACACGCCCAGCAGCCCGCCCTGCCCGGCCGGGTTGACCGCCGGAATGCCCGTAATGGGCGCGCTGACGGCACCGGCCGCCGTAACCAGGCGCAGCTGGCCCGCTTTCTCGGTGACGAGCAGGCGCCCGTCGGGGAGGCTAGCGACGCCCCACGGGCTGGCTAGGGAAGCCGTTACGACGGTGGCCCGGTAGCTGCTGGCCGGCGTGCTAACGCTGCCTGCCCGCGTCTGGCCGGTAAAGGCTGGCTGATAGGTAGTATTGGGGGCGCTGGTTTCCACCGGTGGCCCGGTAGCAGGCGTGCTGGGAGTAGCCGCATCGTCATTGCGCGAACACGACAGCAAGGCCGACGAACAACCAAGGAGAAGAAGCAGACGGTGCGTCATAGCGAAGGAGGTTGAATGTAAGTAGGCAGGTATACGTACTATACGTTTAAGCGTGCGTAATCGCTGCCCCTGGTTGCCGGGCCGCCTGCCACGCACCCGGCCGGCGCTGGCGAAGCAGCCCGGTGAGCGCCGCAAAAGCCTAGTGAGGTAGCTTTTCGCGCAGGGCACTGTAGGTCCAGGTGCCAGCCAGTGCGGCCAGAATAAGCACGGCGGCCGAGCCCAGGCCGCTGCCCAGCTGCGCAAACAGCGGGCCGGGACAAGCCCCGGTAAGCGCCCAGCCAAGGCCGAAAAGAAAGCCCCCAATCCAGCTGCCGTGGTTGAATTTTTTATCAGCAATGGCAATGAGCTCGCCGGTCATCGACCTAAGGCGGAGGCGCTTGAGGAGCTGAATAGAAACCATACCCACCAGAATGGCCGAGCCGATAACCCCGTACATGTGGAAGCTTTGGAAGCGGAACATTTCCTGAATCCGAAACCAGCTGATAACCTCGCTTTTGGTCAGAATGATGCCAAACAAAGTGCCCAGTGTCAAATAAATAAGGTATTTCATGTCGCAGCCTAAAAGAGCAGGGGATAAACCAGCCAGGTCATAACCAGCCCGCCGGCGAAGAAGCCGATAACGGCCACCAGCGACACCCATTGCAGATTAGAAAGGCCCGAAATGGCGTGGCCCGAGGTGCAGCCGCCCGCGTAGCGCGTGCCGAAGCCCACCAGAAACCCGCCCAGCACCAGAAATACCCAGCCTTTCCAGGTAGCCAGGTTGCCGAGGGCAAACAGCTCGCGCGGCAGCAGACCGGTAAAGTCGGTCAGGTGCAGCTCGGCCCGCAGGTCGCGTACCGTGGCGGGCGAGATAGCTACAACGTCGGGGTGGCCCAGGAGCCGATAGCCTATAAAGCCCCCAAGCGCGACGCCTAGCACGAATACCAGGTTCCAGCTTTCGGCCCGCCAATTATAGGTAAGAAAGGGGAGGCCAGCCGGCACGCAGGCGGCGCAGATGTGGCGCAGCGTGGCGCTGATACCCAGCGCCTTGTTGCCCACGAGCAGCAGCGCGGGCACCGTCAGGCCGATGAGGGGACCGGCCACGTACCAGGGCCAGGGTTGTCGCAGAAAGTCAAGCATGGAACAAAATAATTTGATTATGAGTGTGTTGGCGCAGTAGCGGCCGCCCGAAAAGATTGCACAGCCTCGCCTAAATCCAGCACTTTGGTGCCGGGCAGGGCGGCGGCTACTATGCTGCTGCCGGCGGCCGAGCGGTAGCCGCCCGCGCAATGCACCACCACGGGCTGGCCCCTCGGAATCTCTCCGGCCCGCTCGCGCAGCGTGGGCAGCGGGATGTTGAGCGAACCGGGAAAAATCGGCTCGTCGCGGTGCTCCGTGGCGCTACGAATATCCACGATGGTGTACTGCGCCGGGTGTCGGCGGAAAGCGTCCACATCCAGCACCGGCAGGGTGGCTTCGGCGGGGCCGGGGGTGCCCACGAGCGCGCCCTTCAGCCGCAGCTCGTACCCGATTTTGGCCATCTTCTGGAGTAGACTTTCCCGCGTCGTCTCGTCGGCGGCAAGGAGGTAGAAAGGCTCTTCCGGCCCAACGATGGTACCCAGCCAGGTTTCAAATTTGCCGCCTTGCTGGAGGTTGATGGCTCCCGCGAGGTGGCCTCTTTTGAACTCGGCCTCGGGGCGGGTATCGATGACCAGGGCGCCCGGCTCCAGCGCTGTGCTGGGCGTTAAGCGCCTTACCTGTTGCACACTGGGAGCGTAGGCGGGGGCGCCGGCTTTATTCAGGTCCACAGCGTAGCCAAAATATTTAGGCACGAAGGGTTGGTCGGCCAGCAGCTCCTGCACAAAGGCTGCTTCGCTCAGCGGGCGCAGCATGGGGTTGCTGGTTCGCTCGGCGCCCATGGTGCTGCGGCTGGCCTTGCGCAAGGCTTTGCCACAGAGGCTGCCCGCGCCGTGGGCGGGGTATACCAGCAAGTCGTCGGCCAGGGGCAGCAGCTTATCGCGTAGCGAGTGATAAAGCTGCCCCGCGAGCTCCGCGCGCCCGGCAGTCAGGTTGCCCGTAGTTTCGCGCAGGTCGGGCCGGCCCACATCGCCGATAAACAGGGTGTCGCCGGTGAACACGGCTACGTCTTTGCCCTCCCGGCTAAGCACAATGCTAAGCGAATCGGGCGAGTGGCCGGGCGTATTCAAGGCCCGAAACGTGAGCTTGCCCACGGTAAAAGCGTCGCCTTCGTCAAATGCCTCGTGGGCGTACTCAGCCCCCAGCAGCCTGCTCACGCGGATAACGGCCCCGGTGGCTTGCGCAATTTCCAGGTGCGACGATACGAAGTCGGCGTGGGGATGGGTTTCGATAACGGCCACAATGCGGGCGCCGTGAGCCTGCGCGTAGTCATAGTAAGGCTGCGGGTTGCGGGCTGGGTCGATAAGCACAACTTCGCGGGCGCACTCGCTAAGAATGGCGTAGGAAAAGTGGGCCAGGCCTTGGTCTTCAAACTGCTCGATTTGCATAGGAAACGACGAAAAAAGGGAGGTGAAATGCAACAGGGGTTTTCAGTACTGCTGAAGCAGCAGCTCTTTGGCTAGAATAAATGCGCCCATCACCAGGGTAAACCAGCCAAACGCAGGCTTTAGCCTGGCCCCCGGAATGAAGCGGCCCAGGTAGGTGCCCAGCCCAATGCCGCCTAGCGCAAAGGCCAGGAAACCAAGTAGGAAAGACCAGTCCACATGCGTGCCCGTGCTGAGGTCGCCGGCAAAGCCAAGTAAAGAATTCAGCGCGATAATGGCCAGCGACGTGCCTACAGCCAGCTTCATGGGGAGGCGCGCCCCCAGCACCAGCGCCGGGATGAGCAAGAAGCCACCGCCCGCGCCCACAAAGCCCGTGAGCGTGCCTACTACCAGCCCCAGGCCCAGCACGAGCGGGTAGTTGAAGGCCGATGGCAGGGGTAGCTCGGCGGCGGCCGTTTCCGCTGGCTGGCTGCGAATCATGGAGGTAGCGGCCCCCACCATCAGCACGGCGAAGGCCAGCAGCACCAGCAGGTCTTTGGTAAAAACGAGGTGGCCCACCGTGCCAACTTCGTGGGGAATGGCCGGCAGCAGCACCCGGCGCACCACAAACACGGCCAGCAGGGAGGGTACGAGAAATACGGTGGCCGTTTTTAGCGACACCAGCCCGCGGCGGAAGTAGCTCCAGGCCCCCGCCACCGACGTGCTGCCCACCACAAATAAGGAATACGCCGTGCTCAGCACCGGGCTCACGCCCATCAGGTACACCAGTACCGGCACGGTGAGGATGGCACCGCCCCCGCCCATAATGCCCAAAGAAAGGCCAATGAAGATGGCCGCAACGTAGCCGAAGAAAGGATGCATGGACGGAAAACGTATGAAATTATGAATGTTTGTTCATGTGTTTCGGTAAAAAAAGCCGCCTCTCCTATAGGAATGTGCACGCGGCCAGGCACTGAATTACGTCGATGACTTCACGCATTTTCAGGGCATAGTAAATGTTCTTGCCCGCGCGGTGGCTGCTCAGAATGCCCTTGAGCTTCATGCCTGCCAGGTGGTGCGAAAGCAGACTTTGCTCGACGCTCAGCTTATCGCTGATTTCCGTCACCGACAAGCTTTCCTGCGCGGCCAGCAGCTGTACAATGGCAATGCGCGTGGGGTGCGCCGTGGTCTTGAGGATAAAGGCCACCTTCTCCATCTTTTCCACGGAAAGGTCGAGGGCAGCGGCAGCGTTGGCAGTCATAACGGGGGCAAACTTATGATTACTTGTTCATTTGTACAAGTGTGGCGCCTAATTAGTTTCAGCAACTGTTATCGGGCACACCGCGGGTGCCGGGCCAACGCCCACGCAAACAGCCCGGCGTGCGTAGCCTGAGTGTCCTAAAATCCGGAGCCAGTTTCACCCCACAGCCTGCCGGAGGAGTTTGCCCGAGCCAAGCCCGATAAGGCGTACGACCGCTCGCCGGACGGCCCGCCGTTTGGGCGGCAACTCGACTATCTTAGCCTGTGCACCCAGCGCATTTGCTACGCCGGGAAGGACTACTACCAGGCATTTAGCCAGCCCAGCGCACCAACTGGGGCGTCGTTGGCCTGCTATTCATAGGGGATATGAGTGCCTACTAGGCCAACTTTCCAGTGCAGTGGGCGCGGTATGTCGACTGGCTAACTGCAGGCAATTTGGAAGAGCTAACGCCTTCTTGAAACTCATAAGTCAAGCGAAAAGGACGATAAGCTGTAACTGCTAATGATAAAGGCTGAAAAGACGGATACTTATTTAAACCACCGTGTAAACCAAAAACAAAACAGCCACTCAGTATTGCTACTAAGTGGCTGCTAATCAATGGTGGGAGATACTGGGTTCGAACCAGTGACCCTCTGCTTGTAAGGCAGATGCTCTGAACCAGCTGAGCTAATCTCCCTTTTCAGGTACCGAGTGGCTATTGCCGTTTTGGTTTTACAAAGGTGGGGGATTTTTTTGGATTAGCCAAGCTCACTGCCAAAAAAAGCGGGTGCTAAAAGGAGTAGAGTAGGCTAAAAAATTAGGAGTCAGCCAGAAAAATTTTCGAAAATGCGTGCGGCAGTGCGCGCAGTAAGCGGTTTGGGCAACGTGATAGACTTATAGCCGTTAGCAGCAGCGAGCAGGCTACGGCAGTAGCCGGGCCAATTTTCTTCTCTTTCTCCCTCTTTTCTACACTTCTTTCATGGAAACCCAATTGCTTCAGAATTATTCAGAGCCTGAAAAGACGGCTTACCTTAGCGCCATTGCTGCTCTAGCCACGGCCGACCGCCAGGCGAGTGCGCCCGAAGCTGAGTTTTTGCAGCGCTTGGCGCAGCAGGCGGGCCTTTCGGAAGGTGCCATCCGGCAGGTGCTGGCCGCCGCCGACCAGGCCAATAACCAGACGGTGCAGCAGAGCCTCGACCAGCTCAAGAGTAGTGACCTACGCTACTCGCTCGTGACCGACCTCATCAGCCTGGCCCGCGCCGATGGCACGTACTCGCCTGGCGAAGAGGAGATGGTGGGCAAGATGGCCGCTTACCTCGGCATCAATCCCGAACAAAAGCAAACGCTCGAGAGCGTAGTAGACCAGGCGGCCAGCGTGCCCCACGACCCGCAGGACCCCAACAAGCAGGGTTTTCTGAGTAGCATCGGTGATAAGCTAAGCAATGTGGGCATTCCAAAAGGCGCGCTTATGGCGGGCTTGCTGGGCGTAGTGGCCCCGATGGTGATTTCGCGGGTAATGGGTGGCAGCAGCAACAACGGCGGGCAGCCGCAGAGCCAGAGTGGTTCGCTGGGGGGCCTGCTCGGCGGCGCGATGGGTAATCTGGGCGGCGGCGGCTCGCTCGGCGGTATGCTGGGGGGCCTGCTCGGGGGCGGCCTGCTTAGCGGGGTGCTGGGCGGTGGCCAGCGCGCCGATACGAGCCAGTATCCGCAGCAGGGCTCGCTGGGCGGCAGCGGCCTGGGCTCCATTATGTCGGTGCTGGGCGGCCTGGGCGGGCGTCCCAATTCGCAACCAGCCAGCGCTGGCGGCAGTGGGCTGGGTGGCTTGCTGGGTGGCCTGTTTGGCCGCTAAGCCGGGATTTATGTAAATAAAAAAGCGGGCAAAGAAGTCCGAGCCACTGGGTTCGGACTTCTTTGCCCGCTTTTAAAGTAAAGCAAGGAGCGGCTGCTGTGGCTATACCAGAGCCGAGGTTGCTAGCTGTTCACGTAGCGAAACAGGTCGTCGGGGCCCACTTTTTCGTGGCTTTGCCAGCCGCGCAGGCCTAGGCGGGGGGCGGCAACGCCACGCTCCAGCCGCTTTAAACTGCGGAAAACGCGGATTTCATCCCACATATTGCTGTGAAGAAGCGCGTTGAGAACCGTGGGGCCGCCCTCCACCAGCACCGACTCGATGTGGCGGGCATGCAGGTCGGCCAGTACGGCGGGTAGTAGGTCGGGCGAGGGCGGTGCGCCCGCCGGGGCAAAGGGCAGCGTCACATAGTCAAGGTTGGGGGTGCTGGCCCGCTCGCGATGCGTATAAATAATGGTCGGCTGCGAGCCGTCGAGTACATGGTGGGTGGGCGGTAGCGCCAGGTTTTTATCAATAACGAGGCGGGTAGGCTGGGGGCCGGGCCACTCGCGGGCGTTGAGGCGGGGGTTGTCGTGCAGGGCCGTGCGCGTGCCTACCAAGATGGATGCCTCAGCGGTGCGCCACTGATGGGTGAGCAATTGCGCCTGCGGCCCGCTTATCTGGACCTGCTGAAAGTGCGGTCCGGCCAAAAAGCCATCGGCCGACTCGGCCCACTTCAGTACGACGTAGGGCCGC
>Ga0268353_100004_pt1 | contig 49614 bp, 39 predicted proteins | sample G5R2_NF_18SEP201_FD_190168 | JGI IMG/M metagenome (GOLD analysis project Ga0268353, IMG submission 190168) | Phyllosphere microbial comminities from switchgrass, GLBRC, Michigan, United States - G5R2_NF_18SEP2017_LD1 | ecosystem: Host-associated > Plants > Phyllosphere > Phylloplane/Leaf | place... | reverse complement strand
GGCCCATGCTTTTGAAGCCGCGGCCAGGCAGGCGGCCGGTGAGGCGGGTAGCCAGCGCCTGCGCCTCGGGCGTGGTGAGCACCGCTAGCTCGTGCAGCCAGCCCAGGCGGCGTAGCTGCGGCTCGATGAGGCCCAGCGGGTTGATGGGCGCGTACTCGCGGCGCAGGTAGGCCTTGGTGTGGCGCTCCAGCTCAGCGAGGAAAGCACGCAGCTCTTGGCGGTCGCGGTGGTGGTCGGCGAGCTCTACTCGCAGGTGCGCGGTGTGGATGATAGTCTTATGCCACCAGTTTTGCCAGGCGTAGAGCAGCCCGATGCCCAGCCCCATGACGACGCTGAACGCATACTCCCAAAAATCCGGCGGCAAGGTGTTGCCGGGCGCGTAGTGCTTGAGCCCCTGGGCGGCCAGTGCGCCGCCCAGCACCAATAGGATGCCCAGGTTTTGGGCCGGAAAGGTATTCTGATGCTCTATTTTAAGGGGTAATACTTCTTCGTAGGGTATCTCGATGGCGATATCAACCGTCCCGCGCGCGTCGCGCTGGCTCACAAAAAAGCCATCCTTGCGCAGGGCAAACTGGGTGGAGCGGGTAAGCTGACTTTGTTGGAACTGCATAAAAAGAATAAAGATTGCTAGCCATCAAGCCACTAGCAGGTAAGGGCGCTGAAAACTGCCTGGCTAGCGCCCAAACGTAAGGGCCAGCGGTGACGACGAGAAACACAAAATAAACAACCCCACCATCACCCAGCCCAGCACCCGGCGCCCAGTGCTCAGCGGCGTGTCATCGGGCGCGGCGGGGTGGTAGATGCCCGAGAGCCGGCCCAGTAGCAGCCCGAATACCAGCCAGCCCGGCTGGCCCAGCGTGCCTGGCCAAGCGGTAGCCACGCCGATTTGTGCGCCCCACACCACGGCGCCTACCACCAGCCCCCAGCGCCGCTTGGGCAGCAGCTTCCAGAACACGGCCACTAGGTACAGGGCGTAGGGCACCCCGCCATAGAGCCAGGTTTCCCAATCGCTACGCAGTGAGAAAATACCCAGCCCAGCGTAGAAAATAAAGGCCACAAAAAACAGGGCTGACAGCCGCCCCGCCCGCCGCGTCCCCAGCAGCCCATAGAGGATGTGGCCGCCATCGAGCTGGCCGATGGGCAGCAGGTTGAGGGCCGTGAAAAAGAGGCTAAACTCGCCGGCCACTAGCAGCGGATAGCGCAGTAGCAAGTTGGGCGGCGGTAGGCGGTGCGGGTCGGCAAAGGTGGCTTCGAGCCAGCGGTAGAGCAATGGCTGGGCCAGTGTAAACTCGGGGGCCGGGTAGCGGGCCAGACTGCGCGTGGTCACGAGCAGGTATTCGGCTTGGTCGGGCAGGTGCGTGAAAGCGTAGATGAGCAGCGGCACCGCTACTAGCAGCCCCGCCAGCGGCCCGGCCAGCCCGATATCAAAAAACTCGCGCCGCGAAAATATCCGCTCCTTAATCCGAATAACCGCCCCAAATGTGCCCAGCCCAAACGGCATGGGCAAAAAGAAGGGGAGCGAAGTCCGTACTTTATTATACCGCGCCGTGAAGTAGTGCCCAAACTCGTGCACCGCCAACACCCCCAAAAACGGCCCCGCGTAGAGTAGCCCCAGGCCTAGCTGCGTCCAGCGCTCGGCGGCCGGCAACTGCCACACATCCAGCGCCAGCCAGTCCACGGGCCCGCTACGCACGAGTTGCACGCCCGCCAAGGTAGCCGTACCCAGCGTCAGGATAAAGAGGAAGATATGCAGCGCGTAGCGCCAGCCCGGCCGCATGGGCGGCCGCTCGTAGCGCCGGAACAGGCGCTGCGCCCAGGCCCGGCGGGCGGGCGCAACGTCGGCTACAGTATCGGTGGGCCAGCCGGCTAGCGGCTTGGTAGGCGGCTCAGGCGGCCGGGGTGGGAGCGAGGGGTCCAGGGTATTCGTCGGGAAAGGCGCGAAGCGCGGCAGGCAAGGCCGTAGTGAGGGTAAGGGGTGGGGCCAGGTGCAGCACCCGTAGCCCCAGGCGGCGGGCTGTGGCAATGTGCTGCGGGCTGTCCTCGATGAATAACGTGTCGGCGGGCTGCCAGTTCATTTCGCGCAGTACGTGGTGAAATATCTCCTCGCCCGGCTTGCGCAGGCCCACTTCCTGCGAGTAAAACACGCGGTCGAGGCAATCGGCAATGCCGTGTTGGAAGCCGTATTGCCGGGCCAGGCGGCGGTTTACTTCCTCAATATGCAACTGGTTGGTATTAGAGAGCAGCGCCGTGGCGTGGCCCTGCCGCCGCAGCTCGCCAATGAGGGCGAGCCGCTCGGCAGGTACATCGAGTAGCAGCGCGTTCCAGGCAGCGTCGATTTCGGCGTCGGTGGCCTCCAGCTCGTAGTGGGTACGCAACGCGGCCCGAAACTCGGCCGGCGTGAGTTGGCCGGTTTCGAGCTGGTCAAATAGTTCGGCCTGGCTGGCTTGGGTAAATTCTACAGTACTGCCGGCGCGGCTCAGGCGGCGCAAGGCGTCGGGAGTGCGGGCATACTCGATGTCGATAATGACGCCGCCAAAATCAAAAAGCAGGTTGGGGAGCATGAATAGGGCTGCTGGCTAAGACCAAAGGCTGGGAGCCCACAAAGTTCGGACTTAAAAGATGCCGCGCCGGCTTAAAATCCACAGTTGTTTCGCCGGCTTCGCGTAACTTTACGGCGTCGGCTACCCTCAGGTAGCGGCACCGGGCCTATAGCTCAATCGGTTAGAGCAGCTGACTCATAATCAGCAGGTCCTTGGTTCGATTCCAAGTGGGCCCACTGAAAGCCTCTTTACGTAGCGTAAAGGGGCTTTTTTATTTTTCGCACCCAAAAATGCACTCAACAGAATAAAATTGACCATTGAAACACGCACCCTCGTCGGCGAAACCAGCACCCAGGTTTATGATTTTATAACGGCTACGCTGGCTTCGTCATCGGCCAGTAGTGCATGCTCGTCTACACCAAAGGATTTGACGAGGTGATATTCCAGATTCCCCACGCGCCAGGTAGACAGATGCGACTGAGCGCGGCGGATTTTGGGAAATGGTTTAAGAAAGTAGAAGGAGCCCCGCGCCTGCTGGCAGGGGCTCTTTTTTATCTGTACAGCCGCTAGTCAATTTGACTGAATGGGATGATTGCATATAGGATAAATGCTAAGTATACCATTTAGGTATAAATCACCACAAAAAAGCCCTAACCGCAAGGCTAGGGCTTTTTATGATTAAACTCACCTACCAAGACATATCTCTCCTTTTGCTGGTGGCCCGCCCACCTCAGTGCCTGTTTACCCCCGGGCTACACTTACAGGCAGCTTGCAGAAAGTACTGCTGATGGGCTCCCAGACGGCATGTCCGGCGCGCTATCGGCATACTGCCAGGTTCAGGTGCCGGCAATAAGGCTTGGCAACTAGTCGCCGCTAAGCCAGCGCTTTAGGTCAGATACCCGGAGCTTGCTCACGATAACTTCCTCGCGGGCGGCGGGCCGCAAGTGGGCCAGCAGGCGGCTGTTGAAGTAGGACTCTAGCTCCACCACGCTGGCGCGGGTGATGAGAAACTGACGGTTGGCCCGGAAAAATACCTGAGGGTCTACCTGGCTTTCGAGCTCGTCGAGGGGCTGGTCGAAGGGATATTCCTGGCCGGCCAGGGTAGTGAGGACCACTAACCCATTGCGGATGGAAAAGTAGGCTACTTCCTTGGCGCTCACTGGCACAAGCTTGGTTTTGATAGGTATGAGCCAGTTAGCCTTATATGAAGTAGCTCCACCGCTGAGCTGCTGCATAGTGTGCAGCAACTGGGCAAAGTCGGTGGGGTCTGGCACTGCGGCGGGCAGGCGCAGGGCGTCGAGTTTGTCGAGGCTGCGCTGCAAGCTGGCGCGCGAGAGCGGCTTGAGCAGGTAGTCTACGCCATTGGCCCGGAAGGCTTCGAGGGCGTGCTCATCGTAGGCGGTGGTGAAAATAACGGGGCTGGTGACGTGGGCGTTGCGAAAAATCTCGAAGCTGCTGCCATCGGCCAGGTGAATATCCATGAAAATCAGGTCGGGCGGCGGGTTTTCGGCGAGCCAGGCCACCGACTCGGCCACCGACTCCAGCAGGGCTAGCAGGCGGAAGGCGGGGCGTACCTCGGCCAGCAGGCGCCGGAGCGAGCGCGCCGCCGTAGTTTCATCTTCAATAATAAGTATGGTCATAGCTAAGAAGGTAGCAACGGGAATGAGAGAAAATAAAAAGCCCAAAAGCTGCCAAGGACGCGGGTGAGCCGGGGCGGGGCTGCACTGCCGTCTCAAAAGAAAGACTAAGCCGGCAGCGGCAGGCTCACCCGAAACTCGGTGTCTTTTTCGATGAGCATTTCGGCTTGATGCAGCAGGCGCACGCGGTCGGCCAGGTTGTGCAGCCCGATGCCACTGCTGGGCACGGAGTTGAGGCGGGGGCGACGTACGTGGCGTACCTGGAGGTAGTCGGGTGCGCGCAACTCCACGTAGAGGTGAAGCGGATGCTGACGCCCAATAACATTGTGCTTCACCACGTTCTCCACCAGGGTTTGCAGGGCCAGCGGGGGTACCAGGCGGTCCATCACCTGCTCGGGGATGGTGACGTGCAGCAGTAGGTTTTCGCCAAAGCGCATCTGGAGCAAAAAGGCGTAGGAGCGCAAAAAGCACAACTCCTCGCGCAGGGGCACGGCATTGTGCCCGCTGTGCAGCAGCAGGTAGCGGTACACGTGCGACATTTCTTCGACGAAGCGCTCGGCGGCGGCTACGTCCACGTATATCAGTTCGCGCAGTGTGGCCAGCGAGTTAAATAAAAAGTGCGGACTCAACTGCTGCTTAAGGCTTTCATAGCGGGCTTGCAGCTGGGCGCGCTTAAAACCTTCATTTTCCTGCACTAGGTGCTGGGCATGTTCGGTGAGGCCAATAAAGGCCTGAATGGCCAGCAGCACCCCACTAAACATGACGCTTGATAAAAGGGCAAATACCCAGGATTCGTCATCCTGGTAGCCCAGGGCGGCATCGGCCAGGCGCAGCAGCACGCCTATCGCAACAGCCACCAGTACATTAGCCGTGATGTAAACGGCCTTGCGGCGGCCTGGTGCTTGCAGGCGCAGTAAGCGCCGCGTGCGGGTGCGACTGTAGCGCAGGTAATAGTTCAGCCCAAAAATGAACCCCGTAAACACCAGTACCCGGCCCAATTGCAGCAGAAAGTAGCCCGCCGTGATGCCGGGCCGACTCAGTACGCCCGGCGTAACGAGTAGGCTGATGGCCAGCCCCGTTAGCACCGCAAAGCGCACATATTGGCGCGGCGTGAGCAGCACCGAAGCTGGCGGCGTAGTAGAATGAAGCATGGGCAAAAAACAAAAATAGGGATGCGTGCTAGCAAGCACGCTGCGCTGGGAGAGGGCTGGCGGGCTAAATTCTGGCCGTGGTAGCGACCTCCGCATGAATGTTCCTCCACGAGTGACCACCGCGGAGGGGGTGGGTTTTGCGCATCTCTCCCGCAGCTGGCCCTTCACTAGCCTCGTCACAACGAGCCATTGATGTAGGCAGTTAGTAAAAATTGCCTGAACTACCCTGCAAGGAGGCTGAACTCTCCTGGGCAGCGGCCGAAAAGACGCTGACTCACCCCGGTAGGGAACCGTTTTTTCGGCTGCTGTTCTGAACTGGTAATTGGCTAAGCTGGACGGTGAAACCCCGATTTATAGAGCTAGCGATAATGACAATTCACCCCCGCATTGGGTGAGTTGAGCCAGAAATATGGCGAGTTCAGGCAGTTTTTAATAGCCGTTTTCGGCTGGCCCTCGTTAAAGTGAGCAGCAGAGCCACCCTGGTCATCTTGGAATAAGCCTAGCCACTCTGCGTTAGTTTCTACTGATGGGGCGATTTCCGGGGCTAACTGCCACTCTTTCGTCCATCTTCTCACTATCTTCTAACCCAAGTCTGCCATACTAAATTCTTTTAATAGCTAGGCAGCATTTTATTTTTATGAAACACTTCTGTTACAAAGCAGCTCTCTTTGGAGTTGGGCTGCTGGCCGCCTCTACGCAGGCAAACGCACAAACCGCCGACCGCAAGACGGCCATCGGCTTGCACGCCAATGCCACGCAGTACCGGGGCGACCTGGGCAACAACTTCTGGGAATTCCAAAACATGCCCTATAGCGGCGGTATCGACATCACCCGCTACATCGGTAAGGTACTCGACATCAAGCTAGACCTCGACTACCTGCGCCTGCGCTCCCCCGCAACTGAGGACAAGTTTAACAGCACTGGCCAGCGCTTCCGCGCACAGGCTTACCAAGCTGGCCTGGGCTTCAAGATTAAAGCGCCTATTAAGGACAGCTTCTTCCTGCATCCCTACCTATTGGTAGAGCCGCAGTTTTCGTGGGTACTGGCTGACCGCTACTCCCGTCCAAACGCTTCGGCAGTTGCAGTTAACAACTTTAACCGTTTCGGCAGCTTTGGTGGCCACGTAGGTGCTGGTTTGGATTTCCACCTGGGTGAGTCGGCTATCCTGTTCGTGCAGGCCAGCCAGGCTTACTTCCAGACTTCTGATGCTCGCCTCGATGGCGTAGACAATAATGCCACTACATTCTGGGACAAGAAGGACCGCTACATGCAGTTCTCGGCCGGCCTGCGTGCTAACCTAGGCAAGCCTAAGGACGAGGATGGCGACGGTGTTTCGGACAAGAAAGACAAATGCCCCGGCACGCCGGCCGGCGTAAAAGTTGACATGAACGGCTGCCCCATCGACACCGATGGCGACGGTGTAGCCGACTACCAGGACAAGTGCCCCGACGTGAAAGGCCTGGCCGCCCTGCAAGGCTGCCCCGACGCCGACGGTGACGGCGTAGCTGACAACGACGACAAGTGCCCCAACACCCCCGCTGGTGTGCGTGTTGATGCCAGCGGTTGCCCTGTGGATAGCGACGGCGATAAAGTGCCCGACTACCTCGACAAGTGCCCCGACACCCCCAGCGGCGTAGCCGTGGATGCTAACGGCTGCCCGCTCGACCGTGACGGCGACGGCGTGCCCGACTTCCAGGACCGCTGCCCCGACCGCGCCGGCCCCGCCTCCAACAAAGGCTGCCCCGAAATCCCGGCTGAGAAGAAGAAAATCCTCAACGAGGCTACCAAGTACATCAACTTCGACTTCAACAAGGCCACGCTCAAAGCCTCGTCTTATCCCAAGCTGGAGCAGATGGTGCAGATTCTCAACGACTATCCCGACTACTCGCTGAGCATCGCCGGCCACACCGACAGCAAAGGCGACGACAACTACAACCTGCGCCTGAGCTACGAGCGTGCCGCTGCGGCCCGCAAGTACATGCTGAGCAAAGGCATCCCGGCTGAGCGCATCGAAGCTCGCGGCTACGGGGAGAGCAAGCCGATTGCCGACAACAAAACGGCCGCCGGCCAGGCCCTGAACCGCCGCGTAGACTTCGACCCCTACCTGACCGGCGAAACCAACGCTGCTGAAGCCAAGTACGGCCCTGCCCCGAGCATCAGCGAGCTGAAGGCCACCGGCCAGAAGCTGCCGGGCAAGAAAACCACCGGCACCGGCTCGCCCCGCAGCCGCAAGGCCCCGGTGAAAAAAGCCCCCGCCAAGCGCAAGTAAGGCCCGGTGACCCTGGTAGCCAAGCTGCCAGATGACAAGCAAAAAGGCAGGCTCCGTACGGAGTCTGCCTTTTTGCTTGTCATCTGGCAGCTGTAAAAGGGAGTATAGCTTTTGAATCTCACGTACTTTGCACGCAACTATGAGGACACTATACTCGGTATTGCTACTCTTGGGCTTCGCCCTAATGGGGAGCCCATCCGCCTGGGGGCAGAGCGCGGCCGCCACCTGCGACGGCAGTCGCTACGCGGCCGATGTATTTACGGCCGTGACGCAGACCATTGGCATCACCTATGGCCAAAACACAGTGCGCGACTACAGCACCGGCACTGACACGCCTGCCACATTGCAGTTGGATTTTTACGAGCCCAGCGGCGACGAGGCAGCCCAGCGGCCGCTGGTGATTTTTGCTTTCGGGGGCTCGTTTGTGAGTGGCCGCCGCCAGGATATGGACGACCTGTGCCGGGCATTCGCGCTAAAAGGCTATGCTACGGCCACCATCGACTACCGCCTAGTGCCGGCGGGGGCCGGTTGTCCGTCATTTTTTCCCAACTGCAATCAGCTGTCTGTCTTTAGCTCGCGGGCCCGGCTGGCCGACCAGATAGTGCGCGCCAGCAGCGATATGAAAGCGGCCGTGCGATTTTTCCGACGCTACGCTACCACGTACCGCATCGACCCCACCCGCATTATCGTGGCTGGCTACTCGGCCGGCGCCATCACGGCTCTGCAAACTGCTTACGTCGATAGCGAAACCGAGGACAGCAACTATACCGCTGCCTATCAGGCTAACGGTGGCCTGGAAGGTAATACTGACCTGCCGGCTCCTGACAACCTGCTGCCCACCTACCATGCCCGCGACCTGGCCGGCGCCTTTAGCCTGGCCGGCGCGGTGGCCCGCCTGAGTGTAGTGGGCGCCGCCAACCCGCCTCTCTACGCTGCCCACGGCGACGCCGACCAAGTGGTGCCCTACGGGAGCGGCCCAGCTTTCGGAGCCTCTACCTACACGCTCTACGGCGGCGGCGCCCTCCACGCCCGCGCCGACTCCATAGGTCTTGCTAACCAGTTGTATACTGTGGTGGGCGGCGACCACGCCAGCACCCGCCAAGAGCCCAGCCGCTCGGCCATAGCTACGGCCGCCGCCGCATTTTTTCAGCAGGTCATCTGCCGCGCCCCGCTGCCAGTGGTGCTGGCTAGTTTCGCGGGGCAGCCCGCCGCCGGTGCCTGCGCCGCCACGCTCACCTGGCGTACCGCCAGCGAGGTCAACAGCCAGCAATTTGCTGTCCAGGCATCCCGTGATGGCCGGCAGTTTGCCACTTTGGGCACGGTGCCCAGCCAGAACCGGCTAGTCGGGGCCAGCTACACCTTTCGCACGCCGGCCCTGGCTGCGGGCGTGCAGTATTTCCGTCTGCGTCTGCTCGATGCCGATGGCACCGCCACCTACAGCCCCGTGCTGACGCTGGAAGCCGCCTGTGCGACCGCGCCGCTGGCGCTGGTGCTGGCCCCCAACCCTGCCCGCGACCAGGTGCTGGTGAGTGGCCTGGCAGCTGGCCCGGCCCAGCTGCTTTTGTATAATGCACTGGGCCAAGTGGTAAGGCAGCTTGCTGCTACAGGTAGTACTACGCTGCCGCTCGCTGGCTTGCCACCGGGTATGTATCTGCTCAAAGCCGTGGATGCGGGGGGCGTGGCCCGTAGCGCCCGCCTGCTGAAAGAGTAAGCTGGCTAACTGCCAGCCGCGCAACTAATACCACCCAAGCCAGTAAAATGAGGAGTTTATGAATCATTGCTAACGCGTTAGCATTTCCATCTCCTTCCTCATGATTTCTTTAAGATATAGCGCCCTGTTGCCGGCGCTGGGCTTGCTGGCGGCGTGCAGCAGCGGCCCCAGCCAGCAGGAAAAGCAAGAAGCCCAGGCCGATAACCCGGCCCAGACCATCACCACCCCTAAGGATGAAACGGTGCACCTGCCCGCACCTTACACCACCAAATCGGTAACCAAGCGGGTCGATATCATCGACTGGCCAGCGGGCAAAACACCGACCGCACCGGCAGGCTTCACCGTCAGCGAGTTTGCCGGCGACCTCGAAAGCCCGCGCTGGGCCTACGTGGCGCCCAATGGCGATATTTTTGTGGCTGAGGCTACCACCTTGCCCAAAGGCACTAAAAAACAGATTGCCGCGACGTTGAACCTGGACAAGTCGCGCTCGCTCCAGCGCACCAGCGCCAACCGCATCACGCTGTTTCGCGATACCAACGGCGACGGCAAGCCCGACGTGCGCTCGGTATTTCTAGCTGGCCTCAACCAGCCGTTTGGCATGCTTGTGCTGGGCAATAGCTTCTACGTGGCCAATACCAACGGCGTGCTGGAGTTTCCGTACCAGCCTGGCGAAACCAAAATCACGGCCCCGGGCCAGAAAATCCTGAGCCTGCCCGAAGGCGGCTACAACAATCATTGGACGCGCAATCTCTACCCCAGTGCCGATGGCAAAACCATTCTCGTGACCGTGGGCTCGGGCTCCAACGTGCAGGAGCACGGCCCCGCCAACGAGCTACGCCGGGCTAATATCCTCGAAATCAACCCCGACGGCTCGGGCGAAAAAATCTACGCCAGCGGCCTGCGCAATCCCATCGGCCTGGCCTGGAACCCCATCACCAAAGCCCTGTGGGTGGCCGTGAATGAGCGTGATGAGCTCGGCGATGAACTCGTGCCCGACTACATCACCAGCGTGAAGCAAGGCGGCTTCTACGGTTGGCCCTATGCCTATTTTGGCCAGAACGAAGACCCCCGCCGCAAGGGCGAGCGCCCCGACCTCGTGCAAAAAGCCATTGTGCCCGACGTGCCGATGGGCCCGCACGTAGCCGCCCTCGGCCTCACGTTCTACGACAAAAAGGCCTTCCCCGCCAAATACCAGAACGGGGCCTTCGTGGGGGAGCACGGCTCCTGGAATCGCTCGGCCTACTCCGGTTATCAGGTAGCCTTTGTGCCCTTTCAGGAGGGCAAGCCCGCCGGTAAGCCCGAGCCGTTCCTGACCGGCTTCTTGGTGGGCGACGGTTCGGACAAGGCCTATGGCCGCCCGGTGGGCGTGGTCACGCTGCCCGACGGTGCCTTGCTCGTAACCGACGACGCTGGTAACAAGCTGTGGCGCGTGAGCGCCGCCAAAACCACCGCCGCCCGGCCGCCGGCTAGCCCCACGGTAGCCGCTCGCTAATTTATTTGCCCCACCCACTACCGGGTGGGGCTTTTTTAGGCCTAGATTTGAGGTCGATTTCTGCCTGAACCTCAGCCTATGCGCCTGTCTGTACTCCTGTTTCTGCTGCTCGCGGCTGCCAGCCGCTTGGCCCACGCCACCTCCTGGGACGAGCCCTGGCAGGAAACCGTCGTTAAAAAGGCCGATTACCTGGTTTTGGCCCGCGTTACGGCAGCCGATGCGCACAAGGGCATTAAGGCCACGGTTATCCGCTCGCTGGGTGGCGGCGCGCTCCCCGATACACTAAAAATCAACGGGTTCTACAGCTTACAGCTGTGCAGCCCCTCGCCGGGCGAGGTGCCGGCTTTTGAATTGGGTAGTACCGATTCATGTTACTTTTTCCTGCAAAAAAAGCCTTCGGGCGAGTACGCTATCGCCACGCCCACCACGGGCTTTGCCCGGGTGAAAGCGGGCCAGGTGGCTGCCACCTACCGGCATAGCTACCACCAGGCGTTGGTGCCGCAGGCGGTGTACGAGGCCACGATGACCGCCATTTTTCAGCATTACCACGGGCAGGAGTACGATGCGGCTCCGGTTAATGCACTTATCACTAGCGCACTGGCTTTGCCCCCTGCGCACCTGGACGCGGCCGGCCGCACTACGTTCTTCTTGCAGCACGCGGCCCTCGAAACTGTGTATCATCTGGGGCTGACTACGCACTATGCGGCTGTGCTGCCCTTCTTGCGCGATACAACCAATTTTCATGCGCAGGTGTCGGCGGCGCGGGCCCTCACTGCTACGCCCACGCCCGAGGACAAGCAACTACTTATCAAGATACTGGCCAGTAAAAACTCGCGCGACCTGACCAAAGTAGTCGCCATTAAAACCCTCACCACCTACCGACCTGCCGAGCTAAAGCCCCAACTGGCTGCCCTAGCCCAAACGGCCTCCGACGAGCCCAACGGCTTTGGCGGCAATATCATGGACCCGCGCATCTGCACCCAGGTGCCTACCGTGAAGGAAGCCCTGACTACGCTGGTGGCCGGCCTGTAGCCTGGTCAGTCAGCCAGGAGCGTAGCTCCCGCGCATTGCCGATGGCCGAGCCACCGATGTCGTTGTTGAAGTACCCATAGACCTGCTCCACGCCGGGTGCGCTGGCTAGCTCGGCGGCCTTTTGGCGCAGGGCCTCGGTGGGGTAGGGGGAGGCGTAGAGGTCGGGCACGCCGTGAAAGCGGTAGTAGAGCGTGGGCGCGGTGGCTACCACCGTAGCGGGCAGTAGCGGGTGGCTTTGGCCGCAAAACGTGACGCGGCGCGCTCGCAGGGCCGCGTACACTTCCTCGCTCCACCAGCTAGAATGTCTGAATTCCAATACGTTGTTAAAAGCAGGGTCGAGGCAGTCGAGGATGCGGGCCAGTCGGTCGGCGTCGTACGCCAGGCGCGGCGGCAATTGAAACAAAACCGGGCCCAGCTTCTCGAGCAGCCCCTGGCTGGCCGTAGTGTAAAAATCGCCCAGCAGTTGCCCTACGCCGTGAAACTGCTTGTAGTGCGTGATAAGCTGCGGCGCCTTCACCGCAAACTGAAAACCGGCCGGGCTTTGCGCATACCAGTTTTCGAGGAAGGCAAGCTGCGGAAAGCGGTAGAACGTGACGTTCAGCTCCACCGTCTGAAACTGCTGGCTGTAAAATTCAAACCAGCGCCGCATGGGCAGTTTTTCGGGATAAAAAATGCCTCGCCAGTGGCGGTAGTGGTAGCCCGAGCAGCCGATGTGATAAGTGGAAGGCATACAAAAACGTTTGTTATGCTGCCGAAGGAAGCAACTTGTCAAGAGAGAACAGGGGCAGGCCAGGTCCGAGAAGATGCTTCTTTCGGCAGCACAACAGACGTTGTTTGTGCAGTGATTGTTGACGCTGACCGACCTTAGCCAAAGAATCAGCCTGCTACCTATGAAAAAAAATTACGTTACTGCCCTGCTGCTGAGCGGCCTTCTCGGGGCCGCGCTAGCCAGCCCCACCCTGGCCCAGCAGCTAGCGCCTGCTAGCCAGGCCCCGCCGCAATTCACTGCGGCAGTTAAGGAATTCATTAAGGTGAGTGCGCCGGTAGTGGCCCTCACCGATGCCAAAGTCATCGACGGCACGGGCCGCCCGGCGCTACTGCACCAGACCGTGCTGCTGCGCAACGGCCGCATTGAGCAGGTAGGGCCGCTGAAAAAAGTGAAAGTGCCCGCCGGTGCCGAAGTTATTAATTGTGCCGGTAAAACACTGATTCCTGGCCTGGTAATGCTGCACGAGCATTTGTACTATACTATGCCGGCGGGTGGGCTCTTCAACATCGCCCAGATGCCGTACTCGTTTCCGCGCCTTTACCTGGCGGGCGGGGCCACCACCATCCGCACGGCGGGCAGCATCGAGCCACAGACTGATTTGGCCATTCAGCGGCTCATTGGCGAAGGCAAGTTTATCGGCCCCGACATGGACGTGACCGCGCCTTACATGGAGGAGCCCGGCATGGATATTCCGGCCCTGAACACCATAAAAGGCCCCGACGACGCGGCGGCCAGCACCCGGTTTTGGGCCGATAAGGGCTGCACGTCGTTCAAGATGTACATGCACGCCACTCGCGCTGACCTCGCGGCCGTGGTGCGCGAGGCCCACGCCCGGCACCTCAAGGTAACGGGCCACCTCTGCGCCCTCACCTACCGCGAGGCCGCCGAAATCGGCATCGATAACCTGGAGCACGGCTTTATGGCTAGCTCCGACTTTGTGGCGGGCAAGGCCGCCGACGCCTGCGACTACCCCGCCGCCCGGCAGGCCTTGTTGCGCCTGCCGGCCAATAGCCCTGCTGTAGCCGACCTTATCAAGTATTTGATTAGCAAGAATGTGGCGCTGACCTCCACGCTGCCCGTCTTTGAGCCCTACACGGGCCGCGAGGTAGTGCTGGGCGGTGGCCTGGAGGCACTTATTCCGCAGCTTCAGGAGCGCGAAACCAAAACCTGGCAGGCCAGCCAGGGCAAGGACTCGGCCAGTGTGGCACTCTTCAAAAAAGAGCAGGGTTGGGAAAAGCAGTTTTACGACGCGGGCGGCCTGCTCGTGGCCGGCACCGACCCTACCGGCGCGGGCCGCACCATCGCCGGCTACGCCAACCGCCGCGAAATCGAGCTGCTGGTAGAAGGCGGCTTTACCCCAGTGCAGGCCTTGAAAATCTGCACTCTGAACGGAGCCAGGTATCTGGGCCGCGACCGGGAAATTGGCACCATCGAAGCTGGCAAGCAAGCCGACCTGGTGCTACTAGCCGGCGACCCCGAGCAGGATATTCGTCAATTGCGCCAGATGGAAATCGTGTTCAAGCACGGTATCGGCTTCGACTCGCCTAAGCTGTTTGAGTCGATGAAAGGCAAAGTGGGGTTAAACTAAGCGATTTGTACCCAAGGCATAAGGCCCGTTTATCATGCCAAGCATGATAAACGGGCCTTATGCCTTGGGTACAAACCGGCTGGCTGTTCGAAGCCGGGTGCTTATTCCGTTGGCAGTGTGGCCTCGTAAGTATCGGCAAATTTGAAGTCTTCCAGCCAATAATCGGAGCTGATGATGTCGTAGACCACGCTAGTGTCGGTTTTTTCGCTGGGCGTGAGCTGCCATAAAATCGACTCAGCCTCGGGAAACTCGCCACCCGCTAGCTGGTCGCTGAATAAGCGGTGCAGCAGGGCGCGGTCTGAGAGGCCGGGGGCAAGTAGGCGCAGCAGCGTGGTAGGCGTATTTTGGTCGAGCAAGGCCAGGTCGGCGGGTGCGGCGGCAGTGATTTTAACCTTAAACTCCACGGCCTGTGGGTGCGGAAATTTGCCGTTGTAGGCGTCGTAGAGCAGCTGGGTAGCATTGAAGAAGTGCTGGTGCAGCTCCAGCTTAGGGTTTTCTTCCCACAGCTTTTCAGTTTCCATCTGGTGGGCCAGCTGCTCGGTCTGGCCCTTGGTGAGTTGGTCGGCCACGAGGTAGCCAAGTACTTGTTCGGCGGCTTCGGCCGGCTCCAGGTCAGTAATGGCGAGCTGGCACATTTCCTTCAGCTCGGCCGGGGCGATGGCCTCGGGGCTGTCGTAATCGAGTTGGGTGAGTAGGGCCAGGTAGTCGGTGTTTTGCCAGGCGTTGGGCAGGGCAGAAAGGTGCTGGAAGGAAAGCCGTTCGACGGTGAAAGTGGGCATAAGAAAGGGGGCGCTAAAGGAACCGCCCAACGCATTTACGCAGAACGCCGGGCCGCAACCGAAAAGCGCAGCTAAAACAGGGTGCTACCCCCCGCGCTACTACGCCCGCCCGGCGCGCACCAGCGCCCCACCCGCCAGCAGCAGCGCCAGCCCAAAAGCCAGAAAGCCTAGGTCGGCCGGCAGGTGGTTGGGCGTGTACTCATACACGTGATGCAGGCCCAGCAACTCGTGGTCAATGATGCCCTCCACCACGTTGAGCAGGCCCCAGCCCAGCAGTAGGCTGCCCCCCAGCGTGCGGCTTGAGTGTGGCACGTCGGCCCGGCCAGTGGCAGCCCACAGCATGGCCAGCCCGCAGCCCGTGAGTACCCACACGGCGGCGTGAAACAGGCCGTCCCAGTACATGTTGACCTTGGCCCGTACCAACGTGTCGGGCGGCAGCTGGCCTGATAACATATTGTGCCACTGCAAAATCTGGTGCAGCACAATGCCATCGATAAAGCCGCCCAAGCCGGCCCCCAGCAAGATGCCCGCCGCCACCAGGGGCGTGCGGTGTGGTCTCAGAATATTAGCGCTTGGCATAGGAAGTAAAGAAATAAGGCCGTAGCTTGTCCCAGTAAAATAATCCTATACCCAATGCCAGTAATACCGCCACGGGCAGCAGTACCAGGAAAACATTAGTGGTGTAAGCCGGCGTGTAGATACCTGCCCGCACCCGGGGCCGGCACCACGGGCAGGCCCCGGCACCCGCCGCCCACAGGCTGGCTAGCAACGTAAGAAAAATCTTCTGCATAAAAACTCAAGCAATTGGCAACGTGCTTAGTAACTACGGGCCAGCCCGCTCAAAAGCTACAGTTGCTGCGTTACGCGCGAAGCCCAGCTCGGCATTTTGAGCAGCCTTTTCCTCTGAAACCCACCCCTTGCCATGCCCTTTACTGAAGACCCCACCGCTGGCGAATTTTCGGCCACGCCCAAGCTTGAATTCATCGATACGCCCGGCGCGCCCAACCGGCAGGTGCGCGTCATCGACGATTTTACCTTCACCCAGGCGCTCGATGGCACCGGGTGGGAGGCCCCCGCCGGCAGCCTCGTCGACGGGGCCAGCATTCCGCGGGTGTTGTGGACGCTGGTGGGCTCGCCTTTTACCGGCGATTATGTGTACGCCTCCATCGTGCACGATGTGGCCTGCGCCACCCGCCGCCGGCCTTGGCGCGCCACGCACTATATGTTTTACCAGGCCTGCCTGGCCGGCGGCACCCGCCCCGGCCGCGCCAAACTCATGTACCTGGCCGTGCGCAACTTCGGCCCCCGCTGGCCCGAGCCCGAGCCCGAGCCCCAGCCCGAGGCCGTGGAGCAGCTGGCCTTTAGCGCCTTCGTGGCGGAAGACGCGCTGGGCCGCCCGCCGGCTGGCCCAGTTGTCAGCCCAGCCGGCCAGTTGCAGTACCTTCGGCGGGCCCAGGAGTACCTGGCGCGTCATGGCGACGATATTTCCATCGAAGCCCTCGACGTGTACGCCTCCCAATCCGAATGAAATTCCTGCTCACGCTGCTTCTGCTGGTACCCGCCTTCACCGGCTGGGGCCAAAAAGCCGAACTACTCGCCCTGCTGCAGAAGGAGAATGTGCCGGGCATGCAGCTGGTTTACACCAAGGGCAAGAGTACGCAGGCTTACAACCTGGGCGTGCGCCGGGCCGGTGCTACGCAGGCCGTGGTGGCTACATCCATATTTCAGGCGGCCTCGCTGGGCAAGGTGGTGCTGGCTTATACCACGTTGCGCCTGCTCGACCGGGGCGTGCTCAGCCTTGATAAGCCGCTGCTTACCTACTACCCATACCCCCGGCTGCTGCACGAGCCGCGGGCCGAAAAAATCACGGCGCGCATGGTGCTGGGCCACACCACCGGCCTGCCCAACTGGTCTGAAAACCCTACGGCACAAACCTGGCCAGCCTCGGCCCTGCACCTGAAATACGCGCCCGATAGCTGCTGGAATTACTCGGGCGAGGGGTACGTATTCTTACAAAAGACGCTGGAACACCTCACCGGCAAGTCTTTCGAAACGCTGGCGCAGGAAGAGGTTTTTCGGCCGCTGGGGATGAAAAACAGCAGCTTTAGCTGGCAGGCAAAATTCGCGGCCGAGCTTTGCGCCGGCCACGATGGCCAGGGCCAGCCCACGCCAGAGCAGCGCTTCACGGCACCCTACGGGGCATATTCGCTGCTCACCACCGCCACCGACTACAGCCGCTTTCTGCAAGCCGTCATGACGGGGCGCGGCCTGAAGCCCGCCACTGCCCGGCTGCTTACTACGCCTGCCAATGCTGCCAACCGTTGCGGCCAGCCCACTAACGCTGCCGACCCCGCTATTGCCTGGGCCTGCGGCGTGGGGCTGGCGACCACCAGCCGTGGCCCGGCGCAGTGGCATTGGGGCGACAATGGCGACTTCAAAGGCTTTTTCATGACGCTGCCTGGCCAGCGCGAAAGCGTGCTTTTCCTCACCAATAGTGCCAACGGCGCCCGGCTCACCGATGAGGTCTTGCGGCTGTTTCTCGGCCCCGGGCAGTACTGGGCCGCGCAGTGGCTGGCCGACTGAATTACGCGCCCCGGCGCTAGCTTCGCGCCCCATGACCCTGCACTGGACTACCAAGCCTTTCGACACCCTTACTCTTGGCGAGCTGTACGCCTTGCTCCAGCTCCGCAGCGAAGTATTCGTGGTGGAACAAACCTGCGCTTTTCAAGACCTTGATGGCCAGGACCAGGCCGCGCACCACCTGCTGGGCTACACCGCCGCAGGCGAGCTGGCTGCCTACGCTCGGCTCTTCGGCCCCGGCCTCAGCTACGCGCAGGCCAGCATCGGCCGGGTCGTGACCTCGCCGCACCACCGCCGCGGCGGGCTGGGCCGCGAATTGCTGACGCAGGCCATTGCCGAGTGCGCGGCGCTGTACGGCGCCCAGCCCATCAAGATTGGGGCGCAGTGCTACTTGCAGGCTTTTTACGAAAGCTTCGGCTTTGTGCAGCAGGGCGAGCCGTACCTGGAGGACGGCATTCCGCACATGTACATGCTGCGGCCCTAGTCAAAGCGCGCTGGCCGGTGGGGGAGGCCGGGCCAGACCTTATCTTAGTGCGTAACTACTTGCCCGCTAGCCGCCCGCATGCCTTCCTCTGCTACCGAAATACCCGCCGCTACCCCCGCCCACCCCGCTACGCCGGCGGTGCGCCGCCACGAGCGCCTCACTGAAGCTGTGGCTACTACTGCCACCAAGCTGCTGCCGCTCATTGCGCTGCTCGAGGCTATCCAGCCGCAGGTGGCGCAGGAATCAGTTTTTCGCGCCCGGCGCAAGAAAATAAAGCAGCACTGGCTGCTGGTGTACGAAGAGCTGCACGCCGAGCGTCCGCGTCGCCAGGCGCTCACCCACGCCTTCCAGGCCCTAGCCGACCTTGTGCTCGAAGAAACCAAGGACATCAGCAAAGACGAGTTGAAGCAAGCCGCTAAAGAAGTGGCGCTGGCTACCCTCAAAAATGCGCCGGCCCTTATCAACGCCGCTCACCAGGCCCGGCTGTTGGTGTAGCCGACTAGCCAGCCCGCACGTATGGGTAGTTCAAGCTGAGGGCGCTGAGGGCAAGTGGCTAATTACGGCCCTGGCTCGTATAGCTGCCGGCCAGCGCGCCGCATTCCGGCTGGCTTGTTACGTTGCCTATTTCCTCCGACGCCCGTCCTCATTTGTCGGCCGCGCCCGCTCCCATTGTACTGGCCGGGGCTACCGGCGACCTGGGCCATCGTATTGCGCTAGCCCTGCTCGACCGGGGTGCCCAAGTGCGCGCCCTCGTCCGCCCTGGTACCACAAAGCCCGTTATCAGTAGCTTGCGCGAGCGGGGCGCGGCCATTGTCGAAGTCGATTTTACTGACGTAGCCGCCCTCACCCAAGCTTGTGCGGGCGCAGCCTGCGTGGTATCGGCGCTCTCAGGCCTGCGCGAGGTGATAGTAGAGATGCAGACGCGCCTGCTCGATGCGGCCGTGGCGACTGGCGTACCCCGCTTCATTCCCTCCGACTATTCCATCGACTTTATTAAGCTGCCCGAGGGCTCAAACCGCAACCTTGACCTGCGCCGCGAATTTGGCCGGCGGCTCGACCAGGCTCCCATCCAAGCCACGTCCGTCCTCAACGGCATGTTCATGGATTTGCTTACCGGGCAGGCCCCGGTGGTGCTCTTCAAAATCAGGCGCGTACTCTACTGGGGTAGCGCCGACCAGCCGCTGGACTTCACGACCATCGCCGATACGGCCACCTTCACCGCCGCTGCGGCCCTCGACCCCACCACGCCCCGCTACCTGCGCGTGGCCGGCGAAGTGGCCACCATCCGCGACCTGCAAGCGGCGGCTGGTGCCGCCACGGGCCGCCGTTTTGGCCGGCTGCGCGCCGGGGGGCTGTGGCTGCTGAAGCTCATGATAAAGGTGACGCGCCGCCTTGCGCCCGCGCCCAGGGAGGTATTTCCGCCCTGGCAGGGGATGCAGTATTTGCACAATATGTTCACCGGCCTGCCCAAACTTACCCCCCTGGACAATGCTCGCTACCCCGATATCCGCTGGACGCCCATCCGCGAGGTATTGGCTACCAGCGTAGCCCGTGCCTGAAGCCATGCCGGCGCCAGGAAGGCCCGGATGTCAAAAAATAACACGCGCTGCTGAGCAAGTGAGCGTTGACTTCTGGTAATACTACTAGCTGTTAGCTATCAAAAGTATATGCTTGTCATTCGTTCTGCTAAAGCTAAAGGCCCCAGTTTCTTATTGATAATGACAGCCCACTAAATCGGTCGCTAAAATCGGCTTACCTGTCGTTTTCCCGTATCCATTCCCTATTAAACTTCAGCGAAAATACAGAAATGGCTACCGAGCAAAACGAACCGCGCCCTACCAATAGCGAAATCAGCCCCAAGCCGATGGCTTACCCCACGAGTGAGGAAAGCATGTCGGAAAAACCCGACTGGGATATGTCGAACTACAAGCCAGCGGGTAAGCTCACCGGCAAAGTAGCCCTCATTACGGGTGGCGACTCGGGTATCGGCCGGGCCGTGGCGCTAGCCTTTGCCATGGAGGGTGCCGACGTGGCGGTGCTTTACCAATCAAACGCTGAGGACGCCGCCGTAGTCGGCAAAGCCGTGGAGGCGCAGGGCCGCAAGTTCCTGGCTATCCAGGCCGATGTGCGTTCGGCTACCGAGTGCCGCGAGGCCGTGCGCCGTACCCACACCGAGCTGGGTGGCTTCAATATCCTGGTCAACAACGCTGCCTTTCAGCAAGGCTACGAGGTTTTCGAAACCATCCCGGAAGAGAACATTCACCGCACGTTCGATACCAATATCAAGGGCTACATCTTTATGGCCCAGGCCGCTATCCCGTTCATGCAGGAGGGCGACGCCATCATTAATACGGGTAGTATCGCGGGCATCGTCGGCAATCCGCACCAAGTGGACTACGCCTCCACCAAGGCGGCCATCCACATTTTCACCAAGAGCCTAGCCGCCTACCTGGGCGAGAAGAAAATTCGGGTGAATGCCGTGCTGCCTGGCCCCATCTGGACGCCGCTCATCCCCGGCACCATGCTGAAGGAGGACCTGGCCAAGTTTGGCGACGAAACCATGCTGGGCCGTCCTGGCCAGCCTGAGGAACTGGCCCCCGCCTACGTCTATTTCGCTTCGCAGGACGGTAGCTACTCCACCGGTAGCCTGCTGGAAGTAACTGGCGGCATGCCCAAAACCAACTAACGGCCGCGCCTTGCGTTGCTAGGGGAGGGGCCGCCAACCAGGCGGTCCCTTTTGGTTTTTACTCACTTCTTATGAAATACCTCTTGCTGCTAAGCGGGGCCCTGGCGCTCACCGCCAGCACTGCCCTTGCCCAAACTGCCGTGCCCGCCAACGTGCCGGGCGCCCTGCCCGTGACCCCACCCAATGCCACCAGCGCCGGTAGCCCCCGGGGCCACAGCCGCGACCAAGAAATTCCGGACCTTGACCGCCGCGACAAAAAACGGCTGCGCAAAATCAACAAAGTCAAGCCCAGTCCCAGCCGAAAGCAGTCCGCTCGCAGCGCCCCAGCTTAACCGATTGTTCGCCTATCCGTATAGGCCTGCGCAGGGTTTAACCCGTTGCTATCCTTTTCCACTTTTTCACGCCCTTTGTCATGAAAGCCACCCTCCTTTTAGCCGCCGCTTTTGCTTTTGCTACCAGCGCAGCCTTTGCCCAAACTGTGACGCCTGGTACTACCCCGGGTACCCAAACCGGTACTCCCTCCAACATGCCCAGCACCGGCACCACTACTACCACCGACCAGACCATGAATTCTTCGGGCCGCATGGATAACATGTCGACCTCCGGCAGCGATAAGCGCGCTATGCGCAAAGCTAAAAAGACGAAGACCAGCGACGGCAGCATGAAGATGAAGACCAAGATGTAGGTCGCGCCGGGCCATCGCATAAAGCTTATGTAAGCCTGACCGTGCGCTAGCCCAGCGACTTTAGAACAAGCCTCTGCCTTCCTTAGGCAGAGGCTTGTTTGCGTTTGGGCGTAAGGCGAGCATGGGCTGATTCAGCGTAGTTATTGGCTATCTCGTGCGAGAAGGTAAATGTTTTTTGCTGCTTACTTTGAATTGCAAAGTTCTTTTATGTTATTTGTGTCGCCGCTGTTGCACCACCCTACTTGCCTTAGCATGGGTGAATGGCCAGTGGCTCACCTGGCTGGCACGAGCATTCAGTTTCCTTCTCTTTCTGTTCATCACCATCTTAAAACCTTTCGCCATGACCCTTCTTCAAAGCATAGGGCGCGTTGCGCTCGGCACGGCGATGCTGCTACTCATCCCGCTCACGGCGAAGCTGTTTGTAGCTGATATGGCGTGGACTTTATTTGATTTTGTGGCCGCTGGGGTTCTGCTATTTGGGGCGGGCCTCACGTTTGCGCTCATTGCCCGGCTGGGCGATAGCACTGCCTACCGGCTAGCCGTGGGCGTGGCAGTAGCGGCTGGGCTACTCCTCGTGTGGGCTAACCTGGCCGTGGGGCTTGTGGGTAGCGAAGACAACCCCATCAACCTGCTGTATGGCGGCGTGCTGGCCGTGGCACTCATTGGGGCTGTTGGCGCGCGCTTTCGGCCGCTGGGCATGTCGCGCGCCATGTACGGGGCCGCGTTAACCTATGTGGTCGTCACGGCTATCGCCCTCGTCATCTGGAAGCCTACGGCTGATACGGCCGAGCATTCGGTAGGCCTCCTGAATGTGCTGGTGGCCAATGCTGCTTTCGCTGCGCTGTGGGTGGTTGCGGGCTGGCTATTTCGCCGTGCGGGCACCAGCGGCACCCAACCTGCCCAGCAGTTTGCCTAAGGAGCCAGGGCATAAGGCAACGCTTAGCTACGGGGCCTGCCAACTAGGCAATACGATGCTTATGTGCTCGATAGTAGCCAACTGTATTGATAGCATCCGTCTGGGCTTGGCACCCCTTAGCCTACGCCTACCTTGCGTTTGGCACTTTCGCTGTCAGTATTAAACGTGGTTCTGATAAGGTCGGGCGCTACGTGGCAAGAGAGACTAATCTCTACTGCCAGAATCAACGGCACTTCCCAGTTGATAACTCTGGATGGTGTACTGGCAAAACAATCCGACCCGGTAGAGAGTCTTAGCACAAGTCGTTTTTGCAAAAAAAACGACTTATAAAACTACTCATCTACCTGCTTATGAATATTGGAATCATCGGCGCTGGCCACATCGGCAGCGCCCTGGCCGTGCGGCTCACTAGCTTCGGCCACTCAGTAGCTATTGCAAACTCCCGCGGCCCCGAAACCCTGACGGACCTGGCCCAAAAAACCGGCGCTACGCCCGTAACGGCCAAAGAAGCAGTCCGCGACGCCGACCTCATCGTGGTGACTATTCCGCTGAAAAGCATCCCCGACCTGCCCAAAGACCTCTTCGAGGGCGTGCCCGCTGAGGTGCCGGTTATCGACACCAGCAACTACTACCCCTTGCTGCGCGATGGCCAGCTCCCCGAGCTGGAAAGCGGTGACCTCACCGAAAGCGAATGGGTGCAGCAGCACCTAGGCCGCCCGGTGCTGAAGGTGTTCAACAACATCTTCGCCGCCAACCTCCAAAACAATGGCAAGCCTGCCGGCACGCCCGGCCGCATCGCGCTATTGGTAGCCGGCGATGATGCCGCTGCCAAGCAGAAGGCAATGAAGCTAGTAGAAGAACTAGGCTTCGACGCCGTAGACGGTGGCAGCCTGCACGAGTCGTGGCGCCAGCAGCCGGGCTCGCCCTTGTATTGCACCGATTTGTCGGCCGACGAAGTGAAGAAGGACCTCGCCGACCTAGGCACCCAGCGCACGCCCGAGCAGCACGCTGAATTCCTGGCCAACCAAGCCGCGTCGGAAAAGCAATTGCAGGCGCAAGGCGTCAAGCTCTAAGCCCCATTACTGCCCCACATGGGCTAGCCAAGCGCTAGCCCATAGCCTTAAGCCCCAGCAAACAAGCTCCGTTAACCATCGGAGCGCGTTCGCTGGGGCTTATTTATTAAGAAGCTGTTGCAAAGCAAATTACAAGAGATTGGCTTCTTGCAAGATGCCGCTCAGTGGCTAATTACCAAGGCAAAATGCCGTCGGAAGACGACATCGTGCCGCTAGGCCCCTCAGCCGGCAGCAGGGCTAGCCGGATGGCCTCCGCCGCGCCCTGCGCGGGCGTATCAGTGCCTTCAAAGCCGTTTAGGTCGGTAGCCGTGTAGCCGGGTGCGGCCGAGTTTACCTTGATGCCCGTATCGCGCAGCTCGAAGGCTAGCTGCACGGTGAGCATATTTAGCGCGGCTTTCGAGGCCGAGTACCCGAGCAGCGCCCAGTCGTGCTGCCCCACGATGGTGAGCGAGCCTAGCGGGCTCGACACGTTGACGATGCGCCCCGCCGCGGCTTGCTTCACCAGCGGCAAAAACGCCTGGGTCACGGCCAGCGTACCTAGGAAATTGGTTTGGAGTGCTTGCTCTACGCTGCGCACGTCAGCATTGATGGGCGAGCCGTCGCCGGGCACATTGATGCCCGCATTGTTGACCAGGATGTCGAGGTGGCCTTCCTCGCGTTGCAGGTATGCCACTGCCGCGTCGAGCGTCGCTTGGCTGGTCAGGTCTACTTCGAGGAAGCGAACGTCGCCTTCGGTGGCTAGCTCGGCTACGGCTTGCTGGCCTTTGGTGGCCTCGCGGGCACCTAGGTACACCCGGCAGCCCGCTTGCAGCAGCCCCCGCACTATTTCGAAGCCGATGCCTTTGTTGCCGCCAGTGACCAGCGCTATTTTCTGATTTGCCATGTTGCCTGTGGGTTTGGCCTCCTAGGGGATGGAGGCGAGTAAGTACCCCACAAAGGTCCGGGCGGTAGGAGAGGGGTAAACTTCGCCAGTCAACCCATCTGTTTTAGATTTCAAACATGGTAATCAGAACTTATGCAGGACGTCTGTCATTGCGAGCGCAGCGAAGCAATCGCACCCGAACAGCCCGTTTTGATGCGATTGCTTCGCTACGCTCGCAATGACAGACGTCTTTTAAACAAAGCCCCGCTACACCCCAAACACCGCCAGCCGCCGGAAATCCGCCGGCGTTTGGCTGGCGTGGCGCTTAAAAAAGGTGCAGAAGTGCGCCACATCGGCAAAGCCCAGGCTATCGGCAATTTCCGAAACGCTCCAGGCGGTTTGCTTCAGCAAGAGCTTGGCTTCCTGGACTAGGCGGCGGCTGAGGAGGGCGGTGGTGGTGTGGCCGGTCGTCTCCTTCAGCACGCGGTTGAGGTGGTTGACGTGCACGGCTAGTTGGTCGGCGTAGTCGGTGGCGGTGCGCAGGCGTAGCGGCGGCTGTGGGCTCTGGCGCGGAAACTGCCGCTCCAGCAGCTCTGTGAATTGGGTGGCCACGCGTGCGGCGGCGCTGTGCGTAGCCAGTGGGGTGGGGGCCGGCTGTAGCTTCTGCACCAGGTGAATCAGCTCCCAGAGGTAGGTGCGCAGCAGGTCGTGCTTGTAGGCGTAGCCCGACGAAAGCTCGCGCGCCATCTTCTCGAAAATAGCTTCGAGCGCCGCGCAATCGGCCGCGGCCACGTCCCACACCGGATAGGCGCCGGGCTGAAATATCGGCAGCTCCGCCAGCAGCACCCCGGTGCGGGCAGGTAGTAGAAAGGCATCGTCGAAGAGGCAGCTATAGCCCGAAAAGTTTTCAGTGAGCGGCAGCCACCGGTAGGGCACGCGCGGCGTCACCAGAAACAAGGTATTGTCGCTGACGTGCGGGGCCTGGTCGGCACACTCCACCTGGCTGCGCCCGCGGCAGAGCGTGATTTTGTAGTAGTCGCGCCGGTTAAACGTCATCGGGGGCGCCCCGCGCAGCTCCGCCAACGGGAACACGTTAAAATGCCCCACGCCTTGCCCCATATCCGGCGGCGGCACCACGCCAGCTGCGGACTCAGGACCCGGGGCAAGCGCCTCGTAAAAGGTGGCTAGGGTGTTCGGTTTCATAGGGGCAAGTGTACGAGGCAGGAGGGTGAGTAGGCGCATTTTTTAATAGAGTTCCATACCGTAGCTAGCCGTTGCGCGTCAACAGAGGTGCACTATCCATTGTGAAAAAGCACGAATTGCAACCTCGCGCTAATTTTTGTCTTGTTACCGTCCCCGCCCGCCACTGAAGAAACGGAAGCTTCTGTGTAGCTTGCCTTTAAAATAATTTGAAGAGAAATGGATTTGACTACCGCGAAAGATATTGCTACAATAGCTGCTCCTTTTTCTGGCGCAATAGTGAATGCATTCTTGAAGCCTGCGTTGGATGAATTTGCTGAACTTTTTAAAAAAAGTAAAAAGAATTTAGCGCATCTTATTATTGATGAGTTCGATGATTACTTAATCCGTTCCTATGAGAAACAGTGGTATATAAAGACACTTGTTTTTCAAAACAGACAAATACCTCTAAGTAATATTTATATACCCCTTACGGTTGTCAACTCTGATTCTGGAGAGACTATTAAGGTTGACTCCTATCCTAAAAAACTGCTGCCTACAAACAATAAAATATTGCTTGTAGATACTGCTGGTATGGGTAAGTCGACATTAAGTAAGTATCTCTTTCTGAAATCAATAGAAGAAGGTAATGGGATACCTATATTTTTGGAATTGAGGCAACTGAAATTTGGTAAATCTATTGTTGACCTTATTCACAATGATATTAGTGGAATAGATGAAGTCTTTGATAAGGATTTTCTTCTTAAGCTAATTGCAAAAGGAGATTTTGTTTTCTTCTTTGACGGTTTTGATGAGATTCCTTTAAAGGAAAGGGAATACGCAACTCAGCATCTGCAAGATTTTATTGTAAAGGCATCAAAGAATAAATTTTTATTAACTTCACGTCAAGATGCCGCTTTAGCATCGTTTGCAGATTTTCAAAGGTTTGTCATAAATCCTCTTCGTCAACATGAGGCGTTCGCCTTGTTGGCTAAGCTTGATATGATAGGGGGAGGCATATCTTCAGGAGAAACAGCAGCTTCACTTATTGAAAAACTTAAACAGGAGCATCACAATGCTAACTTGAAAAGTTTTTTGTCTAATCCTTTACTAGTCTCATTACTTTATAAAGCCTATGATTTTAAGCCCACTTTGCCAATGCGGGTGGATATGTTCTATAGACAGGTATATGAAGCACTTTTTGAAAATCATGATTTATCAAAAGGCGGAGCATTTGTTAGGGATAAGAAATCCAATCTAAATATTGATGATTTTTCAAGAGTGCTTCGTGTACTTGCAATTAGAACAGTCGGATTAGGGAAGGTAGAATATTCCTTGGATGAATTATTAGTATATGTTAACGAAGCAAGAGGCAAATGCTTAGGTATTTCATTTGCTGAATCAGATTTTGTCAAGGACTTAATTGGAAGCGTGCCACTATTTGTGGTAGATGGTTTATACTACCGCTGGAGCCATAAATCATTTCAAGAATATTTTGCAGCGCTTTTTATTGCCCAGGACGCAAAAGGACAAGCTGATATTTATCTCAAACGGTTTGTCGATAGTAAAGAGCAACAGCGCTTTGCTAATATTCTTGAGCTTTATTACGATTTAGATATTACTACTTTTAATCGTGCAGTCACGAAAGAGTTGATTAATGATTTTTCTATTTTCGAGAAAGGGCCACAGTATAGCTCAAAATACCCTAGTATCGATAAGGCCGACCTGCAAATTCGTAAATCTTTGTCCTTCAGCAGAAGATATTTATTATTCTCAGAGCGTTCTGTTACCAAGCTAGTAGGGGAGATGGTTAACTCTGAGCCAAGTAAAGCACATAATGCGATGAGGCAGTATGTCGAGCAGGAAGGTTTGTTGTCAGAATTTGAAAGAGTTGGTAGCTCTACAATTTATCCTCTTGGAAGCGGTATAGTTGCAATTAATGGAAAATGGGTTGTTATTATGGAAATATTATATAGAAAGCAAAATCCACTTGTTGTTAGTATGAGTGCTAAAATGCAAAAGAGGCAGGTGAGGAGTTACGGTGCAATTACTGCTGATACATTTACACGCGATGAGGGGCCTAAATTTATATCAGATGACCCTGACGATGCTTTAAATTCTCAAACGAATTTTGTTAGGGTAAACATACTATTAGCTATTAACGACCGAATAAAAATTGGTATTGATGAAGTAGAAGCAGCAAAAGCCTTAGCGGAAATAGACCGTATTGCAGATATCGGAATTGATGACTTCCTTGGCAATATTTGAACAGACGCTAGAAATTGATTATGAAAATTTGTCCTGATTCTCAATTCTAGCCTTATTGGTTACGCCAAAAAGTCCGATTTTCCACTTCTGCACATCGTTTGCTAGTACCCTCGTACAATCTTCCTAACCCGAAGCACCTACCGAGAACTCAGCAAACCAATGGACTTTAAAAACTTCACCATCAAGGCACAGGAGGCCGTGCAGAAGGCCACCGAGATTGCCGGAGCCAACCAGCAGCAGGCCATCGAAACGGGCCACCTGCTGAAGGCTTTACTACAGAACGACGAGAACACCCTTGCCTTCCTAGGTAAGAAACTGGGCGCCAATATGGCCAACCTCGGCCAGCGGCTCGATGCCATCGTAAACGCCTACCCCAAGGTGAGCGGCGGTTCGCCCTACCTGGCCAACGATGCGGCCAACGCCGTGCAGCGCGCCAACACCCAGATGAAAGACATGGGCGACGAGTTCGTGTCCGTCGAGCACCTGCTGCTGGGCATCTTGGGCGGCAAAGACAGCGTGGCTAGCCTGCTTAAAGACAATGGCTTTACGGAACGCGACCTGAAAGCCGCCATCCAGGAGCTGCGTGGGGGCCGCAAGGTGACCAGCCAAACCGCCGAGGAGCAGTACCAGAGCCTCAACCGCTACGCCATCAACCTAAACGAGCGCGTGCGCAGCGGCAAGATGGACCCCGTTATCGGGCGCGACGAGGAAATCCGCCGTGTGCTCCAGATTTTGTCGCGCCGTACCAAAAACAACCCCGTGCTGCTCGGCGAGCCTGGCGTAGGTAAAACCGCCATTGCCGAAGGCCTGGCCCAGCGCATCGTGGCCGGCGACGTGCCTGAGAACCTGCAAGACAAAACCTTGATGAGCCTCGACCTAGGCCTGCTCGTGGCCGGCGCCAAGTACAAAGGCGAGTTTGAGGAGCGCCTCAAGGCCGTTATCAAGGAAGTGACCGACGCCGAAGGCCAGATTATTCTGTTCATCGACGAGATTCACACCCTGATTGGGGCCGGTGGCGGAGGCGAAGGCGCCATGGACGCCGCCAACCTGCTCAAGCCCGCCCTGGCCCGCGGCGAGTTGCACGCCATTGGTGCCACTACGCTCAAGGAATACCAGAAATACATCGAGAAAGACAAGGCCCTGGAGCGCCGCTTCCAGGCCGTGATGGTCGATGAGCCGAGCGTGCCCGACGCCATCAGCATCCTGCGCGGCATCAAGGAGAAGTACGAGCTGCACCACGGCGTGCGCATCACCGACGACGCCGTGATTGCGGCCGTGGAGCTGAGCAGCCGCTACATCACCGACCGCTTCCTACCCGACAAAGCCATCGACCTCATGGACGAGGCCGCTGCCAAGCTGCGCATCGAGCTGAACTCCATGCCCGTGGAGCTCGACGAAATTCAGCGCCGCATCATGCAGTTGGAGATTGAGCGCGAGGCCATTCGCCGCGAAGACAACAAGGACCGCGAGGCCGTGCTCAGCAAGGAGCTAGCCGAGCTAGGTACCCAGCGCGACGAGCTGAAAGCCAAGTGGGAAGGCGAAAAATCGGTTTTGACCAATATCCAGACCGAGAAGGAAAACATCGAGCGCTTCAAGACCGAAGCTGAGCAGGCTGAGCGCCAGGGCGACTACGGCCGCGTGGCCGAGCTGCGCTACGGCAAAATCCAAGAGGCCGAGCAAAAGCTCAAAACCTTGCAGGACGAAGCCAACGCCAACAAAGACGGCGGCGGCATGCTGCAAGAAGTAGTAACCAGCGAGGACATTGCCGAGGTAGTGGCCAAGTGGACGGGCATTCCGCTGAGCAAAATGCTGCAATCGGACCGCGACAAGCTCCTAGGTCTCGAAGCCGAGCTAGGCCGCCGCGTGGCCGGCCAGAGCGAAGCCATCGCCGCCATCTCGGATGCCGTGCGCCGCTCGCGCGCCGGTTTGCAAGACCCCAAGCGGCCCATCGGCTCGTTTATCTTCCTAGGTACCACCGGGGTAGGTAAGACCGAGCTAGCCAAGGCCCTGGCCGAGTACTTGTTCAACGATGAGAACGCCATGGTGCGCATCGACATGAGCGAGTTTCAGGAGCGCCACGCCGTATCGCGCCTCATCGGGGCGCCTCCCGGCTACGTGGGCTACGACGAGGGCGGCCAACTCACCGAGGCCGTGCGCCGCAAGCCCTACTCGGTGGTGCTGCTCGACGAGATTGAGAAAGCGCACCCCGACGTGTTCAACATCTTGCTGCAAGTGCTCGACGACGGCCGCCTCACCGACAACAAAGGCCGGGTGGCGAACTTCAAGAACACCATCATCATCATGACCTCGAACACGGGGGCCGACATCATTCAGAAGAATTTCAAAGAGTTGAATGAGTACAACCACGAAGAAGTGGTGGACCGCACCCGCGACGAAGTAGTAGAGCGCCTGCGCCAGCACATGCGCCCCGAGTTCCTGAACCGCATCGACGAAATCGTGATGTTCCAGCCGCTCAAGCGCAAGGAAATCCGCAAGATTGTCGATATCCAGTTCAAGCAAATCCAGCAGCGCTTGCAGGAAGCCGGCATCAGCCTCGAAGTCACCGACGAGGTGCTCGACTACCTCGGCGAGCAGGGCTTCGACCCGCAGTTCGGCGCCCGCCCGCTTAAGCGCGTGCTCCAGCGCGTCATCCTCAACGAGCTGAGCAAGGAGATACTCTCCGGCAAAGTGAGCAAGGACGCCGTGGTAGAAGCCGTGCTCGCAGACGGAGCCGTGCACTTCGAGAATGTGGAGCTGCCGACCGTGTAAAGTCGGCTCAAATAGCTAAAAAGGCCCCGCCATTTACTAGCGGGGCCTTTTTTTAGTCTAGTGGGCGTAGGTCTTTCTTTTTAATGCGCTGCCGGATTTTCTGAGGTAGTGGCTTGCCAGAGCGGTATATATTCTCGACCTCCGTTTCGTGGGCTTCACTATAGGCCGCCAGGTTTACTAAGCCGATGGCTACTGGCGCGGCGATGAATGCCCCGGCTATAATGGCGACGCCACCGCCGTCAACGCTAGTGCCATTGTTGGGAGAGTTGGTCAGGATGCGCACGAGGGATAGCGAGCCAGCAAGCCCGAGGTAGTTCCAGGTGCGGCCGCCCTTGCGGCGGCGCGCAAACAGGCGGTTGATAGCCCGTAGCGTATCGGCGCGGGCGGCGGCGGCTACCTCGGCTGTCGTGAGGGCTAGGGCCACCGTAGCCGGGCGGATTTCGGGGGCCGAAAGCGGGTCGTAGTCGGTTGCCGTGCCGGGGAGGGCGCGGAAATTGCCCTTGAGGCGCCGGGCTACGCTCGTGGGCAGATGGCCAGTCGCCGCCAACTCACGCAATACCCGCCGCTCCCGGCTGGGCCGAAACTGAATCCGCTTATTAACCCCGATAAGCAAAAAGGCAGAGCCGGCCACCACACCCGGCGTCCAGACGCCAGCGCTAGTGGTTTGCAGCGCCGGTAGGGTAGAGGCAAGGATGCTGGCGGTGCCAAAGCCCAGCCAGCCAGCCCCGCCGCCGCGCCGGCTCTTAAACAGCTTGCGAATGGCGCGGGCAGTATCGGCGCGGGTGAAGCCAACGAGCGCGGCCGGTGGTGCTACCCGGGCCGGTGATAGGGGTGGGCTAGCCGCCGGCAAAGCTTGCGCCTGCGCGCCGCTGCTGGCCCATAGCGTAGTGCAGAGTAGAAAGATGGTGTAGAGTATTCTCATAGAGAAAATTGTGGTGATAAATAAGGCACTACTCGGAAGCGGTGCACACTTTTAAAAAGTAGCTGAAGCCTATAAATGATGCTAAAGCCTGGTTATGGCCCTGCAAACTTAGAGGGGGAAAGCCGCTGTTTCAGCCCACCGACTAGGTAATTCTTGGGCTTTGCCTAGCGCGGGCTCAGCGTCGTGTAACGTGTGCCAATGCGGACGCTTTCACCTTTAAGTCGCGCAGCAGCTGGGCAAGTCAGCGCTTACAACCAGGGGCGCGGGCTAGCCCACGCCGTAACGTGAAGGCCCGGTTAAGCGGCGTTTTGCTCGCGTTGGTCGATGTGAATCGAGCCGATAAAGTATTAAGGGGCTGATTAATTGATACTTGATGCAAATGGGATAGTGAGACCAAAAGCTGGCTTGGCACAGCGCTTGTCTTAGTGAGGTCAGACGCGTCGCTCTTTTCTTCTTTCCTTTTCTAACCTTTCCAACCACCACTTCCCATGAAAGCCTCCCTCTTTTCGTTCGTTGCTGCCGCTGCCCTGTTTGTATCTACTGCCGCTTCGGCCGCTGCCCCCGCTGACCATGACCGCGATTTGCGCCGCCTGTCGCCCCGCGAACGCGCCCGCTACGAGCAGCAAATGCGCTACGAGCGTGCCCAGCGCGAGCGCGAAATGCAGCTAGCCCGCGAGCGCGCTCGTTGGGAAGCCCAGCACCGCCACGACCACGGCCCGTCGTACGGCTATGGCTACGGCCGCCGCTAGGCCTGCCCGCCACTTAGTAAAGCGCCCCGAACCTGCTGGCAGGTTCGGGGCGCTTTGCGTTGCTGTTTAGGCAGGTTATCAAGAGATTATCAGTGCTGGCTACTCAGTCTTTACAAATTTGGTCGAGAGGCGCGGTGCACCCGGTGCGGCCTCGTACACCAGTAGGTAGTTTCCGGCGGCGAGGCGGCTCATATCCAGCGCTGTAGCCGTGCTGCCGGGCGCGGCGGGTACGGTAGCTACCAGGCGGCCCTCGAAGCTGTAGATGGTGAACTGGCCGGCTAGCCCCGCTTGCAGTGGGTGGGCCACGGTGAGGGCTAGCCCCGCCTGCGCCGGATTGGGGAATACTTGCAGCAGTGCCGAGGGCGTGGCCGCTTTGGCGGTGGCAAGTACGGTGTTGGTCACCAAGCTGTTGAGGTAGTTTTCGAGATTTGGGTAGCCGTTGGCCGCCAGGGTAGCGCGGTCGGCGGGGTCGGCGGGGTTGAGGCCGTGGGCGGTTTCGTAGGCGTCGGGCATACCGTCGTGGTCGGCGTCGGTGGGAGCGGTGCTGCTGCAAGTGAGCACCTGCCAGGCTACCTGCGAGGTGCTGTAGGGTGTGCCGTGCGGGTAGCCGCCCTGCACGTCGATGATGGCACCGGTGCCGTTTTGCACTTCCTGCACAATGCGCTGGTCAATGGGGTCGCGGGTGGGCAGCACGCAGCCTACGCCGGCCAGCACCGCCGCGTAAGCGGCCGGCGCGGTTTGGGTGGGTAGCGCATCGGGGCCAATGGAGAACGGCTGAATCACTTTCGACTGCGTCGTATCGTTTAGCGTGCCGCCGTTCATGGCCACGCCGCGCCAGTTGTGGGCCGTGACGGCGCTGGAATTGGTGACGAAATTTCCGCTGATGTAAAACTGGCCGTAGGGCAACGCCGGGCTGCTTTGCTTGTAGGGGTTGGCAATCATGTTTTTCACCGCCACGCCCGCGCTGCTGCCGGTGCCGGTGCTGGGGCCGGCTTTGTAGTAATTATTGACCAGGTTGTAGTTGCCGCCCTCGCCGCCGTTCACGGTATAGGAGCCCCAGTCGTAGAGGACGTTGTTGGCAAACTCGGCGTTTTCCTGGCCGGCGCTCACCGGGCTCAGGTTGCGCGAGCCGTCGAAGCGCGGGTTTCGGCCCTGCAAGTGGGCCAGCAGGTTGTGGTGAAACGAGGCGTGGCGCCCGCCCCAGATGCCGCCGTAGCCGTGCTTCTCAAAGTCGGCGTCGCCGGTTTCGAAGTGGTACGAGTAGTTGAGGCCCTCGCTAATGAGGTTCCACTGCAAGGTAGTGTTGTCGCCCTTGTAGCAGGTCAGCGACTCATCCTCGCCCCAACTGAAGGTGCAGTGGTCCACTATCAGCCCAGTGTAGCCGCCGATGGAATCGAAATTGTCCTCATCGCCGCTGCCGTTCACCTTGCCCAGGTTCTGGTACTGGTCGCCCAAGCGGAAGCGCATAAAGCGCACAATCACATTGTTACCCTTCACGGTGGTTTGCTTATCGGCCAGGCAAATGCCGTCGCCGGGGGCTGTTTGGCCCGCCAGGGTAGTATTGGCCGGAATGGGCAGCTGCGTGACGAGGTGAATAACCCCGCACACCCGAAACACCACCGTGCGGCTGCTGTAGGTGCCGCTCAGCGCTTGGCGTAGGCTGCCCGCGCCCGTGTCGTTGAGGTTGGTGACTTCGAGTACCGTGGTGGGGCTGGCCGCGCTGCCGCGCCCACCGGTAGTGTATTTGCCGGCGCCCTCGGCCCCCGGAAAGGCGGGCAGCTGGGCAAAGGCGGGGCGAGCGGCCAGGCCCAGCAGCGCCAGGCAAAAAGCCGCCGAGCGGGCGTAAAAAGCAGTCATGTGGATAGGATTGGGTGGGAGAAAGCAGGGAGCGTAGGTGCCCGCTAAGCAGCACCTTTCACCAATAATATTACCGTAGTTCGGCGCGGCTCCGTGGGCCAGGGCTAGGTTTTTTTGCGCAATCGATGTCGGCAACGTTCCCGGTCCGCCGGCCGGCGACCAGACCCGCCGCAAGCTGCCCGCCAGCGCGTAAAACCTGGCCAGCCCGGCCCGCCCCAACGCAGCCGCTGGCAACGTTGCCGGCATCGATTGCATAAATAAAGAGCAAGTAGCCTGCTGTGAATGAGGGAGAAATGAAGTGATATTGGGCGTATTCCCACCCTCACGCCCCTTTATGTCCACAAGTATTACCCACGCGGCGCTTCGCCCGGCGGCGCTGCTGCGCGCCTGCCTCATCCTGTTGCTGCTGCTGGCCAGCAGCGCCCGCCTGCTGGCCTACGACGCCACCGTAGCTAAAGACGGCAGCGGCAACTTCACCACCATTCAGGCGGCTGTGGCGGCTGCACCGGCCAGCCGCACCGCTGTGTACACCATCTACATCAAGGACGGTATTTACAGCGAAAAGGTGACGGTGCCCAGTAATAAGCCTTTCCTGCAATTGGTGGGACAAAGCGTGGCCAACACCATCCTCACCTGGAATGATGACAACACCACGCCCAACGGCATGGGCGGCACGCTGGGTACCGGCGGCTCGGGCAGCATCGTAGTGAATGCCACCGACTTCTCGGCCCTGAACATGACGTTTGTCAACTCCTACGGCGACGGCTCGCAGGCCGTGGCCGTGAGCCTCTACGCCGACCGGGCCGCATTTAAAAACTGCCGCTTCCTGGGCAACCAGGATACGCTGCTCACCTACGAGAGCGGCGGCGCGGTGTCGCGCCACTACTTCCGCGACTGCTACATCGATGGCAACGTGGACTTTATCTTCGGCAACGCCATCGCCATCTTCGACAACTGCACCATCTACGCCAAAACGCGGGTGGTGAATGCCGCTACCTCCTACATCACGGCCGCCAACACGCCGCCCACCCAGGCCTACGGCTACTTGTTTCGCAAGGCCAGCATCCCGTCCAACAACGGCACCACGCTCTATTACCTGGGCCGGCCCTGGCAAAACTCGACCGGCTTTTCGGAAGCCGCGGGTACGTTGGCGCACAATAAGGTAGTGTTTTCGCAAACCAAAATCGGGGTCAACGAAGTGCAGCCCGCCGGCTGGGCCGTGTGGGACGCCGGCACCGATGTGACCAAAATCACGAACGCCGAATTTCGCTCCACCTACTTCGACGGGCACGCCGTGAACACCGCCTCCCGCGTAAGCTGGTCGAAGCAACTGGCTCCCGCCGACACCCTGGACTATAGCCTGGCCAAAATGTTTGGCCCCGGTACCGGCACGGCCAGCGCCACCGGCGCGCCGGTAGCCGCCGCCTGGAACCCGACCGCGCTGGGGGCAGAGTTTGGTACCTACCGCGCCCCCGACATTGCCGTGGCCAACCTGCGCGCCACCAAGGGAGCCAGCCAGACCACCATTCAGTGGAACATCAGCTGGGCCATCGCGGGGATTAAATACGACTTGCAGCGCTCTATTGATAACGCGGTGTTTGTTACCGTCAACTCGCAAACTGCTGCCACCGACTCGCTGGTCAATTTCGCGGCTACCGATGCGCTGCCGGCTGCCGGCACGAGCTACTACTACCGCGTAGTGGCCACCAAAGCGGGCCTGGCGACGCACGCCACGCCCAGCATCCTGGTATCGAGCATCCCTACTATTACCACGTCGAGCCGGAGCCTGGCCGCGTTTACGCAGTATAACGCCGGTACCTCGGCTGTGCAGACCTACACCGTGGCCGGCGTCAACCTGACCGCTGGCCTGGTCATCACGCCCCCGGCCGGCTTCGAGCTTTCGACCAACGGCGGCACTACCTGGAGCGGTAGCACCGCGCCCATTAGCCTGGCGCCGACCAACAATACCCTGGCCAGCACCACCGTAAGCGTGCGCCTGAACACGGCCACGCCCGGCGCGGTCAGCGGCAGCATCACCCACGCGAGCCCTGGCGCCGCCACCGTAAGCGTGGCCGTGAGTGGCAACCGGCTGGCCACCGCCGCCCCGCAGTCGGACCCGCTCATCTGGTGGCCGCTCACGCGCAACAGCCAGGATAGCACCGCTATCCGCTCGTCGCGCCTCACCGCTACGGCACCCACGCGCAAGGCGCTGTACCTCGCCAATGGTACCACGCTGCCCACCACGCCGGCGTACTCCACTAAGTTTGGACAAGCGCTGGGAGCTACCAGCAACGGCGACGGCACCTGGACCGCCGTGGGTGGCACGCTCAAGCGCAACTACTACGAGCAGTTTACAGTGACGGCCTCCGCTGCTGGCACCGTGCGCCTCGACTCGCTGCTGCTCTCGTCCGCCTTTTACAACACCAGTTCCAATACCAAGCTGGCGGTGGTGTATTCTAAATCGGCCTTCGTGTCTGATTCCAGCGACGTGAGCGCCGGCGTAGGGCCGGGCCTCACGAGCACGGCCTACGGGGCATTTGGCGCACCCATTGTTTTGCCCAATCAGCCCGATGGCCCTACCAACGTGTACCGCCTCGTGCTCAACGGCAGCACCGGCCTGACGCTCGCCGCCGGCCAGACCCTCACCCTGCGCCTCTACTGGGCCTGCGGCAGCACCGGCACCCCGCGCTACGCGATGCTCAAAAATGTGGTGGTGAAAGGCGCCGCTCAGGTGATAACCGCCACTGCGAATGCCAACGCGCAAGCCGCCGATATTCAGCTTTATCCCAACCCCACGCCCGACGGCCGCCTGACTGTGGCCCTGCGCAACCACCGCGAGCCTGCCCAACTCACCGTGTGCAATGCCTTGGGCCAGCGGGTAGCTTCGGCCATGGTGCCGGCCGGCGCGGCTAGCTACGTGCTCGACCTCTCGGGCCTGGCACCCGGCGTGTACTTGGTGCAGACGCGTACCGCCAGCGGCGCGCCGCTGGTGAGTCGGCTGGTCCGCCAGTAGGGCTCACTCGCTCCCAGCAAAAAGCGCCTGCCCGCCCCGGTAGGCGCTTTTTGCTGGCTGGCCGGTATCGGCGGCGCGCTGTTTCTTTGCGGTCGATGTCCGTATTCACCACCTACCTTCAACTGGGGTTCCTGCACATTTGCAGCTGGCAGGCCACCGACCACCTCACGTTTTTGCTGGCGCTGTGCGCGCCCTACGTGCTGGCCGACTGGCGGCGTGTGGTGGCGCTGGTCACGAGCTTCACGCTGGGCCACTCCATTACGCTGGCACTGGCTACGCTGGGTATCGTGGGGGTGAATGCGCCCATCATCGAGGCCCTGATTCCGGTAACCATCATCCTCACGGCGCTGGTCAATATGAAGCAGGCCGGCCCGGTGCTGGACCGCCGCTCACGCCGCGAAACGCCCGTGCTGTGGGCCGCGCCCAATGCCCTGGCCGCCGCCTTTGGCCTCATTCATGGCTTGGGTTTTTCCAACTACCTGCGGGCCTTGCTGGGCGCTAAGAGCCGCCCGGTGGCCGAACTGCTGTCCTTCAACCTCGGCGTGGAGCTGGGGCAACTGCTGGTGGTGAGCGTCATTTTGCTGCTCGGCTTTGTGCTGCTGCGCATGGTGGGCGTGGCCCGGCGCGACTGGATACTCACCGTGAGCGGCGCGGCGCTGGGCGTGGCCACCCTGCTTTTGCTGCAAATGGCCCAATAATCGCCGCAACCCGGCGCGTATCTTCGCCGCCTTTAGTTCTTGACTGTCTTTCCCCTTTTCCTTATGCGCATTTCGCTACTGGCCGCCGGGCTGGGGCTGCTTCTGGCGCCGGCCATCGGCCGGGCTCAGAACACCAACTCCGGCACCGACAAATTTGCCCAGCTCGGCACCGAGCTGCCCACGCCCAACGAGTACCGCACCGCCAGCGGCGCGCCCGGCCCCCAGTATTGGCAGCAGCGCGCCGACTACAACATCAAGGTGACGCTCGACGATGCCAAGCAGGCCATCACCGGCTCGGAGACGATTACCTACACTAACCTCTCGCCCGACGTGCTGACCTACCTGTGGGTGCAGCTCGACCAGAATATCCTGGCCAAAAACTCCATCACGGCGTCTACCAATGTGGCCCAGGTAAACAACGGCCGCCTCTCGTTCCAGGAGCTCGATGGCCAGATGTTCGCCGCGGAGTTTGACGGTGGCTACAAAATCGGGGCCGTGACCGATGCTAGCGGCAAGCCGCTGAAGTACACCATCAACCATACCATGATGCGTATCGACCTGCCCACGCCCTTGCGGCCCAAGCAGGCGATTTCGTTCGGTGTGAAGTGGAGCTACAACATCAGCGACCAGCTCAAAATCAACCAGCGTAGCGGCTACGAGTACTTCCCCGAAGACAAGAACTACCTCTACGAAATCGCTCAGTTTTACCCCCGCATGGCCGTCTACTCCGACGCTACCGGCTGGCAAAACAAGCAGTTCTTGGGCAACGGCGAATTCACGCTGCCCTTCGGCGACTACCGCGTGAGCATCACCGCGCCCGCTGACCACGTCGTGGGCGCCACCGGCACCCTCCAAAACCCTGAGCAGGTGCTCACGGCTAGCCAGCGCCAGCGCCTGGCCTCGGCCAAGAATGCCAAGAAGCCAGTGCTCATCGTGACGCAGGCCGAAGCCACCAGCGCCGAGGGCAACCGCACCGCGAAGACCAAAACCTGGACCTTCGCTGCCAAAAACGTGCGTGACTTTGCCTGGGCCAGCTCGCGCAAATTCATCTGGGATGCCATGCAGATTACCCAGGCCGGCAAGCCCGTGCTCTGCATGAGCTACTACCCCAAGGAGGGCAACCCACTCTGGGGCCAGTATTCGACCGAGGTGGTGGCGCACACCATCAAGACCTACTCGAAATACACCATCCCGTACGCCTACCCGGTGGCCATTTCGGTGCACGGGCCGGTGGGCGGCATGGAGTACCCGATGATTTGCTTCAACGGCGGCCGCCCCGAGAAGGACGGCACGTACTCGGCCGACCGGAAGTACGGAATGATTTCGGTGATTGTGCACGAGGTGGGCCACAACTTCTTCCCGATGATTGTGAACTCCGACGAGCGCCAATGGACCTGGATGGACGAGGGCCTCAACACCTTCTGCCAGTACCTCACCGAGCAGGAGTGGGAGCGAAACTACCCCAGCCGCCGCGGCGAGCCCAAGGACATCGTGAGCTACATGCGTACCGATAAGAGCCTGCAATCCCCGATTATGACCAATTCGGAGTCGGTGCTGCAATTCGGCAACAACGCCTACGGCAAGCCCGCCACCGCCCTCAACATCCTGCGCGAGACGGTGATGGGCCGCGAGCTGTTTGACCACGCTTTCAAGACCTACGCTACCCGCTGGGCCTACAAGCACCCGCAGCCCGCCGACTTTTTCCGCACGATGGAAGACGCTTCGGCCGTGGACCTCGACTGGTTCTGGCGCGGCTGGTTCTACGGCACCGACCGCTGCGACATCTCGCTCGAAGGCGTGAAGTACTACCGCCCCAACACCCGCAACCCGCAGGTAGAAAGCACCCGCCTCCAAAACGAGCGCAAGGCCCAGGTGGCTAGCCTCTCGGCCCAGCGCAACGCCACTGACATCAAAACCACGGCCGTCGATGAGAAGCCCGAGCTGAAAGACTTCTACAACAGCTACGACCCGCTCACCATCACCAGCGCCGACCAGCAGCGCTACAACCAGTACCTGAGCACCCTCAGCCCCGAGCAGCAGCAGCGCCTGAATGGCAACCTCAACCTCTACGAGCTGAGCCTGCGCAACGTGGGTGGTCTCGTGATGCCCGTAGTGCTGCAAATGACCTACGACGACGGCAGTACCGAAACCCAGACCATCCCGGCCGAAATCTGGCGCAAAAACAACGAGCAGGTCACCAAGCTCATCGTATCGCCCAAGAACGTGGTGTCGTTCGTCATCGACCCGCTCCAGCAAACCGCCGACACCGACCTGAGCAACAACGCCTACCCGCGCCAGCCCTCGGCCTCGCGCTTCGACCTATTCCAGGCCGGCCAGGGCGGTAACAACGCCCAGCAGCCCCAAAACCCCATGCAGCAGGCCGGCAAAGGCCCCGTGGAGCGCCGCGAAAACAAGCCCAACCCGCAGTAGGAGAGGCGCTTGCTTTCATAAAAAGCCCCTGCCAGTATCGGCAGGGGCTTTTTTGTTGGCTGACAGGCTAGCTATTCGGCTAGTGTAATGGCTTAGCTTACGCTGATAATAAGCTGTAGTCAGGCTGTCAATTCCGGCCGGCCCAGCTCAAAACACGTAAGAAATACTCTGGAAGGCTGTGTGCTCACCTCCGCCTTGCCCCGCGCGGCGGCGGTGGACACGCCGGTACCTTTGCCCCGTTACCAAGCGCTTCGCTGCCCATGTCTGACTCTGCCGCTCACATCGAATCCTCCACGCTGGCCCTGCTGGCCTTGCGCTGCCCACGCTGCCACGAGGGTAAGCTGTTTTCGCACTCCGCCCTCCACCTCACCAAGTTTACCGAAATGCCGGCCGAGTGCCCCGTGTGCGGGCAAACGTATGAGCCCGAGCCGGGCTTCTATTTCGGAGCCATGTACATCAGCTTCGGCTTTGCGGTGGGCACGTTTGCCATTGTGGGCATTTTGCTCTACTACCTTTTTGGCGACCCCCCCACGTGGGTGTACGTGGTGGTGGTAGCGGCCATCACGGTAGTCTCCACGCCGCTGGTGTTTCGCTACTCGCGGGCGTTGATGCTGTACCTGTTTGGCGGCACCCGCTACGATGCTACGCGGGCGGCGCGGCGCGCCCGCTAGCCAGCGGCGGCTGGTAGTTTATCCGAACGCCCCGTTGGCTAGCCATCGGGGCGTTTTTATGGGCTAAAAGGTGGGTTTTCGCTACGCGCTAGGCTGTTAACGGCTTAGGTTAGCCTACGATTGAGGTTAGCCCTGTCCGCGCCCCGAGCTTGAGCATACCGTTACCCAAACCCGTCAAACTCAGTAAACGGCACTCCGGGTTTCTGCGTATTGGAAAGCAGCCTCACCACGCGCTGCCCCGTATGTACCCAGATGACCACACTCCCGACGCGGCTAGCTCCGCGCCGCAAGGCCCTTCGCGCCGTTCTTTTCTTAAGCAAACCGGCGGCCTGCTAGGCGTAGCCCTGGCCCCGCCCATCGCCAGCCAAGCCGAAGCAATTGCGGATAAGCTGGCCCCCGCTAGCCCCATTCTTTCGGGCCAAACCAACGTTAGCCTCCACATCAACGGCCAGGCCAAAAACCTGCGCCTCGAGCCGCGCACCACGCTGCTCGACGCCCTGCGCGAAAACCTCGACCTCACCGGTACCAAAAAGGGCTGCGACCACGGCCAGTGCGGTGCCTGCACCGTGCACCTCGACGGCCGCCGCGTCAACGCGTGTCTCACGCTGGCCGTGATGGCCCAGGGCAAACAAATCACCACCATCGAGGGGCTAGCTAAGGGTGAAGAATTGCACCCCATGCAGGAGGCGTTCCTCAAGCACGACGGCTTTCAGTGCGGCTACTGCACGCCGGGCCAAATCATGTCGGGCGTGGCCTGCGTGAAAGAAGGCCACGCCGGCACCGACGACCAGGCCCGCGAGTGGATGAGCGGCAACATCTGCCGCTGCGGCGCTTACCCCAATATTCTGGCAGCCGTGCGCGAAGTGGCTGGCCAACAAGCTAAAGGCTAATCCAGATGAACAACTTCTCCTATACCCAAGCCGCTTCTACCAAGGAAGCCACTACGGCCAAGGAAGCCGACAAGCAGGCCGCCTTCATCGGCGGCGGCACCACGCTGCTCGATATTATGAAGTCGAATATCGAGCAGCACACCCTGCTGATTGATATCAATAAGCTCTCGCTGATGGGCATCGACAGCGCGGCCACCGGCCTGCGCATCGGTACGTTAGAGCGCATGAGCGACGTGGGCGAGCACCCGCAGGTGGTGCAGAATTACCCCGTTATCTCGCAGGCGCTGCTGGCCTCGGCTTCGCCGCAGCTGCGCAACATGGCGAGCATGGGCGGCAATCTGCTGCAAAAAACGCGTTGCGGCTACTACCGCGACACCGCATTTCCGTGCAACAAGCGCGTACCCGGCTCGGGCTGCCCCGCCCAGCAGGGCGACAACCGCAACCTGGCCATCTTCGGCACCAGCCCCAGTTGCATTGCCACCAACGCCTCTGACCTCGCCGTGGCCCTCGTGGCCCTCGAAGCCAAGCTGACGCTGGAGAACCCGAAAGGCGCCACGCGCACCGTGCCGCTGGCCGATTTCTACAAGCTACCCGGCAACACGCCGCATATCGAAAACCAGTTGCAGCCCGGCGAGCTGATTACCGCCATCACGGTGCCGGCCGCCGCGCACGCCCGTAAGTCGCACTACCTCAAGGTGCGCGACCGGGCTAGCTACGCCTATGCGCTGGTGTCGGCCGCTGTGGGCCTCGATGTGCAGGGTGGCGTTATTGGCTCGGCTAGGGTGGCGCTGGGCGGCGTGGGCACCGTGCCCTGGCGCGTGCCCGCCGTAGAGAAAGCCCTCGTGGGCAAGGCCCCGACGGAGGACAACTTCCGCGCCGCCGCGGCGCTCGCCGTGCGCGATGCGCAGCCCCGCGAGCACAATAAATTCAAGGTCGAGCTAGCCCAGCGTACGCTGGTGCGGGCACTGTTAGAGGTCGTTGCTTAAGTACTGATTATGGAATCCGAACCCCAATTCTTCGACCAGCCCGGTGGCTATGTTGGCAAGCCGCTTGTGCGGGTGGAAGGCCGCGAAAAAGTAACCGGCAAAGCCAAGTACTCCGCTGAGTTTCCATTGCCTGGCCTTACCTACGGCGTGCTGGCCACCAGCCCCATCGCCAAGGGTAAAATCCAGAGTATCGAAACCGCGGCGGCCGCCCGCGAGCCCGGTGTCATTGCCGTGCTCACGCACCAAAACCTACCCAAGTTAGCCAAAACGCCCAACGACCCGCAGGGCAAAAAGGACATTGGCGCGCCGATGGGCTTCTTGCCCCTGACGGGCGACGAGATTTTCTACGCCGCCCAGCCGGTGGCCCTCGTGGTGGCCGATACGCTGGAGCACGCCACCCACGCCGCTAGGCTCGTGAAAGTGACGTACCAAAAGGGCGACCCGATTGCGAATTTCAAGCAGCCCAAAGCCGAGCTGTTCGACCCCGAAAAGGTGCAGGACGGCAAGCAAAAAGGCCACACCAAGCGCGGCGATGCGCAGGCGGCCTTCGCCAGCGCGCCCATCCAGCTAACGGCCACTTATAACCACCCGGTCTACAACCACAACCCGATGGAGCCGGGCTCGACCACGGCCCACTGGGAAGCGCCCGACCGCCTCACTATCTACGAATCAACGCAGGGCGTGACGCGCACGCAATCAGCCGTGGCGGCCATGACCGGCCTGCCCCGCGAGCAAGTGCGCGTGATTACCAAGTATTTGGGCGGCGGCTTCGGCTGCAAAGGCGCCACCTGGCCGCACACTGTGCTCACGGTGCAGGCCGCCAAAGCTGTGGGCCGCCCGGTGAAGCTGATGCTGACCCGCGAGCAGATGTTTACGAGCATGGGCCACCGCGAGGACCAGGAGCAGATAATGAAGATGGGGGCTACGGCCGATGGTAAGATTACTTCCTTGGTGCACACCAAAAAGTCCACGACTTCGCCCTGGGATAACTACGCCGAGCCTAACTCCAAGATTGTGGACTTGCTCTACGCTAGCCCCACGTTTGAGAGCAGCTATGAGCTGGCTAGGGCCAACGTCATGACCAGCACCTTTATGCGGGCGCCGGGCGAAGCGCCGGGCTCGTTCGCCATCGAGTGCTCGATGGATGACTTGGCCTACCGCGTAGGCGTGGACCCCATCGAAATCCGGCTACGCAACTACGCCGACCACGACTATGGCACCGGCCAGCAGTGGAGCAGCAAAAGCCTGAAGCAGTGCTACGCCCGCGGCGCCGAGCTATTCGGCTGGAGCAAGCGCAACCCAAAGGCCGGCGCCACCCGCGACGGCCGCTACCTCGTGGGCATGGGCATGGCTTCGGCTAGCTACCCGGTGCACAACTCGTCGGGCACGGCCCGCGCCCGCCTCTACGCCGATGGCCACGCCGTGGTGCAGGCTGGCGCCACCGACCTTGGCACTGGCACTTACACCGTCATGACCCAGGTAGCCGCCGACTCGCTAGGCCTGCCCATTGAGAAAGTGCGCTTCGAGCTCGGCGATACGCAGCTGCCCACCGCCCCCAACTCGGGCGGCTCGGTAGCAGCCGGTACGGTATCGTCCAGCATTTTCCTGGCTTGCCAGGATGTGTGGCAAAAGCTAATTAAAGCGGCCGTAATCGACAAGAAATCGCCACTCTACCGCGCCAAGCCCGAAGACGTAGCCGTAGAAAAAGGCCGCTTGTTCCTGAAGAAAGACCCCAAGAAAGGCGAGGCCTTCGGCGACCTGATGAAACGCGGCGAAATGACCGATGTCGAAGGGATGGCCCAGGGCAAATACGGCTCGGGCTACGAAGACGCCAGCGCCGCTAAAAATGCCGACCCTACCCAGAAAGACCAAGCGGGTCAGCATTCCATGCACTCGTTTGGGGCGCACTTCTGCGAGGTGCGCGTCGATATGGACCTGGGTACTATTCGCGTGAGCAAGTGGGTGAGCGTTATCGGCGCCGGTCGCATTCTGAATGCCCAGACCGCCCGCAGCCAGATTATCGGCGGCGCCATTTTCGGCATCGGCTCGGCTTTGATGGAAGAAACCATCCGCGATGAGCATTTTTCGCGCTACACCAACGCCGACCTCGCTGGCTACCACGTGCCGGTGAACGCCGACATTCCCGACATGACCGTCGAGTTTGTGGAGGAGCACGACCCCTACATCAACGCAATGGGCGTGAAAGGCATCGGCGAAATCGCGATGGTAGGCGTAGCCGCCGCCGTGGCCAATGCCGTGTACCACGCCACCGGCAAGCGCCTGCGCGACCTGCCCCTCACGCCCGATAAAGTGCTGATGGCCGGGCTGAACAGCTAGCCCACCTAGTAGCCAAGCAGTAAGAACGTCATGCTCAACTGACGTCCGCTTATCGAAGTATCTCGCTCGCGCCGCTAGGGTGTCGTTCGATAAAGATACCTCGGCAAGCGCACGTCAACTGAGCATGACGTTCTTTTGTATCTAGTCAATAGTCCAATAACCTGGCAATTCAGCCACTCACACAAGATGCACAACGACCCCATCGCCACCGTGGGCCTGCTGCTGCTGGCCGCTGGCTCGTCGTCGCGGCTGGCCCGCCCCAAGCAACTGCTTCAGTACCAAAGCCAGACGCTCCTGCGCCGCGCTGCCGAAGTAGCTACCGCTAGCCCTTGCCGCCCGTTGGTGCTCGTCACGGGCGCGCTCCACGACGAGCTGCTGCCCGAAATCGACGGCCTGCCCTTCCACGTAGTGTGCAACGATGCCTGGGCCGATGGCATGGGTGGCAGCATCGCCGCCGGCCTGGCCGAGCTCGAAACCGCCGCCGAAGCCGATGCCGTTGTCGTCATTCTCTGCGACCAGCCGCTGCTCAATGAAGAAATTATTGGCCAGCTCATTGTGCAGTTTCAGGCCACCGGCCAGCCGGTAGTGGCTTCGGCCTATGCCGGTACGCAAGGCGTGCCTGCGCTCTTCAGCCGCGAGATATTTCCGCAGCTGCTGGCGCTGCGTGGGGCCAGTGGCGCCCGCGAATTGCTGCAACAATATGCCCACCTGCCCACCGTAGATTTCCCCGGCGGTGCCACCGATGTGGACACTGAGGCGCAATACGCGGCGCTAGGGTAGCAAGGTACTGGCCGGGTAAGGCCAGAAAGGCCAGACTGGATTGCCAAAATCCGGCCTTCCTGGCCTTACCCGGCCAGGGCTTTTATTGCCAGTAGGTGCCCAAGTTGACCGCAGTATCTTACCACTCATTCAGGCGCTGGGTAGTATTAGATAATAGCTCGGAAATGGTAGGCCGACTAACGCCGAACTTATGAGCAATGGCCTGTTGCGACAGGCCTTGGGCGGCTAATGTTCGGATTTGAGCGATGTCGGCCGCTTGCAGCTTGCAGCGGTGCGTACGAGAGCGGTAGCCACGCAGGTAGCGCCAGGTAGCTTTATCGGTTGTTTCGCTTAGGGTTGACCATTGCAGGTTATCGGCGCACACATTCAGGCGATTACCATCCTTCGGAATTACTACGTTGAGGGTTTTGTCAGCCGGGGGCGGCAAAAACGTCTGGGCAACCAGCCGGTTTAGGCCGATGCGTAGAAAGGTGCCGCGGTTGCCTAGTCTTATTTCGGGGTATCGGCTAGCATTCAGTGCCTTAAGTAGGCGTTGGCGCGACTGGCCTTGATAGCACAAGCTCACCACCTTGCCGTGGGAAGAAAGCCGGTAGTGTTCGTAGCCCGCGATGTCCGTCCATTGCTCCCCGGTTGCCACCAGTTGCAACTCTTCGAGTGGCAGCAACAGGCCATTATCGAGCTCGGCCTGCGGCGTATTGGTAACGGTTAGCACTTCCACCACCACGGCGTGGACTGGCAGGGCAAGCTGCGCAAACCGAGGATGGGTAACGGTATTGCCGGCGTGAATAGCGTGCGAATCAGCAAACATGGCACTACTTAGCTAGGTTAAAAGGGCTTCTTGGATACTGGGTAGGGGTATTTACCGACAAGCCCCGCCGGAAGGTCCGGACGGGGCTTGGGGTGGCTAATGGCCAGTGCGGCTGGCTGGCGGGCGGCTACTCCTTGGTTAGGCGAAGTACCTGGCGCAAGGTGGAGCCGTCGGCCTGCCCGCCCACCACGACCACGTAATAGCTGCCAGCTGCCAGGCCGGCCAAGTCCAGGGGCTGGCGCTGGCCGCCGGCCAAGCTGAGCTGGCGCACCATGCGGCCGGTGGCATCGAGCACCACTACCCGATAGATAGCAGTGGCCGGTAGCGGGCTTAGGTCCAGGCCGGTAGCCGCCTGTGCCGGGTTAGGATAGAGGTCCAGCGCAGTGGCCATCTGGCCCAAGGCAACCGTGCGCACGGGTGAGTAGCTGGCCGAGGCGTCGCGGTCGACCTGGCGCAAGCGATAGTACGCGGCGCCGCTGGCCCGGCTGGCAAGGCCCACGTCGGTGAAGGCGTAGCGGGTACTACTGGTCGAGTTACCTTGGGCAGCCTGACGGCCGATTTTGGTGAAGGTGGTGCCATCCAGGCTACGCTCTATGTCGAAGTAGGCGCTGTTCGCTTCCGACGCCGTGGTCCAGCTTAGCAGAACCTCATGCTGCGGCCCGGCCTGGGCCGTGAACGCCGCGAGCACCACCGGTAGCGGGCCACTCACGGCCGTGACGTTGCCCGAGAATTCGGAGGTCGCGCCGCCGAGCGTAGCGGTGCTGGTGAGCACCGTGCCGGCCGCCAGCGTGCCGCCGGGCAGCGAAGCCAGCGGAATGGTGAAGGTGAAGCCGTTGGCGCCGGTGTCCGAGCCCTGGCTGAAGCCGTTGATATTGCCCGAGTAGCTCTGGTTGGTACTGCCATCGGTATCGGCGACGCCGGTAGTGGCACCTTCCGTGAGGGTGAGCAAGAAGGTGCGGCCTTGGCCAAAATTGGCCCCGGTGGCATTAGCGGCAGCGGGATTGGCCTGCGCTGTGAACAACTCAATAACGGCCCCGGCCTTGGCATAGCCGCGCAGCACCAGGTTGGTGCCTACGAGGTTGGCCGTGCGCAGGATGGCGTAGTTGCGCAGGTTGTTGGCCCCGATGGTAGTGGCGCTGTTGAGGGTCACGTAGGGCGCATTGCCGAAATTCTCATCGTTGCCAGCGGCTAGCAGGTCGATACCAACCTGGCCGGTGGCGGCCGTGTTATTAGCCGAAACTACGGTGCCGTTGCCATAAATAGCATTGCGCGAGATAACCGTAGTGCCGCTCACTACCTCCACGCCGGCCCCGTAGTTGCCGGTCGATACGTTCTGGCTGAAGGTATTGCCGGTGCCGTAGAAGCGGGCCGCCGCCGTTTCCTGCGGGGGCGTCGTGGCATTGCCGGTGCCGTTGTTGGTGAAGGTGTTGCCCGTCACCACATTCGAGCCCGCGCTGCTGAAGCTGTCGAAACCCTGCGCGCCGGTATCGGCAAATAGGTTGCCGGTGGCCAGGGTGCTGCTGCCGTGCGAGTCGATGCCGTCAAAAGCCAGACCGATACGGGCGTTGCCGCGGATTTCGTTGCCCCGGATGATGGTGCCCGTTACGGCCGGGGCCAGGTAGAGGCCGGTGCCGCCCGCAAAGCCCACGAGATTGTTGGTGAAGCTGAGGCCCGTGCCGGCCGATACGCGCACATCGGCACTCACATTGGCCACGGGCGGGGCGGCAAAGCTGGTGGCGGTGCTGCCGAGCACATTGTCGGCAACCAGCACGTTGTTGGTCGAGGTGGTGATATTGGCGTTGTTGTTATCGTCAACGTTATTGCCGAAGCCGTAGATGGCCAGGCCCCGTACCCGACTGCCCGCGCCGGCGATGTTGAGGCCGGTGAGAACGGTGCTGCTGCCTACCAGCTGCACTTCGGGGCCGTTGAGCTGGCTCAGGGTTGTGGCGGCGCTACCCGTACCCACGGGGCCGCCGGTGCCCAGTAGCACATCATTGGTGTTGCCGATATTGAAGGTCTGGGTAGCGCCGTTGAGGGCCGTGCTGGGGCCCGTCAGCTGCGGTAGGGCCGTCGTGGGCGTGATAATGGCCACGCCGTTGGTGAGGCGGATGGCCGGAATCATAAAGATGCTCGACTCCATGCCGATGGGCAGGAGCACGCCCGCACGGCCGGCGGCCAGCGAGCCCGGAGCCAGGTTCACGGCATTGGTATAAGAGCCAGCCTGGGCCAGTTGGCTTTCGTTGCCCAGCGCATTGGCATTGGTAATGAACTGGCGTAATGAGCCCTGGCCCGCGTTGTTGATGTTCACCACCACGTCGAAGTTGAAGCCAAAATCAACGCCCGAGGTGCCGGGCCGCACGCTGGTAATGGACTGCGGGGTTTGGGTGCCGGCCGTAAGCTGGGCCAGCGTCTGGCTGCCGGTGTTAGCGGCGGCATCCTGCCTTTCGGGAGCCTCGCCCCCCACGCGGCTGCCATCGGCCACGGCCGTGCCGAGGCCCGTGCCGACGTAGGCCGTCGTGCGGAACGTTTGCACCGGTAGCACGCCAGTCGCGCCCGGCGTGCGGGCCGATTTTACGGTGCCGCTCACCACGCGCACCGTGTAGCTGGCGCCGGCCGTGAGGCCCGTAAAGGTATAGGCGCCGCCCGTGGTGGTGGTGGTCGTGGCTACGAGAGTGCCGTTGTTATCATACAGTTCCACCGTGGTGCTCACGCTGGCGACGGCATTAGCCGCCGCGCCTGAGTTTACGGCCGACGTGTTGGCCGCGCCGTAAGCGCGGCCCGCACCGCCGCCGTAGTTTATATCATCGAAGATGGTGCCGTTGATAACTGAGGAGCAGGTAGCACCCGAGGCACCACCCGTACTAGCCAGGCTGAGGCTGGTGCTCACTTGGCCAGCGCCGCCTGCCGTTGCGTTGTAGGCCGAGGTGGCAATGGCGCTGCCTGCGTTGCCATCCACGGTGTTATAGGTGCTGAGGCCGTTGCTGCCGCCCGCGGCCGTGGCGC
>Ga0268353_100003_pt1 | contig 49976 bp, 50 predicted proteins | sample G5R2_NF_18SEP201_FD_190168 | JGI IMG/M metagenome (GOLD analysis project Ga0268353, IMG submission 190168) | Phyllosphere microbial comminities from switchgrass, GLBRC, Michigan, United States - G5R2_NF_18SEP2017_LD1 | ecosystem: Host-associated > Plants > Phyllosphere > Phylloplane/Leaf | place... | reverse complement strand
TGGTACGAGTCGGAAAACGGCGCGTAGCGGTACATGCCCTTCTCGTATACCAGCTTGAGCTGCTCTTTATTTTTGAGGTATTTCAGCTCCACGCCGGGGTGCGTGATGGAGTCGCCGGTACTTTCGTACAGCGCCACGGCGGCCCGGCTGGCGGTAATCACTGAGTCGCCGAGCACGTAGTCACGCGAGGCCGAGCGGAAACGCAGCTTGTTTTCCTGGCTCACGGTAAGGTGCGAAAGTGAGCCATCAAGCGAAGCCGACAACAAGGCACCGCCCGCCAGCGACAAGCCGCCCTGGTACTTAATACCGGGGCCCAGGTCCTTCAGCCGCACATCATTGGTGAGCGAGATAAAGCGCGGATAGCTGCTCTCGGTAGCGCCCGGCTTGCGCCGCACGCTTTTGTAGCTGAGCGCGCCCTTCACCGGCGCTTCGAGCTTAGCGGCGTAGGTCAGCGTCACGGGCTGGGCCGTGAACTCCGGCTTGCTGGGGTCGAAGTCGAATGGTCCCAACTCGGCCGTCAGTGGGTTACCCTTAATAGTCCAGGCCACCTGCCCCCCCGTAGCCAGAAAGTGGCTCCCCACCGTAGCCGCCGTGCCGCTCACCTTGTGAATGACAATGGAATCGGCAGCCGTGCGCATCACCAGGTCCGCATCCTTCAGCTCGATAACCGGCCCACTAATAGCCGGCGGGTAGTAGGTGTCGTACGCTGCACTGGTCGAAGGCACAAATGGTTGATTGGCCTGGTCGAAGTCGGCAGCGCTGGGCGCGGGTGTGGCAGCCGGTGCTGCTGCCACGGGCTGGGCGGCCGCTTTGGCTGGCGCCTTGGCCGTGGTTTTAGCAGGCGTTTTTTTCTTGGGGGTGCCCCAGCCATCATCGGCAGCGGGCGCGCCCCACCCATCGTTGGCCACTTTTTTCTTGGGGGTGCTGCCGATGGGCGGCCCCCAGCCATCATTAGCGCTGCTCCAGCCATCATTCTTGCTGGCTTTGCTGCCGCCGCTCCACATGTCGCCGGTGTCCCAGCCGTCGCTGGCGCGCTTTTTCTTAGCTACCGGCTTGGGTTTGGGCTTAGCGGTGGCGGGCTTGGCAGCGGGCAGCGCGGCCGGCTTAGGCACTACGGGCGCCGGAGCCACATCAAAGGTGGCGTTGGGGTCGGGCACGGCGGCGGCTTTGTAGGCAAACGACAGCTGCCCGCCCGTCATGCGCAGGGCATTGAAGCCCGTGCGGTAGAGGTAGCCGCCATTGAGCACCCGCGCCGTGGTCACTAGGTATTTCTCTACGTCGGTGGCCAGGTCCTTTTCCACCGACTGCCCCACCGCGTCCAAGTATTGGTCTAACTGCTTGTCGCTAAGACCCGCCTTAGTTTTGCCACCTACGATAGCACTAAAAAATGCCGTAAGGTGCGGAATTGGCCGCAGCTTCTTGTCCAGCATTTGCTGCGACAGCTTCGCGATGGTCACCTGCTGGCTCGCCGTGAGCTGGTTGCTGCCCCACAGCTTTCGCAACTGCTCATCCAGGGCCTTGGCCCCGGCGTTGTTGCTGGCCACCATCATCGTGCGCACGTCAATGATAAACTGCGCCGGGTCGGCGGAGAGGTGGCCGGTATAGCGCTGCACCGCCACCTGGCCGGGGCGCACCTCGCCGGGTGCCCGGCCATCGGCAGGCGGCGCGGGCGTGGCGGCGGGCGGCCCCGGCGGCTTCGCGGCGGGAGCAGCGGGCTTGGTGGTTTGCGCCCCGGCGGGCAGCAGCGGCAACGTTAGGCAGAAAAAGGCGGCGAGCAGTCGCTTCATATAGTCGGGCAAAGGCCGCGAGCGGCCGGCAGGTCGTCCCCGGCGGGCACCGGGGCGGCTTACAGTTTGGTGAAAAGGGCCGAAACCCAGCTTCGAAGCGTGCGGTGCCGCTCGTAGCGCAGGCCCTGGCGCATCGCCTCAGCCGTTATCTTATCTAAATCTTCCTCGTAAAACCCGCTGAACAAAATTGGTTTCCCAGCTGGTAGCAGTCGGCTATACTCGTGCATATCCTCCAGCAATACGTTGCGGTTGATATTAGCCAGAATGAGGTCAAAAGGCTCTTCCTCAGCCAGCGTTTCGGCCCCACCCAGGCGGCACTCGATGGTGCGGCAGTGGTTTTCGTCGGCATTGTCGCGGGCGTTTTCCACGGTCCAGGGCTCCACATCCACGGCCAGCACCTGGCGGGCACCCAGCATTTCGGCCATAATGGCTAGGATGCCCGTGCCGCAGCCCATGTCCAGCACGCGCTTGCCGTGGTGGTCGATGTCGAGTTGATTCTCAATCATCAGCGCCGTCGTTTCGTGGTGGCCGGTGCCAAACGACATGCGCGGCATTATCTCAATGTCGTACTCCACGCCCTCGGGCTTGGGGTGAAACGGGGCGCGCACCGACACGCGGTCGGCAATCACGAGTGGCTGGAAGTTCTTCTCCCACTCGGCATTCCAGTTTTGGCGGGTAATTACGCGGTCTGAATACGCCAGTTCGCCGATGCCCTCGTAGCGGGTCATTATTTCGGCCACCGCGTCGCGGTCGAAGGCCTCCTCGGTAGTGTAGGCGCAAAAGCCAGCGTCGTTGTCTTCAAAGGTATCGAAGCCCACTTCACCCAACTCAGCTACCAGGATGTCGGCCAATTCACGCGGGGCCTGCACGGTCAACTCAATAAAATCCATTTTCAATTAAAAGTAAAAGGTAACAGCCTACAAAGTTCGCCGAAAACCGGGAGCTAGCCCAGCCAGCGCGCTGCTACAATGAAAAAGCCGCTGGCACTCGCCGGCGGCTTTTTCGATAATCTATTCTAAATCTACTGCTTGCAGCCCGCAAACGACCGCACTTTGGTGTAGTGAATCGCAAAGTCGGCCCGGCTGCGGTCGGTAGTCACAAACAGCGCGTAGTCAGCAAACTCCCGGTTCTCGGCCGGGCACCACAGGCCCGCCTTGTCGGCGAAGAGCTTGTTGGTTTCGTTGAATACGAGCACATCGGCAAATGCCTGCTCGGGCTCCACATATACCACCGCAAAACATGAATTGGCTCGGCGCGGGTCGTTTTCGAGGTACACCGAGCCAAAGATTTTGCAGGGCTCCACTGAACCAGCCGGTCGGGCCAGCGCCGGGGATAGTGTGGCTGCCGTGTTAGCCGTGCCGGGCGACGCAAAAAAAAGTAGAAAAGAAAGTAAAAAAGTGAACACGGGGTAGCTGCGATTAAAGGATGAACGGTAGGTTATCACGCCGACCTAGCCCGCTAAGGCAATAATTCGGCCTAAAATACAATTCGTCCTTTGGGCAGTACCAGCTAGCTAAAAGGACTTTACAATTTCCACAAAATCGCGCGATTTCAGCGACGCGCCGCCAATTAGGCCGCCGTCTACGTCGGGCTGACTGAAGAGCTCGCGGGCGTTCTGCGCGTTGCACGAGCCGCCGTAGAGGATGGTGGTGTCGTCGGCTGCGGCTTGGTTGTAGGCCGCGACTACCTGCTCGCGGATGAAGGCGTGTACCTCCTGCGCCTGCGCGCTGCTGGCCGTGCGGCCCGTGCCAATGGCCCAGATGGGCTCGTAGGCAATAACCACCTGCGCGAACTCTTCATTGCTGAGGTGAAACAAGCCGGCAGCCAGCTGCTGGCCAATGAAGTCGAAAGTTTCGTCGGCTTCGCGAGTTTCGAGGCTTTCGCCCACGCAGAAAATCGGCTTCAGGCCCGCAGTAAGGGCGGCTTTCAGCTTTTCGGCGAGCAGCGAGTCGTCTTCGCGGAAGTGCTGGCGGCGCTCAGAGTGACCCAGAATCACGTACTCGCAACCTACCGATTGCAGTTGCTTGGCCGATACCTCGCCGGTGTAGGCACCACTTTCCTTCTGGTGAAAGTTTTGGGCCCCTAGCGCGGGGTTGCCACCTTCGCCCAGCAGGCGGCCCACGCCGCTCAACAGCGGGAAGGGCGGGCAAATAACCACCTGGGGCTTGGGGCCGGTGATTTCGTCGTGCAGCATTTGCACGATTTCAGACGTCAGAGCCTGCGCTTCGGGCAGGGTGAGGTTCATTTTCCAGTTGCCGGCAACGAAATTCTGGCGCATCGAAAGGAAGGGTAAAATAGAAAATCCGGCCCACTGTGGGCCGGGGCAAAAGTACAGGCGGCAGGCACCTCCCCACTCCTACCCGGCCGCTGGTAGCTGGTGGCGGCGCTGCCAGCCAGCCGCGGCCGCTCCCAGCAGTAGCAGCACGGCCGCGCCGAGTGCCGCCGTAGCTAGCCCCGGCTGGCTAGGCTTTTGGGCCACCCAAGTGCCGATGAGGCCCCAGGCAATGGGCAGCGGCAGCCGCGCATCTTGATGGCGCCAGGCCAGCCCCGTGCCCAGCGCCGTGGCGACCAGCAGTAGTGCATAGCAGCCGAGTTGGCTGGCCTCCTCCGACCAGTTTAGCCCAAATCCATCGCGCAGGCCGAAGATGAAATTGAGCACCGTCGCCAGCATTATCCAGCCCAGGTACAGGCTCAGGAACCACACTGGCCAGCTAGGGGCCATCTGCATCAGCACCAGCCGCCGCGCCCGCCCGTAGGCTTGGGCCAGAAATAGCACAATAAACAGCATAACGGTCAGGCTCATGCTGATAAGCTCGTAGCTGAACACCAGCGTCCAAGCGGTGGTGGCCAACACAGCCAACGTCAGCAGCGGGTTTATTTCGCGGGGAAGGCGGGCGCCCTGCTGCCGGGGCAGCAGCTGCCACACCGTGTAGGCCACTAGCCCCAGAAAGATGATACCCCAAATGCTGAACGCATAGCCAGCCGGCGTGAGCAGCGTGGGGTGCCGGGCCGACATGGCACCGTTGCTCAATGCACCCTCGGGTGGGTTGGCATTGTATAAATAATTGACGTATAGGCAGGCCGCCACGGCCACCGGCAGCAGCCAGCGCCACAGGCGGTCGGCTCTAGATGCAGTTTTTTCCATGTTAGCCGATACGCAAGAAACGCGAAGAGCGCCGAGCCTCGGCAAAACCGGGCGCGACGCTCTTACTGTTTAGCTTATATCTCTGACTCGGTGCTTATACAAACAAGCCTTCGACCGACAGGTAGCGCTCGCCGGTGTCGTAGCAGAAGGTGAGCACCTTGCCGCCCTGAGGTACTTCGCTCAACTTCTTGGCCACGGCGGCCAGCGAGGCGCCCGACGAAATACCGCACAAAATACCTTCCTCCCGGGCAGCGCGGCGCGTCATCTCAAACGCCTCGTCGCGGCTCACCTGGATAACGCCGTCGAGCAAGTCGCGGTGCAGGTTGTCGGGGATAAAGCCCGCGCCGATGCCCTGGATAGGGTGTGGCCCCGGCGCGCCGCCGCTGATAACGGGCGATAGCTCGGGCTCCACGGCGAAGGTTTTCATATTGGGGAACAAGGGCTTGAGCACCTCCGTCACGCCGGTGAGGTGGCCGCCGGTGCCCACACCCGTGATGTGAAAGTCAAAGCCGCCCTCTGGCGCATCGGCCAGAATTTCCTGGGCCGTGGTGGCTACGTGCACCGCAATGTTGGCGGGATTGGCAAACTGCATGGGCATCCAGGCGCCGGGCGTGGTGTCCACGATTTCCTGAGCCTTGGCGATGGCGGCTTTCATGCCACCCTCGCGGGGCGTCAGCTCTAGGTTGGCACCGTAAGCCGACATGAGGCGGCGGCGCTCAATGCTCATACTCTCGGGCATGACGAGCGTGATTTTGTAGCCCTTCACGGCGGCTACCAGGGCCAGGCCCACGCCGGTGTTGCCCGAGGTAGGCTCCACAATCAGGCTGTTGGGCGTGAGGATACCGTCTTTTTCGGCCTGCTCAATCATACGCAGCGCGATACGGTCCTTGATGGAGCCGCCGGGGTTTTGGCGCTCCAGCTTCATCCACACCTCCACGTCGGGGCGCTCGGAGAAGAGACGATTGAGTTTGATTAGCGGCGTGCCGCCAATGGCGTCGAGGATGGAATTAGCTTTCATGGGGTGAGAATGGGGTTCAGGAATGGAGGACGAATTACTTAAATTGAAAACATGAGCTCGCCAGCCGGGTCGTCTTGCCGGGCCATGTGCAGTTGCGCCCGGTGGTATACCCGCGAGTGCGAGGGCACGCTCTCGGTGAGCCATACGTTGCCGCCGATAATGCTGCGCGTGCCAATGACCGTGCTGCCACCCAGGATGGTCGCATTGGCATAAATCACGACATGGTCCTCAATGGTGGGGTGCCGCTTGAGGCCCTGCAATGTTTTGGTGACGCTAAGCGCGCCCAGCGTAACGCCTTGGTATATCTGCACGTGCGCGCCGATATCCGCCGTTTCGCCGATGACGATGCCCGTGCCGTGGTCGATGCAGAACGCCGCCCCGATGCGGGCTCCTGGGTGAATGTCGATGCCCGTGCGCTGGTGGGCATACTCGCTTAGCAGGCGCGGTAGGCGCGGCACCCCGCGCTGGTGCAGAGAGTGCGCTAGCCGGTGCAGCGCCGTGGCATAAAACCCAGGGTATGTACTCAGTATCTCGCCCAGGTCCTGGGCGGCGGGGTCGGCCGCCAGGGTAGCTTCAGCATCGCGCAGTAGGGCTTCGCGTAAGGCGGGCAGGCCGTTGAAAAGGCTATGGGCGAGGGTGCTAGGTGCCTCGGGCAAGCCCGGTACCTGGGCCAGTAGCTCGGCCAGTTCGGCCTGGAGGTGGTAAAGGGTGGCAGCTACGGCATCGGTGCCGGTAAGTGGCCGGGCAGCGCGCTCTGGAAAGAGCACGGCCAATACCTGCTCGGCTAGCGCGCAGAACGCGGGCCCCGGAAGGGCGGTAGGCACACCAGCGTGCGCCCGTGCCAATTGCTCGGCAAACGTTTCGAGGGCGGCGGTGGACACGGCAGAATCATGGGCTAAGGACAAAAAAGGGCTAGCAAGATAGGCGAGCGGCCCAACATAGATTTCTCAACCAGCTAGCTGCACCGAAGGTTTTCGGTCCGCAGCGCACAACCACAGGCCTAGCCCGGCCGTTAGCAGCAGGCAAGCGGCCGGTAGCTAGCTCACTACTGATACCTACCGCTGCTTTTTCATCCTGCCAAGCGCAGACATGCTGCGCTTTACGTTTCTTTTTCCATGTCTACTTCCAACATTAACGCTAACTCCACCGCGTCCGGCACCGACGGCGCCAAGCATCTGGCGGCCGGCCACCACGTAGCCCTGCGCCTTTGGGAAAATGAGGAGCCCGGCGAGCCCAAGCCGCTGAGCAACCGCCCGTACGAAACCGTAGGTTATGTTCTCAAGGGCCGCGCCGAGTTGCACCTCGAAGGCAAAGTAACTACCCTGGAGCCCGGCGATTCGTACCTCGTGCCGCAGGGTGCGTCGCATACCTACAAGATTTTGGAGACGTTCTCGGCCATTGAGGCTACGTCGCCTCCGCAGCAGTAATTTCTGCCCTGCAAACGAGAAAGCCCCGGCACCACTGCGTAGTGATGCCGGGGCTTTCTCGTTTATTTTTCTACCCTGGCACAGCGCGCGTAAAAAAGTCCACGGCGCGGCGCTCCGAGTAATAGGTACCACTTGGCCCGCCTTCGTTAAAGCCTACATGGCCGCCTTCAGCCGGTATCTCCAAGTAGAAGAACTGGCTGGCCTGCGCAGCATCACGCGGGTAGCAGCTAGCTGGTAGAAAGGGGTCGTTTAAAGCGTTAACCAGCAGCGCAGGAATACGAATGCCACCTAGGTAACGGCCCGAGGCCGATTGCTCGTAGTAGTCATCGGCCGAAGTAAAGCCATGAAGCGGGGCCGTGTAACGCTCATCAAACTGTGGAAAATCGCGTAGTGTATCTAACCCCGCTAAATCAAGTTGGCCGGGCAAATGGGCTCCCTTTACCCGCATCTTGTCGCGCAATGAATTCAAAAAGCGTCGCAAATAAATCCGATTTTGCCAGCGGCTAATGTGCACGGAACTGGCCTTGAGGTCGGTAGGCACTGAGAACACGGCCGCCCGCTTCACTTGGTTAGGCACTCGCGCCGCGTTTTCGCCCAAGTATTTGAGCGTGACGTTGCCACCTGCCGAAAAGCCCGTCAAAAACACCTCCGTATACTGTCGGCTTTCGACCGCGTGCCGGACTACGGTAGCCAGGTCCTCGGTATCACCTAAGTGATAGGCACGCAGCAGGCGGTTGGTTTCGCCGCCGCAGCCGCGGTAGTTCCAAGCCAATGCGTCGAAACCCACTTGATTAAGCGCCCGGGCCATGCCGCGCACGTAGGGCCGATTACTGTCACCCTCTAGGCCGTGCGAAATGATACCGAGCCGCTGGCCAGGTACTGGGCTAGCCAGCGACCAATCGAGGTCCACAAAGTCGCCGTCTGGGAGTTCGAGCCGCTCGCGCTGGTAGCTTACTTCGGGCACGCGCCGCAACGTGCTAGCTGCAATTGTTTGCAAGTGGCCATTGGCTAGCAAGGCATTAGGGCGATAATTGGAAGTAGACAGCAGCGGCATAAGAAGAATAAAACAGCCGCTTACACTGCGGCCAATGCCTTAGCTAGCGTGACTCTAAAAGCATTCACCAGCGGCATAATCAACGTAATTTTACACAAAGATGCCCCCTACTCTACCTATACCTTCCCTATTGATGCGAGCGTAGTTAGCTATTTTTATTGCCCAAGCACTGGGAATTATTGGTTTTACTTCTTACCTTTGCCCTCCCAAACGCGAAAACCGCAGCCACTCGGCTGTTTCCTATAGAATTTTCTTTTTTGTCATGGCAAACCATAAGTCGGCTATTAAGCGCATCCGCAGCAACGAAGCGAAGCGTGTACTAAACCGCTACCAGCACAAGTCTACCCGCACGGCCATCAAGAAGCTGCGCGACACCACCGATAAATCAGCCGCTCAGGAGCTGCTGAAAAAGGTAACGTCGATGTTGGACCGCTTGGCTAAGAAGAACATCATCCACAAAAACAAAGCTGCTAACAACAAGAGCAAGCTGACAAAACTCGTCAACGCGCTCTAGCGCGAGATGAGTTTAGCGGGGCCGAACTCTGCCGCCCCACCGTTCGGTCCCGCGCTTCTTACCAAAAAGCCCTGTCAATTCTGACGGGGCTTTTTGCGTTGACCTGCAAAATTAACAGACCGCAGATTTAATGGATGAAACGGATTTCGTGGATACGCCTGCTCCGCGGTCTGATTATGCACTGGTCGTGTATGTGTCTTATTAGCCACTGTGGCTGTAGTTTGATTGGCGGCATGGTTGTGCGCTAGCAGCAGCAATGCTTAGACGTAAAGCAAAAAGGCCGCCCCACGTAATGGGGCGGCCTTTTTAGTTAAAATTAAACGAAGCCAGCGTAGTCAGTTTGGCGAAGCAAATCGTATCCGCGAAATCCGTTTCATCCGTTAAATCTGCGGTTACGCGACGCTTACTTTCACCATGTTGGCGCGGCCGCGCTCGCTGATGGGCATGGAGCCCGTCGTGATGAAGACGTTGCCTTCCTTGAGGTTACCGGTGGTGGTGAGAATATTCTTGATGTCGGCAATAGTGCTGTCGGTGCTGTTAAAGCGGTCGTAATAAAATCCCCGCACGCCCCACACGAGGCTCAGTACGGTGAGTAGGGCCCGGTTATCAGTGAAGATGAAGATATCGGCTTTGGGCCGATACTTGGCTAGCTGGAAGGCTGTATAGCCCTTGCCAGTGAGGCCGGTGATAACGCGAGCAGCGGTGTTCTTAGCCAGGTGGCACGAGGCCGACAGAATGCTGTCTTCGACGAACGTGGGGGCAGCGGCGTCCACGGGCCACCACTTGTAGAACAACTTGGGGCTGCGGCTCTCTACGCTCAGGATAGTACCTACCATTGAGCGGATAACTTCGGCGGGATACGCACCTACGGCGGTTTCGGCCGAGAGCATGACGGCATCGGCGCCGTCGAGTACAGCATTGGCTACGTCGCTGGTTTCGGCGCGGGTGGGGCGCGGAGCCGTAATCATGCTCTCCATCATCTGAGTAGCAACGATAACGGGCTTACCGGCCTTATTACACTTCTCGATAATCATCTTCTGAGCCATCGGCACCTCTTCCATCTTTACCTCCACGCCGAGGTCGCCACGGGCTACCATCACAGCATCGGTGAGAGCAATGATTTCGTCGATATTGCGCAGGCCGTCGGGCGTCTCGATTTTAGCCACCACGCGGGTGTTCTTACCTGCTTCGGCAATCAGATTTTTGATAAAGCGGATGTCATCGGCCTTACGGGCAAAGCTCAGGGCCACCCAGTCCACGTCGTTGGCAAGGCCGAATTTCAGGTCTTCGATATCCTTCTCGGTCATGCTAGGTGCCGAAACCTCCGAATCGGGCAGGTTGATGCCTTTGCGGGGCTTCACGAGGCCACCGTACACCACTTCCACATCCACTTCCTTGTCGCGGTCGGTAGCGAGCACTTTCAGCTCAATCTTGCCATCATCAATGAGAATCTGGTCACCAGGCTTCACGTCGCGGGCCAAGCCGAGGTAAATCGTGCTCAGGCGGGTAGCGGTGCTGATTTCTTTTTCGCCGCAGACCAGTTTGATTTTATCGCCGCGCTTGATTTCAACGCCACCGCCTTCTACCTCACCGAGGCGGATTTTCGGTCCCTGCAAGTCTTGCAGCAGGCCCACGTTGGTGCGCATGTCCTTGTTGAGACGGCGCACCGTGTTAATCACCGACAGGTGCTCTTCGTGAGCTCCGTGCGAGAAGTTGAGACGAAACACATCCACGCCTTCGCGGATGAGCATGCCGAGGCGCTCGTAGGTGTTGGAAGCGGGGCCGACAGTGGCCACGATTTTGGTCTTATTGAAGGAAACGGGGGACGGTTGCATGCGGAAACAGCTAAGCAGCGAGGGTTAAAAAATCAGGTTCTCTTTGTACTTTAATTCGTTGGGGTCAAACTCGCTGGCATAATTAACCAGCGACAAGGCGGTGAGTCGGTCGAGCAGCTCGGCGCCCGCCCACTCGTCGGCCCCACCCTGTACTTGCAGCAAGTAGTCATACTCGCGGATATCGGGCGCCAAAAACGGTTTAGCGAGCGTGGTGGGCAAGGCGGCGCGGTTGCGCAGCAGCCGCAAAGTAAGCACCTCCGTAGCGTAGAGGTAGTAGCTGAATGCCAGCGGCCCTTGCTGCACTAGGTTTAATACAAAATCGGGCTGGCGCACCAGCCGGATGCGCAGCATCCGGTTGAGGCTCCAGGCCAAAGTGTACTCGCGGGTGCCCGACGCAAGGCCAAACAACGCGAAGTCACAGTCGTACTCAGCCTCCAGGGTTAGGGTCTTCATAGGGCAGGGGCGAAGTGCAAAGCTACACCTTTCGGCGGGCCACGGACTGCCCCTTTCGGAGGGTAGGCCAAAATATTGTACGCCCTCTGGGGAGAGGTTTCGCGGGGTAGTTGCGAAAAGTGACGTTACTTTGCAGACAAGTTTCCCCTTAACCACGACTGCAATGTCTGAAATCGCCGAAAAAGTAAAAGCCATCATTATCGACAAGCTGGGCGTTGAAGCCTCGGAAGTAACTCCGGAAGCCAGCTTCACCAACGACCTGGGTGCCGATTCGCTCGACACCGTGGAGCTGATTATGGAATTCGAAAAAGAATTCAACGTTAGCATCCCCGATGACCAGGCTGAGAACATCCAGACCGTGGGCCAGGCCGTAAGCTACCTCGAAGAGCACGCCAAGTAGACCGCGGATTTAACGGATTTCGTGGATACGCCCGCTGCGCGGGCTGACTAGCTGGCTGGCCCAGCCGACTAGTTGGTTACGATTTTCGTGGTTCGTTTTACCTGCTTAGGTACAGTTCCCTTTTTAAGACCGGCCGGCATCCTGCCGGCCGGTTTTGCGGTTTAAGCCTGCATCCCCGTTTGCGTAGTCAGCTTGCCACAGGCAAGCGTATCCGCGAAATCCGTTAAATCCGTTAAATCTGCGATTTTATGTCGTCAATTCGCCGCGTTGTCGTAACCGGTATCGGGGCCATTACCCCGCTGGGCAGCACTGCGCCTGCCTACTGGGAAGGCCTTAAAAATGGAGTGAGCGGCGCCGCGCCCATCACGCGCTTCGATGCTACCAAGTTCAAAACGCGCTTTGCCTGCGAGGTAAAGAACTATAATCCAACCGACTATTTCGAACGTAAGCAGGCCCCGAAAATGGACATGTTTACGCAGTTCGCCGTTATCGCGTCCGACGAGGCCATTGCCGATGCGGGCCTGCTCGACGGGGTTGATAAGGACCGCGTCGGCGTGATTTGGGGCTCGGGCATTGGCGGGCTGCGGTCATTACAGGAAGAATGCTTTCAATTTGAACGCGGCGATGGCACCCCCCGGTACTCGCCTTTCTTCATTCCGCGCATGATTGCCGACTCCTCGTCGGGCAATATCTCCATCAAGAATGGCTTTCGCGGGCCCAACTTCGTCACGACTTCGGCCTGTGCCTCGTCGAATGACGCACTCATTGCGGCCTTCAACAATATTCGCCTGGGGCTAGCCGACGCTATCGTGACCGGCGGCTCAGAAGCGGCCATCACCGAATCAGGTGTGGGTGGCTTTAACGCCCTCAAGGCCATGAGCGAGCGTAACGATGACCCAGCTTCGGCCTCGCGCCCCTACGACAAGGACCGCGATGGCTTCGTGCTGGGCGAAGGCGCGGGCGCGCTGGTACTCGAAGAATACGAGCACGCTAAGGCGCGCGGCGCCAAAATTTACTGCGAAATTATCGGGGGTGGTATGTCGTCAGACGCATACCACATCACGGCTCCCGACCCCAGCGGCTCGGGCGTAGTGCTGGTAATGCGTAATGCCCTGCGCGACGCGGGCATTGAGCCGCACGAGGTAGACTACATCAACACCCACGGCACGAGCACGCCACTCGGCGACGGGGCCGAAATTAAGGCCATCGAAACCGTATTCGGCGAGCACGCACCCAAAATCAACATCTCCTCGACCAAGAGCATGACCGGCCACCTATTGGGTGGCGCAGGCGGCATTGAGGCGGTAGCCAGCATATTGGCAATGAAATACGGCTTGGTGCCCCCCACCATTAATCTGCACACGCCAGACCCGGAGATTAATCAGAACCTGAATTTTACGCCTAACGTAGCGCAGGCGCGCGAGGTAAACATCGCGCTCAGCAATACGTTTGGCTTTGGTGGGCACAACACGTCGGTGCTGTTTCGCAAACTGTCAGAATAGCACCACGACTGCTTTATACGCAAAAAAGAACGTCATGCGGAGCTTGCCGAAACAGCTCGTTTGTCTCGTTGGGTTTGTTACCTGGCGGCGCAGGCGAGCTGAGTCGACAAGCTCCGCATGACGTTCTGACTTATTTTTCTGCATCAAAAGGCTAACCGCCACAAGCCACTTCTAATGCCCCTCCCCCTCTTTGGTCTGTTTCGGCGGCTTCTGGGCAGCGATAAGCAGTTTCGGCAGGCTGTAGCCACCGTTATCGGCCAAGACCCGCACAATGCGCGCCTCTACCAGTTGGCCTTCACGCACTCCTCCGTGGTGAAGCAGGACCCCGGTGCGGGCCGCCACCAGAGCAACGAGCGGCTCGAATTTTTGGGCGACGCCGTGCTGGGCACGGTGGTGGCTGAGTATCTGTTCAAAAAATTTCCCTACGAGCAGGAAGGCTTCCTGACCGAAACGCGCTCACGCATCGTGAATCGTGAAAGCCTGAACGCCATTGCCCTCAAAATGGGCCTCGACAAGCTCGTTCAGCTCGACGCGACCCAAAACCGCGTGGCCCGCTCGCGCTCGGTAAACGGCAATGCGCTGGAAGCGCTGGTAGGCGCGGTGTACTTGGACCTAGGCTACAAGGCTGCCCGTAAGTTTGTACTCAAGGGCTTAATTCGGCCTTTTGTGGATGTCAACAAGTTGACTACTACCACCTCCAACTACAAAAGCAAGCTCATCGAATGGGCACAGCGCAATGGCAAAGATGTGCGCTATGAGTTGAGCGGCGAGCCCCGCCCCGGCGGCGTGATGGAGTTTACGGCTACCGTGTTGCTAAGCAACGAGGTAATTGCCACCGGCATGGGCCTCAATAAAAAGCAGGCCGAGCAACTTGCCGCCGAGCGGGCGCTCACGGCGCTGGGTGTGTAATGCGGAAGACGTCAGTCAATCGCGCCCATATTGACTACCTCTTTATATTCAACCCGTTGCATTTTATTGCCGACAAAATAAAACGTCAGTTGAACAAAATTTTCCATACCATCGGCAAAGACATAGTGGTCGTAGCCGGGCTTTACGTGCAACGTGCGGCAGAAGGCCTCGTGCGTAACCCCAACTCGCATCCCAGCAAAGGCTACTTTAGTAGAGGTAATGACAGCCTTGCGCAGTAGCACATTGTAGGGGTTTTTAAATAGCAGCAGGTCATCAGCCGACGTTTTTACTTGCAGCAGCGAATCAGTTATGGCTGGCTCGTGGCGGTTAGTCCGCGCTTGCAGCAATTTTAAGTTGGGGCGGTAGCTACGTAATAGCTGCTACGCGTCGAGCCCAGTCGTGAGTTGCTCAAAAAGCGTTGCCATATTCAGCTTGAGCACCCGCGGCTTTGCGGCTTGAGCGAAGACAGGGTAGCTGCATAGCCAGCAGACAACAAGCAGCAAGTGACGCATTTTTTTCGTAGCAGCAGGTAAACACCTTGTTTCGCCTACCAATATAGCCTTACCAAATCGACCTACTATGCGCATTGCCGGAGCCGCCCTCAATCAGATTCCTTTCGACTGGTCCCACAATCTTCAGAACATCAGCACGGCCATCGCCCAGGCTAAGGCTGAAGGCGTGGAGCTGCTATGTCTGCCCGAGCTGTGCCTGACGGGCTACAACTGCGAAGACCTATTTTTGAGTGATTGGCTGCCAGCGGCGGCGCTGGCGCAATTGCAAAAAATCCGGCCGCTTACCGAGGGCATTTGCGTGGTGGTGGGGCTGCCGGTGCGCTTGCAGCACCGCACGTACAACACAGCCGCGGTGCTGCGCGACGGCCAGATTCTGGGCTTCGCGGCTAAGCAGTTTCTGGCTAATGACGGGGTGCATTACGAGACGCGCTTTTTTGTGCCGTGGGTAGCCGGCGAAACGACCACCGTAGAGCACGAGGGCGAAAGCTGGCCGCTCGGCGACCTCACGTTTGAGCACCTTGGGGTGCGGTTTGGGTTTGAAATCTGCGAGGACGCGTGGCGGCCCGACGATGTGCGACCCGCCTGCCGCCTCATGGGCAAGGTAGAGTTGATTATTAATCCGTCGGCCAGTCACTTCGCGATGAGCAAGACGGACGTACGCTACAAGCTCGTGCTCAACGCCTCGCGCAAGTTCAAGTGCACCTACCTCTACGCCAACCTGCTGGGCAACGAGGCGGGCCGCACCATCTACGACGGCGAAATCCTCATTGCTCGCAATGGCCACCTGCTCAAGCGCAACCAGCTGCTAAGCTTCAAGGAGGTGGATATGGAGTGGATGGACGTGGACTTTGCCACGCCACTCGAACCAGCCGATACCATCGTGCCGCTGCCCGAGCCCGACGAGTACCGCGAGCTTAACCAGGCCATGAGCCTGGGCTTGTTTGACTACCTGCGCAAGGCGCGCAGCCGGGGCTTTGTGCTGAGCCTCAGCGGCGGGGCCGACTCGTGCTTCTGCGCCGTGGGCGTGGCCGAGATGGTGCGCCTAGGCGTGGAGGAGTTGGGCGTGGAGGAATTCAAGCGCCGCAGCGGCGCGTTCGATGCGGCTAAAGCAGTGACGGTGCAGGCGGGTGCGGGCGGCACCGCGGCCCAGCAGGCCGGCGACGTGAACAACAGCGCCGCCCCCGAAAACCAGAAACCTACCTCCACCAACCAGGAACTCGTCAACCACCTGCTCACTTGCGCCTATCAGGGCACCGTCAACTCGTCGGATGATACCCTTAACTCAGCTAAGGAGCTAGCCGACAGCATTGGGGCACGCTTTTTCGACTGGACGATTGACGACGAGGTAACCGGCTACGTGGGCAAGATTCAGCAGGCGCTGGGCCGCGACCTCACTTGGCAAACCGACGACCTTGCGCTGCAAAACATCCAGGCGCGGGTGCGCGCCCCCGGCATCTGGCTGCTGGCCAATGTGCAAAACTGCCTGCTCATCACTACCTCCAACCGCTCGGAGGCTAGTGTGGGCTACTGTACCATGGACGGCGACACGGCCGGCAGCATCTCCCCCATCGCGGGCGTCGATAAGGACTTCGTAAAAAAATGGCTGCGCTGGGCCCAGGCTTCCTTGGGCTACGAGGGCCTGCGCCACGTCAACGCCCTGCAACCCACTGCCGAGCTGCGCCCGCTGGCCGACAAGCAAACCGACGAGCGCGACCTCATGCCCTATGTGCTGCTCAACCGCATCGAGCGGCTGGCCTTCTACGACCGGCTAGCGCCGGCCGCCGTGCTAGCCCAGCTCGTGGCCGAAGAACCCAGCTACGAGCTGGAGCAGTTGCGCGCCTACGTTAAGCGTTTTTACCAGCTTTGGAGCCGCAACCAGTGGAAGCGCGAGCGCTACGCCCCCAGCTTCCACCTCGACGATTACAACGTGGACCCGCGTTCCTGGCTGCGCTTCCCCATCCTCAGCGGCGGCTTTGCCGAGGAGCTGGCGGCGCTGTAGGGAGCGGGCTGGCAACGCCGCACTGGCTTTTTTCAAGAAATTACGCGTAGCGGCGCAAGTTTTTCGGCAGAAGGGCACCTAAGCTTGTGGAAGGCTCGTCATGAGTGGCGGGCCTTCTCTTTGCTCCTTCGTGGCCCCCTTGAGTTGGTTCTTATGGCTTGCAGCCTACCATTGTCTTTCGCTTTTGAGTCGGCCGCGCCCTGCACGGCTGCCGGGGCAGCGTCTGCCGATGCGGAGCTGCTGGCCCAGCTTCAGCAGGGCAGCGAGGCAGCGTTTCGCACGCTTGTACTGCGCTACCAGGACCGTATTTACCGCACGGCGTTTTCGCTGTTGCGCTCGGCTGAAGAGGCAGAAGATGTGGCCCAGGAGGTTTTTGTGGAGGTGTACCAGACGGTGGGGCAGTTTCGGGGAACGGCGGCGCTCAGCACTTGGCTCTACCGGCTGGCTACGTCGCGGGCTTTGCAGCATCGCCGCCGTAGCGCCGCCAAAAAGCGCTTTGCCTATTTCACCAGCCTGCTGGGCTTTGACAACCAAGTGCTGCACGACCCGCCCGACCACGCGCACCCGCAGGCGCTGCTCGAAGGCCAGCAGGGGCTGCACCTGCTGCTGGCCCACATCGGCCGCCTGCCTAGCCAGCAGCAGATAGCCTTCACGCTGCGCCACGAGCAGGAGCTCAGTTACGAGGAAATAGCCGCTGTGCTCCACACCACCACGGCGGCGGTCGAATCCCTGTTGTTTCGGGCCCGGCAGACGCTGCGCCGCCACTTGCAAGCCCCCAGCCACCATGTCTAAGCCAGTACTTCGCCCGGGCTCTGAGGAGGAATGGGAAGCCCTGCTGCACCAGCTGCGGCAAACGCCCCCGGCGCAGCCCCGGCCATTTTTCTACGCCCGGGTGCAGGCCCGACTGGCGGCCCAGTCGCCCGCCCCGAAAGCCATTTTACTGAACTGGGTGCGCCGCCCGGCCTACGTAGCGCTGCTGGGGTTGCTGGGGCTGGCTATGAGCGGCGATGGCGTGGTGCCGCCCCCGCCCGCCGCGCCTCACCCCGCTGGCCCGACCGCCCGGTTGCCAGCACCTTGATTTCTTGCTGGCCCGCCCAGGCCACACCAAGCTGGCTTTAGGCCGGCGCGGTAAGGAGTACCTTTGACACCACTCGCTTTTTTGCTACCTATGACTGCCCCGCTCGCTTACATTCCCTGGAACGTCTCCCCCATCATCGCCGAAATCGGGCCGCTGCTGCTGCGCTGGTACGGCGTCCTCTTCGCGCTGGGCTTCGTCATCGGCTCGTTTGTGCTCACGCACATCTACAAGGAAGAAGACGTGCGGCCCTACTGGGTCGATGTCATCACGTTTTACATGGTAGCGGGCACGGTACTAGGGGCGCGGCTGGGCCACGTGTTTTTCTACGAATGGGACTCGTATAAAGAGCACCCGTTGGAGATTCTCAAAATCTGGCATGGCGGGCTGGCCTCGCACGGCGCCACCATCGGCATCCTGCTGGCAGTGTTCATTTTCAGCATTCGCAATAAGTTTGACTACCTCTGGGTACTCGACCGCATCGTGATTGTAGTGGCCATCGGCGGGGCGTGCATTCGGCTGGGCAACCTTATGAACTCCGAAATTGTGGGCAAGCCTACTGATGTGCCGTGGGCGTTCGTGTTTCCGCGCGATACCGAGCACCTGCAAGCGCCCGTAACGCCCCTGCCCGAAGGCGCCGTGCTGGTGCAGCGCAGCCGCCTTCCCAACGGCGAGGAGCATACCGAAGTGCTGCCCGCTGGCACTACCCCCACGCCCACCATGGAAATGGCCGTGCCGCGCCACCCCACCCAGATTTACGAGTCGCTGTTCTGCATTTTCCTGCTCGCGCTGCTCTACGGCCTCTGGAACAAGTACAAGGAGCGCACGCCGCGCGGGCTGCTCTTCGGGCTGTTTGTGGTGCTGCTTTTCACGTTCCGCATCGGGGTTGAGTTCCTGAAGGAAAACCAGGTGACGCAGGAAAGCGGCATCATTGCGCAGTACCACCTCAACATTGGGCAGCTACTCAGCATCCCGTTCATCCTCATCGGCCTGTGGGTACTGCTGCGCGCCGGCAAAGACCCTAAAAACCCCTACGGCTACGCTCCGCGCGGCCTTACTGAAGAAGAGGCCGCCGCCCTCCAGCCTAAGCGCTAGCCGCGGCGCTTGGCCAGCGCCCATTAGTCATCCCAACCTTTGGAAAGGAAGTTTTCACTTGAAACTTGGCCTTCCAAAGGTTGGGATGCGTGTTTTTGGGCGAAAGGGAGCCTTGCCAGCGTTGGTAGGGCGCCCTTTCGCCCGAAATCTGTTCCTTCCGGTGATGGAAGAGCTAGGTTTCGCGCTAGTAGTGGCTACAGCACAAACTCGTACAGGTCACCTTGCTCGGTGGTGATGAGCAGCGTATTCTGGTCTTTGAACGCGACGCCCTCCGTTTGGCCAGCGCCTTTCAGGCTAATTTGGCGGGGGGGAGCTTTCAGAATTTCCTCCCAGGAATTACCATCCAGGATGAATAGCTCCTGGCGGGCCAGCAGCACGAGGCGGTGGCCATCGGGCGAGAGCCGAGCGTCGGTTACCTGCCCGGGAATGGCAATTTTGGTCACGGCCTTGGCAGTGTAAGTGCCGGGCGTTTCGGGCACCGAATACACCTTGCAAGTGCTCTGAGTGGCGCGGTCCTTGGTAAAAAGGTACACCTGGCCCGCGTGCCACAGGCTTGCCTCGCAGTCGAAATTGCGCTCGCTTTTGCTGGGCGGGAAGGCCGTCTGGTCGGGGTACTTGAAGTTGATTTTGCCTACCTGGCTGGGCTGGCTGGGCCGGAAGCGCAGGATGGCCAGGTTCTGGCGGTCGGAGCCGTTGTTGCCACAGTCGCCCATGTAGTAGTTGCCGCTGTTGTCGCGGCTCAAGCTCTCCCAGTCGTGGTTAGGCGCACCCAGCGTAAACTCGCCCACCTGCTGGCCGGTGCCGTCCACGCGCCACACAGTGGGCTGCTGCCCATCGTCGCCGAAGGTGAAATAGGTGCCCGCCTCGGGGGCCGGGCACAGGCCCGAGCTTTCCAGGATGCCATCGGTGAGCTTGCCCACGCGACGCAGGCCGTCGGCTTGGGCTTCGGCCTTATTCTTTTTATGACCGCCTTTTTTGCCCTTTTTACCACCCTTCTGGGGCTGGGTCTGGGTCGTTTCCGGGGGCTGGCCAGCGGTGGCGTGGTCTTCGGCGGCTGAGGAGCAAGCCGTAGAAAGCAACATCACGCCCAGCAGCGGGCGCAGAAGAAGAGGAATACCTAGCATAGGCCTATTTGTACGCGAAAGCCGGGCCATTGGCTAAAAGCAGCCTGCTAGTTGGCGCCGGCCTGGCTGCCCATAACTACGGCACGGGGTCGTGGCCGTGGCCGCCCCAGGGGTGGCAGCGCCCAATGCGCCGCAACGCCAGCCGCCCCCCGTGCCAGGCCCCATACCTGGCGATGGCTTCGGCCGCGTAGGCCGAGCAAGTGGGCGTGTAGCGGCAACTCGGCGGCGTGAGCGGGGAGATAAAGAGCTGGTAAAAGCGAACGAGTAGCAAGAGCAAGCGGCGGAGCATGGGCAGTAAAAGGCGGAGCGGCGGGGTAAAGTTCGGGCCGTGGCACCACGCTGCCCAGGCTGAATAGCCAGGCGTATCTGCGCTGGTTATTTTAGTCAGATATTGCAAGACTAACTTGTTTCTTATGCTCGAAACCCTTACCGATATTCGCCAGCGCCTGCACAACAAAGACTACCACAACGAAGAGCACGTCCGCCTAGCCCTAGTGGCGCGGGTGGTGCAGCAGCTGGGCTGGGATATCTGGAACCCGCGCGAGGTGTACGCCGAGTTTAAGGCCACCCGCAAGGAGGATAACACGCGGGTAGACTTGGCGCTGTTTACCCACGACTTCGAGGCCACTACCATTTTTATCGAGTGCAAGGGGGTGGGCGGCTTCGCCCAGGACCTGGCCGCCGTAGAAAAGCAGCTGCGCGACTACAACCGCGACCACACGGCCCTCTTCACCCTCATCACCGACGGCCGCCACTGGCGCTTCTACTACTCCTTCACCAGTGGCGAGTTTAAGGACAAGCTCTTCTGCAAAGTAGACCTGCTCACCGACGACTTAGAGGAAGTGGCCGCCTATTTCGATACCTTTTTGCTACGCGATAATATCCTCAACCACAGCGCCCGTCATAAGGCCGAGGCCTACCTCACGCTGGGCAAAAAGGAGCGCGCCATGCAAGACGTGCTCCCCGACGCCCAGAAGTTGGTGTCGCAGCCGCCCTTTCCGTCCCTCCCACAGGCAATGGTGCAGCTGCTGGCCGCTAAGATTCTGACCATCTCGGTGGGCGAAGCGCAGAATTTTCTACTGGGCAACAGCCTGCGGCCGGCCGCCCCGGCTACCGCGCCGGCCGCTTCGCCATCCCAAAGGCTTGGGCCAGCTTACGCAGCGCCAGCCTCAGCCAGCCCGACCGGTCTTCATGCCAGCTCCGTCGCCGAGCCGCTCCCGCCACTGTTTGTGTTGCAGCGCCCCAAGGCCGGCTTTCGGGCCGAAGCCCAGTGGCTGCCGGCTGGCACCATGCGGGTGCTGGCTGGCTCCACGGCGGCCGGTAGCTCCAGCAGCAGCATCAGCGCCACGGGCTACGAGTTGCGCCAGCACCTGCTCCAAACCGGCGTAGTACGGGCGCACGAAGGCATGCTGCACTTTGTACAGGACTACGAGTTCGACTCGCCCAACCGGGCTGCCGAAGTTGTGTGCGGTGGCTCCGTGAACGCCCGTATTTCGTGGCTCCGCGCCACCGATAGCCAAACCCTAGGCAGTTACCTCGCCAACCAAACGACCAACTGAATCAACCAGTAAGACAAATACTTGCCCTAAGCATATTCACCGGCTTCCATTCAAAAATAAATCAGGCAGGATTATTCATTTAAACCTCGCAGCGGGCTTATATTTCGGCGTTGATTACTTGCCGCGCTGCTGCCTATGGCCAATTATTTACTACTGTCGTTTTTTGCCCCGCTACTTGCCCCTACCCTGCTGCTGGCCCAGGGCAACGGGCCAGCCGGCCACGGCGGCCGGGCCCAGGCCTTGGGCAACGCTTCCGCCACGCTGAGCGGCGAGGTGTGGGCTGCGGCCAACAATCCGGCCGGGCTAGGCAGCATCATCCGGCCCACGGCAGGCGTATACCTCGAGAACCGCTACCTCATCCCTAGCCTCAACGTGGCGGCCGCTGCCGTGGCCCTGCCGCTGGGTCCGGTGGAGCCCGCGGCGGCGGGGCTTCCGGCCCGCGCCAGCCGCGGCGTGCTGGGCCTGGAGGCGCAGCGCTGGGGCGGCATCCTCTACAACGAAACGCGGCTAGGGGCCGCCTACGGCTACCGGCTGGGCGTGGTGAGCATCGGCGGCCGGCTCGACATGCTGCAAGTGAGCTTCCAGGACCTGGGCAGCCGGCGCGTGCTGGCGGCCTCGCTAGGCGGGCAGGCCGACATTCTACCCCAACGCCTCACGCTGGGCGTACACCTCTACAACCTCACCCAGGCCTGCCTGGTCGATTATCAGGATGAGCGCGTGCCCACCGTGCTGCGCGCCGGCCTGGCTTATCGCCCCGGCAAGCAGGTGCTGCTATTGGCCGAGGCTGAGAAAGATGTGGAGCGCGACGCCGGCCTCAAGGCAGGCATCGAGTACCTGCCCGTGCCAGCCGTGGCCGTGCGCCTGGGCTACGCTAGCCTTAGCCAGCAAGCCAGCGGCGGCGTGGGGTTGCGGGCCGGCGATTTTCAGCTTGACTACGCCGCCGGCTGGCACAGCGCGCTGGGGCTGAGCCAGTACTTCAGCGTGGGCTGGCAGTGGGGTAAAGTTGACGCGCAACCGTGAGCATGGCAATGCCCTCAACAGCCGCCCTCTTCGCCGCGTTCGCCAGTTTGCGATGGCTGAGGTGCGCGGCCGTACTGACAGGCTTGCTGCTTCCTAGCTTCGGCGCTGCGCAGGAATTTCCGCGCCGGGCGCCCGCGCTCGACCGGCTAGCTCAGGAGCTATTCGCCGAAATCCAGTCGGACCAGGTACCGTACGAGGACCTCTACGGCACGCTGCTCACCTACTATCAGTCACCGCTCAACCTCAACACCGCCACGCCTGAGGAGCTGCGCGCCCTGCCGCTCTTGAGTGAAAAGCAAGTAGGCGCCCTGCTGCAACACCGCCAGGCCACCGGCCCGCTGCTGAGCGTGTATGAGCTACAGGCAGTGCCCGGCTGGGATGTGCGCACCATCGCCCGCGTGGCACCCTTCGTGACGGTGGCCAGCACCAGTCCCAATTCGGTGCGCGGCCCACTCTGGCAACGCATTAAAATCGAAGAGAATAACGCCATTTTACTGCGCTATGAGCGCGTATTGCAACAGCGCAAGGGCTACTCGCCGGCCGATACCTTCCAGGGCCGGCCCACACTGCGCTACCTGGGTTCGCCCGACGCGCTGGCCCTGCGCTACCGCGTGAGCCACGCCCACGATTTCAGCCTGGGCTTCACGGCCGAGAAAGACGCGGGTGAGCCGCTGGCCTGGCGGCCAAGGCAAAACCAGTTCGGGCCCGATTTCCTGTCGGCTCACTTCGTACTCTACCAGCAGGGTCGGCTCAAAACCCTGGCGCTGGGCGATTATCAGCTTCAGTTTGGTCAAGGGCTCTTGCTGTCGTCGGGCTTGGCGCAGGGCAAGGGAGCCGAGACTATCACCTCGCTACGCCGGGCTTCGCTGGGCGTGCGGCCCTACGCGGCGCTGCTCGAAAACACGTTTTTTCGGGGTGCGGCGGCTACTTACCAGCTAGCCCGGCGCTGGGAAGCTTCGGCCTTCGCCTCGCGCAAAAACATCGACGCCAATACTCGCCAGACTACCGACTCACTGGCGCAGTTCGACGAATTCAGCAGCAGCCTGCTCGTGACCGGCCTGCACCGCACGGCCACCGAAATCGCCGGTCGCCAGCGCCTCACTGAAACCGTGGGCGGCGGCCACCTCAGCTACCTCAGCGCCGATGGCAACCTAGCGCTGGGCTTCACGGCCGTGGCTACGCACTACGGCAATGCATTCCAGAAAAGGGCCGAGCCGTAGCACGTTTACAAGAGCAAAAAAGTGTAAAATATGCTGTTATTCAGGCAAATACTCTTCAAATACCGTGTTCACCATTTTGACAACTGGCGCATACGGAATTTTATGTCGTTAATAGTTTATTTTTATTATATAATTTTTACAATTATTATTACTGGCTTCTGTTAATTGCCTTTTTGATAATTATATGAGATTTCCTTCTGTTTTTGACTATGCTGTACGGGCAATCGATGTAGCCAAAGCAAGGCTGATATAAAATGCACCCTATTCAAGAAACCACTGGCTGTTTTGTTGTAGCATGTGACCAAGTGCTATAACTGCTTGAGGCGGCTGAAAAAGCATTCGATTTTGTTGCGCTCACAGCACAAGTTGCGGTCGAACTGGCGCACGAGTCGGCGGTTCTTTTTACTGGGAATGACGACCTACGTACCCAGTGCTTATACAGCCTAAGTGTCGTAGCCTTTATCGGCCAGTACGCTACTTACGCTCTGGGCGGCAGGCAACGGATTGGTGGCGCGGCAGCAATAGGCCTGCTGGCCGGGGCCAAACACCACGCGCAAGGGGTTGCCCAATTTTTCGACCAGCACGTATATCTCCGTGCTTAGCCCACTGAGACTGCGACTGAAGGCCTCGTCACCAACGCGCCTTTTTTCGGCTGCCAGCGGCTTGTGCATGGGCTCTAACCACAGTCGAGTCGAGCATGACACAGTCCAGATTCGGTTCCTATACGGCTTTAAACAAGCGCTGCCAGATGCTTTTTGCGCCCAGCACTGATTGCGAATCGTGTCGTGCTTGCCAAAACGCGCGGACAGTGCGCGCCACGCATAGTCGTGGCACGCTACTTAGAATACTGTATTCAAAAACAAGCGATTATCCACGCCCGTGCGTCCTACGTTGCCTGCTTTGTCGGATAGATGCAAAGGCAACCCAGGCTCGGTTACTCATCTTATCCGTATTGCTTATAAACGCAAAGTTAATTGTCAGTACAATCTAATTGACTTAAATACTGAAACGCTCATTATTCAGTAGCTGCTTTATTTTTTCTTCTCTAGAATTAAGCAACCGCTTTAATGTTTCAATTTGCTCTTCCAAGCCTATGCACTTATCATAAAACAATGCGGTTTGGTTACGCTGACTGTGCAACTTCTCCTTTAGCTGATTGATCTCGGACACAGCGGGTGCTATTGATAAATCAATACCCTTTTTCTGCTTTTTAGCATCCGCTATAAGAGTCAGTAGGTACGTACGCTTAGCATCTATCCAACTGAATCGCCTATGATGCTTTAGGGTAATCCGGTCGCATCCAAGCTTACGAGCCATCTGAAGCCAAGAAACTAAACGAATAGAAGGGTCTTTCTTAGACTTTATTAGAAGTATTATTTCTTTTTCTAAAGCAGATAAAAATGTTCTAATACGAACATTTTGCTCCCACCAATCCAATTGATTTCGCTCATAAAATGCGAGACCCTGACTATCCATAGGCAGTCTATCATCCTTCTCTACCCAATCAGGTGACGGGCCAAATTTGGCAATAATTATCTTGGGAATATCCAACCTCATAACTCATCAACATTCACGCCTAGATTGATTAATGTTTGCTTTGCTTCTTCCATAAAATACGCGTGCTCATTTGCAGCGTGTGCCATAAGTGGGTCCATTAGCCGCAATTTATTTTCCCTGTAAACCTTAATCCATATGGGAATTTTAGAAATCGTAATCACCGCATTATTACAACGATTAGGGTTGCACTTCAACTGACCGAGACAGGGCGGTGGCATCTTACTGCCGTCTTCCTGCTGAATCTCTCTGCGTCCTTGACAATAACCAAGTCCTACATCAGCCATCGGCAGACCTTGCATAGCCAAGTACTCCATAATCTCATCCAGATTCCATCCTGCCTCTAGCATCCCTGTAAAATAGAACTCTCTATTTCGCTTAAACTCTGCCGCACCGGGTCCAACAACTGTAGCTTGAGGATGGTAAATTGTGTGAACTAATTCTCGGCTAGCTTGACTAATTCCAACCGCGCTAGAAAATATATCATTTCCAATACCCCCATAATGAAGTGTTACATCCTGAACTGATTGCAAGCGTTTGTATCCTTGGTACACATGCTTTAGATGAAAACTAATATATGGTATACCTAATCCAGCCCTACTCATGTGTAGCGCCAAGGTATGACGTAGGCGGTGGGGAGTAGGTCGGTAGCAATCATCGACCCCATCAAATCGAGTATGATAAGAAGACTCACTGCTATATTTTCGTTCATTGTCTATATCATAGAGATATTTTGTCAGTGTAGTAGCAAGTGCATTATTCGTCAAAGGCTTATCGTTCTTTTTCGTAGATGCATATAAACTAGCTGCAAACAAAAAATTATTCTGAGTAAGCTTAGTCAATTCTTCTAGAACAGCTACCGCATCCCGAACAATTGGACAGGCAACCCAATAATCAGTATTAATCGGCGCATTTACATGGGCTCCCTTGCTGACAGTACCTTTAATTACAAAATCGCCTGAATGTAATTCTTTTATACAACCTACTTTAATTGATATTGCCTCACTGTAACGCACACCCGTAAATTGAATCAGTAAATATTGTGCAGCCATTTGGCACCGTTGAACCAATCTCTTTACGGTCACGCAGTCAATTCCAAATTTTCTCTTATAAAGAAGGACTCCCTCACGGTCACGTGAACGCCCCTTTTTACCACTCAATATATCCTCCTGCGCTATCTGGTTTCGGCTATTAGCCATCTCAATAAGTCCCCCATATAGCTCAGAAAAATTATGGTGTTCTGCTAATAAGGCACCTTTGTAAGCCTCGTACTCATGCATAGGTGTTTGTATAGGTAGACCTAGCTTAAGTAAAAAAGATACAACATCTATAGTAGCACTTTTTGTCAAAAAGGTAAACAGCTCATCCTGTAGAGGTTTATCACGAAATCCTATCCCCTGACCATCTGGTGCTCTCTTCTTAATGTAGAATTCGATTGTGAGCAAATCATTCAATGTCCATTGCAGCTGTCTTTTGCCGCTAGCTAGACTTGGCATGTATGCATGCAGCAGCGGACTGGTTAGGTCGCTTAAGGCTTTACGCAGATGGATTCCAAGACCCTTCGAGTTCCAATGCGGTAGCGTCCTTTGAATATCTAAAACACTTATATCTGCTATTTCATTAATATAATTAGCCGCTACACCGACACTTGTCACGGGCAAAGAGGACTGAACACAGAGTTCTGTCATAAAACTCAGTAGACTGTTTATCAACAGACAACAGTACGTTGGGGCAATGCCCCGCTTCTTAACAAGACGACCACTGCACAGGACAGCTGGGTAATAAGCGTAGAAATAACCGAGCACTTTTATACTATAAAGGATATCATAGGGAATTATTTCTTTGTGTTGTTCCCAGTTTATCATCAATAGATGAGGCGATTTTACTCGTAATCGAAAGTTATCAGGATCGCGGAAATCCCATACATCACTTCCAAATTTACTAAATCGCGATATGGGTAAATCTGGCTTAATAACTAAGCTACCATAGGCAACCTCTTGCCATTTACTCCAGTCATTTAGCATGATAGTTTCCATGCGCGACACAACTACAATATGGGACGATATACTACCGGATCTATGAACTCGTCTGTACCTTCCGCGACTGATGTAGCCCAGGCGATATCTTCGCGCGAAAACTCTGACTTATCAGGATTAAGAATGTAATCCAGAACAGCTTTAGTTTTTTGATAATACTGCTCGTTGGGTAACTCAACGTTAGCATAACCAACAGCTTGCTGAATTTGTCTCTGATATATAAGAAGACTAGGAAGATGATACTTCGTTAAAAGTACATTTTTACAAAATAAACACATATTATATCGGCTACATGCTTGGCCCGGCTGATAACTTTTTAGTTTTTTAACTTCATCGGGAGGGTCGAATACATTTTTACAATCTGATACAATACCTTTATAAATTACTGCACCAGTTACAGACTCACTTCCACAAGCATACACTGGCTGAGCAGACTCTTGCCAAGCTCTATTTTCATGAATATTTTTAATTACCCGGTGAATGTCACGACGTGCTACAATATCCAACTTATTCCTGGCTAAATACTTAAACGTTGTTGTGATAGATTTATGCCCACAATGACTTTGTATTTCAAAAAAATCAATACCATTTCTGACCATATCAGTAATCTTAGTAGAACGAAATCTTCCAACGGTTAATTGCAATGGCTTACCATCATCTGCTGTCAGATTATTAGCTACCACACAAGAACAACACCATTGGGACGCCACGTAGACATTTATAGACGAAATCAGGTTTGTAGGTTTTTTTCCCTCAAAATTTCCCTTTCTCGGCAATCTCTCATAAATAAACAAATACCTTCTAAATTCAGCAGGAGCACGCTTGCGAAGTAATTCTGTTACTTTTATGATTGTTTCTATTGTTCTACGAACAACATTAGCCTGCCCTTGCTTATATTCTTGAATAGAAACGTTTTTATCGTAAGGACTCAAGTGCATTTCCATATTACCTTGACTGCGAGCTTTATAATACTTAATATAGGGTGCCCCACTCAAAGGATGCCTCTCCTGAAAGCAATCAACTGTTAAGTCCCATATAGAGGTTGGATTCAATCCCGTCTCCATGGCCAACTTCAAAGCCAATGGCATAATAACATTTAGACTTACTATCGACTTAATCTGCCAGCTGTCAAGAAGATTATCATAACTACCAAAATACTTAACAGCGTAATGATAAAACCAATAATGTGGTTGCGTATAATAGACTGGTTTACAATGAGCCTGGCAATTCATCACATTCTCAAAATACCAATGCAGGTTTTCTACACTATTCCAACCTACTTTAGTATACTGCTCTTCTTCAATTAATCCTTCTTCGGCTGATAGCTTGCGTGGATCGCGACCAACACCCAGAAGCTGATAACCTGAAGCTTGTATAATTTTTTCCGCATGATTCAATTCTTTTTTAAGCCAATCTTCAATTTGGCCTAATTCATTATCAGAAAAGGCAGTATTCTGAGTCGTCTCTTTGCTTATAGGAGCACAAGCAGTTACATTTACATGCTTTGCGCTAGAAAACTTGTTGAGGACTGCGTACTCCATAACCTGACGCACAGTAGTAACAATGGCAACAGTCCACGATGATGAAATACGGTTGGGGTTACTGTCTACATTATACCCGCCTAAAAACGTTTGTAATTTTAACAAGGCAAAATCGTCCCATTGCTCGTGGATATAGAATAGTTTATTCTTTGACAAAACCAAATCATAATTATCAGTATTAGCTAGATAAACTCTTTTGTAAAAAGATAATACGTTTTTTATGGTTTTACTATTACTCTGTTTTATTTTTCCTAAACGCCCGAATAAAAAATCCAATTGAACTAACGGATTCTCGCTAGTAGGTTCAGGCAACATTAGTTGTCCGGTTTTGGGCAAGAGCGAATTATCTTTCATTACTATCTTGCAAATAAATTACGAGTCTGCTTACCGTGGCCTCTACGCTCAGTATGGACTCGTTGCGGTTTGAATGTTTGCTCCCGTATATACTGTGCTTCTTGGTATCTCTCTGTAAAGTCATGTGGAGAGCATAACTCTCGCATGCGTGCGAGTACAGGCGCTGGGATTCTTGTGTAATGCTCTGTTGTAGTAATGCTGGCATGACCTAAGGCTCGTTGACAAACAACTAATTTTTCCAAAAGCTCACGCCTATGCTCTGATTGTAAAATTGAGAGTGCTGTTCCGTGACGATACGAGTGAGGTGTAATACGCTGCTGAGATAAACTACTTTGAGATAGCCGTTTAGACGCATTGTACGTTTGCTTCTGAATGGCAGCAGCTGTAATTGGGTGCCCCTTAACATTTAAGAAAACAGGCATAGTATCAGGCTTGTGATTCATTTGTGCAAGCCGATAAGTACGCCAGTTATTGTGCAGCAACAGTATCCGCTCCAACATTGGGCGACTGATTATAGTATAACGCTCTTTGACGGCCCCTCCGCTTCCTTTGGAGCCACGGACAAGCAGCGGGAAATACATAACTCCGTCTGGATATGAATTCAAGACAGGCAAATCGTTTTTCAGTATTCTCGAGACTTCTGACACGCGAACCCCCGTATCGTATAGGAAGTGAGCTAAGCATCGTTCGCTTTCATTATGAAAGCCTTGCCTAATAAATTCAGCGACCTCCATGTATGTTAAATACTTAGGTGCTGGTCTTTGGGCAGGTGCCGTCTTAAGTTTACCATCGGAATAAGGAGAATCCGAGTGTGACCTTATTTTACCTGCCTCATGCGTAGTAAGCCAATCCATAAATCTTTTGAGCACCGCATCCCTATGGCGCAGAGTTGTTCCCTTTAGTCCACACATTTTTTGATGCATAAACCAGTTTTCTACCACCATCGAGCCAACTGTGGTGAGGGCTTCATCTAGTGTTGCCGATCCAAATATTTTAATTTCCTTTAAATATGCGCAGAAGTATTTAATTGTTTTTAAAAATGATACAACAGACTTTTTACTATATCTCGTCCTACTAGCCAACGCACATGCATATCGAGTCGGTAGTTCAACAATCTCCTCGTTATCGTCAAGAAGAAGGTATCTTTCTTGACCGTCAGTTCTCCGAAAAGTGTGTATGTACATTAGCCAGACAGGTTACGACGAATACAATATTATAGAAAAAATTTTAATTGCTAATGCCGTTAGAATATTGTATTTTTTGGCACATAATTTGATAGCATGACCTTATAAAACACAATAATCTATATTCAAGAATTTTGCGCACAAATCTTATTTAAAAGGCGATTATTGGCTACTGCTATTCTACTTTGGGTTTGTAGCACATGCCCGCATAGCATAGGGTAATACTCAATTAGTACGAGCAGTAGGAGTAAGCCGCCCGGTAATTAAGCATCAGCCCCAAGTTGCTCCACCGTCGACAGCAGGTACGGTTTGTGGCTGAGGCGGGCAGTGTGCAGGTGGCCCGCTACCAAGAAGTACACGCCTTCCGCGCCGCTAATAATCGGCTGGCGCAATGCTTAGTATTTCAACAAAAATCCTATTCATCTTCGGCCAACTGACCCCGTACGCCAGCTTTATTAGGTGCTGCGCGTTGCTACAGCCCCGTACTACACTTGCCAGCGTCGCCAGCAGGCGCCGACGACCGAACCAGGCTGTCAAGTAGCCGTCCGCTAGCCTTTTGTCTATCACCGCCAGCGCGTCACCCGCCAGCTTCGAGCGGAGGTGCAGGACCAGAGCCATCGGGTAGGCCGTTGGCGCATCCGCACGCGCTGCACGTTTACGGTCTGCGCACAGCAACCGCGCTCGTTTGTGCCCCACACGACTGGCCCGGCCGTGCACACCGCGCCCACCCACATTTGGTTCGGGCTAGCCGCCCCTACTGCCCCGAACAAAGTGTGGGTGTGGGCAGTGGCACGTATTTGCCGCGCTAAGGCGGCGGCTAGCTCTATCTGGCTGGACCGCTGCTCACGTAAAATCGTCAGCTGAGACGTACGCCACTTGATGCCCGAAGACATAGTCAGCGAGGTACTCCGGCGCGCCTTAGCCGTGTGTCAGCCCCATGCCGGACTCGTCGTCCACTCCGATCAAGACAGCCAGTACTGGGGGGGTCTAGTGGAAGCGGAAAGCGAGCTAAGGTAGGTGCTGGCAGTATACGCTTCCCCGTCTGATAAGCCAGTGGTAGGCAGAGGATAAGCGTACAGAATTAGCTACCCAAATACCTAGCTGAATTTAGTTTTCGGCAGAATCACCGGAATCAACCGAGAAAGATGTTAGAAAAAATGCTCGTAGATGTAAGAATTGAGGGTTCAGGGTAATCGGAACGTTTTCTAGTATAGCAACTTCCGTTCACCATCGCTAGCTTTGAAAAAACCAATCAGAATAAGCATGGTGAACGATAAGATTTGTTTCGTACTCATGGGGTACGGCAAGAAAACTGACTTGGCCACTGGTCGGCCTTTGAACTTGGATAAAACTTACGAAAACATCATAGAACCAGTATTCACAGAGCTTGGAATTAGGTGTTTTCGAGCCATAGATTACAAGCACTCGGGTACCATAGACGTGCCCATGTATGAATTTATACAAAAGGCTGATATTGTCATAGCTGATATATCCACCTTGAACGCTAATGCCATTTACGAGTTAGGTGTGCGGCATGCATTACGTCCTCGGACCACCGTTGTGATTGCCGAGAAGGGGCTAAGTTATCCGTTCGATTTAAGCCATACTGTCATACTGGGGTATGAGCATCTAGGAGCAGACATAGGCTATACCGAGGTTATGAGATTCAGGAAAGAGCTAAAGGAATTAGTGCAGGCCATTGAAGCAGACCCTAGAGATGACAGCCCAGTCTACACTTACCTGAAAGGGCTACAGCCACCCAGCTTTACTGCTCAAGAAATCAGAGAACTACAAGCGGCCTCCGAAGAAGCGGATACTGTATCAGGCTTACTTACTACGGCTTCACGTGCAATGGCAGTGGCCGATTACAATCAGGCTAAGGCACTACTCAGTGCCGCACTCGCGTTATCACCACAGGAATCTTATATAAAGCAACAACTGGCATTAGCTACTTATAAGGATGAGAAGCCAAATGCATTGGACGCTCTACAAAAAGCAGAGGAATACTTAACTTCCTTAAATCCCAGGCGCACTACAGATACTGAGACTCTAGGCTTGCTGGGGGCGGTGTATAAGCGTCGTTACCAATTGACGGAAAGTGAAGATGACCTTTCGCAGGCCATTGACTTCTACGGTCGTGGATTCTTACTAGCTAAGGATTACTACAATGGTATTAATCTTTCCTTACTTCTTTTACAACAAGCGGTAGCTAGAACCGAGTCTATCGATGCACTTGCTGATATAGTCTTGGCTCGTAGAGTCCGCGCCCGAACCAAAAGCTATTGCGAGGAATTGGTCGCAAACAATTTCGACGAACGACCGGACCGCGTTTGGATTGTGCTCACCCTAGCTGAAGCGGCGTACGCCAACGGCGATAAGGAAGAGTTCGAGAAACTGCTTGGGCAGGCCGAGCAACTTGGAGAAGGGAAATTTCAGCGCGAATCCTTCAACCAGCAGATGGCTTTGTTGGAGCCCGTATTACGTGACACTAACGCATTGATGGAGAAATGGCTTTCCTAAATCTCGCTTCCCTCCCTACTGCCACCTTTGAGAGTGCGTACAAACTCAATGAGGATGTGCGCCTCTATAGTCAGCCAGGAGCTCCCAAATACCACGTCTTCATCTCCTATCGACATGAGGACAGGTCTTACGTACCGAGAGTAGCTAAATTCCTAAAAGGGCTGCAAGCCGGTATCTATATAGACTTCCTTGATGAAGAATTAGCTAAGGCTCCCGACAGCCAGACGGCACCCATACTACGTCGCCGTATAACACAGTGCAGTAAGTTGATTCAAATAATCACTCCTAATTCTAGTGACTCCCGCTGGATGCCGTGGGAATTGGGCTTGGGAGATGGAATACTAGGATACCGTAACGCAGTCACCTTGCCAATTATCAACACTTATCAACCAAAGGTCTCACAAGACTATCTTGATATGTATGGCCATATAGAGACTACCACAGCTAGAAATAGCACATATGAGGATTGGTCCATCCAATACCCAGATAATACGGCAGAGTGGTTTACCACTTGGTTGAAGAAGTAGTTAGGCTTTCTTGATAGCCCTGGTAATTGCTTCCAGAGTGAAAGAGTGAGCAAAGCTGGCACCCTCGTTAAGGAGCCCATAGGGAGTGGCATATGACTTGTTTAATTTCACAACCACCAATTTCAAGTTTATATCTTCCTTCTTTGCCCTTCTAATTTCCCAACGCACCCAGCGGCTCATGTGTGTTTTCTCCCCAACGATGACTAAGAGGTATTTCGCCTTCTTTAACATCTTGGTAAGTTCACCCTTGATGACACGTGCTTCCTTGCTGTTAATAGCGGTTATAGGGGAACAGCGTTCAAACGCGAAGTCGAAAGCCGAATTGGCGTTCCAAGCGCACAAAAGGTCACGATAGCGTCGGTCTTCGCTATGGTCATAGCTGATAAACACCCGTGGCTTAGCTGAGGTGAATAAATCGGTTAGGGCATCGAAAAATCCCATAATATTGTATAGTTGAGAACTTGACTGATTGGGTATCTATAGCGGGGGAATGAGGATTCTGCCAACCCTTGAAGAGTTTTCGCGGCCTACTTTAGCTAATCAAACTGTATCCATGCCTTATCCCCAGAATTCGAAGATACCGCAAACAGTCGTAGCATTAGCGGGCAGACGTCCTGATGCTCCAGATGCTGATAAAATCCGTTTCCCACTCGTAAACGCTGATACTGTTCGCCAACGCTTACAAGAATTGTTTGAGCGCAAAGCATATACAACGCTCGTGTCCTCGGCTGCTTGCGGCGTTGACTTATTGGCAATAGGGGTAGCATTACAACTAGGTATGCAGACGTTTATAGTGTTACCCTTTCCGCCCAAGGTCTTTAGACGCTTATCCGTTATGGACCGTCCCGGTGACTGGGGCCAGCCCTTTGACGAGGCAATTAAGCACGCCGAGCGGGCTGGCACCCTTCGGATACTGAACTACGCCGAAGATGATTCTCAGGCGTTCCTAAATACCAACAAGGAAATGGTTGCCCTAGCGCAGAGTCAGGCCCAAGTGGATGCTACGCCTGTTTGCACGCTGGTATGGGATGGACAACCCAGAGGAGAAGATGATGTGACCCAGCAATTTGGCCACCTCTGCCGTGAAGCTAGCTTTCCGGTAATAGAGGTGTCCACATTGCAGTAGTAAATTAAGACTAGTAGGAATTTGTTGCGCTGTTGAGAGCCAATATGATTTTATCGTGTTCAAAAGCCGAAGCTATGGCGGCGCTCTTTACTATCGATAGGCCCGCAGGCAGGGTATTGCCACTAGCGATTTTGACGGCTGCCAGTTTCAGCTTCACATCATCCATCTTAGCCCGTGCAATCTCCCAGTTCATCCATTTGCTACCCGACGATTTAGCTCCAACGATGACCAACAAGTAATCTGCCTCCTTCATCTTAGTGGTGAGGGAGGTTTTGATAGTAGCGGCATTTGTGCTATCGATGGCAACGTTAGGAGAGCGCTGGTCAAACTCGAAATCGAAATTTTCATGGGCGTCCCATGCACGTAAGATGTCTTTGTATCGGAGGTCTTCGCTATGGTCGTAGCTGACGAATACTTTCTTCTTAGCCATGTTCTTAAGTGTTTTTAATGGTTTGGCTGAAAGATACATTAAAGAATTGAATTGCCAACCAAATGCACACAGCTAAGCTAAGTGTGTTAGTTACTAGGAGCAAAGCATCGCTCACGCACATAAGCCTGCTCCTTCTCGTCCATCTGACGCCTCAGCAGTCGGCAGGCCCAGTCGTAGAGGCGTTGAGCCGCCACTTGCAGGTCGGAATAGCGCAAGTTCGCGTTTAAGCGAGAGGCTTCCAATTCAAGGTGCCACTCGTCTAGGATGTGGGCAACCGTCTGCACCTGGGACGGTGCAACCTAGAGCAGATTTCAGGTTAGTGTACATGGTAGCCACAGTGGTCAAACCAGTTTTTCGCGTCGCGCCCGCTTATCCACTCAGTAGCTTCTTGGATGACGCTTTCCCGGGCCTGCCGGGTTCGTGCCTGTGCAGTGCGCAGCCAGGTTTTGAGCTTGCTGAAGGCCAGTTCGATGGGGTTGAAATCAGGCGAGTAAGGAGGCAAATACAGCAGGCGGGCACCGCAGGCTTCGACCACCTCGGCCAACCCGACCACTTTGTGGGCCGGCAGGTTGTCGAGCACGACCACGTCGCCGGCTACGAGCGGGGGACCGAGCACCTGCTGCAGGTAGGCGGCAAAGACGTCGCCGTTGACGGCCCCACTCACGGTCATGGCCGCTTGCAGGACGCTCGGGGTCAGGGTGGCCACCAGCGTCACGTGCGGCCCGCCGTGCAGCGGCGTGGCCAGGTGGGCCCGCCGCCCGCCTTCGGCCCAGGCGTAGCGGCGGCAATAGGTCAGGTTGGTGCTGGTTTCGTCCACGAACTTGAAACGGGTAAAATCTTCGGTTTGCACGGCTTCCAGAAGCGCGGCTCGCAACGCCCTCACGCAGGCGGTGTCGCGCTCGGCAGCATGAACGCTCTTTTTTTTCGCTGCAAATCCAGCGCCTGCACCGCCCGCCAAAGCGTGGTCTGGCTCACGACTGGGCCGCCGATGGCGGCCAACCACGTACACAATTCGGCCAGGGTGGCATCCGGCTCCTGATGCAGGCAGGTCACCAACTGCGCTTGAGCCGCCGTGTGCAGAAACGGCGCTGGTCCGCTGCGTTGCGGCAAAGCGGCCACCGAACCACTCGTGCGCTGGCGGCGCAACTTGCGCACAAATGAATCCGAAACGCTGAACTGCGCGGCTACTTCGCCAATCGTGCGGCCGCCTTGCTGGCGAGCGGCCGCCACGCGTTCGCGCAAATCAATGGAATAAGATTTCATCAACGGAAGGTACGCTATGCCCTGTACGCAAACCTGAAATTCGCTCTAAGTATCATATCAGCATCGTTGCATTATCTTTTTTTAATTTATCTAATATTATTTTGCACTAAATTAATACCATTCAAGTAAAATAGTATAAATTCCATTAAAGCAGTGAATTCGGCAAATTATTTGCTGCAAAAATGTAAGGTTGCGGTATATTCACCCTCACTCTCACTCACTTCACTCTTTTGCATGGATACATCCTTACCCACTCATACTATTGATGTCACCCCTCCTGCTGCACCGTGGAAAGAGATTCCGCGCAAACCAGGAGCTCAAGGCGCGCTCTCCTATTACTACAGCGATGAATTAGCTAAATTGCCAGTTCGGGCTGTCACAAAGCCCCAGGACAATAAGGCGGACCCAAACCTCGAAACGTTATCTTATGGGCTTTTTTCGACCTGTCAAAAAGGCTTACGCTCAGCTTTCATTAAAAATGGCAGGCAACACCTGTTCTTTATCACAGCCCGCCGCGGCGTTCGTGTTCTTACTGGATATTATTCGGTAAAATGGTACGCCCCACTTCCAGCAGCGGGACCTGGCGATTTTGCATTGGCTGCCGATGAAGCCTATTTTTTAGGCAAACCGCTTACTCTTGCTGATGTTGATGCTGCATGCGGCACTGACCTTAACCACTGGTTTCGAACCAGTCTTTTGCTCGAAGAGGAAGAATGCCAGCGCATCCTGACACTTATGCATAGGCAACCGGATGCTAAGGACGCTTACTTACAAGAACTCGATCGGCTAGAGCGCTTTAATAAGTCGCGCGGAGGATTCCGTTATATTGGCCGGCAATCGGATGCATCTTTTTCATGGAGTGCCGCAGCTCCCTTTCTTTTACAGCAACCCGCTGTAAATGATTCGCCTCAGGTATCCACTAGTAATTCCTCTCTATCAGGGTGGTGGACATGCGAAGAGTGCGGAGAGGACGTGTTTAATAAGGCACTTCTACGCGCTTGCCCTAACTGCTTGAAAGTCGGCACCCTGAAAGCCCGCACTACAGCTCCTGAATCTGTCACACAATCTGATAACGAGTAGACTATATGCCACGCGGAATATTTATCTCTTTTCAACATAAGAATCGCAACCAAGCTAAGGGATTTAACTTGTTGCATCACAACACGTCAGTAGACATCAGCTTTCGTGGACGTCACTTCCTTGATCCAATCAATAGTGAAAACAAGGATTATATCTGGCGCAGGATTAAAGAGCAGCTACGTGGTACATCCGTGACGGTGGTGCTGCTTGGGGAGCGCACGCACCGTAGTGTCTGGGTAAAGCGTGAAATAGAAGAAAGCGTAGCTCGCGGCAATGGGGTAGTGGCTATACAACTCAAAGATCAAAACTGCCCTCTTCCACCAAAATCCTGCGTTGGCAAGGCGTTGAATGCTGCTGGTGCGGAAATAATGCCCTGGGAGCCTCATGAATTTGCTGATGCAATTGAGCGCGCTGCGTTAGCTGCGGGGCGTGCAATGGCTATTCGTCGGGGATTAAAGACGGCAAGGATAGGCAGCAAAAGCTGTCCTCGCTGATTCATAATCAACATCTTGCTCATGAAAGAACTACCTGGAAAACTTATCGTCTTTGAAGGCCCAGATGGGGTTGGAAAAACTACTATCTCTCAGCAAGTTCATGCCCTCTTCGTGAGCCAAGGCTTACAAAGTCAATGGCTAAGCTTTCCTGGTCGGGAGTACGGCTCACTAGGCCAGTTGATATATAAGGTCCATCACCAGCCAACGTCTTATGGGATAAGCAGTATGACTGCTGCCGCCAAGCAAACCCTACACATTGCAGCGCATCTAGATGCCATCGAACAACGAATCATCCCTTGGCTGGCTCAAGGAACACATGTCGTCATGGACCGATACTGGTGGTCTACTTGGGTGTATGGCATCACTTCCGGTTTAAATCCAGCTTTATTGACCGCCTTGATTGAGTCAGAAAGAGTCTGTTGGGGCTCCGTAAGACCCTCTGGTATATTCCTAGTAGAAAGCACAGCGCCTAGGAATCGAGAGGATGAGGATTTGACAAACTGGCATTCCTTAAAACAGGCCTACCGAGAGTTAGCACAACGGGAGCAACCTGACCAGACAACTTGGGTACTTTCGAATACTGGGACACTAGCGGAAGCGATGCAGCAAGTAAACAAATTACTGAGTAGTATCCTACCTTAGAGGCACTCAAGAGTACCCCTAAGGTAAGATACATGCGGAAGCTTATAGTCTCGCTAGCACACTACCTTACGTACTGCATTGGCTATAATGTCTAAGAACTTGCTTCCAGAATTTTCTCATCAGCAGACTCTGTTTCAACCAGAGTCCCCACTCCCATCGGTCACAAAGCACATTCGAGTTGGTAGTCATCGACTTACCACTACGCCAGTTTATGACAGCTATTGGCTGCTCGCTTATGAACGGCAAGAAATACTGTTCAAACGGCTAGCTGGTGCTCGCGCACCTTGGACTCAAGACCCTATTCTACGACGGCATAAGTTCACCAATGCTTACCGTGCGGCGGATAGGGTCAGCCAGTTTTTAATTAAGGAGGTAATTTACCAGTCAGGCCTCTCCTCATCCATTCCAGAAGTTTTCTTCAGGATTTTACTATTTAAACTATTCAATAAGATAGACACCTGGCAATTATTAACGCATACGCTGGGTCCTATTACATTAGCAAGCTATTGCTTTGAACAGTATGATAATGTATTGCAAGCTGCACTTACTGCTGGTGAACAAATTTATTCAGCTGCATACATGATGCCACCTGGTAGCACTTTTTTCGGCTACGCTCGCAAGCACCAAAATCATCTTCGATTATTAGAAAAGATGATAGCAGAGAATTTACCGCAACGAATAGCTGATTCAACATCTATGGCCGATGTTTTCGCTTTATTGCGCAATTACCCAACAGTTGGTGATTTTTTAGCTTATCAGTATACTACTGATATTAATTATAGCGAATTAACAAATTTTTCGGAGCAGGAATTCGTAGTGGCTGGTCCAGGTGCTAAGGACGGCATTCGAAAATGCTTTCAGGAGACTGCTGGCCTATCAGATGCTGACCTTATCCGGGTTGTGATGGACAGACAAGAGCAAGAATTTGAGGTTAGAAACCTACCTTTTCGCACCCTCTGGGGACGCCCATTACAGCTGATCGATTGTCAAAATCTTTTCTGCGAAGTAAGTAAATACGCTCGGGTACGCCACCCTGAAATAGTAGGATGCTCAGCCCGTACGCGTATTAAACAACTTTTTAAACCTGCTTTTGGGGATCAACTTTCCTATTTTTTTCCTCCTAAATGGGGGCTGGATACTACTCAATAGTGCTTGCTATTCCTATGCTAAACTTCGATGAATACCAACGTCGCGCTCTACTCACTGACTTAAATAAGGAAACCGGGGAGAAAGGACTTACCATTTCCTTGCTCGGATTAGCTGGAGAAGCGGGGGAATTGCTTACGGAATACAAAAAGCAGTTGCGCGACGGGCAAGCTCATCAGTTATTTCGAGAGCGAGTAACTGAAGAATTAGGTGACTTACTATGGTATATCGCCAGTTTAGCACATAAATATGGTTTAACACTGGCCGAAGTAGCGGATTATAATCTTCGCAAAAACGAAGACCGCTGGGGAGAAAGAAGTGGCACAATCAACCCCCATCATGCTTATGATAGTAATTTCCCCATTGCAGAACAATTTCCAGCTCAACTAATTGCCACGCTAAAGCATACGCAAGAAAATGGGCTAAGCCAAAGTCAATTTTTGGTTAACGGCGTTCCGCTAGGAGACCCACTTTCTGATAATGCATATGATGCAGATGGTTATCGCTTCCACGATGTTTTTCATCTGGCTTATGCTGCTGTGCTCGGCTGGTCTCCCGTCATTCGCAAGTTACTAAATGCCAAGCGACGGAGTAACTCATTAGTAGATGATGTTGAGGATGGCGGGCGCGCTGCGGCCATTGAAGAAGGCATTTCCGCGCTTGTTTTCTCTTATGCGAAAGACCATCGCTTTTTAGAAGGTGTACAAGAAGTCGATAGCTATTTGCTACAGACTATTAAAGCTATGACGGCGCACCTAGAAGTACATACACGTAGCATGGGTGAATGGGAACGTGCTATTTTAGAGGGTTTTAGCGTATGGCGTCAGATTGTGGCGAATCAGAGTGGAATTCTAACCGCTAATTTCAGTAGTCACAGCTTAACTTACTCTAATTTGCCTTAAGTAATACTTTTAATATGGGTATTCCTTCTCGTTTGAGTAGCATCCCGAAAACATTAGTTCGCTCTACTCTGACTTTCTTTCGAAGATTACTAAAGATGAATACGGAAAGCCCAGCCATCGTTCCGGTGCGCGTCGAAGAGAATGCAGCAGCCATTGTCTTTATTCATGGTTTCTCAGGTAGTGCCCTCAAGACCTGGGGAAATTTCCCCTCACAACTGGCACAAGAAACTGGCCTTAAAGGTTGGGATATTTTTTCCTATGGGTACGCAACTTCTATAGGGCGCTTTGAGACTCCAAATCTCTGGACTGCTGATCCAAATATTGAACGTCTAGCCATTGGCTTGCGCACGGCTGCCTCTTTACCGCCTTTAAATAAGTATCGTTCTTTAGCATTTATTGCCCATAGCATGGGTGGTTTAGTTGTGCAAGAAGCCCTTGCGGAGCCAAATCAAGTAGGTATTCATGAGCAATTGGCTTATCGTGTATCCCATGTCATTCTTTTTGGTAGCCCAAGTGGGGGACTGAAAAAAGCTATACTTGGCTTTCTAAAGCGCCAAATTAGAGATATGGGCACTGGAGCGTCAAGCTTTTTCAAACGAGCACGTCCACAATGGGATATTCGTTTCAAAACTACACCCAATGACGTACAAGGGCAGCATCCTTTCAAACTCCTTGTAGTAGCAGGTGACCAAGATGAATTCGTTCCGGCTTCTTCCTCACTATATCCATTCCATAATCGCTATCGCCGGGTAGTTCCTGGTGACCATCTCTCCATTGTAAAGCCCAGTGATGCAAATTCACCATCTATCCAGTTAATCATTGAAGCTTTTTGTCACAATACCAGTGAGGTGAGTATACTGGATAGTGCACGCGTGGCCGTTGAAATGGGGGAATTTCACCGAGCAATTCAACTATTCAATTCTCATCCTTCAGAATTAGATATGCCAACACTAGTGCAGTATGGATTAGCACTAGATGGAATAGGTCAGCGAGATGAAGCTATCAAAGTACTGACTGAACACGGAAAAAGTCATTCTGACGCACTCGGTACCTTGGGCGGTCGTTTAAAAAGAAAGTGGCGTGTGGAGCGGAGAGTTGCGGATGCTAATGCTGCACTGGCGTATTATGACGAAGGATATAATTTAGCTCTCGAGCAACAGAACCAGTCGCAAGCTTACTACCACGCTATCAACTTGTCATTCATGAATCTGCTCTTCCATGGCAATACAGCTGTCGCTATTCAATGGGCAGAACAAGCTTTAGTAGCATGCGAGGCTGCGGTTCAAGATAATACGCTATGGCGCCTAACTACCAAAGGTGAATGCCTCTTAGTACTTGGAAATGATGAACAAGCGCTTTCTCATTACCAGGAAGCCCTTGTCAAAGGAGGTAGCCCATGGGAACTACGCTCGGCCTACGAACAGGCTTACTCAGTAGCAGACTATCTCGGAAAGCAGGATACTTGTCAAGCTTTACAGCGTCTATTCGGCTTACCGGCGCTATCCTAATTTATACAAAACGCAATTACCCTAACACACGCCTTATTTCGTGCACGTTATTAGCAATAATATGATGTGCACGGCGGCGAATAAAATGGGGGACTGGGTGGCATATATCTGGCTGAATAGCAATTATTTCTTTCCCAAGCTCAGAAGCAATATCCATTTCTGCTAACACATAACTATCTAAAGGCAGACTCTTATCCGCAAGAATAAACACTTTAGAACACCAAAGAATTTGCCTTCTAAATACATCGTATAACTCTTCGACTCCACGAACATGTCGTGCTTTTTTACGAGGTATCGAATGATTGTAAATAGACCTTATAGTCCGTAAATTCTTTAAAAACGAGTGATAATCACTAGAGCTTAACTCCCAAGAGTGACTAATAAAAATACGCTTAGCACGCAGTGGTTTCTGCTTTGCAATGTCTACCAGCCGATGCGATTTACGCAAACTACTATTAGTTATTGGAATAGTTCGCACCGCATTTTTAGTCCAAAGACGAACTAATATGAACAACACGACTCCTATTGCAAATCCCGCTATAAGACGAAGAAAATATTTTGACATAATTCATTTAATTAACATATAATTGCATAATTTAGTTAAATATTACACTAAGTTATAAATGCACAAACCATTTCCTAATCTCAATTAATTGAGCCAGCAACCTATAAAGAACGTTAGAACAGTTTAAATCAGACTTTTATCAAGCTCACGCCGTTGTTATCGGGGTCGTACTTCTTAATTAATTGCTGCTCCAATTCAAGCGCAAGTGGCAGAATTTGTATAGAGAGCCTTCGCTTTTGTCGCACCTCTCCCTTTCTCCCGACCCAGTGCATCAGCTATCACGCCAGTTTCACAGTCTCATACAACCCTATAAACACTTACTGAAATAGCAACTATTAGGTGCTCGTCATACAAGTCGTCCCATTTGCTCTCGAGAGATTACAGCCTCTTGTTCCTTTAAAGGAAGCGAGTGAAAATAAGCCCTGGCACTGCCAAAAATACGGGTGAAATCTTTTATTAAAAAGCACGTTAAAAATATAGCTTGCTGTAAAGCAATAAATTTCGTTACCCACTGCTCTTCTTCGGTTATCTGTTCTTGTTGCACTACACTGAAGTAACCAGTATGTGCATGCATTGAGTATATAGAATACCAGTCTTGAAATAAATCAGGTTTAAGACCAGTATTTCGAGTCAATTGCTCTATAGAAAGCCGACGATTATTTTTATCAGCTTGTTGCAAGGAAGAATCTGTAAAGCGCCAACAAGCCTTATTTAGCAAGAAATTTTGTTTTTCTACTGAGAGGTTTTGAAAATACGTAGTTTGCCTAATGACATCTTCAACTTCATTAGCATAAGTAGCTTCTTCTTTAATCTTCTGCACTACTGATGGGTCTACAGGCACCGTGTATCTCGCTCGGGTCCTAATACCATCAAGCTCCCATAGCCTAAAACGAACAATTTTTTCACTTACATCTGTTCCAGCAACAAATAAGTGATGGAATACTGCGAAAGTCTCTAGTTGCATCCGGAGTATAACAAAGACCGAAGATGCACCTATTAAGTAGTTTGCTTTGCCTTTAGGCTCTTGATTGCTAAGCAATTGTTGTAATGTATGCAATTGTAGCAAATATTTTCGACCAATCATAGGAGCAAAAACAAACCAATTAGTCGTTTTATCGAGACCCGCCTCTACTTGGCGGAGCATCTCTTCTAAAATAACTAATGTGCGATTAAAGTGGCTAGTAGCTTTTATAATTTCTGGAGATTCTGCGTGCATTTCAGTGCTTTTAAGAAGGAAGAAACTTTATTCTATCGAGGATATTGATAAGCCATTTTCTATAAAAAATAATACATAAGATAAGTCCCATAGTGATAAGATCATAAATCAACAGCAACACACGAAATACATTCATTAAATTTATATCATTACTACTAACTTTCGGTTTAGAAAACTTATAGTGACATAGTGAAAGAACACCTACTTTATCATTATTAACAATAAAGTGCTTTTCACTATTTTTGTAAGTGAAAAATAACTTATTACTTATGGTCCCCAAATAAATGAGCTGACGCTTATCGCCTATATAATTATCTCCTAAGAATCTTGAATCAGTTACATAATTATACTCTATATCTTCCTTTATTTTACGAGCATCTATTAAACCTAAACTCAGGGCATTGACAAGAAAATAAACTACACACGCAATGGTCGCATAATCAAGCAACTTTTTAAGTCCATTTTTTAATTTAGGTTGTTTATTTTTCTGAATTAATTCAGCAATTTTTCTTGTTCTATACCTATAATCTGCTGTAGCATAGGATGCAACGAATGCCGCTGCTATCAATGGAATGGAAATTACGCCGGAGACAGTAGCAGTATCAATAGAACTAGCTGAAAGTGCTACATAATGCCAACTACCTGTTAGAAATGCTAAAAACAGTAGAAGCTTCATAAGCAAATACAGTTTATCACCCGTTTCTCTTCTGTTCCGTATTCTTATTTCCGCAGTTACATTATCTTGAAAATCTTGATCATCTCTTTCAAGTAGAACTATAGATAGAGCTATAGCGGTCTCCCCACCTGCGATGAGTAGCCAAACCCCAGGTATACGAAAAGGATATGCAACTCCTTTTATTATATCTGTAACCTGTATGTACTGAAAAATATCAATATCAAAACTGCCCCAAAATGCAAGATAGTAAGTGCAGGAAATGAGAAACAATAATCCTACAACAACCGCTACTGGCTTAATCATGTTACTAGAACTGTTTAGGAAGCAAGTCAGGAGCAAAAAGGGCTCCTACGACAGGCGAAACTTGGGGTGCGGCCGACCTCATCTCTGTCTGTTGTGACGAAGGCATTGTCCAAAGATATGCTTACGCATTGGCTACTACCTCACTCACCCATTTGAGTTGCCGCTTGAGCACTGCCCCGGCCGAGGTGGTGGGAATCATTAAACCTAAAACGAGTTGTCAGCAGCGCTGGCTGCCTATCAAGGCTTTGTTCACGGGCGAGCCACTGAACTGGCAGAAGGTGTACTACCATTTCAACACTTAGGGCAAGCAAAAAGCTTGGGGAAATCTGTGGCTCACTATTTTGCGTCTGCATCGACGTACATCTGACGTATCCAGTGTGATAGCAGCTATAGACTGGCCAAGAATGCAGAGGTGGCCATCGGCTATTACTGGCCACTACGCCTCAGGCCAGTAACCGATACGACATATTTGAGTTAAGCGGGTTCTTGTATAATTATGCGACTTGTTCGAAGTTGCTGAACTGCGCTTGACAGGCGTTGTCCTCAATGCTGATATATCCGTTGACGGCACCAGTTTGCGACAAGTCTGCGCCCGGCGCGACCTTGAAGTGAATATCCCGTGCAACCGATATTAGACTTATTGGTAGACCGAAGATGACACATCGCTCGATCTCGAACTATATGGTCGGCAACTCGTCACTGAGCGACGCGATACATGGCTTAGCGGTTTCAAGGCTTTGCTTGTGTATTATGAAACCAGCCGGCAAAACTGACTAGCCGCACTGGCTTACTTTTAATATGCGCCTGCTGTGTAGAGTCACCTACACGCCTAGGTCTTAAACAGATTCATAGTACAAAAAAATCTGTAACAGCACGTAATTTTTTAAAACCGCAGGCTGATTTAAAATTCTTCATTCTTTTTTGATTTAGTTTCTTGACTATCTATCCCACCACTATTTGTATTATTTACCGTATGAGCTAGATAAGCAATTAAGCAAGCGAATAACACAGTCATTACGAGCTGTATTAAATTTACAAATAATTGAAAGTTCAGCATTGGATGAATTCCTAAAAGGTTCATCCCTATTTTAACAATTAGTATACCAAATATTTACCACTCATAAAGTAATCGCTTTCTGTGCGAAGCCACTATACACATTTTTCCATTGCCTTTTCTCCTAATTTTAAAATAAGATAAAAAATTGATTCGTAATTTATTATTAAATACTAAAATGCCGTTTAACATTGCTCGCATACAAGTTTTCTTGAACTACGGCATAAAATCTAAAAGGCATGTCGGGCATTGAATGAAATAAGGTGTACTGGTTACCTGATTTTGCTTCGCTACTTGGATAAATCGTCTGGGCCAATCAGTAAGAAGCCATTGGGCCTGGCGTACCAGACCTGCCCGGCTATGTGATAATAGAAATTCAAAGGGGACTCGTCGCTTGCGCGGGTCTTCTTGCTCATTTACTGGACTGGGGTGGTCCAGTAAAAACAGACAGTGCACTAAGATATGCTGGTCAGGCAGTCGCACTCGAATTGGTGTGGGGAGCAGTAGCCAAGGGCCGAGTGTCGGCGGTCGAGGTTGAAGTAGGTGCCGAGGTAGTAAGCGACCTCTAGCCGGGCCTCCTCAAGACTTACAAACGCGCCACCGTGAGGTAGCAGTTCTGTTTAAGGTGGTCAAGTAAAAACAACCATTGTGAAGTCTTAGCTTCCACTACCTATGCCTGACAAATCCCTGTCTAACTACTAGCACTGGAAGCAAGCTCTACTCGACTTCTCTAGTCGATACGTTCTTCCAACTTTTAGAACCGCTAATTCCCCACATACTCGACTGCTATCAATGCGCATCCTGTTCGCGCAATTTGTGCTCCACCTGCACAAATAATTCTGAAGCATTCGTCTGAAGAGCGGCTGCCAACTGGAAAATAGTCAGAAGAGATGGTTGCTTTCGGCCGGTTTCGAGTTGTGACAAAAAGGTGCGGTCTAGACCGGCCTCTTCGGAGAGTACTTCCTGAGATACTTTCCGTTTTTTGCGCATCTCTTTGATGACCAGCCCAAATGCTTTGATTGGTTCGCCGCTCATTTGAGCAGCAAGCTACCGGAAGAAAATACCTTCTTGTTGTTGTCAGTAGTCTACAAAAATACGTAGATTGCAGGCCAAAGCCGGCTATAGACCGGCCTACTTCTGACTTTTTCCCTTGCTTGTCCATGGTGCAGAACGACGACCAGCCCTTAGCCCATTTCGTCACCAGTGCAACAAGAATCAACGGCTTTTCCGAGCCAGTTGAGATGCACATCATTATTACTCGGCCAAAAGAAAAAGAGGTGGGCAATGTGCAGAAGGACTCTGTTGGTGTGGATTATGCAGCTAAATCCACACCTTATGTACACCCCATCTCAACCAGCCTCAGTGAGGACAACAAGCGTGGGCTGGACAATCTCGCCTATTGGCGCAATGGATTCAGAGGTTCGAGGGTGTATATCCTCAACCAGGCACTGGCGCAATATTTAGCTCACTACCAAGAGTCCCAACAGGCTATTCCAGCTAATGAACTATAAACCGGCATGACCACTACTTCTTCCATTATCACGCCAGCAATGACATCCTGGTTCAATGGCACACCAGATTTCTTTCTCTGATGCCAACAACTGAGATGCGGACAGCATACCAGCTTACTTAATTCACCTACCTCTATGAGTAACCCTTTTTTACGACATGCGCTAATCGTTTGCGCCGGGTTTCTGTTCAACAGCTGCTCACACCCTGCCCCGACTACTACCGCAGAAGCTCCAGACAAAGGTACTAGCAGCCCTAATGCCGAGTTTCCATATGGCAGCAAAGTGGACTCGCTTAATGGCGTGCCCACCCATCACTTTGGCAAACCACTCAGCGCTTTTAAGGGCTTGGTTAGGGCCGATGGTGCCACACCAGGCATGGTCAGCTATCACCTACCTACAGGCAGCGCGCAGGAGGTGCGGTGGTTTGCCAAGCATGCGCAAGAAGTGCCGGGCGTATTTTATTTGTTCCGTGACGGTCAGTTCGCATCCTTCCAAGCTGTTGCCTACTCTGCTGCCGGGCAGGCTGCGCTGGCAGCAGAGGCACACTTTCTGTTCGGACCCGGCCGGCCACTCGGTGACCGCACGGAATGGGTTGGGGAGAAAGCCTGGGCCGTGCTGTCCACCACTTACCTTAACGGCCAGAATGTAAAAGTACTGAATGTAAACAGCGTTACCTTACAGGCTGAGCAGCAAAACAGGCAGCAGGACCAACTAAAGGCTGAGAACATGCAATAAGCAAACCTTCTGTCAAATCTTGAATTCTCCGTATCTAAAAGCCCCGTACTTGTTCGTACGGGGCTTTTACTTTTTCCTGAAGCCTAAGGCTGATAATAAGCAGCTTTTTTTCCAAAAATGGGTGACGTAGCAAGTAAATAGGATAACGCGCTATCTTCTCTGAAAATCGCTTCTACTATTCTGTTCGCATTCACTGTGCCTGCCGTAACACGTCGCCGCGAATGGACAAGGACATCAATTTAATCGCCAGCTTCTATGTACGCTCTGAAGAGGCTTCCTTTAATAGGGTCCAATCAGTTTCTTTATCTACAGCCCGCTGGAGGATTGAGCCAACTAGACAGGCGTTAGTCAGTTGCTTTCAACCATAATCAACACTTTATTTTTGCTCTTGTAAAACAATCGGTTCGAGTTTAGTGGGCAGAATAATGTGGCCGTCGGGGCGCACTACAGCTACGGCTGGCACAACCTGCTGCTCTTTGGTGAGGGCGGGCGCAGCAGCGGCGGAGGCCTGGGCACCGTCAATGGCCTGCTGGCCAGCCTCGGGCCGGCCGTGGATGCGGCCGTGCTGGTGCGCCACTACACGGCCGATTTTCACACCTTCTACGGTAATGCGCTGGGCGAAAACACGCGCAACATCAACGAAAGCGGCTTTTACCTGGGGCTGAAGGTGCGCCCGCTGGCCCGCTGGGAAGTGTCGATGTACTTCGACCTGTTTCGGTTTCCATGGCTGCGCTACCGCGTGAGCGCTCCCAGCCACGGCCAGGACGCCCTGCTGCGCGTGGCCTTCACGCCTACCAAAACCAGCCTGCTCTACGCCCAGTACCGCGCCCGCCTCAAGCCCCTCGACCTGCCCACCAGCGGCACCGGCCGGCCCTTACCGCTGCCTGGCCAGCAGCTGCGCCACTCGCTGCTACTCTACTGCGATGTGCAGCCTACCGCCCGCCTGGGCCTGCGCACCCGCCTGCAAGCCAGCTACCTGCGCGCCGACGACAACCTACCCTGGCGGCGCGGCTACGTGCTCAGCCAGGATGCCACGGTGCAACTAGCACGGCGCGTGAGCCTGGCTGCCCGCTACGCCGTGTTCGACACCGACGACTACGACACACGGCAGTACGTCTTTGAGCAAGATGTACTGTATGCCATATCAGTGCCCGCGCTCTATGGGCAGGGCACGCGGGCCTACGCCATCTTGCAAGCCACGCTCAACAAGCACTTTGCGCTGTGGCTGCGCTACGCCGACACGCGCTACCGGCACCAAGCCACCGTAGGCTCGGGCTTGGAAGAAATCAAGGGCGCGGCCCGCTCGGAGGTGACCGCGCAGGTGCGCTACAAGCTGTAGCCAGCGAAAAAAATTTGGCGAACAGGAAGCGGCTAACCAGCAGAATTTTGCTGCTGGCAATGCCGCAGGTTGTGGCTTTTCGCTAGCCTCCATGGTAGCAGCCAGTGGTTTGGCCTGCGCGTTTAAGCCGGTAGTTATCCCCTGCCATGGCCATTGCAGCCATTGCAGCCACTGCCACCTAGCGACTCTGTTCCCATGAAAAAGCCCATTTCGCGCCGCCAGCACGGCCTCACCGATTACAGCTATATCCCTTTGGCCCTGGCTCTGCCCAAGCTGGCTGGGTTTGAAAAAGATGCCCCAAAAGCTGCTATGCTTACGCGCGTGCTGGCCAGCAACATTCTTGCCTCCAGCATCTTCACCCGGGCCGAGTGGAGTATTATCAAGAAGATTCCCTTCCAAACGCATCTGATGCTCGACGTAGCTGTGGGGGCTTTTGCGGCAAGTGCACCCTGGCTGTTTGGCTTCGCCAAAAACAAGGCAGCCCGCAATTCTTTCTTATTGCTCGGCGCTTTCGGCCTGCTGGCTGGCACCTTGTCGAAACCGGAGGAACTGGCGCAATAACAGTTTAGTACTGGCGATTTATTGCTACCAAAAGCCCAGGCCTGCCAGTAGTTAATGGACT